>Ga0209725_1000729_pt1 | contig 19365 bp, 17 predicted proteins | sample I18A1metaG_FD_184145 | JGI IMG/M metagenome (GOLD analysis project Ga0209725, IMG submission 184145) | Lake sediment bacterial and archeal communities from Gulf of Boni, Indonesia to study Microbial Dark Matter (Phase II) - ​I18A1 metaG... | ecosystem: Environmental > Aquatic > Freshwater > Lake... | reverse complement strand
GAAGGAGACGTCAACGCCGTTGACAAGGTATCCTTCGAACTGAACAAAGGCGAATCGATAGGCTTCGCTGGAGAATCAGGGTGCGGAAAGACAAGCTTGGGACTAACGATTTTGAAGCTCTTGCCATCTAACGCAAAAATCCTAGGGGGAAGCATAGTCTTCGATGGCATGGATCTCCTCAGCAAAAGCGAGGAGGAGGTACGTCAGCAATTCCGATGGAAGAGGATGGCGATGGTCTTCCAAGGCTCCATGAACGCCTTCTGCCCAGTCCACAGGATCGGAGACCAGATAGCCGAAGCCATTATGCTTCACCAGAACGTTACCCGTGCACAAGCCAACAAGAGAGTTCAGGAAGTTCTCTCACTTGTGGGAATAGATCCGTCACGAGCCAACAACTATCCACATGAGTTCAGCGGCGGGATGAGGCAGAGAGCCATGATCGCTATGGCCTTGGTCTGCAACCCAGACTTTGTAATAGCTGATGAGCCCACTACGGCCCTTGACGTAATTGTTCAGGCTCAAATCTTGAAGCTACTGGTTGAGCTGCGGGAAAAACTCCACTTATCCTTCATGCTGATATCCCACGACATATCGACCATTGCCGACATATGCGAAAAAACCTCTGTAATGTATGCCGGGAAGATCGTTGAACTGGCTGACACATTTACCATCTTCAAAGACCCAAGGCATCCATATGCGAAAGGCTTGATCTCGGCCTTCCCGAGCATAAGGGGCGCGAAGAAACGGTTATCCTCAATTCCTGGCTTTCCGCCTGATCTTCTCAACCCGCCTAAAGGATGTCGCTTCCATCCGAGATGTCCGATCGCGATGGACGTATGCCAGCGCCAAGAGCCTGAGATAAGAGACCTTGGACGAAACCACCTAGTTGCCTGCCATGCAGTTTCGTAAGGGGCCTTAGATATGAAGGAGTTAATCAAGGTCGACGACCTCACAAAATGGTTCCCAGTTCGAAGAGGATTCCTCTCCTCGATGTTCGGCGGAAAGGAGCAGTTTCTACGAGCAGTGGACGGCGTGAGCTTCGATATCGCAGACGGGGAAATCTTTGGACTTGTGGGTGAAAGCGGATGCGGCAAGACAACGACGGGACGACTTCTCCTGAGACTCGTCGAGCCCACATCAGGGAAGGTTGTATTCGACGAGAGAAACCTTTTCGAACTTGACAAGGACTCTATGAAGGCTCTCAGGAGAAGAATGCAGATCATATTCCAAGACCCATATGAATCCCTCAACCCGAGGAAAATGGTTTTTGACGTAGTCGCAGAGCCCATAGAGCTCAACAAAGCTGCAGGCGATGAATCAGAGAAGGAAAAGATGGTTCTTGATGCTCTTGAGTCGGTGCATCTCACCCCTCTCCCAGAAATAATGTATCGTTTCCCACATGAGCTAAGCGGGGGTCAAAGGCAGAGAGTAGGCGTGGCCAGAGCAGTGGTGCTGCGCCCGAAGTTCATAGTAGCAGATGAACCGGTCTCCATGTTAGATGTTTCGATACGAACCGAGATGCTGAACCTGATGCTTGAACTGAGAGACAAATTGGGCTTAACGTACGTCTTCATAACACATGACCTTGCCGTTTCGAAGTATATGTGCGACAGGATCGCCGTAATGTACGTCGGAAAAATAGTCGAGATGGGTGCCACAGAACCGCTGATAGATGACCCAATTCATCCATATACAAAGGCACTGCTAAAGGCGGTCGCCGTTCCTGATCCAGAGATCAAGGTCGGAGAGATACCGATAAAGGGAGAGGTCACAAGCCCCGTTGACCTTCCCGTAGGCTGCAGGTTCCAGAAACGATGCCTCTACGCAAAAGAAGCATGCATGAAAGATGAGCCTACGCTGAGGCGCATCGGCGACAGATACGTGGCGTGTCATTTCGCCTAGACACGTCATAAACTAGTAGACTGGTTCCAGAGCTAGGGGAGCAATGAGGCACAGAGTATAGAAGAGATTTAGCACTTCGCATGTGAAAGCAACGAATATCTGTCTACCTTTGGTTGCCATTCGAATTCTTCCAACTGTCGCAACACTGATGGTCATCGTAACTGCTGGGAAGCCTGTCAAGAGCTGTGAGATTCCACGTGGATAGGTCGCCGAAGCCGGAATAAGATTGAGAATCGCAGCCTTTACAAGAACCAAAGCAAGAAGCTGAAAGAAAACCATTTTCGTCTCGGTTCGTATCTTAGACCCGAAGCCCCGCCTTACGCAGACTACAACTAGACCTGCCACTATCAAGAATAGCGCTAGAAAGAAAGACTCCTGCATCACGAAGAGTATGAATACGGCAAGGGCGACCTGCCAATCATACAGGATTCTTTGACGATACTCTGCAATGATCGAGCCAACGAGTGGGCTTACAGGGTTAGCATTGTTGGCGTAGGTGATAGCGCGTAGCTTGTCTCCCGTCTGAAGCCAGACCAGATGCATAGTTCCACGTGAATCAGTGCAGATTGATGGCATCGTCGAGCTTTCGAGCTCAGAGGTGATGCAGTCCTCATTCAGAACTTGTCTGGCATCTAGCCTGACTCCATAAAGCTGTCTTTTGAATTCAAGGTGAAGAGGCGTGAACTTCCAATCGCCGAACAGAACATGGAAACATTGGTCTCTGTACAGCTTCTGAGGCCCCCAGTCAGATCTCAAATCTGAACACATGACGTAGACTCGGTCGCTGGGATCTATCGCGGCTTTTGGCGGACCAGCATATCCACCAAGATCTGTTGAGGAGGATGTGACTGTCAAATCCGGTCCCAGGGACGTGCCGTTGAAGTCAAGCCGCTTCATGTAGATCCCAAATTTCTGGCGAGGTCTCTCATCTAGAAAAGTAAGCACCAAATCGCCCTGAGAATCAATTATCGGACTAGGCGCTCTAGGAGGAGTCACCCTCTTGGAGATAGAGGTAATCTTCTTTTCCTCGGTCAAGGCGTTGCCCTCCAAGTCCAGTCTCTTGTAAAACACCTCATGGAACGGCAAATGCTCTGTATCTCTGTTATCGATCCAGAGCATGTGGATTCGGTCCTTATGATCGACTACGATAGAGGGACCGAGAGAGTACCTCGTGTCTGCCGGTGTTAACCTTCTCTCCGAAACCAAAACATTTCCGTTGTTGTCAAGCTTCAAATAGTAGACCTCGAAGTTGACAGGAAATATCCTAATCTCCTCTCTCAGATCCTGCCAAACGACATGTACGCTATCCTTTGAGTCAACAGCAATAGCTGGTGCCAAGCTCTGCCTAGGATCAAAGGTCAATCTTTTGTCGAAAATGGTCTTCGTGCCCAAGCTATCGACCTTGACGTAATATATCTCGTCGTTTCCATCTCTGTTGTCCACCCACGCAATGTGAGCGTTTCCAGCTGAATCTACCGAGATGGATGGTGAAGTAGATGTGGCCCACCCGTCTGACACTTGAAAGGGTGGAATCAGGATCTTTCCGGTCGCATCTATCTTCATATAGAGTATGGTTTCACGGTCAGCTCTCTCATCGGTAAACACCACATGAATCCTATCGAACCGGTCAATAGTCGCCGACAAAAACGCTACATTAGGCGAAACATTGGCAATCCCGGTTCCTTTTGGCCAATCTTTCGCAGACACGACAAATCTGACGTATATAGTGGAAAAACTCGTAAAGATCAGTCCGAACAGAACGCTCACAAGTAGAACAAGGAATGTACATGAACGAAGCTTGCCGAGCCCTGACAGACGCCTATCGTTCACACACTATTCTTCCCGTTCGGCCAGAGACGAATGATAGGAGGTCAAGGCTTTAGCTGTTGGTACTAGGCCTAAAGATCAGAACCTTTGGTTCATTCCTGTAAGGATAGAATTTCGAGCAGGCACGTATCTTGTAGGCTCGGTTGTGGTACTTCTTGCCCGTGATTTCTCGAACGATATCCGTCTGATAGACTTTTCCGCTCTTATCCGCGCTCAACTCTTACATTGATAGATCCGTCTTTCCCTATACCAACCTCAGCGTCGTCGCCATACTGGTACTTCCGCTCCATACGTTCCCACTCCTGAACCGTTAGAAAAAGAACGAGACGGTTGCTGTACGCTTTGCCTTGAACCATCATCTTCGGAATTTGAGAGACGATGGGAATGACGGCTGAAAGCTCCTCGGGCGCCTCTCTGGGCATCTGGATCACGCTTGGAGGCCGTTGTGCTTCCACAGAGAACTCCACGCAAACATATTCGTTACCGAAAGCGTCATAATGCGGATGAACTGCTGTCACCCTACAGGGAAAGGTCACCTCACTCATGCATGGTCAACCTACCCACGGATAGAGGGCGAGGCATATATACACAACGCGCCGCTGGGAACAGTGACTCTTTTCAGACAGAACAGCCATCATGACAGAAGTGGTGAAAGCTATGTCAAGGCCCTTTGATGACGAAGGATACCTACTCAACCCTCGCATCTGGAACGAGGAGATCGCAAAAGAGATCGCGAGCAAACAGTTTGGAATAGCGCTCACCGATGCTCACTGGAAGTGCATTCGCCATGTTAGGAGCTACCACGAGAAGTGGTCATCCCTACCCATGGTCAAGACCATTCGCGAGGAAGCTGGTTTGACAGTGGACGAGTTTGAAGGCCTCTTCAAAAGAGGCATGAGCAGTGCCCGGGGCGTCTTATGCAAGATCAGTGGACTGCCAAAGGTACTCTGCATTGCGGCAGGATGCTAAAGGGGAACGAGAAGATGGCAGAAAGAATAGTGCTGCTCTTTGGTTGGGGACCAGAGGAGGTGGGCCGGGCGTCGACGCTTCTGTACCTCGCAGAAACAGCCTCAACCATGAATCTGGAAGTCCATGTCTTTCTCTATGCAGAAGGAGTCGTCCTCGCGCGGACCGGTACAGCGGAGAAAATGGATCCGGATATTGGAGAGAGACTTGGACGGCTTCTGAGAGACAAGAAAGTAAGATTCTACGCATGCTCTGAGGCGGCTCACAAAAGAGCGCTAGATGAAAAGGAATTGGTTCCTTCAATCTCGATGATGGGATATGCCACGTTTCTGGATAAGGCTGTTGAAGCGAAAGCCGTAATAACGGTCTAGATCAGACTTGGCAATAGATACAACGCATCACTATGAAAGGTGTTGAAAGTGATCAAGCGAAGAACGGAGGAGGCCACGGCATACGACGTAAAGGAGGCATACGGAAGCGATGCTGAGGGCGTAGCGATCAGATGGATCTCAGACCTGCGAACCGGCGGCAACGAATACCTGCATCACTTCGCTCTTCGATACTTCACAATCAAGCCGAAGGGCTACTTGGCTTCGCATATGCACCCATGGGAACAGGAGATCATAGTCACAAGAGGGAAAGCTCAGGTCGTGATGGATCATGAGACCTTTGAAGCAAATCCGGGGGATGTGTTCTACTTTGCAGCGAACGAGCTTCATGGATTCAGGAACATAGCCGACTCAGATTTCGAGTTCTACTGCATCATTGGATGTGTTGAAAAAGGCGAAAACTGTATAGGTCTGTGACTGGGGAACCGATGACGGTTTTCTTTCCTGCGGAGGGATGTCGGGAATTCACTCCTTAGGAAGGCGCTCTTCTTTCTTTAACTCGCTCAGGAGCCTTCTCTGCTTCTCCGTCAGGTTTGCAGGTGTCCTAACCACAACTCGAACTAGCTGATCTCCTCTACCTCGCCCGCGATATTCAGGCAGGCCTTTTCCCCTCAAGCGGAAGACTGTTCCTGTCTGTGTCCCCTCAGGAATGCGCAGGCTGGCACGGCTCTCCAAGGTGGGAACTTCAACCTCAGCGCCAAGAGCTGCCTCTGCGAAGCCTATCGGAACCTCGATGTATATGTTGGCTCCATCTCTCTCGAAGGCGTTGTGAGGTCTTACCGTGACGTAAACGAACAGGTCTCCTAGAGGGATCCCTGAGCCACCAGAGTCTCCTTCCCCTGCCAGTCGCAGTTGTGAGCCATCCTCAATGCCCGGTGGAACCTTGAGGCTGATCCTTCTGGCGTGCTCAACGATTCCAGTCCCTCGACATCCGGGGCAGGGAGACTCGATTATGAATCCTCTTCCGCCGCATCGGTCACATGTCTGAACCCTGACTATTCGAGCAAAGCCTGCTTCCTGCACACGTTCGATCTGCCCAGTTCCCTTACATCGTTGACAACTTTTCGGCTCCGTACCCTTTCTAGCTCCGCTTCCGTTGCAGACATCGCAGACCTCTCTCCTCGGAACAGTGAGCTCCTTTGTAACCCCGGTAGAGACTTCCTCTAACGAAATCGCCAAATCGTACCTGAGGTCAGGCCCTCTTCGAGGTCTCTCCTCTCGCCAAGGCCTTCGACGGCCAAAGAACATGTCAAATATGCTGTCAAAGCCTCCGAACCCAAAGCCCAGATCCCTGAAGACCGACTCGAAGTCTGTCGTTCTGAATATGTCTTCCCAAGTGTATCTCTGGTCAATTCCAGCGTGACCGAATTGATCGTATTGACCTCTCTTCTCATCGTCAGAGAGAACAGCATATGCCTCAGAGATTTCTTTGAACTTCTCCTCTGCATCAGGAGACTTGTTCCTATCGGGATGGTATTGAAGAGCCAGCTTCCTATAGGCATCTTTTACTTGTTCCTTTTTCGCGTCTCTGGGAACGCCAAGAACCTCATAGTAGTCTCTCTTCATCTGGAACCAGACCGTTCATGTTTGGCAAGAAGAACTACGATTTCTTCTCCTCATCGACTACCTTGTAGTCTGCGTCAACAACCTTTTCAGGTTGCTTCTCCGTCTTCGTTTCTGTCCTCGGTGGAGGAGGCGCTTGCTCCTTACTAACCTGCTGGTATACGGCTGCGCCGATCTCCTGCAATACCTTCGCCAACTCTTCGGTCTTCTCTTTTATCCTGGGCAGCTCTTTTGCCCCAAGAGCATCCCTCAGCTCTGAGACTGCCTTGTCTATTTTCTCAACGCTGTCCTTTCCCAGCTTGTCCTTGAGATCTGTCTTTGTTTTCTCAGCGGTGTAGATCAAGGAGTCAGCGTTGTTGCGTGCCTCAGCTTCCTCCTTCTTCTTCCTGTCTTGCTCAGCGAACTGCTCTGCTTCCTTCATCATCCGTTCCTTTTCCGCTTCTGACAACTTGGTCGAAGCTGTTATCGTGATCTTCTGCTGGTTTCCAGTCGCTAGATCCTTTGCAGTGACGTTTAGGATTCCGTTCACATCAATGTCGAATGTAACCTCTACTTGCGGTATACCCCTCGGAGCGGGCGGTATGCCCGCAAGATTGAACATACCCAAGGAGATGTTGTCCGCGGCCATTGGCCTCTCGCCTTGCAGCACATGAACAGTAACCATGGTCTGAAAATCCGCTGCCGTGGAGAAAACCTGGCTCTTTCTTGTCGGTATAGTCGTATTCTTCTCTATCAGTCTCGTGAAGATTGCGCCAAGGGTTTCAACACCAAGTGAGAGCGGTGTAACATCCAATAGGAGAAGATCTCTGACCTCACCGGTCATCACTGCTGCCTCGATTGCGGCACCAACTGCAACACACTCCATTGGGTCTACCCCACGTTCAGCAGGCTTGCCCATTATGTCCTCAACGAATTTGCGCACGAGAGGCATCCTAGTCTGCCCGCCGATGAGAATAATCCTGTCTATGTCCTTTGGCTCCAAGGCACCTCCCTTGGCACCGGCTAGGACCTGCCTGATCGGAGCATTAATGCGCTCAACGATAGGTCCAGCTAACTCCTCTAATCTGGCTCTGGTCAGAGTCATGTGGAGATGCTTGGGCCCCGAGGCGTCTTGAGCAATAAATGGCAAGTCGATATCAGTCGTCACTGTTGATGATAGCTCTATCTTTGCTCTTTCAGCTGCCTCCTTAAGGCGTGTCATAGCCATCTTGTCGCCTCTCAGGTCGATCCCGTTCATTCTGCGAAACTCCTCTACCAGATATTCCATGACTGCATTATCGATGTCTGCTCCTCCCGTCTTCGTGTCTCCGCTCGTTGAGAGAACTTCAAACGTGGCTGCCTCTCCTGAGCTCGGCCTAGCCATCTCCATCAATGTGACATCATGAGTTCCCCCGCCAAAGCTGAACACCATTACCTTCATCGTCTTGCCAAGCTTCTCCAAGCCGTAGGAGAGACATGCAGCCGTTGGCTCATTGATCAGTCGAGAGACTTTGAACCCGGCGATCTCCGCAGCGTCTTTCGTAGCCTGTCTCTGATTGTCGTTGAAGTGGGCTGGAACAGTGATCACAGCGGTATCGACCTTCTCGGCTAGGAAAGTTTCAGCGTCACGCTTTATCTTCTGCAGAACAAATGCGGATATCTGCTGTGGGGTATACTCCTTTCCGAGGATCGAGACTTTGTAGTCAGTCCCCATCTTTCTCTTGATCTCGATGATTGTGCCTTCCGGATTGGAGCTTGCTTGGCGTTTGGCAGATTCTCCAACAAGCAGTTCGCCTTCCTTGGTGAACGCAACGACGGAGGGAAACATTTTGCCCGCCATCGTGGGTCCTTCAGCGCTTGGAATAACAACAGGTCTGCCAGCTTCCATGACTGCTGCGGCCGAGTTAGTTGTTCCGAGGTCTATGCCGAGGATCTTGGCCAACAAGTACACCTCAACTGAGACGTTTCGCGTTCAGGTTGTTACTCAAGGTAACGGATGGGGCTTTATAAACGTTACTTGCAGTAACAGCGTAGTGATTCGTTGGTCCTCGAACAACTTGGATGCTGCCTCACCTTCTTTCTGCTGATAGCTTCTGGATAGGCCTTAGATTGATTCTGCGCTTGGTTTTCGGGCAACCTCAACCATGCTCGGCCTGATAACCTTGTCGTTCAACATGTATCCTCTCCTGAACTCACGTATCACCGTGTTATCTTCATGGTCAGGAGAAGAGATGAAGCCGATCGCCTCGTGCTTTGTTGGATCAAACCTCGTTCCAACTGAATGAATCTCCGACAAGCCTTTCTGAAACAGAATGTTCTGTGTCTCTTTCAAAATCAGCTCCAATCCACCGATAACCGCATCTTTGTTGTCAGAACTTTTGCCCGCGTTCAGTGCTCGCTCAAGATCATCCAAGATTGGGAGAAGGTTGAGTATGAGATTCTCATTACTATACTTGACCATTTCTTCTATTTCTTTCTTGGTGCGCTTCTGAAGATTTTCGAAGTCGGCTTGGAGGTACTTCAGACGTGTCAGATACTCTTCACTCTTCTTTCTCTCCTCCTCTAGGGCCTTCTCAAGCCGTGCAACCTCAATGATCGGCACGAAAGTCTTCCTTCTGGAAATTTCTTTACCCTCATTCCTCTCAGGCTCCTTCGGCCCAACTTGAGAAGGGTCATGACGTACCAACGCTCAACTATTCCCTCCCCCACGCGAACTTCGGCCAGTCAAATCTTTCAACCACTACGAAGGAGCTTATAGATCCCCTCGCTTGTCGGAATGCATTGGTTGCGCAATGTTTAAATTTTTCTTGTACACGCAAACTTGGCGGGAAAAGGGAGGAAAAAAATTGGCATACCTTGCAGGTCAACCTGTACTCATACTAAAAGAAGGTACCTCAAGAAGCAGAGGCAGAGACGCTCAGCGATCAAACATGGCCGCTGCCAAGATCATCGCAGAACTTGTCAAGAGCACACTTGGTCCACGCGGAATGGATAAGATGCTTGTCGACACACTCGGAGACGTAACAGTCACCAATGACGGCGCTGCAATATTGGATGAGATCGAAGTCCAGAACCCGGCCGCGAAGATGATGGTTGAAGTCGCGAAGGCGCAAGATAAGGAGGTAGGAGACGGGACAACAACAGCGGTAGTGCTCGCAGGAGAGCTACTCAGAAGGGCTGAGGAGCTTCTCCAAGACCAGATCCATGCAACGACTATAGTCGCAGGATATAAGAGCGCAGCTGACAAGGCGCTTGAAATTCTGAATCAAGTAGCTGTTCCTGTAGATCTAAATGACAAGGAAACTCTCAACAAAGCAGCACTCACGTCGATGCGCAGTAAGATAATTGAGGGAGCGCGAGAGCATCTTGCAAAAATCTCCATAGACGCTGTCGACCTAGTGAAGGAGAAAAGAGGAGATGTCTTCACGGCAGATGTCGACAATATTCAACTTGTCAAGAAACAGGGCAAGAGCGTGCTGGACACTCAGCTTGTCAAAGGTGTGATCGTCGACAAGGAAGTGGTTCACCCCCGAATGCCGAAGATGGTGAAGAGTCCGAATATTGCGCTTCTGGACGCAGCGCTGGAGATCGAGAAGACTGAGATGAGTGCTGAGATCAGAATCACCGATCCTACGAAGATGAAGATGTTTTTGGATCAGGAAACACAAATGATGAAGAAGATGGTCGACAAGATCAAGACATCTGGCACCAACGTCGTCCTCTGCCAGAAGGGCATTGATGACATGGTTCAGCACTTCTTGGCTAAGGAGGGAATAATGGCCGTTCGAAGAATAAAGCAGTCCGATATGGAAAAGCTTGCGAGAGCAACTGGCGGCAGGGTTGTAACGGACCTGGACGACCTCAAAGCGGAAGACCTTGGTCATGCAGGCTTGGCAGAGGAGAGGAAGTTCGGCGAAGACAAGATGGTCTTCATCGAGGGTTGCAAGGACCCGAAGGCTGTCGGGATATTGATAAGAGCTGGACTTGAAAGGCTCGTTGACGAAGCAGAGAGAGGCCTCAAGGATTCGCTTCACGTAGTTGCGGATCTCGTGAAGAAGAACCGGTTGGTTGCAGGTGGAGGAGCCATCGAAGCGGAGTTGGCCAAGAGATTGAAGGAATACGCAGCGAAGGTCGGAGGAAGAGAACAGCTAGCGATCGAAGCATTCGCGGAGTCCCTTGAGTTCATTCCGAAGACTCTGGCAGAGAATGCAGGCCTTGATCCAATAGACATCATGGTGACTTTGAGGTCTTCTCACGAGAAACCGGACGGATTGTGGATGGGCATCGATGTTTTCACGGGCAAACCTGTAAACATGATGAAGAGCGGAGTGATTGAGCCGACGGTTGTGAAGGAGCAGGCAATCAAGTCAGCGGTCGAAGCGGCATCCATGATCTTGAGGATAGATGATGTCATAGCAGCAGCAAAGCCCCCGCCGACTCCGATGCCTAAGGGCGGACCAGAAGGGATGCCGCCGGAGATGTAGGGAGGCGGATGAAGTATGGCTGAAGCAGTTCCCGCTACAATCGGCGGTCAACAGGTCCTGATTCTTAAGGAAGGTTCGCAGAGAACTGTAGGGAGAGAAGCACAAAGATCCAACATTTCAGCGGCAAGAATAATCTCAGACGTTGTCAGATCGTCCTTGGGGCCGAAGGGCATGGACAAGATGCTGGTTGAGAGCTTCGGCGACATCACCGTCACAAATGATGGTGCAGTTATACTGAAGGAGATGGACATCCAACACCCGGTCGCAAAAATGATGGTGGAAGTTTCCAAGGCGCAGGACGACGAAGTGGGGGATGGGACGACCACAGCAGTCGTATTAGCTGGTGAACTCCTAACCAAGGCTGAAGCGCTACTCGACAAAGATATCCATCCGACAGTCATCGTAGACGGGTACCAAAAGGCCACGGAGAAGGCCCTTCAATTGATAAAGGGACTGGGAATCAACGTCAAGCCTGATGATAGACAGATGCTGAAGCATGTGGCGGAGGTTTCGCAGTCTGGAAAATCTCTCCGAGAATACAGCAGCCATATCGCTGACGTAGCGATAGATGCGGTTCTACAGGTCGCAGAGAAGACTGCAGAAGGCTACAAGCTTGAGATTGACGACATCAAAGTTGAGAAGAAAGCCGGCCAGTCAACTGCTGACACAGCACTCGTCAAAGGCATAGTACTCGACAAAGAAGTAGTTCATTCAGGGATGCCGAAGAGGCTTGAGAATCCGAAGATAGCACTTCTCAACTCTCCACTAGAAGTTGAGAAGACAGAGTTTGACGCAAAGCTCAGCATTACTGACCCTGATCAGATGAGCGCATTCCTCGATGAAGAAGAGAGGATGTTGAAGGAGATGGTCGAGAAAGTCGCCAAGACTGGAGCAAACGCTCTCATATGCCAAAAAGGAATAGACGATGTTGCTCAGCACTATCTGGCTAAGAAAGGAATCATGGCGGTCCGGAGGGCGTCTGAAAAGGACATGGAGAAACTAGGCAAGGCAACAGGAGCCAAGGTTGTCACAAGCATCGACGACCTTACCGCCCAAGACCTCGGCTCGGCTACACTGGTGGAGGAGAGGAAAGTCGCTGACGACAAGATGACGTTCATCGAGGGTTGCAAGGACCCGAAGGCCGTCACGATAATGGTCAGAGGCGGAACAGAACGGACAGTTGACGAAACTGAGAGATCGATCCACGACGCTCTATGTGTCGTCAGAGATGTGGTCCGCGACCCCAGAGTCGTGGTAGGAGGCGGAGCCGTCGAAGTCGAATTGGCTTCGCAGCTGAAGCGTTGGGCTGAGGGCCTCACAGGGAAAGAGCAGCTAGCGGCATTCGCATTTGCAGAGGCTTTGGAAGCGCTACCGATGACCCTAGCTGAGAACGCAGGTCTCGACCCAATCGACATACTGGCTGAGCTGAGATCGAGGCATGAGAAAGGCGAGAAGTGGGCCGGTATAGATGTCTTCTCTGGCAAGGTCGGGGATATGAGTAAGCTGAGTATCTACGAGCCCATTGCTGTCAAGGAGCAAGCCCTGAAATCGGCTGGAGAAGCCGCAACAATGATCCTGAAGATAGACGATGTGATCGCTGCTGGCAAGCCGAGGGAAGGACCTCCGTCGAAACCGGGGAAGAAGGAAGAGGAAGAGCCGTCCTCTGAGTTCGAATAGAACAGAGAACCAAACATTTTCCCCTCTTTTTGTTCTGTCACTGTTTTTTCGTTGTCAAGGCACCAAAATGAGCAGCGCCACAGTATTCTCGATCCCAGGGCAAAGAAAATCAGTCGAGAATGCCACAAGGTGGCTTGAGAACTCTAAGCCTAAACATGATGCAATTCTTTTGGGTCTGCCACAGGATCTTGAGCACTTCGTTCAAGCATATGTGCAAGGAGACATTTCTGAAGACGAACTCTGGAAAAGCTACCGGCTGATGACCGGCCTGCTTAGACCAGTGGCGGACTCACTCAGATCCAAGCTGAAGCCGCTTTTCAGTTATCTGCCTACTGTGGCACGCAAACGTGACGCCGAGATCTACTGCTACGACGATTTGGCAACACACATCCAATCAGGGAAATCCGCTGAAAGAATTCTCCTGCTCTCATATCGAGCAAAAGTTCGTTCCAACATAGACTTGGAGGAATGGCGACAGATTCTTGTAGAAGAACTACGAATCGGAAAGCCTGCTTGGAAGAGGTCACTCGAGAATCTCGTCGAGAAAACCATTCCAAATGTCGAGAACGCAATCTTTTACGAAGGGCTGCTTGGACCTTTGGTCAAGCACCTCAAAGACAGCGGCGTCTCCGTCAAGGCTGTGCACATGTCGACATACTGGCGTGCCCCGCTTGACGCGCTACGGACAGCGGCATCATGGAAAGGAGAGACATATCTGACTAAGGAAAACATCAGAAAAGCCGTAGAACTTCACATGAAGTACCTAGGTACAGTAATCTCATCAAGCGATCTCGACGAATCTGAGAGAAGATGGGCACAAATGGCTTCATTCCGGAAGAATTCCCAAGACGATGCGAGCACTTCTTCGTAACGCTCGGAAAGAAAGGCTGACAATGACCAAGATTGGTCACGAGTTCCCTCCGCAATTCGATTCTGACCGTAAGAGATAATATGATACACTGCACATCTGCAAGCAGAGCTAAGGAAGCTCAAGGAAAAAACGAAACAATGCCGAAGAAAGCAAAGAAGAAGAAAAAGAAGTAAGAAGAACGGGACAGAGTCCTGCATTCTCTATTCAATTTTCCGTGAGTCCTCTACTTCTCGATTCTGTAAGAGCTTGTTATCTGAGCCTTGTCTATGAGCATGGCGCGCACTGAGCAATATTTCCCCTCCGATAGCTGAATTGCTCTGCGAACCTTCTTCTCATCGAGGTTTGATCCTCTCAGAACATATTGGATGTGTATCCTCTCATAGTATCTCGGCGGTTCTGATCTTCGATGTCCGATCATGTTTAGGGCAAGTCCTGCGAGATTCTGACGTTGCTTCTTCAGGATTGAGACTATATCGATGCCCGTGCACCCTCCAAGTGCCATTAGGAGAAGTTGCATCGGGTTCACGCCGGAGGGACGCCCTTTCTTATCTGTCGCGTCCATAATTGCAGACTTGCCGTTGGCGTTTGTTCCCTTGAACCGTAGTTCTCCTAGCCACTCGACTCTAATCTCTGCTTCCATCAGATCACCAACTTGTCAGATCACTTGGCTCTAATGCAAGCCACGAGTTCTATCTCGACCTTTATGCCCGGAGGCAACACGACGCCGATTGTCGATCGTGCAGGGGGATCTTTCGGAAAGAACTTCACGTATTCTCCGTTCATTCGAGAGAACTCATTCATATCTGCCATGAAGACGGTCGCCTTGACGGTGTCGTCAAGAGAGGCTCCGCCTGCTTTCAGGATTGTTTGCAGATTGACTAGAGCTTGATGGGTCTGCTCTTCAATGGTTGTTCCCATCTCACCAGTCGCGGGATTCCTACCAACCTGTCCTGCGCAGAAAAGAAAGCCGTCTACCTTGACTGCCGGGCTGTACGGCCCAACCGGCTTAGGAATTCCCTCTCCTTTCACTACGATCTTGACCATACCGACCACTTCCATGTCTCGTTAAGTTCTCAGCATTTTAGAGCTTACTATATGAGGAAAGAATGAGTCAGCCAGGTGTTAAGCCTCTCCCACATGGCTTCTTGAATTTAGAGCCGGGGACAGGAATCGAACCTGTGTCAAGCGGCTCTGCAGGCCGCTGCCTGAACCATTCGGCCACCCCGGCATCTGTGATCTCCGAGAGTTAGCGGCGTACTTGCCGCTTGTTCTGGTGCATCCGCCTCCAGATCGTTAGGTGAGGTAAATCATATAGTACTACGCCAAGTTGCTGCAGTTCACTCCGAATCCGGTCGGCCTTTTGATATTCTCCCTCAGCTCTAAATGCGTCTCTTTGCTCTAGAATCAACTGAACTAGACCTCCAAATGCCTTGTCATCCTCTCGCCGGAGCTCCGATTTCACGAGATCGCCGAAGAGGACGCAACCCGCCGAATTCAGGAAATCCTGAGTCACCGACGCCGTGGGCTGACTGATATCTTCGCCACTATTGAGGTAGTTAGAAATCCTTCGCGCCAATTCGAGTAGGGCGGACAGTGCAAGTGGAGCATTCAGGTCGTGAGTCATCGCGCCCTCAAATGTGAGTCTCGAACGCCTGAGCTGCGCAAGTAACGCGTCCTCACTTGGAATCTCGGATGATCGTCCTTTGACGGCATAGTGCCCGACTATTGCCCATAGTTCGCTGATTTTGTCCGCATGCACGAGCGCTGTGTGAAACGCACCCTCGTCCATGTTCATAGTCTTCCTGTAATGGGTTGAAAGTAGGAATATTCTGACTGGGAGGGCACCGTACTTCTGGACCGCGTCTCGAACCGAAACGAACTCTCTTGTCGATTTTGACATCTTTCGCCCATTTAGTAGAAGATGCCTGACGTGCAACCAGTACTTGGCAAGCGGTTTTCCGGTTACCGCCTCGCTCTGCGCTATCTCATTCTCATGATGAGGAAATCTGTGTTCCTCTCCTCCGCAGTGCATGTCAAAGCTCTCACCCAGATATTTCATTGCCATTGCGGAGCACTCAATATGCCAGCCTGGCCTGCCGTGCCCCCAGGGGCTGTGCCAATACGGCTCTCCTGGTTTTGATTTTTTCCACAACACGAAGTCTCCAATCTCCTCTTTTTCGTATTCATCCTTGCTCACTCGCCTGCTCAAACCAGCCTCAAGCTTATCCTTGACTATTCCTGAGAGTTTTCCGTATGGCTCAAATTCTGAGATTCGAAAGTAGACGCCGTCATCTGTCTCATACGCGAACCCTTTCTTGACCAGCTTTTCAGTTAGCTCTATCATCTCTTGAATGTGTTGCGTGGCAAGAGGATGCATGTTAGCTGGTGCTATGCCAAGCTTCAACCTGTCCTCGAAGTATGATTGCGTGTAACGACTGACGTATTCTTGGAAGCTTTCGCCAGATTCATTGAGCCGTCGCAGAATCTTGTCATCTACGCCTATGTCCGTCACGTTTGAGACATGAAAGACCTCGTAGCCCAAGTACTCCAAGTATCGCTTCAGTACATCCCAGACGACGTACGCCCTAGCATGGCCAAGGTGCATAAGATCGTTAACAGTGAGACCGCATGTGTACATCCTGACGCGGTTTGGGTTGAGTGAAGTGAAGGGTTCCATACGTTTGGTGAGGCTGTTGAACAGAACAAGGTGAGGCCCCGGGCTTGAAGACGTCTTGAGTGCGGGCTGAGAATCAGAGTCTCTTAGACTTGGCTGCGGCTCAGATGCAAACTGGGCCACCGTGCTTCATCAGCAGGCACCGTTCGCAACAGGCTCTCACCGAACATATAAGCGTAGTGCCACATGGCTGATTAACTTCTACGCTTGACACACTAGTCGCCCTCTCCTATAGCCCGCATCTCTCAAGTCGTCGTTACATTCACGTATTTTGAAGAAGGAGATTCTCAAGAACCTAGCTTGGCTCAAGGAATCTCATGTCTCAGCAGATCTTCGTATGTCTCTTGTGAGCGAATCAGCCTACCGACCCCATTCTCAATCATGACGACAGCGCATCTAGGGTATGAGTTGTAATGGCTTGACATCGTGAATCCATATGCACCCGTGTCGAGCACTGCGAGCAAGTCTCCTTCCACAAGCTTCGGCAGCATTCTGTCCTTCGCAAGGTAGTCGCCTGATTCGCAGCATGGCCCTCCGACGTTGTATCTTGTTGTAGCCGTTTCCAACGCCTTGTTCGCGACGAGGACTTGGTGGTAAGCGTCGTACAGTGCAGGTCTAAGAAGAAGGTTCATACCGGCGTCGACTATCGCCCAGTTTCTTCTGCCTGCTTCCTTAACGATGCCGACGGTTGTGAGTAGGATTCCAGCGTCCGCGGCCACGGCTCTTCCTGGCTCAAGGATCAACGTTGGCAAAGGCAGATTCCGCTCTTGAGCACTCTGCATGATTGAGGAAACCACTGCCTGAGCATACTCGTTTGTAGATGTGTGGGGGTGGTTAGGTGCGTTTGGGATCCCTAGCCCGCCGCCGACATCGACCAAGCTGATCTCCAAGCCAAGTTTGTCGTGTATGTCGCCGATCAGATTGAAAATACGGTGAATACTGTCTTTGAACGGGTCGACGCTCCTTATGTCCGATCCAATGTGCGCCAAAATCCCCGCAACAATGAGGTTCTTATCCTTGCTCGCCAGTTTATATGCTTCAAAGGCGTCTTCGATCCAAACTCCAAACTTGTGTTCTCGAAGTCCTGTCGCCAAATACTTATGGGTCGATGTCGGGATGTCTGGATTTACTCGAACCCCGATCGTTGGCCTTTTCCCTACCTGAACAGCGACTTGGCTGATCTTCTCAATCTCTGCCATAGAGTCAACGTTAATGAGTCTCACTCCTGTTTCAATCGCTGTCTTCAGCTCCTTTGACGTCTTGTTTGGGCCATCGAAAACTATCTTCTCTGGCGAGACTCCGGCTTTCAGCGCGATGTGGAGTTCGCCTCCAGAGGCAACCTCGGCTCCGGCTCCCTCATCCTTAAGTAGCTTGCAGACTGCGAGATGGCTGTTCGCTTTGTAGGCGAAGCAGATCAGAACCTTGTCATATATTGCCTTGAAGGCGGTCTCGAAGCTCCCATAATTCTTCCTTAGTCTCTCTGCGCTCAAAGCGTAGAGGGGGCTTCCGAACCGTCTTGCTAGGGATACAGAGTCGACACCATCTATGAGCAGGTGACCTCTCGCGTCGACAGAGAGGTGATCCCTCCCAGCTAGGTCAGAGCGCAATCACTATCCCCAGAGATCAGCTAGCTCGTTCCCATATGCAAACAGAGCGGGCGTTCCGCCAGTGTGTATGAAGACGGCTGTTTCGTCCCTCTCGAAGTACCCTTGATGAATCAGATCGATGAGCCCCCACATCGCTTTTCCTGTATAGACAGGGTCTAGGAATATTCCTTCCGTTCTCGCAACCATTGTGATCGCATCAACGACTTCTTTCTGGAGGATTCCGTAACCCTTTCCCGCGTATTGGTCAAGGAAGTTCAGATCTTTCAGAGAAACTGAAACGTGCGAGTCTACGAGTCTTGCACAGCCGTTGGCGATGTCAACGATCTTGTGGATCAATGGTTCGCGGGAAGCTCCGTCGCTAATTCCGAGGATCTTGCCTTCGAAGTTCAACGCCTTGGCTGCGAATTGGAGGCCTCCTTGGGTTCCCCCTGAACCTGAGGAAAAGGTTACGTGGTCCACCCTGACGTTCATTTCGACCGCTTGAGAGACTATTTCCAACATGGCGTTTGCGTAAGCTATGGCACCGATGGGGTTCGATCCTCCTGATGGTATGATGTATGGCGTTCCTCCGCTGTCTCTGACTTCTTCCGCTGCATCCTCCATAGCCGGCAAGGTATTTCTGGCATCAGGTGGAACGGTTCTGATCTCAGCGTCGAGAAGCTGATCCAAGAGGAGGTTGCCGCTGGTCTCTTTGGGTAGTTCTCCGCGAAGGATCAGTATTGGGCGCATCCCATACTTCTTCGCTGCGGCGGCAGTGAGTCTCGCGTGATTCGACTGTAGGCCGCCTGTGGTTATTATTGTGTCTGCGCCTTTCTCTATCGCGTCGGCGAGCAAGAACTCAAGTTTCCGAGCTTTGTTTCCCCCAAGGGCGAAGCCGTTGTTATCATCCCTTTTGAATAGTATTCGAGGCCCTTTAAGCACCCTACTGAGTCGGGGCGCCTCTTCTAGAGGAGAGGGCAGATTTGCCAAACGGACTCTCGGCAGTTTACCAATCTGCATCTATGATTGGCACCAACCCAACCTTACGCGCAGTTGAGTTAAACCGTTTTCCCTAGGAAACGGTGAGACATGAAACCGACACGCTTAAGTCATGTTTGTTCTTCTCTGTGGGGGGAAGTGAGCTGAGCGTGGCATCCACACCGCCTCGACGACTGTACAGGTCTAATGCGAATCGGATGATTGCAGGCGTATGCGGTGGAATCGCCGAGTACCTGAACGTGGATCCGACACTGGTCCGACTGGGTTTTGTTCTTTTGGTGTTTGTTAACGGAGTAGGAATACTACTCTATTTGGTCATGGCGATTGTTACTCCAAGGGCTCCGGCAGGCGTTTCGCCCCCAACGCCATCGGGGATTCCATTAGATCTTTCTTGGTTGGGCCCTGCAATCTTGCTATTCGTAGGATTGGGGTTAGTTGCGTTTGGGGC
>Ga0209725_1000728_pt1 | contig 19415 bp, 13 predicted proteins | sample I18A1metaG_FD_184145 | JGI IMG/M metagenome (GOLD analysis project Ga0209725, IMG submission 184145) | Lake sediment bacterial and archeal communities from Gulf of Boni, Indonesia to study Microbial Dark Matter (Phase II) - ​I18A1 metaG... | ecosystem: Environmental > Aquatic > Freshwater > Lake... | reverse complement strand
GGTTAGACCAGCAGGAAAGAGCTATGAAGTAGTCTTCGGCCTACATAGGCTGGAAGCCTGCAGAAGGCTGGGATTGAGAAAGATCCCGGCGATAATCAGAAGGTTCACGCAAGACGAATCCATCCTAACACAGATCGTAGAAAACCTACAACGCAACATATTCATCGATCCAATCCAAGAAGCTGAAGGCTACCGATCCCTAATCAAGAAAGGATGGACGATTACAGAGATTGCCTACTCGATTGGGAAGAGCGACAACTACGTCTCCGACAGACTCAAAATCCTCAAGAAGCTGAACCCGATTATAGCCAAGAAGATAAAGCCTCCCGGCAGGGGACCTATAACCATAAGCCACGCGGAGCAACTAGCATCGATAACGGACACATCAAAACAGCTCAGACTGGCCACGCTGATATCCAAGAAAGGGCTTTCGGTGAGAGAACTCGAAAGGCTGATGAGAAGCCGAGCAGCAAGCGGCAAATGCTTATGCGAAAGCTGCAGATTCTTTCCATGCAAAGTCTACGAAGCCTTCATTAGAACAAAGATAAGCGCGATTGGAACACATACCTCCTAAATTCGGAACTTACTTGAAACAGGGCTGGAAGCCAAAGCCTTCAAGCATGGCGGGAAGTCACACTGCGCCTGCTCTTCTAGAAGGCGGACCATACCTACGGAGCCGATCGATGCCTCTTGAAGAAAGGGGGAGGAGAATGCGTTGTGAGAGAACCTTATATGTGCCAGCCTTCCTAAATCAAACGGGAAAAATGTAATGGGCTACGTGAAGGTTGCAGCGAAGATATATAATCCGACAGATAGATCCAAGCCCATTCATCTAGAGCTTCTGGCTGATACAGGAGCCATTTACACGGCTATTCCAGCAAACCTCCTTGAGAAAATAAACATAAGGCCCACATCCACAAGAAGATTTAAGCTCGCTAACGGCAGAGTAGAGCGTTATCCGACGGGTGAGGCGTACGTCGAGGTAGCTGGAGAAGGAGCTACGTCAATTATCGCTTTCCTCGCCGAAGGTTCGACGCCCCTACTAGGCGTTACGACCCTGGAGCTTCTAGGATTACAAGTGGACTCAACAACAGGTGAACTGAAACCCCTTGAACTTCTACTTCTTCAAACAACACCCTGTCACCCCTAGACTTGCTCCGAAGGGATGTTCAAATGCAAGACAGGAGAAGGGGGCTCCGCGAAACTCAAGAAACCTATCGTTTATCTATCTACTGATCCTTGTCCCTCCAATCTCAATACACGCCTTTCCTGTCGGAGTTCACGCAAACGTTCCAGTCATCCTAGACGTCTCAACCGTAGAGACTGGAGGACAAGTATCTCTAGACATAAAGATCAACCATCTGAACCCCTCATTCGGAGGATACAGCGCAGACCACTACGTAGACCTCATCGAAGTCGAAGTCGACGGGGAGCCACACCAAATCCAAGTCGCGCAGCCACCGACAGCAGAAACCTTCACAGTGACCTACTACATCGGTGAGCTAACCGGATATCCAACAGTCAGGATAAGAGCACATTGCACAATACACAGATGGAGCGAATGGTCCCAACCCCAAGTAATCCCAGAGTTCCCGGACAGAGCCTTAGCGGCCTTCTCCCTTTCGATACTTTCCATCCTGATCGTAGTTAGAAGATCCTTAACCAAAAGACAGCAACCAGTTACAGAAACGTTATAACCCCTGTCTTCTCAAACTATGAATTTGAAGGAACGCTCGCATTGAGCAACAGGCATCGCTTCACACTCAAAGCGAAAACACTGATCGCACTATCAGTGATTCTAATTTCATCCGCGCTGCTGGTCGAAGCGGTCCGTTATACTTCTTCCCAGACAGACCAATGGGTTGATTGGGCAAGGATCGCTTGGAGATACTTCCAACCAACTGTAGCTGTAAACCCTACCACAGGCCTACACTACGCAGTCTCTACTTGGCACTACTTCACAGATTGGGACTTGGCACGCTATATCATAGCCATAATACATGCTGAGAAGCTAGGGATAGTCTCGACGGGAGGAAGTTGGGGAGCCGACTATAGAATCAACATGATACTCAACTTCCTCCAGACTAGAAAGCTCAGATCAGACGGCCTACCTTATTGGGCATACAGCGCAGATGACCCGAGCCGTATCGACTTCTCAGGCTCAACAAACGCTGCTGACACAGGCGGTCTTCTAGTCGCTCTACATCTACTCAAACAATCCAGACCCACCCTAGCCTCGACGATAAACAGCGTTGTGGAGAGATGTCGAAGCGCTTATCAGACGCATCTTCTGAAGAATAAGAGACTCATAGGCACAAGCAACTACTACGGCTACTACTCAGCTCAAGGCTTCAACTTCTTCGGTTTCGACGTATCAGACGCATTACAGGATATGCAGAGACTTCAAACCGCAAGTACAGTAAGCGTATACGACATAGCCTTACCTAAGACCAACACCCTATGTGAACCATTTCTCCACGGTATATTGGAGTTAAATCTTAACAGTCTATTCAAGGATTTTGCGCAAAGAGCATACTATGCACAAGAGAGAAGATACACTCGAGATGGAAAGCTCACAGCGTTTACCGAAGGCCAATACGATGTCTCACCTTATCCTTACATATTTGAGTTCATACTTCACGGGTCGGGAGAGACATGGGTCATATACTACTATGAAGCGTCAAACCAATCGCTGGTACGAATCCCAACAGCGGTAACCCCTGTAGTCTACACGAAAGCCTGCTTCGGCCTCCACGCCATCTACCAAACCTCCTATACTCAAACGCTGGTAAACACAGTGCTGGCAACCCAAGATAGCAAGGGCTTCCGAGAAGGGGTTTATGAAGGTCAAACCCACGTAGTCGACCGCTTGACAGATAAGACGAACTCAATAATCATTTCAGCCGCCTACTACGCAACCCATACGCCGGACTTCACGATCTCAGCCTCCCCATCATCCCGAACGATAACTCCAAGCCAAACCGCAACATACTCGATCACATTGACCTCTATCAACTCTTTCACAGCATCATTATCCATGAGCGTCTCAGGGCTACACTCGACGATGGCACCGACCTGGACAGTCGATCCAGTCACACTTGAACCCGATGGACAAGCAGCAACAGAGCTAACGGTTGCAACAACCGCGTCTACGCCTGTAGGCTCATACTCCTTAACTATAACAGCCACAGGAAGCGGCCGATCACATTCCACACAGGTAACCCTACTTGTCAAGACACCAAGTACCATAACGATTGAATGCACCCCGAATTCAATAGCACTTGGAGAGACGGCAGCCATAACAGGCCAGATAAACCCTACGCATACAGCAGCACCAGTAACCCTAGCTTACAGCCTAGACGGAGGCTCCACATGGAACGGATTCGTAATACTCAATACGGACTCAGCCGGAACCTACTCAACAGCATGGAAACCGCCATACCCACTCACATACACGCTTAAAGCAAGCTGGCTCGGGGACAGCGACCACTTCGGAGCCGAAAGCACCTCGCCATACCCCCAGATAACCGTCTCAGGAACTATGCCGAAGCAACCCAAACTCATTATGACTCTATCCCAACTCTCGATGGCTAAAGGTGAGACAGCAACCGTAACCGTTAAAGTCTTCAACCCAACGACTGAGAACCTTCAATCAACACTATACATCGAGATCAGAGGCCCAAACGGATACTACAAGATCCAGTTCCAACAGATAGAAGTCCCAAGCGGACCAGCCTCATACGAAACATATACATTCGACTGGCAGATCCCAGACGACATCGATCCGGGAAAATATGAGATCACATCCAGCTTGACTCCACCTTGGATAGGTGCATACGATTTAGGACAGATTGAAATAATTGATGTTTGAACCAACAGATAGGAGACAAATTCTTGCGCTATAATAGGAAGAAGATCACAATCGGATGCCTACTGGCATCAGTAATCATACTAGGCCTGTACATGATAATCCCGATAATAATCGCGACGAACGGCGGATCGATAAATAGAACCACGGAAGGAAAGCTCTTCGAAGATCCTTTCGTCAGCGCCGCATCGTGGACCCCCATCAGCGGAACATGGAGCATAGAGTCTCAAATGTATAGCGCATCAGGGAGCGGCGCACTGATAGCTGTGACTACATCCTTCACAGCCCAGAACTTCGTATTAGAAATTGATGGGATAGCTCAATCAGGATCATCGACCCCTGAGGTTGGAGTATACTTCCGATATCAAAACCCAGACAATTACTACTGGTTCACGATCTTCGGTTGGGGCAACACAAAAACCGTACTGTTAAAGAGAGTTGCAGGAGCCTCGACACAACTTGTTTCAGTCTCTGAGTCAGGAACCGTTGGGGTCAGCTACAAGATCAGAGTCGTGGTCTCAAGCTCAAGCATAAAATGCTACCGCGACAACGTCCTCAAAGCCTCTGTGACAGACACAAGCATCACGACGGCGGGAAAAATCGCATTGTACACTTGGGGCACACACATCCACTTCGACAACCTGAAAGTCTACAGGACGGAGTTGATAACGGTCAGACAACTCTCACCAAGTCAAAGAGTCGAACTCCACGATAGCGCAGGAACCCTCGTAACCCAATCAACAGTCTCAGGAGGCTCTACACAAGTCCAACTCGACATCTCAACCAGATCGTCTAGACCACCCTACAGACTCATCAAGATAACAGATACCGCAGGGACAACCTATGAGTACACAACACAGTCAGGAACCACATACTACGACAACATATGGGGCGGCGACGAATTCGACTACACCCCTCCAGGACCAGACTTCACGTTATCCGCATCACCAAACCAGCAATCAATGTACATCCCTCCAACAGGGGAACCCACGACCTACAACGCATACTACGTGATCACAGCCACATCTAGAGGAGGATTCTCCGATCCAGTAGCCTTGAGCGTGTCAAGTGTTCCGTCAGGCGTCACCTACTCATTCGTCCCAAGCTCCCCGGTAACCCCGACTGGAAGTAGTGTCCTGTACCTAACATCGAGCGACACGGCTACAAGCGGAATCTACACCCTAACAGTAACCGGAACAGGAGGAGGAAAGACTCACACCTGCACACTTACCCTCCAACTCGAGTCAACAATCACACAAGTCCATACAGAAGCCACGCAAGTCATCGCAGGAGCAACATCGATCATCATAACAGTAGTCTACGAAACCGACATGGCCGTACCGATAACAGACACAAAGCTGAGGTTGACCTCGCCAACCGGAACAATATACACAGAATCGAGCATGATCATCTACGCAAGAACCATAGTGAACGTTGAGACAACAACCTCGTATACACACATAAAGAGGTTTGAATTCGCCTTCTCACCGCCTCCATTGAGTGAAGAAGTGTGGATTATTACAGTGATACTTCCGCCAGACGCGACCACATACGAGATATCAGTCGAAGTCTACTGACCCCATAGCCCAAAGGTACTCGAATGGAAAAACACATATTCACTTGACCTCTACTCCAGATTTATGAGACTTACTCTTATCGCCCTATGCCTCTTATTGATCTGTCTAAGCTCCGAGTCTTCAGAAGCCTCGCCGCAACCCTCTATTACAGGATACTCCTTGTTGAACTCGGTCACCTTAGATGGGAAATGGACATCGACAGAGGAGTGGGCGGACACTTCAGATGTCGCTCTGACCCCTTGGAGCGGGTCAGGAACAGCCTACTTGAAAGTGAAACACGACAACTCCAATCTATATGTGCTTCTAGACTTCATTTCAGACAGAGCATTGAGTTGGGAAGACAAACCGCTCAAACATGGAGACAGCGCCATGATAGGCTTCGGCCTAGATCAGATAGCGACGTACACCTTTCAAACGACTTGGACCGACTTAGACCAATTCAGATTCACAGCTTGGAACGGTAGCAAAGCCTTAGAAACAGATCTTAACAGCTCAGGGTCAACATCTCAAGATTCCTCTCAAGACCCTTACAATCAAGACCCCCACTTAATCTACGAGTTCAAAGTACCGAAACACTTGGTGACAAATCCCACGAGCTTCACAGCAAGCCTATTCGACAACGATGATGAAGTCTTCATGTTCTGGCCGGCGAGAAACAATACATCGACGGAAGAGCAGTGGGGAACCCTTACGCTCGTGGATGCACCGATCCCAGAGTTCTCAACCCAAGTCTTACCCATAATCCTTTTAGCATCTATCGTGGTAGCGGTTGTGCTCTTGGCTATAGCTCATAGGTATGCCCGAAAGAGATCAATCCTTGGGCAACGCGCTAAACCTCAACTATCGAGAAGCCCAAAAATAGCCTTTGGAGCTTAGAGACGATGGAGAGTGGAAAGCATGGACTGGCGCCTAATTTTCTCGCTCTTTTTCGTTCTCCCACACTTATAGCCACAATACTCCTCATCCTCTGCTACAGCTTCAGCTTCACGTTCGGAAGTTTTCTGCCTAGTGCCATTAGAGCAATAACAGGATCGATCATCGCACTTATCCTTCCAGGATACTATTTGAACAGACTCTTCTCGGGCGGTAGGCTAAGCAAGTCAGCTGAAATCGCCGTAAGCATAGGGTTGAGTATAAGCATACTCCAATTCCTAACGCTAATAATGGGCTCCTATCAAGGCGGAGTGAGCTCGCTGCCCATAGGATTCGCTACCGCAAGCCTCGCATTAGCGCTAGCGTTCATAGCAACCTATAGAGAATCCTCATCAAGACCAGAGGATATCAAGAGAAGCGCTACGCTTTCAAATCGAAGGATCCTTTTCATAGTGGCAGTTATCTCTCTATTCCTCTTTTCATTCTACCTTAGGGCGAGAACCCTCACCTCAATGCCGTACTCAGGGAGCATAGGCCACATCTACGACGCCCCATACCATTACGCGTACGCCGACTACATGTCTAAGGAGGAGAGTATATCTCTTACAGCCCCATACTACTGGAGCGAGTCTCGAATACCGAGGCCCTCAACCGAATACTACCCCTACCCATTCTTCAGCCTCCTCCTAGTCGCTTTGCAGAAAGTCACAGGTTTAGAGATGCTCACATGCTTCAAGATCTTCCCAACGGTGATATCCAGTCTTATCCCTTTCAGTTGGCTATGCCTTTTGGAAGAAATGAAATCCTCGAAGGCAACAGAACTCACGTCGATGCTGCTCCTCTCAACCTCAAGCTTCCTATTGGGGCTACTCTACATAGCCGCGTTACCAGGAAACATCGCGTTATTCATGATACCGTTGATCCTCATTCAGCTAGTGGCGAATCCGAGTAGAGCATCGATCGTCTCCACCGCTCTAATGGTGGTCTCAGTCACACTAACCCATGCTTTGACATTAATCGCCTTGGTACCGCTACCTTTACTAGTATTCATAGCCTTGAGAGAGGATAGGCGAACTCTTGCGAAGCGGGTAGCTTGGGCATCAATCATATCCATCCTCTTATTGTCTCCATTCTTCAGAATTCTAAGAGAAGGAGGAGAGCTCTTCTGGACATTTCCTCCTGGCTCAAGAACACTGGTTCAAGACCCTCTTCTACTGCTCGGTAACGCTATAGGCGTCGAGATCTTCCTTCCAGTTGAGCGCTACATACCCTTACTTCAAGGTCAACTATTCAGGTACGGCCTCTACATCCTCTTCGCATTCACTATTTCCATTGGACTCGCAGGCTTGTTCAAAATCTCAAGATCAAGAGAAAAGATTGGGCTCCTATGCGCATACACCTCGAACCTTCCTCTACTCCTAATACTACCGATATCAGCATTCGCATCATGGAGGATCGTTCAACTTCAACTACCCTTCATCATCTCACTATCCGTTGGAGAAGGCTTGCCGTACATCTGGAATAAGAGTAGAAGACTTTCCACGAATACAGCCGCAAGCATCGCGAGAAAACTCATCCCGATTGGCCTAGTGGCACTTATTGTATTCCTATGCGCTTCGAGTCTATTTGTCGAAAGCTATCCTACCGGAGGACTATCAGCAGACGGGGAAAAACCCGGATTCACGAAATACGCCTCAATATACCCTGATCAAGAGAGGCTGCTAGCGGCTAGCCTCTACATTAGAGATAACCAACCGCCCGATCAAATTGTCTACTTCCATGACAACGTTCAAGACGGCCTAGGCTGGGCATACCCTTCTTGGCTCTCAGCCCTCAGCAGACACACGGTTGCAACCTCCAGACCCAGCGCAGAAATATACATATTAGCTCTGAGAGATGCGTCGTCAATATCCGTCTTCTTGGTGAGAAACGGAACTGCGGAACTTCTATATACAGCCTCATGAGATGAAAACTGATCACAGTCGGAAGACTGGGCAAAAGATAATCACATCGCTAGAATCTTGCGCTGAGCCTGCTCCTGAAGCTACATCTACATATCATCTTAAGACAAGAAAGTGGTTAGACGCTTACTGCGGCTAGAAGAAGAGCGGAACCTATCGAGACTTCTATCGAAATCATCTGGCGAGCGAGGAGACGCAGCGAACCTTTAGACGAATTTTCAGGGGCGCGGTAACGAAAGAATATAACCCGTCAAGTGAATTGCAACCAGTGCGAAAGGCAAGAGGATGGCTAGAACCGCCAAATAATACGGCTCAAACAATCTGACCCTTGTCCTTACCCATACTCTAAAGTCTAAGACGAAACCGAATTTGATCAAGCTCTCTCGATGCTTTGCGAGAATCGCATATGCCGCTGTCGAGGCCGAGGCTATCATCAAACAGAAGACTGGGATGTATGGAAATAGAAGGCGTGGGTCGGCACCTTCCGCCACACCATAAAGGAAGACGTTGGACACAAAGCCTGAAAGCAAGGCAAAGTGTAATACTACGTTACTTTCGCTTTTCAACATGCAGAAAAATCCTAAGAAGAGTAAACCGAAGCCAATGGGCGTTAGAAACCATAATTCATTTAGCATACGCAATATTCTGATGATGCCACGAGCGGTCAAGAAGAGAATCTGCTCCGCTGTATGATAGCGGAATACATAATCGAAGGCGGAGACACGCTTCCAATCACCACCAAACTCGTAGTGGTACCACCAAGTCCCTTGTACAGTCGTTGTCTCAAAAGGATTATTGAAGACAATGGCACAGAAACTGAACCAAACAAAGATCGCAGAAAAAGATGAGATAAGTACAATCGCTACAAATCTCCAATCGATCTTCCCACGATATGTCTTAGAGCGCCAAACGTGGTATGCAGAGATGCCGAATACAACAATGAGACCTTCAAGTTTCGTTAAGCAAAGGATGATCGCTAAGAAACCGGCGATCATACTGAATTTGGTCGTCAGCCTATCGTCGCGAGAGATTACCAATAATACGAGAGCTAGAAGAATACAAGAGAAGAGCTCCTCCCGCAGACCTCTAATCGAATTCCAAATCAAGAGAACATTTGTCGCTACAAGAAGGGAAGCCAACAAACCTGCATGCTCGCCTAAAATTCTTCTAGCGATGAGATAGGCGAGCAGGACCATCATCGTTCCTAGAAACACCGTCGACAACCTGAAAGAAGCGATGCTTACTCCAAAAATAGATAGGAATAGAGCTGCAATAACAGAGAGCATCGGTTCTCTAGGGCTACGATATGAAAGATGCAGCAGTTGAGAAGCCCCTGCCATGTAGCCTTCAGCATCAGGCGCCAAAGGCATCGAACTCTGAACAGCCAGAAGAAGCCATCTAAATCGAAGTGCAAAAGCCAACAGAACTATCAACAACAAACCGAGTCCAAGAATGGTCTTCGACGGAAAACGGCTCAGAAGCCCAATTCTTAGCAGAACATAGAGCGAACGGAATCCATGCCTCCAACCTATCTTCGCTTCGCCTCTCATTCTATACTGATAATCGATAGGGACCTCAATCACCCGATATCGCTTGAGAAGCGCTTTCGCAACGAGCTCAGGTTCAACTTCGAACTCTTTCGCTCTAACTGAGATATCTCCCAAAACCTCCTTTCTGAAGACCTTATGCCCAGTCATAACGTCGCTGATCTTATGGCGGCATAGAAGTGTTGTAACCAACGACAGGAGCCTATTTGCAAGCCAGTGAGATCCGCTCATGCCCTCAGCTCTGCCCAGAAATCTTGAACCAAGAACAACATCGGCCTGACCTTCAAGTATCGGCTTAACAAGCCTAGGCATATCCTCCGGATTATACTCCATGTCAGCATCCTGAATCGCAACTATCTCTCCAGTCGCATGCCTCAAACCGGTCTGAATAGCCTCACCCTTACCCCTATTCGAACCATGCATAATCAGTCTGACGTCAGGGTATCTTTCGACAACCCCGCGTGATCCGTCGGTAGAACCGTCATCGACTACGATGACCTCTTTCTCATAGTGGGTCTCAAGACCCAGAGTTCTCTCAATTACCTCGCCTATCGTCTCTTCCTCATTGTAGCAAGGAATCAGAATGCTAACCTTCAAGAGCGTTCCAACATATCTACTCCGTGTTCACATTAAACGCTTTTGAAGCGAACCCGATATCGGCGAATTTTTCCGGCTATCTCTTGCTGAAGCGATTCTTCAATGCAGATTGGTCACAGTCTTAGATGAAGGCAAATGCCTACGCTGATTATCAGCTACCCAGAGGTCTTCCCACTCGAATCTAGAAATCAAAAGCGTTCAACTAAAGTCGTAGAATATCGTAATAACCTAAGTGCCAAAGTACGTTTTGTACCATAATGAAAACATTAGAAGAGCAAATACCTGAAAAGTTGTTCCTCTTGAAATCGTTTTCTGTATACTATCTAGATCGAATATAGAACCTAAATCTTTAGTACTATCACATATCATTTCGACTGCGTAGTCCTTCAGATCTCCGACGACCCAGTTGTGCATAGGGCAGGCGAAACCCCTCTTCTCCTGCCATACGACCTCTCTTGGGAGAAGACTATGTTTTTCAGCGGTTTTCCTCCAAATATACTTATCCGGCATTCTCAACTGGAGAGGTATCTTCTGGGTTGTCTGAATAAGTTGGTAATCGAAGTACGGCAGTTCGATGTCTAGTGAGAAGTGCGAGCAGATACGCTCTCCTCTAGGAATGTAAAAGCCGTGGGTGGACGCGGTCGATAAGTAGATCTTGTATCGGTTCATGTAGTACTTCGCCATATCACGCCAAGAGTCGTATTCTACATACTTGATGCAGTCGAGGAATGGCTCATTTACATCGGCATAATTGCCATCTCTAATTTCAGTTCTGTACAGTTGATTCAGTTCCTGCTCACTGTAGAACTTGAGCCAGTTTATCATCTTGACATCAGGAGAGATAGAGAAAGCAATGTGCTTAATCGCTCGATCTATTTTCTGGAGAAACTTCTGCTTCATATATGGCGGCGTCTTGCTTAGAGCGTAGAGAATGATCTTCTTCCTGATGGACTTCGGCATCTTCGATGCCAATCTATATGGTTCGACGAGGTTCATAGGAGGAAAACTCCAGAAGTTTGTTCCTGCGAGATCGCCTGAAAAAATTGTTTTGACTTGTTCCTTAGCTGAACCCATTATATGGAATGTCGGCGTACTGACGAAGAAATCCGCTACTAGGTCATCATATATCCACGCTAGCTTGGGTAAGATGTTGATTACATCTTTGGATGTCAGATGTATATCGTTGAGCTCGATCCCAAGAGATTCAGCAGCTTTTTTAGGGAAAGGTTCGTTGAACTCCTCTTCATCGTAGGTTGCTGTGAAAGCCATCAAGGGTTCCGTAGTGAGCCTTGCAATTATGGATGCTAGCATGCTTGAATCGATTCCGCCGAGCAGGATTCCATAAGGCGCCTTCCCTCTATTCAAACATACTTTCACGGCCTCCATCGTCGTCTCATATATGATCCTACACCATAACTCTTCATCCATCAAAGTGCTAGGCTCAGGAAAATCTACACGCCAATATCTTTCGATTAACACCTTGCCTCCATAGTACTTTAATCTTGAAGCTGGAGGAGGCTTCTTGACCCCTTTAAAAAGCGTATTTTGGACGGGTATGTGACCGTACGTAAGAAAGAAGTCGAGCCCCTTAAGGTCAAGGCGCCTTTCCAACTCTTCATACTGTAACAAAGCCTTGATTTCTGAAGCGAATAATATTCTCTCTCCAAGAACAGCATAGTATATCGGCTTTTGACCAAATCTATCTCTGTATATGAGAAGTTCCTTACTCTGAGAATCCCACAACAGAATGATGAAGGGTCCGACTAGCTTTTCGACGAATCTATCGCCATATTCTGAAAATAGGTGTAATGCAAGCTCCGAGTCCGAGCCTGAAAGAGGTCTTATACCCTTCTTCTCAACAAGGGCACGGAGGTGATCGTTGTTGTATACTTCCCCATGAACGATAACAAGCTTATCATCTTTCTGAAAGAAGGAGGAGTCTCCATTCAGACTTCTAACCGCTACACTGAACATCCCGTCGTCTCTAAGTAAGATTTCACTTCCTCTATAGTTTAGGACGCCACTCATCCTTCCCAAAAGTAGTCTGTCAGACAATCCGGTGAAGCCGCATATACCCCCCATAGATCGTCTCCCCGACTTCTAAACTGGCTTAGAGGCTTTCAAGGATCAGAAAACGATAAGATGTGAACTCTTCTTCAATCTAAAACCGGCTGTTCAGCTCCATCAGATGCGACTGACAGAGTTCCATCACCATATCAAGGGATGATAACGCTAACTCTCATGGGTTCTCTAACATATCTATTCCGCTTTGATTTTAAACGCTTTTGGCAGATGTAGCCACAACGAACTTTAGTTATGGATCACAAAGTTCAACCCGAGGGCAATGAAAGGGAACCGGAAGAGGAAGAAAGGGAAGACTTCAAACACTCGGCCATCTTTACTGGAGCCCTTAGTCTATCAGAATAAGTATCGATTTCGAAAAACTCTATAGACTCGAGGCGCAAAGCTACAGTCAGCGCAAGATATGGCTAGGATAATCGATGTCAATTTTCCATAGAGCAGTAACGTTCGCCCGCTGGCGTCTCAACGAAACAAAAGACAATCTGAGGTTGCTCATTTTCTGGATAATCGCTGTCGGATTCGAGGTGGCTTTGCCCCTCGTTAGAATTCGACACACCATGAGAGCCAGGTCAACAAAAATGCATAAGCTAGTCACTATTTTCGGCTGGTATGGCTTTGAGACGATAGGAGATGCTGCGGTCCTAGCAGCAATTGTTCACGAGCTATCAACGGAAATAGGTGCACAGGCGAAGTTCTCGATAATCTCCTACGACCTCCCGCATACGATGAGAATGTTAAATGATCTGACGCTAGAAAAAGAGGTTGATGTCGTCGAGGGAAAGAAGAACTCTTTGAAGCTCATCCGTCGATCTGATCTGATAATAATTGGAGGCGGGCCACTTCTCGAGGACAATATAATGTTCGACTGGCTGAAAAAAGTCATTTGTGCAAAAGCTTTCAACAAACCTGTGGCGATCTATGGGTGCGGCGTCGGCCCGATCCTTACGAACCCCATCAAACGAGCAGTAAGAATGATTGCAAACATCTCCGATATCGTGACCGTTAGGGACGCACAGTCGGAAGAGCAACTCCGAAGCCTCAAGGTTCGAAACAAAATACTCGTTACGGCCGATCCATCAGTTGCTTTTCCGGGGCTCTTTATCCCGACTTCTGCATCCGCAATTCGCTCTGCAAAACCAACCGTCTGCGTTTCTCTACGACAGAGAGCAGATCCACAGCCACTTCCCCCTAATTTTACAAGAACGATCGCCCGCGTGCTAGATAAAGTCACAAAAGAGAAGGATGCAAAGATAGTCTTCTTGAACCTGCAGACCCATCCCTATGATGATGACCGAGTGATCGATGCGGAAGTCTACCGTTTGATGTCTGAGAAGGACGCGGTGATAGACTATATGAATCAGAGAAGTCTTTCTGAGATAATCCATGTTCTTGAAGGAGCGGAACTTCTAATTGGGATGAGACTACACGCACTAATCTTCGCGGCTGCCAAAGGCGTTCCAACAATTGGATTGGGCATGACCAATGGAAAGCTAAGCGCATTCCTGAAGGCAATCCACCAAGAGGACTGTTTTCTAGATATCAGGGAGGTAACTGAAGAGGCGTTGCTTGAGAAGATTCACAAAGTCTGGCTTGATGAACGTCGGAAGCAGATTATTTTGGTTGGCATGAATCGACTTAAGGATCTATCTCGTGTAGGGTCGAACATCATTTCAAAGCTCCTTTGGCCGAACTATTCCGAGATACTGCCATCTCTGGCTTTGCCAAGAATTTCCTTAAGCTCGGATCGAGAACTATGTTCTTAGATGGCATATTCTTGAACGAGTGAGAGAGCAAACTTTTTCGATGGATGTTACCTCAACGATTCGCCTTTCATGAGACTTTCATACTTTTCAAGCAACTCAAGAAATCTCTTCTTCTCCTCTTCAGAAACAACGCCTTGCTTCTCAAAATACCTAAGAAACCATTGGTAAACCTGAAAACTGATCGGCGCTTGAAGGTCACGTTCCTTACCGGGAATAAACCTAAACACGTAAGGGTTCTCCTCAGTAGAAATCTCAGCCTCAGTTCCGTACATAGGCGTCCTTCGAACGTCAAGCCATCCAAGAAAGACGCCGACAGGAACTATTACAAGCAGCAGAATCAGAGTGAATAAGTAGAATCCCGAAGGAGCGCTCGTGGGGAACAAACTCTGCACCAGCAGGAAGTAGAGGACTGAGATATAACTGACAAGTCCAACCAAGAAGCTGAGGTATAGCCCGTAGCCCCTTCTGAAGAAGAACCAGCATCTCGCAATAAAATCCATCCATCCCTTGAAAGGTCTTAATCTCAATGCTCGCTACGCCCGCATGTTCTCTTTGATCACTCATAATCGTATTAAACGTATTGGTGATACCGTTGGCGGAATTCTCTTGTACTTATCGACAATTCTCCAAATCACGCCCTTTGGAATAGTGACCTACCGATGTACTATTTAAGATCTTGAACAGGTGAATCAGGCTTCGCTTCGTTAGCGAAGAGTCGGCTCGAAATTGCCCCTAGTAACACTGATATGTGTTAGGCTTCTCGTGTTACTCAGGAAAAGAGAATCTCGACGAAGAAGATTATAACAGGCATGGTTTTCACGTTCAACCCCTCAACATGCTGGACTGCAAAGTATCGAATGTATCAATTCTGCCTCGACTCAAACCCGTACGTGCATATCTCATTACTTAATGGTCCTGACAAAGACTTCAAACATCTTTCTGCTCAGATCTTTCCAGGAGAATTTCTCTGTCACGAACTTTCTTCCATTGTCGCCCATGCGTCTAGCAAGATTCTCATCCTCGATCAACAGCCTAATTTTCTGAATCCACTCATCAGTTTTCGCATTAGGTATCGTCCAACCTGTTTCGCCTTCTCGAACCAATTCCGGAACGCCTCCAACTCTAGATGCGACCACTGGTTTTCCGCATAGGGACGCTTCCAGCAATGTCAGCGGTGAACAGTCTAGGCCTGAAGCAAGCACGTAGAGATCGCATGAAGCGTGAAATCTCCTTACACCTTCCGGGTATGAGACTCTGCCTACGAAGTGGACATTTTCCAACTTGGAATAACTTCTCTTGACTAATGCCGTGTACGGTCCTCCGCCAGCGATGTAGAAGTTTACATCGGGCATCTCACGCGCAACCTCGGAGAATCGAAGCAGACCACGTACCTTCGGCAAGATATTGTTGTCCTGCAAGATTCCTATAGCCGGTCGTTTGAACTCGTGAGAGCTGTCTTCAAGTTCAAGCCAAGGGTCTGGGTCAATGCCTTGGTAGACAACGTAACTTCTTTTCTGAGGTAGTCGAGATTTCACTACCCCGTCCAGCCATTTGCACACAGGAATTATGCAATCTGCTGATTTTAGTCCTTCGGACCAAGAGAAGAAATCGACCACGCTCAAAGCCCTCTTGAATACGGCTATGCTAGACGCGTATTCAGCGTACTCTCTCCAGTAGTCTCCTCTAAGACGAACAATGTACGGCGCATGCCTACGCCTTAGGATGGAGTAGACCTTCGCGAACCATGTTGGATAGGCCGCATAATCTGTAACAACCAGATCCGGTCGAAACTCCAACATTTCATCAATCATCCGTTTGGAAGGAACGAAGTAGACACGGACAATCTTGCCATCCCTACCAATTAGAGGAACTCTCCCATTGTAGCAATCCATAGCAGAAGCCGTATGAAATAGAACCTCAGAAGGAAAGAACTCCGCCATGCTCTTGAACACGTGAACAGTATCCGGCGCAGCAACGCCTAGAACGCGAATCATTCGATTCCACTTGTCATAGCGAGTGATTTCCACATAAAGGCTCTTAGGACTTGTTCGTCAGATCACAGTAGATTCTTTCGAGACGATCTATAGCCGTCTTCAGCTGAAAATTATTGTACGCGAATTCTTTCGCCTTATAACTGATTCTCCTTCTCAATTGGGTATCAGCAAGCATTCTCGAAATAGCGGACGCCAGTGCGTAACTGTCTCTAGGAGGTGTTAGAAGCCCAGTCTCTCCATCATCAATCAACTCGCTAAGTCCTCCAATTCGCGTAGCTACAACTGGGACGCCGCTCGCAAACGCTTGAAGAATACTGAACGGGCAGTTCTCATAGAAAGAAGGTAGGACGAAGGCTGTTGCCATCGAATAGAGTGGAAACAACATGCTTTCATCAAGATCGCCTTCGAAGGTAGCGGTCTCTTCCAGTCCGAAGTTGCGGACTAGGCGTTCAAGCGCCCCTCTAAGCTCGCCCTCCCCGACCAACAGTAACCTCACGTCAGGAAAATCTCTCTTGACCTTGACCATCGCTTCTATAAGATACTCTACACCCTTGATTTCACTCAATCTTCCAACAAATAGCAAGACGTTACCTCTCTCTCTTCTCCCTATCTGAAACCATTCACGGGGGACAGCATTGTAGATAACTTCAATCTTGCCTGAACATTCAGGATGCTTGTCAATAAGCGTCCTCGCAGTCTCTCGGCTGACAGCGATTATCTTTCCAGACTTCTTGGCGGTATCTTCCTCTATAAGCTCGATAAGTGGCCACATGAAGTTCACGTAAAGACCGTACAGAGATCGACGCGAGAAAGCACCCTTCTCCTGGTCAATCGTAGTGTGAAATGTGGCCACTACAGGAGCATGCGCATTCCCGAGCAAGAAGGTTCCAGGCTGACAAACATGGATAACATCGAGCTTCAACTTCTCTAAAACTCTCATTGAGAGGAATCCGTGTGCCAACAGGTGAGCTACAGGTAGGGCAAGGTCCGGTGTGCGGTAGATAGGAATCCCTTCATCAACGCCATATCCCACAACGGACCTTGCCTGACGTGTCACAACATTGACCTCATGTCCTTTCTCAGCCAATCCTTTAGCTAGGCAGCGGACATAAGTACTGATTCCTCCAGTCTTCGGAGGATATTCCGGTGTAAGAAAACAAATTCTCAAACTAGACCAACTTACATTGGAATCTAACTACGACACTAGATTCGAAGTGACTCTCATTAAGGCTAGACATAATGAGTCACAATCCAACGAAGCAAACGCAAAATCTTATTCAGGGGGCCAATCGCCGATCCCAGATAGAAATGCTTCATTTCATCAACAAACACTTTCATCACAACTCTATCGCCAAATCTTCTTTTCGCTTGAAGCTGCCTCCGTTTCGCCATCAAGTTTCTCCTAGACTTGAAAAGATCAACGTATCCCTTTATCTTCTCAGGCAACCACCCAGACGCAAGCGAGTACAGGATGACCGCCAATTCGGACAATAGTAGAATTGGAAGAAGAAGGATGAGGGTCCTATCCGAATAGTTCTTCAGAAGCGTAGCAATTCTATTCCTTTCTAAGTAATAGAATTTGAGTCTTGAACGACTTGCAAATCGAGACCACTCGTGATATATCACCGCAGTGGGTATGTAGAAGGACTTCCAGCCGAACATTCTACCTCTCCAGCCCCAGTCGGTATCCTCATTGTAGGCGAAATAGACGGGATCCAGAAGCCCTATCTCTTCTATCGCTCTTCTCGAAGCAAACACACATGCTCCAGACGCATACCCTATCTCAACTCTCTCTTCAAATTGACCAGTATCAGGTTCTCCCAGCCCTCTGCACAGACCGAAGCCAGCCAAATGTATCATGTTGCCAACTGAGTTTATGAGCTTCGGGTCATCCATCAGAAGGATCTTCGGCTGACAGAAACCGCCATTCAATTGAATCGCTCCTTTGATAAGTTCCTTGAGCCAATCTGGATGAACAACAGCATCATTGTTCAACAACACTATGTACTTTCCCTTAGACTGCGCTATACCTATGTTGTTTCCAATCGAGAACCCCAGATTCTTCTTGTTTCTAATTACGATTGTCTCAGGAAAATCTCGCTCCGCCGCCTCAACGCTTTGATCAGTGGAGCCGTTGTCGACGACGATAACCTCAAAGTTTGGGTCCCGGGAATTATACACAGAACGCATACATGCAGGCAAGACGTCTCTGCCGTTGTAGTTCAAGATTACGACGCTAACAGCAGGGGTCTTCAAAGGCGCTTCTTTCGAAATCTCTTCGCTATCGTTTATGGAGAGCACTCTATGGGTCTCCGGCGGCTTCGTTATGGCCAGCACTTTCACACTCCTCGTTAGAGAGCCAGCTCTTCCAGTTCTACGTAATATGATACTTCAAATTAAAACATGAGGGAATAAGCTCAGCTTTGGATACGATCTCTAAGTCCACTCTTAAGAGTAGGTTTGAGTCAAATTCGCCATGGACAAGCCCGGATTGTCAATATAGACGCGACTTAATAGGAAGGGAAGAAGGGAGAGGGATAGGAACTCATTTTCGAAATTCGAACTAACGTATGCTTAAGAGCGCACGCGCGCCAAAAACTCAATATCTCTTCCAAGTTTAAGTTTTCCAAACATCTCCCAGTCTTTTAATTCTGTTTCTATTTCAAATCCATTTTCTGAGGATATTTTCTTGAACTCTTTTTCAGTAAGAAAGAATGTTATCACTTTTGAATGAATATCAAGCAAATTGATTTCGATACCGAGTTTGGCGCAAAGGAGTGTAAAGTAGAACATAATGAGAGAAAACAAGTAGCTTCTTACCAACAGTTCTCTTATCAAAAGGACGCCATCTGACTTTAAAACACGTTTCATCTCCCCCATAGCCTTCTTCACATTATCCTTACATTTCTTCGGGCTACTTCCTACCAAATGGTGTAGAAGCTCGTTTGAAACGATGACATTGAAAGACTCTCTCCTAAACGGCAACGTCTTTGCATCACCGATAATCGCATGAGCATCAGGATACAATTTCTCAAACAATCCAATCATCTCAGGTGTGATATCAACGCCGCATACTTCTAGTTTCCCTGGAAGATAAGTGAGTCCAGCCCCACATCCAACCTCAAGAAGCCTTCCCTCCAGCCTCTCAGGAAG
>Ga0209725_1000727_pt1 | contig 19424 bp, 9 predicted proteins | sample I18A1metaG_FD_184145 | JGI IMG/M metagenome (GOLD analysis project Ga0209725, IMG submission 184145) | Lake sediment bacterial and archeal communities from Gulf of Boni, Indonesia to study Microbial Dark Matter (Phase II) - ​I18A1 metaG... | ecosystem: Environmental > Aquatic > Freshwater > Lake... | reverse complement strand
CACATCGGGTTTCCCCTTGGCGGGCTTTGCCTTGGCAACTTTCTTGTCTGATTTGGCCTGAGCCTGCTCCTTGGCTATGGCCAACGGTTGCTGAAGGGCCTTGGCGATGCGCTGCGGCAGGTCGCCGCCTACCCCCTGACGGGAGGTGACGAACAGCCTGCCGGCACCGTCAACGGCACCGATCACCAGATATTTGCCGGGGCGCTGAGCCAAAAACCCGGCATCATAAAGAGCCAGGTCGAGCATGGTGAATTTGAGCAGCCAGGTGTCGACTTCTTCACGCGTATCGAACAGGCGCAACTCGACGTCTTCGCCAAGCGCTTTGCCAAGCGCAAAGGCCAGGCGTTCGGCCGCTTCCGAAGACGGCAGCCCCGGGGTGGATTCCGGGGCTGCGCCGAGAGTCAGCCGGGCGTGTGCGTCGGCCAGCGGCAGGACCAGCCAGAGCAGCAGAAAAATGAACAGACGAGATGGCCGCATGGAGGATTCGCATCCTAATCGTTCAGCCCGAAGCTGTCAATCGCTCTGCCCGTGCCGTTCGCTCCTGGTGCGGGCGAACGGATCACGCTTTCGGGGTGTGCCGGGCCAGCAGCTTTTCCCCCTGGGCGGAACGCAACACGTTCTGCAAGGTGGTGACAATGCTCTGGTCATAGACCGGGCCGGCATTGCGGATGATCTCCAGGGCCTCCTCCACGGGCCGGGCGCCGCGGTAGGCGCGCGGTTCGACCATGGCGCAGAAGCTGTTGATCACGGCCAAAACTCTGGCGGGGAATTGGATTTCACCCTCTTTGAGTCCCTTCGGGTAGCCGCTGCCATCCAGGCATTCGTTCATCTGCACCACGGCCTCGTAGATTGGCAGGCCGAAGTCGATGCCGTGCAGCACCTTTTCGGCATGGACGACATGCTGTTCCATGGCTTTCTTCTCCTCGGCGGTCAGCGGACTCGCCTTGAAGAGCAGACTGCGATCGACGAAAAGTTTGCCGACCTGCGAGAGGTTGGCCGCGATTTCAATCGTGGCGACATCGACCTTGCTGGCGTTGAGTGCTTTAGCGACTTCGACGCCGAGGGCGCCCATCAGGCGCGAATGCCCGGCGAGATAGGGGTCGGTCAGTTCGACAGCCCGCACCAGCGCCTCCACCGTCTTCTGGGTCGCCTGTTCCTGACGGCGCTGCGCCTCGACCATTTCGGTTACGTTGCGAATCACTGAGACGATTCCGGTAATCCGCCCCTCGCTGTCCTTGAGCGGAGCCTTGGCGAATTGGAGATGGTGCGGCTGCGACCGGAGATAGATGGTGTCGTTGAAAGTCACCACTTCCCCCCCGGTTTGCACCTGGTGGTCGGAATGCTCCAGGCGCCGGGCGGTATCGAAGCCGAACAGAGCCTCGTCATCCATGCCGATCATTTCTTCGGCGGGTCGGCCGAGCGCCTCGGCGAAGGCCGGATTGACATACTGATAACGGCCCTGCAGATTTTTCAGACCGATAAAGTCGCGGATGGTACCGTTCACATGGTTTAGCAGCTGCCGCTGATTCTCGATGCGGGATGCCAGCCCCTCGTAGTAATGGGCGATCCGGCGATCCTGCGCGCCGATCAGCTTATTCCAGATGGCGCCGAAGGTCACTGCAAAGGAGAGGATCAGCAGGGCCGCGATGCTGATCAGGACGCGGCGCTCTTCCCGCAGCGCCTCGCGGGAGAGGAGGTAATCCGCTTCGGCGATAATCCAGAACTCGATCCCCTGGACCGGTGCCCCCACGGAATAGACCTGCTGTTCGCCGGAAAGCGAGAGCCGTTCGGCAAAGGAGATTTTTTCGCCGGAGGCCAGTGCCAGCGCCGAGCTGATGGGGCGCAACTCTCCCGGTAGCCAGGGGACGATCTCCTCCAGACCGGCCGAACCCTTCTGCACCAGGCGGATGCTTTCCCCCTTTTCGATCAGGCGGTTGCCGGTGGTCAGCTCGGTCATGCGGTCGGTGACGGCCCTGGAGAGCAGCAACACGGCGACCACCTGCCCTTCCTTGCCGGTTCCGCCGGGGGCGAAAATCGGCAGGAAAGCCTCCAGCACCAGACCGTGGGCGGTGTGGCGCAGCGGGCCGAAGCGGGGCTGGCGGGACTGCAGCACCTTTTTGACCAGTTCCGACTGATCGGGGCGCAGCGGGGTGGTGGTGGCGTCGGTGGCGATATACACGGTGCCGTTGCGGTTGACCACCCGGCCGTTGATGAACCCGGAAATCCGGGTGAATTCCATGAGCAGGCTCTGCATCATCGGCAGCTGAGCAGCCAGCTGGGCCTGGTCGCCGCGCAGCGGATGCCCCGGCAAAGGCCCGGCCACGATCAGCGCGATATTGTCCTCGATCAGGTCGATTTCAGTCGCATAGAGTTTGAACAGTTCGGAGCGGATCACCCGATCGGCCTGCTGCAGGGTAACCTGCAAGAGGGCATCGATCATCTGCACCTGTGAGGAGGCCAGCAGATACATGCGCTTTTCCAGCTGAGCCACGTACTGGTGCTCACGGCTTTTGAGTCCCCAGGCAGTCCAGAGCATGGCCCCCAGCGCCACCGAGGCGATGACGGCGATCCCAAGCCAGAACGCCCGGCGGCGCCTCTCGGGCTTGAGCGCAAGCAATTCCTCGGGGAGAACATCAGTTTTGCGGCGATTGTTTGGCTGCATGGCGGCCTCTCCTTACGGGATCGGATTCAGCCCCTGACGCACCGAGGCGGGTGAGACATGGGCCCAGCGGAAATGCTCGTTGACCGAATACTGCGGCACATAATGTTCGTATTTGGTGTGCGGAAGGACCAGGTCCGACACGTTGTCGAGAACGTAGGTCTGCTCCCCCTGGGTTACCGCCAGGACGGCATGGGCGATGCCGCGGATCGAGTCGACCAGCATGACGATGCGCATCCTGTCAACCGGTACCCCCAGCTGGCGCAAAGCGTAGTATTTGGTGATGCTGTAATCCTCGCAGTCGCCCGAGAGTTTCAGAAACTCCTGGGGGGTGGCCCAATATTCACTGGTTCCGTACACGTCGATATCCAGACGATAAGGCCAGCGGTTGAAGTAACTGTTGACCGCTTTGAACTGTTCCAGCCCCTGCAGACCGCGCGCTTCCTGGAGGATCTTCTGCCAGCTCAGGGCGGCAGGCGAGCAGTTCCCCCTGGCCGGGTTGCAGGCATTCATCTCGCGAACCTGGCTCTCGGCAGCGCCCATGACGCGGGTCCAGTTGGGCAGAGCCTTGAGCGAACTGCGAAACTCGTGGCTGCCGAACAGCCCCTTGCCGGGGGGAATGCCTGGCCTTGCCTCCTCTGCGGCCGCACGGGCCGTTACAAAGCCGGCTCCCGCCACAACCAGCAGCAGGGCCCAGCCCCAGACAAAAACCGCCCGCCGCAACCGGGTCATGAAGAGCTCTCCTCGGTCGCCGCTACCGCTCCCGCAAGGCGTTTTCCTTGACCTTGAGGATCGGTTTGAGCAGATAGCTCAAGACCGACTTCTTGCCGGTCAGTATGTCGACACTGGCCATCATGCCGGGGATGATCGGCAGACTTTCCCCGCGATAACTCAGGCTGCCCGACTGCGTGCGCAGCTTGACACGGTAGAAGTGCTCCCCCTTCTCGTCGGCGATGGTGTCGGCACTGATGGCTTCGACCACCCCCTCCAGTCCGCCAAAAATTGAAAAGTCGTAGGCGGTGATCTTGACCATCGCCTTCTGGCCGGGGCGTAAAAAGGCGATGTCGGCCGGTCTGACCCGGGCCTCGATCAGCAGCGTATCGTCAAGCGGCACAATTTCCATGATCGGCTCTCCCGGTTTGACCACCCCGCCGACCGTGGTGATCTTCATCTCCTTGACGGTGCCGCGGACCGGCGAGCGCACATCGGTGCGGGTGACCCGGTCCTCGCCAGCCGACATCATCTCCTGCAGGGAGCCGAGTTCCACCCGCCGCTTGTTGAGTTCATCCAGCGACTGGGCGCGATACTCCGCCTGGCGCTGCGCCATGCGCCGGCGGATCTCCTCCACCGCCGCCCGGGCCCTGGGGATGGCCAGGCGCAGGGCGTCGATGTCTCCCTGCAGATTGGTGATGTCACGCTCGAGGGACAGGTAATCGACCCTGGCGTACACTCCCTGTTCGACCAGCGGCTTGGCGATGTCACGCTGCTGCTTGGCCAGTTCCAGGTTGCGTTCCAACTGGGAAAGCCGGCTCTGCATTTCGGAAACTTCCTGCTGCTTCTGCTGCAGTTGCGACTGCAGAACCCCGATTTCGGAATTGATCTGCTGCTGGCGGGCCCGGTAGATGGCCGTCTGCTCATCGGCGATCTGTGGTGAGTTTTTTTGCAGGGTTTCCGGCACCTCGAAGGCCCGGCCCTCACCCTCGGCCTGCAGACGTGCCACCGAAGCCTGGTACTCCTTGGCTTTGCCCGCAACATCGCGGAACTGACTGGCGGCCATGGCGTTGTTGATGCGTACCAGTACGGCGCCTTTCTCGACGATCTGGTTCTCCTGAACGAGGATCTCTTCGAGGATCCCCCCTTCCAGGTTTTGGATCACCTGGACTCGCTGCGACGGAATCACCTGGCCGACGCCGCGGGTCACCTCATCGAGTTTGGTGAAGGTGGCCCAGATCAGGAAGATCAGCAGCAGCGCGGCGATGATCGCCGTCAGCAGGTAGGCATACGAGTGGCCGCGCCGGTGGATGGCGGCATCGACCTCGCTCATGTAGAAGAGGTCTTCCTCTTCCTGGAAGAATTTCAGCCAACCGCGGTAGCCTGAGGCTTTTTGCGCGGGTGCAGGTGATGGAGTCAGTTTGCCCGGTGCCATGTCAGAGCCTTTTTTTAACGCGCTGCGGCGATCTTGCCGTCGCGCAGTGCCTTGAGTACGTCCACTTTCGGCCCGTCGGCCACAACCTTGCCGCCGTCCATCACGACCAGGCGATCGACCAGTTGCAGCATGCTGGTGCGGTGGGTGAAAAGCAGCAGCGTCCTGTCTTTGAGCACCGGTTCGAGGCGCTGCCTGAAGAGCGCTTCGGAGGCATTGTCCATGGCGCTGGTCGGCTCATCGAAGATCAGGATGTCGGGGTCGAGCAGCAGTGCCCTGGCGATGCCGATGGCCTGGCGCTGCCCGCCGGAGAGGTTGGTGCCGCGCTCCCCCGCCTGCCAGTCGAAGCCGGCCGGGTGGCTGCGCACGAAATCGGTCACCCCGGCCAGGTTGGCGGCGCGCAGGATCGCCTGCCCGTCGACATAGGGCGCGCCGAAGGTGATGTTCTCGCGGATGCTGCCGTAAAAGAGCTGGATGTCCTGGCTGACGTAACCGATGCGGTGACGCACATCGGCGACATGCAGCTGGCGCAGGTCGATGCCGCCCATGCGGACGCTCCCCTGCTGGGGCTGGTAGAGGCCAAGGCACAACCGGCTGATGGTGCTTTTCCCCGACCCGGTCCGGCCGATGATGCCGACCCTTTCACCGGGGCGGATGCGCAACGTGACCCCTTGCAGGGCCGGGATCTGGGCGTTCGGGTACTGAAAATGGACGTTCTCCAGTTCCAGGGAAGGGGTCAGGTCCCGGGCGCGGATGAACTCCTGGCCGAGCGGTCGCTCGTTGGGGAGTTCCATCAACTGCTCCAGGGAAGCGAGGGCAACACGTGACTGCTGCAGCCTGGTCAGCATGGCCGCAACGGCGCCGAGCGGAGCCATGGCCCGTCCGACCAGGATGTTGCAGGCAATCAGGCCGCCCAGGGTCAGGTTGCCGTTGGCGATCAGGTAGACGCCGCCGACGATGATGATCAGCCCGACCAGTTGCGCGGCAGACTGGGAAAAGCTGGTGGAGAAGTTGGCCAGGGCCCGGACGTTGCCGGTCGAGCGGGCATTGAGACCGACAACCTCCTCCCAGCGCTTCTGGATCTGCCCCTCGGCCATCGAGGTCTTGATCGTCTCGAGACCGTTGATCGCCTCGAAAAGCAGCGCATTTTTCTGCGAACCCTCCCGGTAGGCGGCGCTGACTGACTGCTGGAACTGGCGCTGCATCCCTATGCCGACCAGGATGACTGCCGGCACCGCCAGCAGGGGGGCGATGGCCAGCCAGCCGCCCAGATAGCCGATCAGCGCGATGAAGATGAAGATGAAGGGGAGGTCGACCAGGGCCATCAGGGTGGTGGAGCTGAAGAATTCGCGCAGCGTTTCGAATTCGCGCAGGTTGTTGGCCATGGTGCCGACCGATTCCGGGCGGTGGTCGAGGCGCATCCCGGTCAGCTGCTGCATCAGGCGGCTGGCGATGAGCACGTCGGCATTCTTGCCGGCGACATCGGCGAAGTAGGCGCGCAGGTTGCGCAGGACAAAATCGAAGAGGTAGGCGATCAGGACCCCGAAGGACAATGCCCACAGGGTGTCGAAGGCGCTGTTGGGGACAACCCGATCATAGACGTTAAGGACGAACAGCGGGCCGGCCAGGGCCAGGAGATTGATCATCACCGTTGCCAGCAGCACGTGCTTGTAGATCGGCGTGAAACGCAGGATGTTTGCCCAGAACCAGGCCCGGGTGTCGATACTCTTCAGTTCGCTGGCCCGGCGGTCCAGGTGCCCCTCCGGGCGCACCAGGGCCACGTAGCCCGAATACTGTTCCTGGAGTTGCGGCAAGGGGACGGTGGTCGCTGCCTCGCTGATCTCGGGGAAGATCACTTCGGCGGCGCGGTCGGTCAACTTGGTCAGCACGCAGGCGTTGTCGTGCTTGAGGAGCAGCATGCACGGCAGCGTCAGCGGCGAGAGGGTCTTGAGTTGCGGGCGGTGCAGAACTTTGGCGGTCAATCCGGCCTGGTTGGCCGTGCGCAGAATCTCTGTTAGCGTCGGCCGGGCTTTCCCCAGGGGCATCCCGGCGCGCAGGGCAAAGGTCGAAACCGGATGCCCGTGCAGGCCGGCGATCAGGGAGAGGCAGCGGATGATCGGTTGTTCGTAATCGACGATCCCCGGGGGGATCATGGTGCTGCTTGTGCTGCCACCGGTTTTGGGCGGGAGGTTGCCGGCCGTAGGCTTTTGGATGGGGGTTTCTTCGGACATCGGCCCTCTCTGGATAAGCCCGGAAATCATACTGAATTCAGCCATATACTACCCTACCCAGGAGAAAAGGCAAATCGGGATGAAACGGGTTGGGCTTTTGCCGCTGCAGAAAAATTTTGCAGTTGATTGTCAAGCGCTTGGAAAATTTGCAAAAGCTGTTATAAACAAATAGCAGTTAATAAAAAGGGGGAGTTCCTGCTGACGCAGTTGGTTGATTAAAACTTGATTTTCAAAGGAGGCGACAAACCATGTTGAAGCGAGAGAGCAGATTTTTGGTGGCATCCCTGCTGATTTCGGCACCTTTGCTGCTGGTTGACGGTCAAAGGGCTCTGGCTGCCGATCAGGCGGTCACCATCAAGGACAGCGTGGTCACGGCTCTTGAATATAACCCGCGCCTCAAGGTGCTGCGTGACAATCACGAGGCCATCGGCTTCGAACTCGATCGGGCCCGCGGCGGCTATTTCCCGCGCGTCGATGCCTTCGCCGGTTACGGGACCGAGGCTCATAGCGACGAACGCACCCGCAGGGGAGACGGCCCCGGAGGCGATTATCCCGATGGCGATGCCGAGCATCGCTTCTACAGTCGCGGCGAAGCCTCGATACAGTTGACCCAGCTTCTCTATGACGGCATGGAAACCGCCAGTCGCGTCGGCGTCGAAGAGGCCAAGCAGGATTCGGCGCGGCTGCGCGTGCTCGATAACGCCGAATCGATCTCCCTCGATGCCATCATCGCCCACATGGAAGTTTACCGGCAGCGGGAGCTGGTCGCACTGGCCGAGAAGAACGTGCGCGACCACGAAGAGATCCTCGGTATGCTCTCCGAGCGGCAGCGGGCCGGCGCCGGCAGCATCGCCGATGTCTCCCAGACCGAGAGCCGCCTGGCCCGGGCCAAGGGATCCCTGGCCGAGACCCGCAGCACCCTGAAGGCCGCCGAGGCCAACTACCAGCGGGTCGTCGGCAAACTGGCCGGTGATGTGCAGTACTTTACCCCGCCGCCGCCCCTGCTGCCGAAGAGCCATGAAGCGGCTCTGGAAGCAGTCAAGACCGGCAACCCCAAAGTGCGCGCGCTGGAATACAACGTGGCCGAGGCCCAGTCGCGTATTGACCTGAGCAATGCCAATTTCCTCCCCAAGGTCAATCTGGAGTTGAGTTCCTCCTACGAGGATCAGGTGGAAAGCTCGACAACCTATGAGCACAACAACCAGGCGATGGTGCGCATGCGCTGGAACCTGATCAATGGCGGGTCGGACGTTGCCGACCGCAAGGCGGCCATTGCCCGCAAGGCCCAGTCCGCCAACAACAAGGATGACCAGCTGGTGCAGGTGATCGAGGAAACCAGCGCCACCTGGGCGAAGCTGGTGGCCAACAAGGAGCAGGTCGTCAACTTCGGCGATGCGACCACCCAGAGCCAGAAGACCCTCGACTCCTATATGAAGCAGTTCACCGTCGGTCAGCGCACCCTGCTGGATGTCCTCGATGCCCGCAACGAGGTGTTCCAGTCCTCCGGGCTGCTGGTCACCGCCAAGGTTAACGAGGTGATCGCAGCCGAGCGCCTTTTGGCCCTGGCCGGCAAGCTCAATGAGAGCCTGCAGGTCGAGCCGGCAGCCTACACCGCGACCAACCCGCAGTAATTGAATTTAAAGTAATGGAAGTGTGAAGGGCCGCCCGGACTGGGCGGCCCTTTTTTGTTTCCCTGCCCTCTTAAACCCCGCAATTCTTCTGCCGATAAAGAAACAGATCGACGCAGCCGTTGAGGCCGGGGTCGGTGTGCCTGTTGTGAGCAAAGATTCTTTGGTCAACCCTGCTGCTTGCCGACTCGGTTTCCCCGCTCTGAAAATCCTTCCAGGCGCCGGGCCCCGTTCCGGGGTTGAGCCTCTTTCCGCAAGCCGGGCTGCGAAGGGGCCTCAATTCGCTGCGCATATATCTTGGGGTATAGAAAAATATTCCCTAAGGTGGATACCACTTTTTCTTTAATCTGTTACAAATATAGTCAGATTACGGAAAAGGTTATAAATTCTGGCGCGCAACATGCGGAGGCAACATAAAATCCAAAGCAGCAACTAACAAGGAGGTAACGGTCATGGCCAGCTCAACGAATCAATCGAATCCGGTCCCCCAGGCGGTCACGCTGGAAAAACCCGCCCCGGGGCAGACCGTTGTTGTGGACATCCAGCCCAACCAGATTGTTGATGTGCCGTTCGATATGGCCGAAGCCAATATCACTCTGGTCGGCAAGGATCTTCGCCTCGAATTCCCCGGGAATGCGGTCCTGATCCTGACCGACTTCGCGGCGATGGTCGAAGCGGGGACTTCGCCACTGATGATGTTTGCCGATGGCACGGTGGTGGCCGGTGACGTCATCCTCACGGCGCTGAGTGCCGAGGTCCCCGAAACTGCAGCTGGTCCGGGCGGCGGAAGCGGCGGCGCCGGCGAATATGAGGACGACATGGGCGCCATCATCGCCGGGATCAACAAGCTGGGGCCGCAGAACCCCGATCCATTTGCCAAGACGGTTGAACTGCAACTGCTCGACCAGCAGTTGGCTGTCCCGGCAGCCCCGCTCCCGGTCAACAACCCGCCGATTGCCGAAGACAACGTCTACCGGTTGACCGCCGGCGAACTTCGCTCGATTCTGGCCAGCGAGGGGATCTTCTCGAACGACTTTGACCCTGACGGTGATCCGATTGCCTTCAGCGGGGCCGACAACCCGCCGAGCGTGACGATCAATACCGCCGATGGCTCACTGACCATCGATGCCACCACGGCCAGCGAGCTTTACGCCGCCTATCAGGCGCTCGATGATGGCGAGACCCTGTCGTTCACCTTCCCCTATACAATTACCGATCCGGGCGGTTTGACGGCGACCGCCAACGTCACGATCATCGTCGAAGGGGTGAACGATCCGCCGGTCGCGGTAGACAACCAGTACAGTGTCGGTGAAAACGGCATACTGAACACGGCCAACATCATCGCGGACCCGGGGGTCGACCCCGACTTTGCCAGCCCGACCGCGGACTTCGATCCCGACGTCGAACCGCTGACGGTTTACGAAGTGAATGGCAATCCGGCCAGTGTCGGTGAGCAAATTACCCTGGCCAGCGGGGCGTTGCTGACGGTGAATGCCGACGGCACCTTCAGCTACGATCCGAACGGCAAGTTCGAAGGGCTGGATGACGGCGAGACGGCGACGGAAACCTTCACCTACCGGGTTACCGACGGCGATGCGCAGAGCAACCTGGCGACGGTGACCATCACCATCAACGGGGCGAACGACGCGCCGGTGGCGAATGCCGATACCAACTGGATCATGGAGGACGCGGTCGTGGCGTCGAGCGGCAACGTGCTCAGCGACCTAGCGCATCCGGGGGCGCCGAGCGGCACCTTCGCCGACGTGGCCGACAGCGACGTCGACATCGAGCCGCTGACCGTCACCCTGATCGACGGCAACGCGGTGGCCGCCGGGACGACCTCGATGAACGGCACGGCGGTGATCGGTGACTACGGCACCTTGAAGATCGGCGCCGACGGCAGCTACAGCTACACCATCGACAACACCAAGGCGGCAGTGCAGGCGCTGGATACCGGTGACGCGCCGCTGACCGATCAGTTCACCTACACGGTGAGCGACGGTACCGACGCCCGCACGGCGACGGTGACCATCAGCATCTTCGGCGTCAACGATCCGCCGACCGTGACGATTACCCCGCAGGGCGACGAGAATATCGTCTACGAAGCCGGGCTGATTCCCGATGGTTCTGGCATCGGGCCGACGGCGACCGTTTCCGAGGGGATTCTCAAGGTCGGTGATCCCGATGGGCTGGATGACATCGTCAGCCTCACCATCGCGGGTACGGTCATGCAGATTGGGGCCGGAGCCGGGCAGTTCGCCTCCCTGGCCGCGATGGTCGGTGAAACCTTTGCCGGTACTGGTGGTTATGGAACCCTTGAACTGACGGCCTATGCCAACGGTGAGTTCACCTACCAATACACGCTGTCCGACAAGCAGACGCACACCCAGCCGGGCAACGATCTGACCCTCACGGACATCTTCGGCGTCGTGGTGTCGGATGGCACGGCTTCCGCCAATGCCCAGATCACCGTGACGGTGGTGGACGATCGGCCGTTTGCCGCCAACGATTATGACGGGGTGACCGTCGATGCCTTCGGCAACGGCTCGACCATCGGCGATGTGCAACTCAACGACATCATGGGGGCGGACGGCCCGCAAGCCGGGACGTCGGGTGCCGTCACGGCCGTGGCCTTCGACGGTACCACCGTGGCGGTGGTGGCGGGTGGTTCGGCGGTGATCCAGGGGACTTACGGCGAACTGACCATCCACTCCGACGGCACCTACTCCTACACGTATAACACTCCGCCGGAACCCACGCCGGAAATCGTCACGGTGGGGAACCTGGGCGGCGCGACGCTGACGGCCTTCGACAACACCAGCCCGTTTGACGGCAGCGATCTGAACCTTAGCGCCATCCCCGATGCCCTGGTGGACATCCACGGTGGCGGCGGTGCCAACAAACAGGGGTTCGGTGTCGATGGCGACAAAGGGCCGGGAACCGTCGACTTCGGCGAGTATCTGGTCATCCAGTTGGCCGACCCGATCATTGGCCAGTTCACCTTCCAGATCGGCGAGTACAACGCCGGTCAGTCGGATCTCGGCGACATGACCTGGGCCGTGTACGGGGTTGATGGCTCACTGATCGATTCGGGAACCTTTGCCGATCTCGGTGGGACGCAAACCGCGAACGGCACCTACACCGGTGACGCGATTGATTTTGGCCAGCAGGTGGTGGCGTACATCGTCTTCGGTATGAACGACTTGCATGGGCAGGGTTACACGGTCACCAACATCGAGTATATCGATCTCAACTACAAGACCGGGATCGACGACTTCGTCTACACCGTTACGGACACGGATGGCGACACCAGCAGTGCGCATCTGTACATCACCTCGGATCAGTATCTCGAGGCGAACGCCACTGGCAGCGTCCTGACCGGAGGCTTTGGCGACGACATCCTGCTGGGTCTCGGCGGGGCGGATACTTTGATCGGCGGCGGCGGTGACGATATCCTCGCCGGTGGGGCGGGGGCCGATACCTTTGCCTACTCGGTCAACGGCGGCGAAGGGAGCGATACCATCACCGACTTCAACGCCAGCGCCGATATCCTGCGCTTCCACGACGTGTTGGATGGACCCGATGGTGATGCGACCGTGGATCTCGACGATCTGGTCAACGTGACCTTTACCAAGGTCGATGCCACGACGATCACCCTGGATATCGCCGGCAGCGATGGGGCGACCCATATCACCCTGCAGGCCGAGGCGGGAAGCGACTTCAACAGCATCAATTCGCTGACAGATCTGAATGTGCAGGTCGACCCGAACCCCCATACGATCTGACCGGGGGGCAGAACGCAAACACCAAGGGCCGCCCGACTGGGCGGCCCTTTTGCTTCCATAAGTTCAAAATGCCTGCGCGTAAGCGCTTAAACCAGACCCTTCTTCTGCGCATAGAGCGTCAGGTCGACGCGGTTGTTGACCCCCAGTTTTGAATAGATGTTGTGGATGTGCACCTTGACCGTCCCCTCGCCGACCGAAATTTTCTCGCCGATTTCGCGATTGCTCAAGCCCTGGGCCACCAGGCACATGATCTCGGTCTCCCGTTCGGTGAGGATCGTTGCCATGCGCCTGGCCCCGGCTTCGCGCCGCAGCATCTTTTCGAGCGCATGGCCGAGCGACTGCTTCTCCATCCACTGGCCGCCGGCGTAGACCTTGCGGATGCACTGCAGCAGCAAAGGCGCCGGCATGTTTTTGAGAAGAACCCCCTGGACTTCGAGGCGCATCGTCTCAATGGTCTGCTCGTCGCTGAGCGCGGCCGTCAGGATGATCACCTTGACGGGCAGACTGTCCCGCCGCACGTTGCGAATCACATCCAGACCGTCGAAGTCCCTGAAGCCGAGATCCGTGATTAGCAGATCGGGCTGGCTCTCCTTTACCGCCTTCAGCGTCTCTGCAGCCGTTCCGCAAAAAGCCGCGACGCTGATGAACGGCTCTTCCTGCAGCAGACGTTCCATCCCCATCAGAAAAATCGGGTGAGGATCGGCGACAACCAGCTTGATGGACATTCCATCCGCTCCTAATGCGTTCTCGACTGAAACTATAGCGCAATCTCTGAAAAACAACAGGGCACGGCCTTAATCTAACGATATATAAAAATAAATCCGTCGATAAATTGGCCCGTTGAGAAAATCTGAGAGAATAAAAACAGAGAAGATTTAAGTAGCGAGGAGGCGTGTTCACCGGCAAGACAGAAACCGGCCGATTATAAGCGCAACGGACAGGGCTCAGGGAGGTGCCCGGCCATGGCAACCGAAACCACCACACCCACCAGTACGGCGACCTCGTCAATTGCCCTGCAGATTCCACCTGCGGGGCAGACCATCATCGTAGAACTGCAACCCAACCAGATTGTCGAAGTCCCCTTCGATATGGCCGAGGCCAACATCACCTTGGTCGGCAATGATCTTCGCTTCGAGTTCCCCGGCAATGCTGTCTTGATCCTGACCGATTTCGCAGCCTTGGTCGATGCTGGAACCTCCCCGCTGATGATCTTCGCCGATGGCAGCGTGGTGGCCGGTGATGTCATCCTGACGGCGCTGAGCCTCGAAGTCCCCGAGACCGCAGCCGGTCCCGGTGGCGGCAGCGGCGGTGCCGGAGAATATGAAGACGACATGGGGGCCCTACTCGCCGGCATCACCCGGCTCGGACCGCAGAACCCCGATCCGTTTGCCAAGGTGGTGGAGATGTCGCTGCTCGATGAACAGCCGCTGCTCCCCGTGGTACCGCCAGTTCCGGCCCCCGTGAATAACCCGCCGGTGGCGGAGGACAACGTCTATCGGCTGACCGCCGGGCAGCTGAAAGCCATCCTGGCCAGCGAAGGGCTCTTCTCCAACGACTACGATCCCGATGGCGACCCGATCATCTTCACTCGGGCCGACAATCCGCCGAGCGTGACGATCAACACCGCCGACGGTTCGCTGACGATCGATGCCACCACGGCCAGCGAACTGTATGAAGCGTATCGGGCCCTGGATGAAGGGGAGACGCTGTCGTTCACCTTCCCCTACACGATAGCCGATCCAAGCGGCCTGACGGCGACAGCCAACGTCACCATCATCGTCGAGGGGGTCAACGATCCGCCGACGATCACCACCGATCCGGGCAACCCGGAAGGGGCCAATGACATGGTGTACGAGGCCGGGCTCTCCCCTCACGGGACGAATGCCGCAGCTGACAGCGAGTTCGCCTACGGCAGCTTCAAGGTGGCCGATCCCGACGGGCTGGATGATCTGGTCAGCGTGACGATCAACGGCACTGAGATCGCCATCGCGGATCTTGGGAAAAACAACTTGGTCGGAGGGACGTACGGGAACCTGACGATCACTGGCTACGATCCGCTGACCGGAGAAGGAACCTACAAATATGAGTTGACGAAGCCGACGATGGACGTGAACCAAGAGACAACACCTGAGTTCGACACCTTCACGTTGACCACGTCCGACGGGACGGTCTCTTCGGCCCCGGCGGCAATTACCATTGAAATTGTCGACGACCAGCCGAGCGTCGAGTTTTCCAACAGCATCGGCTCCGCGTCGAGCACGGTGCTGACTGGCATGTGGTCGGCGCAGACCGGTGCGGACTTCCTGCCCAACCTTGATTATGTCAGCAGCGTGGTGCTGGACAGCGCCAAGGTCAATGGCGTGCTGGCCACCACCGTATCTCTTGGGGCGGGGAGCTATGACCTTGCGGGCAACTTGAACTACGCAGGGTCGTTTACCTATGAGGGGGACAAGCAAGTCAGTTTCACGCTGACCCTCAAGACGGACGGGACCTACACCGTGGAACTTCCCGTGCTGCCCACGCGGGTCGAGATCGAGCCGAGTGAATATGCCGGTGCGGTTAAGGCTTCCGGCCCGACCGAAACCTACATCCTCAGCTATCAGGACGTTGAAACGGGCCAGCTGGTGACGGCCAAGACGTTCGTTGCCGATGAAGGACTGACATTGTCGCTGCTTGGCACCCTGACTGCCGATGGTGCCTCGACGCAGCTGTTTGCTGCCAAGACAGTGGGCGACGAAGTCAACCCGTCCGGAGACGGAATCGGCATCGAAAACAACCTCATCAACAGCTACGTGGACAGTAAAACCGGTGCGTTGACCGCAGAGAGCCTGACCTTCGACCCAACCGGAGCCGCAGATACCATCACCCTCAACTTCAAGGCCACCGGCGCTCCTGGTTTCGGCCAGAGTGGTTCTGAGGACGTACTGTACATCAAGGTGGTGGGGACCGAAGGTGGGAGCCGGATGATCATGCTGGATAGCCGTTATGGCGACTTCAGCATCGACGGGGCGAATGCGACGGCGATTAGCGGCGGATATGATGGTGGCGGGCTGGATGCCTACACCATTAACAACCCGTTCAGTTTCGGTGCCATCGATTATATCGAAGTGACCGCCGGATTCTACACCTACGAGCAAGGGAAACAGCTTGTAACCGGGACTACGGAGGTCAAGGTCACCTTCGGTTTCACCACCGAAACCACCACGATCGTGAATCTCCCCGTGGAGATGAACTTCACCGCAACCGTTGTGGACGCCGATGGTGATAGCGACAGCTCCTCATTTGCCGTTTACAGTGTAGCTGAAGAAGATTCTTTCATCGGCACAGACGGTGACGACATGCTCACCGGCAGCGAAGGCGGCGACATCTTCGCCTACAGCGCCAAAGGGGGCGAGGGGGTCGACACGATCAAGGACTTCAGCCTGGCCGACGGCGATGTTCTGCGCTTCCATGACGTTCTTGATGGAAACGATGGTGGCAGTGACCTGGGTGTCGCCGATGTGAATGCCAGTGTTTTTGCCACCGGTGACGACATCACCATCACCATCAACGAAACCACGCAGGTAGTCATCGAGGGACTCAATGCTCAGATTGGCTTGAGTGACGGTGCTCATACTCTGGCAGATCTGCCGGCGAGTATGCTCGATTTCACGGCAGAGCCGCACACCATCTGATCCGTTAGTTGTGTGGCAAGAGAGGGCGGCGTTAGCCGCCCTTTCCCATTCTGCAACGACAAAGTGTCGCCCTTAAACCAAAGATATAGAAAACTAAACCCGTCGATAAATTGAGGGATTTTCATGCTTTGGTAAGAATAAGTGCACAAGGGGAAATTTCATGCAACCACTTGAGAACAAGCGCCACCACGAGCGATTCCCGATGGAAGTGCCGGTCCTGCTCGAAGGCGGGATGGGAACCTCCCGCGATATCAGCGAGTCCGGAATTTTTTTCATAACCGACAAAGCGCTGGTCAAGGGCGGGGACCTGAGGTTTTCCGTGAAGCTCAACCACATCCGTCCCGGCAAGCCGATCCGGCTCGACTGCCAGGGGCAGGTGCTGCGCATCGAGCAGCTCGGCGAAAGCTTCGGTGTTGCCGCCACCATCAGCCAGCTCTGGTGTGTTCACTAGTCCATAGGCGGAAAGAAGAGATGGCAATCTGATAATAGCGGGTTAACGGAACATCAATCAGGAGGTAACGGTCATGGCTAACGAAACTACTCAACCCAACGCGACCACGCAACCGAACACGCTTCCCCAGACAATTACTCTGACAAAACCTGCTCCGGGGCAGACCGTGGTTGTGGACATTCAGCCCAATCAGGTCGTTGAAGTGCCGTTCGACATGGCCGAAGCCAACATCACCTTGGTCGGCAATGATCTGCGCCTGGAGTTCCCCGGGAATGCGGTCCTGATCCTGACCGACTTCGCGGCGATGGTCGAAGCGGGGACTTCGCCACTAATGATGTTCGCCGATGGTACCGTGGTGGCCGGCGACGTCATCCTCACGGCGCTGAGTGCCGAGGTTCCAGAAACTGCAGCCGGTCCGGGCGGCGGCAGCGGCGGTGCCGGCGAGTACGAGGATGACATGGGGGCCCTCATTGCTGGGATCAACAAACTGGGGCCGCAGAATCCCGACCCGTTCGCCAAGGCGGTGGATGTACAGTTCTTCGAGGAGTTGCTGGCGCCGCCTGCCCCGGAAATTAAGGTCGGGGCTCCACCCGACGCCGTGGTCGACAGCATCCGATTGCCGGAAGGGAATGTGGCCATCTTCGCCGCAAAAATTACCAATGCCCCAACCGGTGCGACGCTCACGCTGTTCCTCTCGGATGGCACGGCAACTGTGAGCGATAACGACTATACGACTGTCAATTTCCAGTACAGCTATGATGGGGGCGCTACTTGGATCAATATCACAGGACCATTTGATATTCCTGCTGGCGACAGTCTTTTGCTGGTGAAGACTGACACTGTTGCGGACAAGATTTTCGAAGGCGATGAGACCTTCATTCTTACAGGGATCCTGACCGGACCTACGGGTGCTACCTACAGTGCAAGTGGCACGGCGACCATTTATGACGTAGACGGGGAACCATCGATCTCTTCGAGCAATGCCACAATCGATGAAGAAGACGTTATTGCAGGTGGCAATTCTGGCGACAGTTACGACGATGGCGGGGATATGGGTGAGTGGAGCGCCACTGGAGCGCTGGTCTATGACTTTGGTCTGAACGGACCGGGGAGTTTGGTTGTTTCCAGCGCCGATGATCCTGGCGCGACGTGGGACGGCACGATGTTAACCGCTTCGGATGGCAGTTGGGCTCTTGTTGTCAATGGCGATGGCACATACACATTCAATCTGCTCAAGCCGTTGGCCCATACCTATGGGGACAATACCGAAGGCGATATCGTCCTGAACTTTACGGCGACAGTCACGGATTCAGATGTTGACAGCAAGTCGACAAATTTCACCGTGACGGTGGACGATGATGCCGCGACGGCGTATGCGAACACGAACAGTGCGAACGAAGGGCAGCAAAACGTGTCTGGCAACGTGCTGACCGACGGGACGGACGACGTGTTTGGGGCGGACGGGCCGACGGCGGTCGATGCCGGGGTGGTTGGTGTTGCCGCGGGCAACACGGGTGTTGCTTTGGACAGCCCGGCCACGCTGGGCGTGGCGATCGAGACGACCTACGGTTTCCTGACGCTGAACGCGAACGGCAGCTACGATTACGATGCCAAGGCCAACGTGACGATTCCTGCCGGGGCGCAGGACGTCTTCACCTACACGATCAAGGACGGCGACGGCGACCTGAGCTACACCACGCTGACCATCAACCTGACGGACAGCGGCATCATGGCGCCGGACGACAACGATGCGCTGGTGTATGAACGGGCCCTGGATACGACCAAGGACGGTTCCGACCTGGTAGCCAGCACCTACACCGGCAGTATCCCGGCCGAGACGGGCGAGACCGACGCCTTGAACCAGCTCAACGCCACCGGTGGTTTCGGCACCCTGACCTACAGCTTGGTGAGTTCTGCGAATGGCATGTACGGCACGATCCAGATCAACAGCGACGGCAGCTACATCTACACGCTGAGCAAGCCGTTCGACACCAGCCCGGACGCTGATAACGGTGCCAACATTGAGCAAAACAAGGACAGCTTCACCTACCGTGTGACGGACGCCAACGGCAACTGGGCCGAGGGGACCATCACGGTGGACATCGTGGATGATGTGCCGACGGCGTATGCGAACACGAACAGTGCGAACGAAGGGCAGCAAAACGTGTCTGGCAACGTGCTGACCGACGGGACGGACGACGTGTTTGGGGCGGACGGGCCGACGGCGGTCGATGCCGGGGTGGTTGGTGTTGCCGCGGGCAACACGGGTGTTGCTTTGGACAGCCCGGCCACGCTGGGCGTGGCGATCGAGACGACCTACGGTTTCCTGACGCTGAACGCGAACGGCAGCTACGATTACGATGCCAAGGCCAACGTGACGATTCCTGCCGGGGCGCAGGACGTCTTCACCTACACGATCAAGGACGGCGACGGCGACCTGAGCTACACCACGCTGACCATCAACCTGACGGACAGCGGCATCATGGCGCCGGACGACAACGATGCGCTGGTGTATGAACGGGCCCTGGATACGACCAAGGACGGTTCCGACCTGGTAGCCAGCACCTACACCGGCAGTATCCCGGCCGAGACGGGCGAGACCGACGCCTTGAACCAGCTCAACGCCACCGGTGGTTTCGGCACCCTGACCTACAGCTTGGTGAGTTCTGCGAATGGCATGTACGGCACGATCCAGATCAACAGCGACGGCAGCTACATCTACACGCTGAGCAAGCCGTTCGACACCAGCCCGGACGCTGATAACGGTGCCAACATTGAGCAAAACAAGGACAGCTTCACCTACCGTGTGACGGACGCCAACGGCAACTGGGCCGAGGGGACCATCACGGTGGA
>Ga0209725_1000726_pt1 | contig 19431 bp, 15 predicted proteins | sample I18A1metaG_FD_184145 | JGI IMG/M metagenome (GOLD analysis project Ga0209725, IMG submission 184145) | Lake sediment bacterial and archeal communities from Gulf of Boni, Indonesia to study Microbial Dark Matter (Phase II) - ​I18A1 metaG... | ecosystem: Environmental > Aquatic > Freshwater > Lake... | reverse complement strand
CGGGGATGTAGGCATCGACTGCGTCCATAAGAGCGATGATGGCCGGCTCAGCCAGTTCGCCCTGCTCACCGTTGAGTGCCTGAAGTGCGGAACCCTTGATGATGGGGATGTCGTCACCCGGGAAGTCATAGCTAGAGAGGAGCTCGCGGATCTCAAGCTCAACGAGCTCGAGGAGTTCGGCATCATCAACCATGTCGGCCTTGTTGAGGAACACAACGATGTAGGGAACGCCTACCTGACGGGCAAGAAGGATATGCTCGCGGGTCTGGGGCATCGGGCCGTCGGCTGCGGAGACGACGAGGATCGCGCCGTCCATCTGGGCAGCACCGGTAATCATGTTCTTTACGTAGTCGGCGTGGCCCGGGCAGTCGACGTGGGCATAGTGGCGCTTGTCGGTTTCGTATTCGACGTGGGCGGTTGCGATGGTGATACCACGCTCACGCTCTTCCGGGGCGTTATCGATCTGGTCGAAAGCCTTGAACTCTGCCTGGCCCTTGCCGGCGAGAACCTTGGTTATTGCAGCGGTCAGCGTTGTCTTCCCATGGTCAACGTGACCGATTGTGCCTATGTTTACGTGCGGCTTCGTTCTTTCAAATTTAGCTTTTGCCATTGTAACAACCTCCTAACGCAAAATGTTTAGCCTTTAACTTTTGCAATAATTTCTTCAGCGACCGACTTGGGAACCTGCTCGTAATGATCAAAGGTCATCGTATAAGTGGCGCGCCCCTGGGTTGCTGACCTGACATCAGTTGCATACCCGAACATCTGTGCAAGGGGAACCATTGCTGAAACAACCTGGGCACCGGCACGACCCTCCATCCCCATGATCCTGCCACGACGGGAATTGAGATCACCGATTACATCACCCATGTACTCCTCCGGCACGACAACTTCAACTGACATGATCGGCTCGAGAAGAACCGGCGTCGCCTTGGAACACCCTTCCTTGAAGCCCATAGAACCGGCAATCTTGAAAGCCATCTCGGAGGAATCGACCTCATGATAAGATCCGTCGATCAGTGTCACCTTGAAATCAACAACCGGGAAACCTGCCAGCACACCGGTATCCATCGCTTCCTGAATACCCTTGTCGACAGCAGGAATATATTCGCGAGGTACAACGCCACCTTTGATTGCATCAACGAATTCATAACCCTTGCCTGGCTCCTGGGGTTCGACTTCGAGCCACACATGGCCGTACTGACCGCGACCACCGGACTGCCGAACAAACTTCCCCTCGACCTTGACCTTTTTAGTTATCGTCTCACGATAGGCGACCTGGGGCTTACCGACATTCGCCTCAACCTTGAATTCACGCATGAGGCGATCAACGATAATCTCGAGATGAAGCTCGCCCATGCCGGAGATGATCGTCTGACCTGTCTCCTCATCGGTTTTAACCCTGAATGAGGGGTCTTCGCTGGCAAGCTTTGAAAGACTGATGCCGAGTTTCTCCTGATCTGCCTTGGTTTTAGGCTCGATAGCGATGGAGATAACAGGCTCGGGGAACTCGATCGACTCAAGGATTACCGGGTTGTCGTCAAGACAGAGCGTGTCACCGGTCGTGGTATACTTTAGTCCTACTGCTGCAGCGATATCACCGGCATAAACCTCTTTGATCTCTTCACGCTTGTTGGCGTGCATCTTGAGGATACGACCGATGCGCTCCTTCTTTTCCTTGGTCGAGTTGTAGACATATGAACCGGAATTAAGAACCCCGGAGTAAACCCTGAAGAAGCAGAGCTGACCGACAAACGGATCGGTCATGATTTTGAACGCAAGAGCCGAAAACGGCTCGTCATCGGAAGCTTTGCGCTCAATTTCATTACCGCGATCATCAACGCCCTTGATCGCAGGGATATCAATCGGGGACGGCAGATAATCGATTACCGCATCGAGGAGATTTTGCACCCCTTTGTTTTTGAATGAGGAACCGCAGATAACCGGGCAGATTTTGATATCGATGGTTGCCTTGCGGATTGCAGCTTTCAGCTCATCCTTGGTAAGCTCTTCACCGCCAAGGTATTTTTCCATCAGATCGTCATCGTGGCTGGCAATTTCCTCAACCATTTTCTCACGATATTCAAGAGCTTCATCAAGACGCTCCGGCGCGATGTCAAGAACATCGAACTTAGCCCCGAGAGACTCGTCACGCCAGATAATCTCTTTCATCTCGACGAGATCGATAACACCCCGGTACTGATCCTCAGAGCCTACCGGCAACTGAATAGGCACAGGGTTAGCCTTGAGGCGATCCCGGATCATCCCGACGCCGCGGAAAAAGTCCGCGCCAATACGGTCCATCTTATTGATGAACGCAATTCTCGGGACACGGTACTTGTCAGCCTGGCGCCATACGGTTTCAGATTGAGGCTCGACACCACCGACAGAGCAGAATACAGCTACTGCACCATCAAGAACACGCAGAGAGCGCTCGACCTCAATGGTAAAGTCCACGTGACCCGGCGTGTCGATGATATTGATTCGATTATCATTCCAATTACAGGTGGTTGCAGCAGAGGTGATCGTGATGCCACGCTCCTGCTCCTGCTCCATCCAATCCATAGTAGCCGTGCCCTCATGGACCTCGCCTATCTTATGGGAAACACCCGTATAGTAAAGAATACGCTCTGTAGTTGTAGTCTTACCAGCATCGATATGCGCCATGATGCCAATATTACGAGTTTTATCTAATGATACCTGACGTGCCACAATCTTACTCCCAGTCTATTAACGGCTCTGTAATTCTACCAGCGATAGTGAGCGAAAGCCCTGTTGGCCTCCGCCATTTTGTGGGTGTCTTCGCGCTTCTTGACAGCCGCACCGCGATTGTTATATGCGTCGGAAATTTCACCGGCCAGCTTGTCGGTCATTGTTTTCTCGGAACGCAGATTTGCATACCGAACCAACCAGCGCATCGCCAGGGAGACGCGACGATCAGCCCTGACCTCGATAGGCACCTGATAGGTGGAACCACCGACACGACGGGACTTAACCTCAAGCATAGGCTTAATATTATCCAGCGCCTTTTTCAGGATCTTGACCGGCTCGTCATTGAGGCGACCGGATACGACATCGAGAGCATCATAAAGGGCCCTCTCGGCCGTACTCTTCTTGCCGTCAAGCATTAATATGTTGACCAGTTTCGCAACCGTACGATCACCAAACTTTGGATCAGGCAGTATCACCCGCTTTGCAACTTCACGTCTTCTCGGCATACCTTTGCACCCTCACGATCTACTATTACTTGGGCCGCTTGGCTCCATATTTAGAACGGCTCTTCATCCGCCCCTTCACACCGACGGAATCAAGAGTCCCACGAACGATATGATAACGGACACCCGGAAGGTCCTTTACCCTACCACCACGAATCAGGACAACCGAGTGCTCCTGAAGATTGTGACCCACCCCAGGGATGTACGAAGTCACCTCTATCCCGTTGGTCAACCTGACACGAGCAACCTTACGGAGTGCGGAGTTAGGCTTTTTCGGCGTGGTTGTATACACCCTGGTACACACACCGCGCTTCTGGGGACAACACTTGAGAGCAGGCGCAGTTGACTTCGCGCGCTTATTCTCCCTACCCTGACGTATAAGCTGATTAATTGTTGGCATTAACTTTTTTCTCCTGCTGCGTACTCACAACACGCCTCTTGTGCGAAGCGCTGAAAATAACAACTGAACATGCAGCTGTCAAGATATTTTTCACAAGAAAACCGGGTAGCAGGGCTACCCGGTCACACTTGGATCCTCGGGCGGAGCAACCTCAACCTTTACAGGCTCGTCTGCAACAACCCTAAGAGAGCGATAACGCGATATCCCAGTACCTGCGGGGATCAGCCGTCCCATTATGACGTTTTCTTTCAAGCCGCGAAGACTATCGACTTTACCCTCAATCGCAGCCTGTGTCAACACCTTTGTTGTCTCCTGGAAAGATGCTGCCGAAATAAACGACTCCGTAGAAAGAGATGCCTTGGTGATCCCCAGGAGGAGAGGCTCTGCAATGGCCGGCCTGCCCCCTTTCTCAAGGATTCTTTCGTTCTCATCCTCGAACACATAGCGTTCGACCTGGTCGTCGAGGAGCAGATTCGTATCACCAACGTCTTTGATCCTGACGCGGCGCAGCATCTGTCGAACAATCGTTTCTATATGCTTATCGTTGATCTTAACGCCCTGCAGACGATAAACTTCCTGAACCTCGTCCACAAGATATTTTGCCAACTCCTTCTGCCCAAGAACTCGGAGGATGTCATGGGGATTCGATGAACCGTCCATGAGTGCCTCACCGGCACTGACATGATCACCATCATGAACGCTTATATGCTTGCCTTTCGGGATAAGATACTCCTTCTCTTCACCCATTTCAGGCTTGACGACCACTTTGCGCTTGCCCTTGGCGTCCTTTCCGAACGATACAACACCGTCAATCTCGGAAATGACGGCAAAATCCTTCGGCTTCCGTGCCTCGAAGAGTTCGGCAACCCGGGGAAGACCACCGGTGATATCTTTCGTCTTGGTGGTTTCACGCGTCATCTTCGCAATGATGTCACCGGCATTGAGGATTGCATCATCGGCAACGGAAATGATGGCTCCGACCGGGAGGAAGTAACGGCCTATCGTACCGCCGCCTTCGCTGGATATGTCCTTGATGGCGATCCGCGGACGCTTGTCCGGATCTTTGGACTCAATGATGACCTTACGGGAGAGACCGGTAACTTCGTCAAGCTGCTCTTCCATGGTGACGTTTTCGATGATATCGCCGAATTTGACCTTACCGGCGACCTCAGTGAGAATCGGCATGGAGAACGGATCCCATTCAGCCAACGCTTCACCGGCCTTGACCTGTGCCCCCGGTGCTACCTTGATCTTGGCACCGTACAGGATAGAGTACCGTTCACGCTCGCGCCCCGTCTCGTCCGCAATGGCAACCTCACCGTTACGGTTCATAACGATATGGTGGCCTTCCGCATTGACGACGCTGTTGATGTTGATGAACTTCACCGTACCGTCGTTGCGCGCCTCGAGCGAGGTCTGCTCAGCACGCCGCGATGCCGTACCACCGATGTGGAACGTACGCATGGTGAGCTGGGTACCCGGCTCGCCGATCGACTGGGCCGCGATGACACCGACGGCCTCACCCATGTTGACCAGATGACCACGTGCAAGGTCGCGTCCGTAACACATGGCGCAGATGCCGCGGCGGCTCTGGCAGGTCAACACCGAGCGGATTTTGACCTTCTCCAGCCCAGCATCTTCGATTTTGCGGACAAATGTTTCGTCAATCTCTGTGTTTGCCGGGACCAGCACGTCGCCGGTAACCGGGTCGAGAATATCGTCCAGGGCGACACGGCCGAGAATACGGTCACCGATCTGCTCGATGACTTCGCCCCCTTCGGTGAGCGCTGCGACCACAAGTCCGTCCATGGTACCGCAGTCCGTCTCGGTGATAATGGCATCCTGGGCAACATCAACCAGACGTCTGGTGAGATAACCGGAGTTCGCCGTCTTGAGTGCAGTGTCAGCAAGACCTTTACGGGCACCGTGGGTCGAGATGAAGTACTGGAGAACGGTCAACCCCTCGCGGAAGTTGGCAGTAATAGGGGTCTCGATGATCTCGCCGGAAGGTTTGGCCATGAGGCCACGCATCCCTGCAAGCTGGCGAATCTGCTGGGCAGAACCCCTTGCACCCGAGTCCGCCATCATATGAATAGAGTTGAAGGAATTGGCCGTATGGCGCTCGGCATCATCGGTAATGCCCGACTCCCTGGAAAGGTTGTCCAGCATCTCCTTGGCAATATCCTCCGTAGCCTTTGCCCAGATGTCGATGACCTTGTTATAACGCTCGCCGTCGGTGATCAGACCTTCGGTATACTGATTCTGGATCTCTTTCACCTCGTCGGTACCACGCTCGATAATGGCCGACTTACCCTCGGGGATGACCATGTCGTTGATGCAGATAGAAATTCCCGCAAGGGTCGAGTACCTGAAGCCGATCTCTTTCAGCCTGTCGGCAAGGATGACCGTCTCCTTGTTACCGGCAAGTCGGTAACAGGTGTCAACGAGATTGGAAAGCTCCTTCTTGGACATAACCTTGTTGATGGCACTGAACGGCACCTGGGGGGGAAGGATCTCCCTGAGGATGACGCGGCCGACCGTGGTCTTGGTCCTCTGGGGTGGCTCGTCGCTCGCGCTGTAGTTCTTTATTCTCACTTCGATCGGAGCCTGAAGGTCGACTTCACCCGCGTCAAAGGCTATCCTCACCTCTTCAGGAGAAGAGAAGATATGGCCGGAGCCCTTGACCTTCCTCCACTTGGTGGCACCACTCTCAGGATCTACCACCGGCTGCCGAGTCTTCGGATCGAGGACAGGTTCGAACTCCCGATCACGGGTCATGTGGTAGGTACCGAGGACCATGTCCTGTGACGGCACAATGATCGGTTTACCGTGGGCAGGGGAGAGGATATTGTTGGTAGACATCATCAGGACGCGAGCCTCGACCTGGCTCTCGACTGAAAGTGGCAGGTGAACCGCCATCTGGTCGCCGTCGAAGTCGGCGTTGAACGCAGTACAGACCAGTGGATGGAGCTGGATTGCCTTACCTTCGATCAGGACCGGCTCGAATGCCTGGATGCCGAGACGATGCAGGGTCGGTGCACGGTTAAGGAGGACAGGGTGCTCCTTGATGACTTCCTCGAGAACATCCCACACCTCCGGACGCTCCTTCTCGACCATCTTCTTGGCGCTCTTGATGGTGGTTACATAGCCGCGCTCCTCAAGCTTGTTGTAGATAAAAGGCTTGAAGAGTTCGAGGGCCATCTTTTTCGGCAGGCCGCACTGGTGCAGCTTGAGTTCCGGGCCGACAACGATGACGGAACGCCCGGAGTAGTCGACACGCTTACCGAGCAGGTTCTGACGGAAACGGCCCGATTTACCCTTGAGCATGTCGGACAGGGATTTGAGCGGCCGTTTATTGGGACCTGCAATGGCCCGGCCGCGACGGCCGTTATCGAACAGGGCGTCAACAGCCTCCTGAAGCATGCGTTTCTCGTTCCTGATAATCACTTCCGGTGCCTGCAACTCCATGAGACGCTTCAACCGGTTGTTGCGGTTGATGACACGGCGATAGAGATCATTCAGGTCGGAGGTGGCGAAACGTCCGCCGTCGAGAGGGACGAGTGGCCTCAGCTCCGGCGGAAGAACCGGAATACACTCCAGGATCATCCACTCGGGACGGTTACCCGACGCCTTGAACGCCTCGACAACCTTGAGACGTTTGGCGGTCTTCTTTCGTTTAGCCTCGCTGGAAGCTTCCACCATCTCCAGACGCAAGGTTTCGGCAAGTGAGTCCAGATCGAGGGATTTCAGACACTCCCTGATGGCAGCAGCCCCCATACCCGCTTCGAAATCGCCGGCGTACTCTTCCATCGCCTTCTGGTACTGGTCCTCGCTCAGCACTTCGGCAATCTGCATCCCCGTATTTCTCGGATCAGTAACGGCATATGCCTCGAAATAGAGGACCTTTTCCAGGTCTTTCAGGGTCATGTCGAGCAGGTTGCCTATTCTCGACGGCAGTGACTTGAGAAACCAGATATGGGCAACAGGCGTTGCCAGGTCGATGTGGCCAAGGCGTTCCCGGCGGACCTTGGAAGGGATGACTTCGACGCCGCACTTCTCGCAGACGATGCCGCGGTGCTTCATCCGCTTGTACTTACCGCAGTTGCACTCGTAATCCTTGGTAGGTCCGAATATCTTGGCGCAGAAAAGACCGTCACGCTCCGGCTTGAACGTGCGGTAGTTTATGGTTTCAGGCTTTTTGACTTCGCCGAACGACCGCTCGCGGATTTTCTCCGGTGATGAGATCGAGATTCTGATCGATGAGAAATGCAGCGGATCCTTCGGCTTTTCGTAAAAATTAAAAATATCTTCCAAAGTATATTCCTCCTTGTCGTTAGGAGTCTCTGTAATTAGGTTCAGGCCGCGGGATGCCCCCCGGCGGTTCAAGAGCCGTCGGCTACTCCTCGTCGGTTTCGAGCAGTTCAACGTCCAGACAGAGTGACTGCAACTCCTTGATCAGTACGTTGAACGACTCGGGCAGTCCAGGCTCCAGGGTATGCTTCCCTTTGACAATCGCCTCGTACATGCGCGTTCTGCCGGCGACATCATCCGATTTCACCGTGAGAAACTCCTGCAGGGCATAGGCTGCGCCGTATGCCTCCATTGCCCAGACCTCCATCTCACCGAGACGCTGGCCACCGAACTGAGCCTTACCACCCAGAGGCTGCTGGGTAACGAGGCTGTAGGGTCCGATCGAACGGGCATGGATCTTGTCATCGACGAGGTGATGCAGCTTGAGGACGTACATGACACCAACGGTGACCTTGTGCTTGAACGGATCGCCTGAACGGCCGTCGTACAGGGTAACCTGGGCCGAACTGTCGAAACCGGCATGCTTGAGCATCTTCTGGATCTGCTCCTCGGACGCCCCTTCGAATACCGGTGACGCGACCGGAACGCCGCGCTGCAGGCGTTTGGCAGTGAGACGGAGTTCATCGTCATCCATCCCGTCGATGAACTTGTTCATCTCCTTGTCACCGTACACATCCTTGAGGTACTTGCGCAGGGCGGTTTCGGAGGAGGTCTTTTCCAGCATCTCCTCGATTTTCCACCCTATCCCTTTTGCTGCCCACCCCAGATGCGTCTCGAGAATCTGGCCGACGTTCATACGGGAAGGGACACCGAGAGGATTCAACACGATCTCCACCGGACGGCCATCCTCCATGTAGGGCATATCCTCTTCCGGCAGGATTCGGGATACAACACCCTTGTTCCCGTGACGGCCGGCCATCTTGTCACCGACCTGCAACTTGCGCTTGATGGCAATGTAGACCTTAACCATCTTGATAACACCCGGAGGGAGGTCGTCTCCGCGCTTCAACTTCTGGACTTTGTCATCAAATACATACTTGATGAAGTCGATCTGCTGGTGGAGTTTGGCAAGAATTTCAGCGACACGTTCTTCGACTGTCTCGTCGTCGGCGACCGAAATCTGGTCCCATTTGTCCAGGGGAATGGAGGCGAGCGCCTCGTCGGTAATGACTTTACCCTTGGCTATGAGGACTTTGCCGTCTTTCCCTTCAACCTTGACTGAGGAGACCTTTCCGGCAAGGAGTCTCTTCAGTTTGTCCGTTGCTGAATTGCGTATGATACGGATCTCGTCCTGCTCGTCCTTGCGCAGCTTCTCCTCTTCGGCACGCTCGATGGCCTCGGTACGGCTATCCTTGTCCGCTCCCTTGCGGGAGAAGATTTTCGCACCGATGACCGTCCCCTCGACCCCAGGAGGAACGCGCAGGGAGGTATCGCGGACATCGCCGGCCTTTTCGCCGAAAATGGCGCGGAGAAGTTTCTCTTCGGGAGAGAGCTGGGTCTCACCCTTCGGTGTAATCTTGCCGACAAGGATGTCGCCGGGTTTTACCTCGGCACCGATACGGATGATACCGGATTCGTCCAGATCCTTGAGGGTCTCCTCACCAAGGTTCGGGATATCGGAGGTGATCTCCTCCTTGCCGAGCTTGGTATCCCGGGCGACGCACTCAAACTCCTCGATGTGGATGGAGGTATAGCGGTCATCCTTGACCAGGCGCTCAGAGATGAGGATGGAGTCCTCAAAGTTGCAACCGCCCCAGGGCATGAAGGCAACCAGGACGTTCTGTCCGAGGGCCAGTTCGCCCATGTCGGTGGACGGTCCGTCGGCAATGACGTCGCCGCGCTTGACCTTGTCACCGGTTTTCACCACCGGCCGCTGGTTCATGCAGGTGTTCTGGTTTGAACGGGCAAACTTGATCAGATTGTAGATATCGACGCCCGTCCCACTTTCATCGTACTCGTTCTCGTCGATCTTGACGACGATCCGCGAGGCATCGACGGACTCGACCACCCCGTTGTGCCGGGCGACGACCGAAACGCCCGAATCCCGGGCAACAACCCTCTCCATGCCGGTTCCGATGAGCGGTGAGTCGGCCCTGAGGAGCGGCACTGCCTGGCGCTGCATGTTAGAACCCATGAGTGCACGGTTGGCGTCGTCATTCTCGAGGAAGGGGATGAGCGATGCGGCAACGGAGACCAGCTGCATCGGCGAAACGTCCATCAGCTCTATCTCGTCGCGGCCGACCAGGACGAATTCGCCCGACTTCCTAGCCGAGACGTAATCATTGACAAACATGCCGTCCTTGTCGACCTCCGCGTTCGCCTGGGCGATGGCAAGCCCCTCCTCTTCGAGAGCGGAGAAGAACTTGACTTCGTTGGTAACCTTGGCATCCCTGACGATGCGGTAGGGTGTTTCGACAAAGCCATGTTCGTTAATACGGGCATAGGTCGAAAGAGAGGCAATAAGACCGATATTCGGGCCTTCAGGGGTCTCGATGGGGCAGACGCGACCGTAGTGGGTCGGGTGAACGTCGCGGACTTCGAAACCGGCGCGCTCCCGGGTAAGACCACCGGGACCAAGGGCGGAAAGGCGCCGCTTGTGGGTAACCTCCGAAAGGGGGTTCGTCTGGTCCATGAACTGGGATAGCTGGGAGGAGCCGAAGAACTCCTTCACGACCGCCGAGACCGGTTTTGAGTTGATCAGGTCGTGGGGCATCAGGTTTTCCACTTCCTGAAGACTCATCCGCTCCTTGATCGCCCGCTCCATGCGGACAAGACCGATCCGGTACTGGTTCTCGAGGAGCTCACCGACAGCACGGACCCTTCTGTTCCCCAGGTGATCGATGTCGTCAATGTTCCCTTTACCGTTCTTCAGGTCGATGAGATAGCGGACAACTTCGAGGATATCCTCTTTGGTCAGTATCTGACAGTCAAGTGGCGTGGAAAGGGACAGCTTGTAGTTCAGCTTGAGACGGCCGACCGCGGACAGGTCATAGCGCTCGGGGTTGAAGAAAAGATTGCCGAACATGGCCACAGCGCTTTTTATTGTCGGAGGATCACCGGGGCGCAGCCTCCGGTAGATTTCGATAAGCGCGTCTTCTGTTGATGCCATTTTGTCGACAAGGAGCGTCTCGCGGAATGAAGCGGTAGAGTAGAGATTGTCGATGTAGAGAAGCTTGAGCGACTTGATTCCCCGTGTCTTTACCTCGAGAAACTTGGCGGCCGTGACCTCCTCGTTGCACTCGACGACGATTTCGCCTGTAGTAGGATCAACGACATCGTGACAGCAGTATTTACCGACAACATCGTCCTCGGTAATCTGGATAGTCTTGATGCCATGCTCTTCCATCTTACGGATGGCAGCTTTGGTGAATTTACGGTTCGCCTTCACCAACACTTCACCGGTTTGCGGGTTCACGATGTCAACGGTAGCCTTCTGATTAGCAAGCAGTTCGGGATCGGCCACTTTCGAAATTGACTCTCCGTCGATGAGAATCTCTTCGCTTTTATAGTAGTAATTGAGCAACTCCTCCATGGAATAGCCAAGCGCCTTGAGCAGCACCGTGGCCGGCATCTTGCGCCGCCTGTCGATGCGGACATAGAGGATGTCTTTATGATCGAACTCGAAATCAAGCCAGGAACCGCGGTACGGAATGACTCTGGCCGAATAGAGTACCTTGCCACTGGAATGGGTTTTCCCCTTGTCGTGATCGTAGAAAACGCCCGGTGAGCGGTGCAACTGGCTGACGATAACCCGCTCGGTACCGTTGATGATGAACGTGCCGTTTTCCGTCATCAGGGGGATTTCGCCGAAGTAAACTTCCTGCTCCTTGATGTCCTTGATGGAACGGACATCGGAATCCTTGTTGACATCCCAGACGACCAGCCGCACCTTTACCTTCATCGGTGCAGCAAATGTCATGCCCCGCTGATGGCACTCTTCGACATCATATTTGGGGGTTCCAAGGGAATAGGAAACATACTCCAGAGAAGAGATTTCGCTGAAATCCTTTATGGGGAATACGCTTTTGAACACGGCTTCAAGACCGCTATTCTTCCGTGTCTCGGCCGGCACATCAAGCTGTAGAAATCTTTTATAGGAATTTTTCTGGATATCGATCAGGTTGGGGATATCGATGATTTTCTTGATCTTGGCGAAGTTTTTACGCAGAAGGGGGTTATTCGCGATTGAATAAGCCATTAAATCTGTCTCCTTTGTTGCAAGACTCAAAAGACGCAGGCGCTTTTGGCTGACTACCTGAATACTGTTATTTCAAGTAGTTGGCGTCACGAAGCACAAGCCCGCCAACAAAATAGAACAGCCAAGGCCGTACTGGACGACCTTGGCTCATAACGCGAAATTGGGCAAAAATTACTTGATATCTACTTCTGCGCCAGCTTCGACAAGCTGTTTCTTTGCATCTTCTGCTTCCTGCTTGGAAACACCGGTCTTGAGAGGCTGCGGTGCGCCATCGACGAGATCCTTTGCTTCCTTGAGGCCAAGGCTGGTGAGCGCACGGACAACCTTGATGACGTTGATCTTGTTGGCGCCGGCAGACTTGAGAATGACGTCGAACTCGGTCTGCTCTTCGGCAGCCTCGGCAGCAGCACCTCCAGCGGCCGGAGCGGCAGCCACGGCAACAGGAGCGGCAGCAGATACACCGAACTTCTCTTCGAGTTCCTTGACCATTTCGGCGAGTTCGAGAACAGTCATGCTTTCGATAAACTTGATTACTTCTTCTTTAGTTACAGCCATTGCATCCTCCACATATAATGTTGTGATTTAGTTAGCTTCTTTTTGCAGCCTGATGGCATTGAGCGCCCTGACGAAACTGCCGGGCACGGCTGCCAGCACGCCAACGAAGTTGGTTGCGGGAGCATTCATTGAACCGAGCATCTTGGCAATGAGTACCTCGCGACTCGGAAGCTCCGAAAGTGCCTGAATTTCAGCGACAGATATTACCTTGCCGGAAAGAACACCTGCCTTCAGCTTGAACGCTGCCTGCTGATCCTTAGCATACTTGGCCAGTACCTTGGCTGCGGCCACTGGATCAGAGTACGTCATGGCAACTGCTGTGGGACCTTTTAAATGCGGAGCAAGTGCCGCCGCATCGGTGTCTGCAGAGGCGAGTTCCAGCAGAGTATTTTTTACGACTTTGTACTCTACTTCAGCATTACGCAGATCGTTTCTGAGCGTTGTCGCCTTTTCCACACTCATGCCACGGAAATCGGCAAGGAATACCGCCTTGGCCTTCGACAGCTTCTCATGCATTTCCGTTACAACTTGCTGTTTGTTCTGTTTATTCAAGCGCCATCCTCCTTTCTTTTGGTATAAGGGACGAGCCCCGCCAAAGTCAGAAGTTGGAGGAAATTTCCTTCAACTACCATCAGTCTCGGCAGGTGATGATTAAGCCCTGACATCGGGCACCTGCTGTCTTTGACTTTGGACTTAAATTAGATACTAAAGCTTGCCGGTGACGTCCGCGATATCGAGACGTACGCCAGGCCCCATGGTGGAAGATACGGATATCTTCTTTATATAGGTCCCCTTGGCAGCAGACGGTTTAGCTTTCACAAGTGCATCCACCAGCGCAAGAAGATTTTCCTTCAGAAGGTCGGCGGAAAAAGAAGCCTTGCCCACGGGGGCGTGAACAATCCCGGCTTTCTCGACACGAAACTCAACCTTACCGGACTTGGACTCCTTGACGGCACGGCCCACGTCGAAGGTCACGGTGCCGACCTTGGGGTTCGGCATGAGGCCTCGGGGACCGAGAAGCTTACCGATCTTGCCGACAACACCCATCATGTCAGGGGTTGCGATGGCGGTATCGAAATCAAACCAGCCTTCCTGAATCTTGGTGACAAGGTCCTCGGAACCGACATAATCGGCACCCGCCTCTTTAGCCTCTTTCTCTTTTTCACCCTTGGCGAATACCAGAACCCTTACTTCCTTGCCAAGGCCGTGCGGAAGGACAACAGCACCGCGGACCATCTGGTCGGCATGGCGAGGGTCTACGCCGAGACGAACAGCCACGTCGACCGTCTCGTCAAACTTTGCATAAGCTGCACTTTTAACAAGATCCACCCCCTCCTGAAGGGAGTAGGCTTTGCTCCTGTCAACCTTTGCAGCAGCAGCATTCATTTTTTTTGCAATCTTGGACATTGTCAGCAAACCTCTCTCAAGTTCCTAAACGATATCTATGCCCATGCTGCGGGCTGTGCCTTCAACTGTACGCATGGCAGCCTCAAGGCTTGCTGCGTTGAGATCCGGCATTTTTTTCTGGGCAATCTCCCTGACCTGATCCTTGGTCAGCTTGCCAACTTTGACTTTATTGGGGGTACTGGAACCGCTCGCGAGACCGAGTGCTTTCTTGATCAGCACGGGAACGGGGGGAGTCTTGGTAATGAACGTGAAGGATCTGTCAGCATATACCGTAATAACGACAGGAGTAATGGTGCCTTCATCGGCCTGTGTTTTTGCATTGAACGCCTTGCAAAACTCCATGATATTAACGCCGTGCTGACCGAGTGCCGGTCCGATCGGCGGGGAGGGATTAGCTTTACCAGCCGGTACCTGCAGTTTGATGTATCCTGTTATCTTTTTTGCCATCTGCTACTCCTTTAACTATGATGACCAGGTCATCGCTTTCGATGCAACTAGTTCGAATAGATTTGTGACGTTACTGTTTCTCGACCTGCATGAATTCCAGTTCTACAGGCGTTGCTCTACCGAAAATGCTGACCATGACACGCAGCTTTGCCTTATCGGGTTTGACGTCTTCGACAACCCCGGCAAAATTCAGGAAGGGTCCATCAATAACACGTACAGTCTCACCAACTTCAAACTGAACCTTGGGCCGTGGCTTCTCAGCTCCCTCTTCCACCCTGCGGGTGATTTTGAATATCTCTTCGTCCGGAATAGCTACGGGATTGTTTCCACCGACAAAACCAGTCACTTTAGCGGTCTCTTTGACCACATGCCAGGTCTCATCATTGAGATCCATATTAACCAGTATATATCCGGGGAAAAACTTACGGGAGGTCGTCTTACGCTCCCCCTTCTTCAACTCCATCACTGTTTCCGAAGGGATCAGGATTTCACCAAAAAACTCCTCGAGCCCCTGGTTTTTAATGCGCTCCTGCAGAGACAGCTTCACCTTATTTTCAAAGCCAGAGTATGTATGTACGCCATACCACTTCAATGCCATGATATATATCCCTTCAATTCAGCAAAAACCGGAGAAGTTTGGCCAACACCAGATCACAAGCACCAAGATAAAAGGAGATCAGCACAACTATGAAAACCACGACCCATGTCGTGGCGATAGTTTCCTTACGAACAGGCCACGTTACCTTCTCAAGCTCGACCTTTACTTCCTCAAGGAAATTCTTGGTTTTTGCAATCACGATACACACCTCATAGCTTAATCATAAAAATGGCAGGCCAGGAGGGATTCGAACCCCCAACACCCGGTTTTGGAGACCGGTGCTCTAGCCGTTAGAGCTACTGGCCTGCAACTCAAATCTGATCAGCCTATTTAGTTTCCTTGTGAGGAGTATGAGTTCTGCAAAAGCGACAGTACTTCTTGAATTCCAGCTTTTGCGGAGTAGTCTTCTTGTTCTTCGTGGTTGTGTAATTTCTCTGCTTGCACTCAGTGCAGGCGAGGGTAATTATATCTCTCATCGTTACATTCCTTTAACTTCGATCCAGTAAACTGGTCTAAAACTTGAGCAGCACTTATTCGATAATTGCGCTAACTACGCCTGCGCCAACGGTACGGCCGCCTTCACGGATTGCGAAGCGAAGACCTTCGTCCATGGCGATCGGGGTGATCAGGTTGACGGTGATTGCAATGTTATCACCGGGCATGACCATCTCGGTGCCGGCAGGAAGTTCGGCCACGCCGGTTACGTCGGTTGTCCTGAAGTAGAACTGCGGACGGTAACCGTTGAAGAACGGGGTATGACGTCCACCCTCTTCCTTGGTGAGGATATAGGCTTCGGCCTTGAACTTGGTGTGGGGAGTGATCGAACCCGGCTTGGCAAGTACTTGGCCACGCTCGATGTCTTCACGCTTGACACCACGGAGCAGCGCTCCGATGTTGTCGCCGGCACGACCCTCGTCGAGCAGCTTGCGGAACATCTCGACACCGGTAACGGTGGTCTTGGCGGTTGCCTTGATCCCGACGATCTCGACCTCTTCGCCGACCTTGATGATGCCACGCTCTACACGGCCGGTGGCGACGGTACCACGACCGGAGATGGAGAATACGTCTTCTACCGGCATAAGGAACGGCTTGTCGATTGCGCGCTCAGGCTCGGGGATGTAGGCATCGACTGCGTCCATAAGAGCGATGATGGCCGGCTCAGCCAGTTCGCCCTGCTCACCGTTGAGTGCCTGAAGTGCGGAACCCTTGATGATGGGGATGTCGTCACCCGGGAAGTCGTAGCTGGAGAGGAGCTCGCGGATCTCAAGCTCAACGAGCTCGAGGAGTTCGGCATCATCAACCATGTCGGCCTTGTTGAGGAACACGACGATGTAGGGAACGCCTACCTGACGGGCGAGAAGGATATGCTCGCGGGTCTGGGGCATCGGACCGTCGGCTGCGGAGACGACGAGGATCGCGCCGTCCATCTGGGCAGCACCGGTAATCATGTTCTTTACGTAGTCGGCGTGGCCCGGGCAGTCGACATGGGCATAGTGGCGCTTGTCGGTTTCGTATTCGACGTGGGCGGTTGCGATGGTGATACCACGCTCACGCTCTTCCGGGGCGTTATCGATCTGGTCGAAGGCCTTGAACTCTGCCTGACCCTTGCCGGCGAGAACCTTGGTTATTGCAGCGGTCAGCGTCGTCTTCCCGTGGTCAACGTGACCGATTGTGCCTATGTTTACGTGCGGCTTCGTTCTTTCAAATTTAGCCTTAGCCATTGAGATAACCTCCTCTGTTGTTTGCTAACCTATAAAGTCTTTGCTGAAAAAGAATGGAGCCCACATCCGGACTCGAACCGGAGACCTCTTCCTTACCAAGGAAGTGCTCTACCTCCTGAGCTATGTGGGCCTGATCAAACATTTTGGAGCGGGAAACGGGACTCGAACCCGCGACCCTCAGCTTGGAAGGCTGATGCTCTAGCCAACTGAGCTACTCCCGCCAAAGTGACTGTCAGTTTCTGTGACACGCACCTGCGATTCACTGCCAGTACCTCCGACTTGCGTCTCCTGGACCATGACATCGTCGATCGCATCGATATGAGTTTTATGGTGGAGGGAGGAGGATTCGAACCTCCGAAGTCGTCCGACGACAGATTTACAGTCTGTTCCCTTTGGCCACTCGGGAATCCCTCCATGGGAGATGCCAAATACTGCCGACAACATTCTCGCTGGACATTGCCGATGTAACTAGTGGAGCTGGCGATGGGACTCGAACCCGCAACCTGCTGATTACAAGTCAGCTGCTCTGCCAATTGAGCTACGCCAGCGCGAATCAACTTTATACTTCAATCCGTGCAGAGCAGTCAAGCATTTTTCAACAACGGCATATATTTTCTTTCCCGCGCGTAAAATCATCTGCTGCGACCGACCGATGGTCGCCGCTCGCCCACCGTACCGAGCAACATCGCTGCAAGCTCCTCACGACGCACGATCCGGAGCGCTTCAAGGATATTCTTTTTTTCCGCGGGGAGATGACTCAAAAGAAGCGATTTCTGCAATCGCCTCTCCTTCTCGCCCCGTGGGACGTAGACCCGCTCCCCCGTGAAGGGGTCAGAGCCTGTGTAGTAAATACATGTTGAAAGTGTTCCCGGCGTCGGGGTGAAATCCTGCACCTGCTCGACACGCAGACCGAGCTCTTTCAGTTTTAGGGCCAGGTCCACCATATCATTCAGCGTGCAGCCGGGATGGCCGGCAATGAGATACGGAACGACTGCCTGCCGTTTGCCCAACGCCCTGCTTTCGCGGCGGAACATCTCGAGAAACCTGACGAAATATTGGGCTCCCGGCTTATGCATGACCCTGGTCACATGCTCTGACAGATGCTCCGGGGCGACCTTCAAGAGCCCTCCGACATGGTGACTGACAAGCTCCCTGAAATAGGCCGGCTGCCTGAGGAGCATGTCATAGCGGATACCGGACGTCACCGAACTGCTCCGCACCCCCCTGACCCGTCTTACCTTCTCCAGCAGCTGGGCCCCCTGGTCATCGGAAATATGAAAATGACGGCATATCCGGGGATAGAGACAGCTGTCGCGACGACAGCCTTTACCCTCATCCGGAGCACCGCAGCGTGAGCCGTACATATTGGCCGTAGGTCCGCCGACGTCGCTGATAATCCCATTGGCCCATGGCTGGCTCACGATCCGTGCAACTTCTTTGAGGATTGATGTTTCACCGCGAGACTGGATAAACTTTCCCTGGTGGTGGGTGATGGCGCAAAAGGAGCAGCCACCGGAACACCCTCTGTGGGTGGTGACCGATGTCTTGATCTGTTCCCAGGCGACGATTTTATGGGTATAGGACGGATGGGGAAGGCGGGTAAACGGCAGGGCGTAGATTCTGTCCAGCATGTCCGACGGCAGTGGCAGCGACGGAGGATTGCAACAGACGAACCGCTCGCCGTGCCCCTGGGCAACACTTGTAGCGTCCAATGGATTCAGCCGGGTGGTGACCAACCTGAATGCCTCGGCGTATTTCCCCGGTGAACTAGTGACATCTTCGAAAGACGGGACAACTAGCGCATCGACCGCAAGCTTCTCCCTCCCCACAACGACCGCGGTCCCCCGGACATCCTGTATCTCGGAAAACCGTTCACCGGCCCGCAGGCGGCGAACCAGTTCGAGCAGAGGAGACTCGCCCATGCCGAAAACAAGCAGATCCGCCTTGCTGTCCAGCAGAATCGAGCGACGGACCTTGTCGTCCCAGTAATCGTAATGGGCATACCGGCGCAGACTTGCCTCGATGCCACCGATGACGACGGGTACATCCTTGTAGGCCGACTTGCAGCAGGAGGTATAGACAATCGTTGCCCGGTTCGGGCGGGCGCCGTGCTGATTTCCCGGAGTATAGGCATCGTCGCGGCGGAGTTTGCGAGCCGCCGTATAGTGGGCGACCATGGAATCCATGGCACCGGCAGATACGGCGAAGAATAGTCGTGGTCGCCCCAAGGCCCGGAAGGCATCCACGTTACGCCAGTCAGGCTGGGCGATGATGCCGACCCTCAAACCTTCTTCTTCAAGCAGGCGAGCCAGTAGTGGAACGCCGAAGGCGGGGTGATCGATATACGCATCCCCCGTAACGAAGACGACATCGAGTTCATCCCAACCACGCTGCTTGGCGTCCTGAATAGTGGTCGGCAAAAATGGCATAAGGAAAAAGATAACCTAACGAGGGCTGGAACAAAAGCAAAAAGCCCCACCTCGGCTGAGGTGGGGCTTTTTGCGATAAAATTCCCGGCGGCGACCTACTCTCCCACACCGCTTCCAGTGCAGTACCATTGGCCCTGAGGGGCTTAACTT
>Ga0209725_1000725_pt1 | contig 19435 bp, 20 predicted proteins | sample I18A1metaG_FD_184145 | JGI IMG/M metagenome (GOLD analysis project Ga0209725, IMG submission 184145) | Lake sediment bacterial and archeal communities from Gulf of Boni, Indonesia to study Microbial Dark Matter (Phase II) - ​I18A1 metaG... | ecosystem: Environmental > Aquatic > Freshwater > Lake... | reverse complement strand
ATTTCAAACAGGATACGCTGATCAATCCGCTTCATGAGATTGATGTGGAGAAGATAGTTTTGCAAGAAGCTGGTGCACTTGATGCGTTGGCGAGCGATACCGATCAAGCGTAGCCTTCTATTCTTCAATTATCTCCACGTTCGCTCTGGGCACTATTATGTGCTTTCCACCTTCTAGAACGGCCTCCAAGACTCTTACAGTTGACATAGTCTCTATGACTTTGGTCTCTGAAAGTAACTTCGTCACTGTACCTAAGGCTCCGAGGTATGGTTCTCTAATGATCCTGATAGAAGTGCCTGGCCTGAGCCCCACTGGTATGAGTTCGCTTTCGAATTCCTCCTTCTCAATTATGTCTTTTGTGATGTCTGGTCGAGGGATTATGATCTCAGGTCTGATGACCCCTGCCCTAATCTGAGTTGCTCCGTTGATGCATGCTGTGTGCCCTTCAAATCTTTTGAACAGGTTGAAGATTTTCTCGGACATCGGCATTCTACCGAAACCCTCTGTGACTATGAGGGTCAATCCTGCGTCTTCGTGGCCGGTTATGGCGACTCCAACCGTGTATCCTAGGAAATCTGTAAGGTCTCTGTCAGATATTCCTCCAGTCACTACTCCTCTTGCCCCCACATTCCTAGCTGTTTGAAGGGCCTTTGCGGTTATGGTTGCGCCACCTACGATCACTTTGCCTTTGTGCTCGGTGAAGATGTCTTCATGATCCATGACTCCATCTGGGTTCTTTACTATTGTCAGCTCGCCATGAGTCTCTCCTCCTATTCCAAAGATCCCCTGAATGAGCGCGGCAGGGCATTCCACAACGGCACCTTCATCGCCGATTACTTGAGTCACGGTGCCAGGAATGTAGGCTCTCAGCTCAACGGTTCTCTCCGGTTCTCGGATAACTATCTGGCCGGTTATTGGAGAACAGCTTTCTATAGTGCCTGCGGTAGGGGAAAGGCAGTTTTTCTTGATGAGGCCGAAAAAAGCCTCATACAGCGCTATGACTTCTCCTTTACTAGTACGCTCTCCGATCTTCTTGACCATAAGCCTCTCGACGTTTCTAGGATCTACACCGAGATCTAGGGCGGCTCCAACTATCTGAGGAACTCCGGAGATCTTCGTCCTTGCAACGACTGTCTCGGGTGAGACGTTGTCTTTCTCCTTGACCAAGATTTCTCCGGGAATGGGGAGCTTTCTGATCTTCCTCACTAGGTACATTTCTTTCCGCTTTAGCCCAGGTGTGTACGCTTGGGATGACATGTGTCTCACCTTCAGTTATGCTCATAGATCTGTTTAGGGTAGGCTTCCATAGCTCTGAACCATTCGACGAGTTTCCTACTTCTGCTCTCTTTGTCGTCTGGCAGGGTCAGTGGCCTACCGCGGCCATCGAGAATCACACCAACAATACCTCCTTCTACCATGGTCTTCAATGTATGACCTGATCCTGCTCCCACGTCGAATCCTGAGCGGGGTGCTATCTCCACCTCAGCCTTCTTTCCCTCGCCTAGGGGAATCCTTTCGATTTCTCCGAAGGTTAGTTTCTTCTCCAAAACTTCTCCACTTGGCATCCTGAAGATTGCTCTTGCTATAAGTCCATCTTTCTTTTCCTCGGACAGACCTCTTGCTGCAATGCATGTTCCCAGCCGTACCAGGCAGTCTTTCTCGAAGATCTCCATGGCTGCCTTCGGGTGTACTGTTGAAAGAACTCCTAGGTGGGGCATCATGAATACGCTGTCCTGTCCCAGCATCGTCACTCCCTCTGGTTGGAAGCTGTCAATCAATATCAAGGCCGACTGTGCCCTTATCGGTGCATGTGACAGCAGTCCTCCTGTGCCGCCGATCCATCGGACCTTCAACATGTCTATGTACGTTTCTTCAACGCTTCGCTTCGCGAAGAAGTCTTCAATGTCTTTTTCAGCTCTTATTCCTCCTGCCAGAGGTCTGGCTAGGAACTTGTGGTGAACGAAACCCAAGCGAATCGCTTCCCTGGCGACAGCGTGCTCTATCAGAAGCTCCCTGAGAGTCTGCGGGATGGTGGTCGGCCGTATCATCTTGTTACGCAAGACGTTAGCCACATCCACTTCGTCGATCTTGAATGGAACCCACCGCATGATGTTCTGTATACCTGTTTCTTTCATGACGTTGCATATACTGTAGCTCATGCCTAGGTTTGCACTTACTGTCCTAACAAACCTTCGATCATAGACAGAGTAGACATTAGTGGTGGCTCCTCCGAGTCCCACTCCGATGACGTTGACACCATAGCTCTTGGCCACTGTTTGGAACATCATTCCTTCAGCGGCGGGTGTGGGCAATATGGGAACCTTAGTCCAAATCATCAGCTTATCGTAACCGGGCGCATGCGACATGACGTGTTGCATGAAGAACTCGTGTATTGCGCTTCGCGCCGGTTCCACATTCTCCACTTCCAGCTTGGGTCTTATGTTCTCGACGGATCTGACGACAAATCTCTGATCTAGGGTTCTCTCGATAAGAGGCCTGACCTCTTTGTTACCGGCGTAGACAACAGGTAGCTTGAAACCGATACCCAACCTTGGCTCAGGCTTCGCTGCAGCAATCAGTTCAGCTGTCTCGACCACTCGGTCTGTCGCTCCGCCATCTGCGCCTCCTGCTATCAGGATCATGTCTGGACGCAGGAAACGCAGTCTTTGTATCTTCTCATAGGTCTCTCTTCCATCATCCAATGCATAGACATCCATCACGATGGCTCCTGCTCCCAGGGCAGCCCTTTCAGCACTCTCTGCCGTCATGGCTTTCACCAATCCAGAGACTATCATCTGAAGCCCTCCGCCAGCGCTACTAGTTGTTACGTAGAGATCCACGCCTTCGTCCCTTCCTTGGACTCGGGTCTTTACTCCCTTGTCATCCAAGAGTGTCAACCCTGTCAGCTCCTCAATTTCCCTGACAGCATTCCTCACACCCATCGTTACGTCTTCGTAGGGGGCCTCAACGGTTGTCGGTGCTTCGCCACTAGCCGAGAACCTGTACTCACCATTGATCCTTCTGAAGAAGCGCGCCTTGCTAGTTGTACTGCCGCAATCTGTCGCAAGAATGATCTCAATATTGTCCACATTCATCAGGGTTCGTCTCCAATGGCCAAGGGAAAGGATTGTCCCTTGATCTGGTGGAGGCATTTGGAATTCGTCAGTCAATTAAGTCTTATGATAAGGGCATCACGGGCACGAAAAGGTACGTTGAATCATGCTGCGCGGGGGGGCACGTTAACCAGAGAGTACTCCATGGAAAGGGCTAGGTTACGACAACCCAGCAGATCCTCTGCGAGTGCTATTCAGGGGGAACTGCTGATTGACTGCTATTTCGCGCCCTCTGCACGTTGCCGCACTAAGTTTTATAAACAAACGGAGAGTATGATCTCTCCGGGGGATATTTGTATCTCCCCCAGACTATTCAGAGGTAAAGAAATGGTTCTGAGAAGTGGCAGGATTTTCAGCCTGGCGGTTTTGCTGGCGCTGGTAGTGTTGACGTACTACTTCATAAGAAAAGCGAAGAAAGCTCGTCCAAAAGTCAGGAGTTTCTCGGCGCTTGAGTCCTTGAAGATGGCTGTCGGCAGAGCTGCGGAACTTGGGCGTCCGGTCATGTGGCTGACCGGGGCAGCGGGTGAAGGGCTCTATGGGCGTGCAGGTAATGTGACTCTTGCAGCGATGGGGGTACTTGGCTATCTCACTTCACTAGTTGTGCCGCTGAAGGCGAAGCTGATTGCCTGCAATGCCTATGCAGAGGCACATCCCTTGATTGAAGAGGTTATGAAGACCGAGTACATTCGTGCTGGCAAGCCTGAAATGTATGACGCGAACAATGTGCGGTATTCTCCGTTATGGTACCCCTATGTAACAGCGGTTCTGGGGCATTTGGCTAGGGAGAGACCTGCAGCCATTTTCTTCGGCGGAGTCTTTGGCCATGAATCTATAGTGATAAGCGAGCCTGCTGGCGTGATAGGATCTTTCAATGTAGCAGGTACGATTAGCGCAAATCAAATGGGGTACTTTGCTGCTACTTGTGAAGACTGGTTCTTCGGGGACGAAATGTATGCTATAGGCGCGTTCCTCTCCCGGGATCCGTATCAAATGGGAAGTCTCACTTCTGGAGACATCTTGAAGTGGTCGCTGCTAGTTCTCATCCTTGCTGGAATCTTGCTTTCCTCATTAGGCAGCAACATCATTGTCCAGCTGCTTGCATCTTGAGGGTTGTACGATGTCACTATTCCAAAGACGTGAGATTGTGGTGGTACTGACAACCGCTGTAGCCGTTGCGGTGATCGCCGACTATTGGACCACCTTGCCGGTCTACGGAGGAACTTTCATGGAGTGGGCCGTAATCCTAGGTGCCTTTGCCATGGGTCTTGCAGGATTCAGCACAATTAGGTACCATATCGGCCACGCGTTGAAGAAGACCAAAGGGTTGTGGGTGTTCAGCGTATGGTGGATGATAGTCTTGGCAATCACGGTCCTTACAGGTCTGGCGGGACTGGCACTAACGTTCAAGGCAGAGGATAATCCAATCTACATTTGGATATTGAACAATGTCTATGCACCCCTGAACATAGCAGAGTACGGCCTGACGGGCTTCTTCACGATCTCAGCATCCTATAGACTTCTTCGTGCGCGTACGAAATCGTCCCTCGTGTTTATGCTCGTGGCCTTGCTTGTAATGCTTGGATCCATAGCGATATCGGAGGCCATTTGGAGCCAACTTCCCGTTCCAGGGCAATGGATCAGTAGTGTCCCAGGGGCGGCTGGAGAGAGGGGAGCTACAATAGCTATGGGCATAGGGTCGGTCATCTTTGCTCTTAGAGCGATGACGGGTCGAGAAAGAGGGTACCTGCCTGAGTAGGAGGTTTGGATCTAATGGCAGAAAAAGAGAAAGAGGCACAAGACATTTGGACCAGGATTCTGAACATCGACGTACGCGTCTTCTACTGGGCTTGCCTTATCATTCTTGCGTTGCCCCTGATCTTTCCATTCACTCTACCCATTGTTGTCACCGAACCGACTAGAGCAGCCTTCAATACTATTCAATCACTTCCTGAGGGCTCATTGGTACTCTACTACATGGAGTGCGGTGTTGGAGGCTGGCCAGAACTTATGGGCTCAATGGTTGCCTCCCTGAAACACATTTATGCCAAACGTCTCAAGTTTGTGATTGTCAACATAGGTTACTCGGTCGACCACAAGCTCACTTTTGACAGGATATTCAGTCTGGCGGGGCATCCCAGCGCAAGAGGGTACAAATACGGTGAAGACTGGGCGTACTTCGGGTTCGCTAGTGGTATGGAGACGGCAATGGCATCATTGGCAAAGAATTTCCGATCTGTTTACAGAGAGGACGATTTCGGGACGTCTATCGACCAGTTGCCGATAATGCGCAACGTGAACGAAGCGAAAGACTTCAAGCTGGTCCTATGCTTTAACACGGCTGGAGGACAATCGTGGGTTAGGGCTCACTGGACCGTGGCAAACAAGGTTCCAAGTATCATCGCTGTAATCGGAGCTGGACTAGCCCAATCGCAGTCAGATTTCAAGGCTGGTATGAACAGTGGATTCTGGTTCAGTACCCGTGGCGCAGCAGAATACGAAGGGCTCCTCAAGGCCCCGGGAATATCTTCAGCAAGAATGTCTGCGTTGGACACTATGCAGCTCGTAACGATCCTATGCGTGATAGCTGCGAATTTCGCCTTTCAAATGTCCAAAAGGAGGAAGAAGTAAGATGCCATATCCAACCGACCCTATCATTCTGGTGGGCATCTGGACAACAACAATACTGACAATGTTCTTCTATTCGTACGTCTTGTACAAGGAAAGTGGGCTCTTCCGCATAACAGAGTACACGTTCGTCGCCTCATCAGTAGGGTTGCTGCTGGTCACCATGGTCAAGGTGGTCATACAGAGCTGTATCAGACCCATCATGGCCGGCGCATATGGATACATACTTCTATTCGTTCTTGGCGTGTTGATGTACCTCAGGTTCTCCCCGAAGTACATCTGGATAAGTCGATGGCCCTTTGCGATTGTCGTGGGAGTTGGCTTGGGGCTTGAGATACGAAGGGCGTTGACGAGTGACGTCATAGCAAACGTAAGAGGCACAATCTTCAGCATGGTTGGAAAGGACCTGCTGACTACATTCAACAATCTTATCATCACAGTGGGCGTGGTGTGCACTTTGGTGTACTTTACATTCACCAAGGAACATATTGGACCATTAAAGATCCCGGCTAGGCTTGGACGCTGGTTCCTTCTAATAATGTTCGGAACCTATTTCGGTTCAATGGCCATTGGACGGTACTCGCTACTGCTGGATCGCATAAACGACATCTTAAGGGTCATAGGGTTACTCCCCTACTAACGGCAAACATCTCTGTTTTCACTGCGAATATCTCAATGAGCTCGCTGGCTGCCCAATCTTGGAAAGATAGAAGGAAGCTTAAGGCTCGAATTCGTAGGTTACTTGGGATAACGGGATGTCCAGACTGATTCGGTTCTTTCGAAGAGAAGCGGAAACGAAGCCTGAAGAAGAGTGTCGAAGCAATGATTCGATGAAGGCCCGCTCTTCGAAACCAGATCGCTACTTCACAATCCCTGAACTAACGGCCGAAGAAGAGGATCGCATGATCAATCATCTGGCCGAGATCATTGTTAGTTACGGCATGGATGTTCCTGCAATAGCCATCCTTACAGTCGAAAGACCGATTAGCTCAATACTCAGCCAGACACTAGGCGTCATGATGGCTCCATTCGTTGAACTCGTAGGGGTGCGGGGATATCACTATGTGGCTCTCTTCAACAAAAAGGAGAATGTGGATAGGCTCATGGTGAAGATAGAGGAACTCTGTGAGAAGAGCAAGGCAGGCATATGGCACAGGCCAGGGTAAGAGAATAAGAACAGAATCGGGAAAGACCAGCAGCTACAACTTTCCGCGGGTGCTCCGCGTTTCTGATCCATCTCTGAGGCCATGTGGATGATAGTATATGTCGTCAATCTTGTCCTCCATGAACTCCTGCAAGAAGGAAACAAGGTGCTTTACCACCTCTTCGAACAAGCTCTTGCCCTTTTCCATGGTGGCAAGTCCCACATCGTCTGAGATGCCTTCGCAGGGCTTCATCTCCGCTTGGCGAACTTTGTCAGGGTACATGTAGAGGGCTAATGAGGTTTCAGTTTCCCCTGAATGCCCAGGGTAGCTTCCTTGAAGGATCTCGGTAACCCTGTCAGGCGGAACGAGATCAAACCAGTTGAGAGTAGTCGCGTTCAATCCCAGTCCCCTAGCCTCTCTTGCAGCCAGCTCAATTGGAGGTGGCCCTCCCCCGCCCCACAACTTCGGATTCCTGTTGCCACCGTGCCCATTCAGAATAACCGCTCTCTCAACTCCATGATGCTTAAGGCTCGTGCAGATATCGATGATAACATTCACAAAGGTCTCGGGTCGAAGGGTCAAGCTCATAGGCCATCGCAGGTGATGAGATGACAATCCGATGGAGACAGGAGGTGCAACAAGGACTTTGGGGTATAGCCGGCCGGCCGCTTCCTCGGCTATGAAACAACACTGTGCTGTGTCATGTTGAAGGGGTAAATGCAAACCATGCTGCTCTGTGCTGGCAACAGGTATGATAACGGCCCTGACCTTACTAAGGCGATCAGCAATCTCCTTTCTCGTCATCTCAGTTATCGTAACCTCAGGTTTCATTGTGCCATGTCACCCTGAACTTGGTATGATGGCTTCGTGTTTAAGTTCCTTTCGAGTAGTCTCTTGGGAAACTTTGCCACGACCGATGCGAGATAGTATCCCACTCCAATCTTGCTGACTTGTGTACAAAGATTGTATGCATCCAACCGATCGAATCCGTACTCTGAATGAAGCCAGAGTATGAGTTCCCTAAAGGCGATCCTCACAGCATCTTCCATTGGTCTCCCAGACCCTACGGCCATTATGTGGCTCGGCGACTCTATCCGAGGCCAGCCTATTGTCTTGTTCTTGATCAAGCCTACAGTCAGCGTGACCTCGGCGGGCATTTCCACAGCTGTTCCGCATAGCTCTCCGTCCCCCTGAACAGCATGGACATCCCCCACGTGAAGAAGAGCACCCTTCACGAAGACTGGAAGATAGAGTGAGTTTCCTATGGTCAGATCCGTCAGATCCATGTTTCCTCCATAAGGTCCGGCCCGCATCGTCGACTCCACCTCAGGCGCGGTCCCAATTGTGCCAATCATGGGTTCGTAAGGCAGCACAATATCCTTTGTCCAGTATACCTTTTCGTTCTTTATTGGACATATCCAGACCTTGCGTGGGATTTCAACATCCAAGAGTCCGGTAGGATTCAAGATATCGAGAAGGCCGTCAACGTTTACGCGCGTGGCACCCTGTCCGGTAAGTGGCTTTATGCCTTTGATCTCTACTGCAAGCATATCTCCCTTTTCTGCTCCCTCAACGTGTATGGGACCAGACAGCGGATTGCCCCAAGGTATCTTTGCGCCTTTCCAATCTCCAAGCTTCTTGATCATCCCTATGAAAGTGTCCTCAGTCTCCACAACGACTGATTCCCCAGGCTCAATGGCAATAGATGGCTCATTCAGACGACTTATAGCGTAGTGAAGATTACCTAACTTCAGTCGCTTCATTCCAACAATTCCTCATCACGCGTTCTGATCTCGTTATCTCTTAAGCCTTGCGAGATTCATCTGAGAAAGCACCGATATCTAGATGGACTCTAGATGCCCCACGCGTTGAGAGCTGACACACAGAACCTAACGTCATATGGGAGGGAATGCCATCCGAACTAGGGACCTAGAAAGCCTGAAGAAGTCTGCAACGTATTATGAAAGCTATTAGTTGATGGTGACTAAGTAGTGGGCGCGACATTCCGGAGGGATTGTCAGAGTGGCAGGTAAGATGAAGGGCATATTCGCAATACCTCAGACGCCTTTCGTCAAAGGAAAGGGTAGTTTCTTGGAAGTGGATGAGGAAAGCCTTCGCCGAGAAGTGAACTTTTGTATTGAAGCGGGGGCCCATGGAATCGTCATGCCTGTAATGGCCAGTGAATTCACTGAACTGTGTGAGGACGAGCGTAAGATGATAGCGGAAATCGTGGTCGAGGAAACCGCGCGAAGAATTCCCGCAGTAATCGGTGTTGCTGGAGTATGTACTAGAATGGCTGTGAAGTTGGCCATGCATGCCCAGGATGTCGGTGCTGACGCAGTCATCGCTATGCCCCCATATGTCTCAAAGTTGAGTCAGGACGGGATCTATGAATACTACGCGGCCATTTCCGATGCGATCAAGATTCCCATCATTGTGCAGAATGTCGGCCCCCCATTAGGGTCATCATTATCGCCAGAGTTTGTTGCCAGACTAATCAGGGAAATCAGGAATGTGAAGTATGTGAAAGAAGAGGTTCCGCCTGAAGGGCACTCCATCACAGCGGTTCTCAAGGCCTGTGGATCAGATGTCAAAGGGGTCTTCGGCGGCACCGGAGGTTTATATCTGATCGAGGAGCTCAAGCGGGGAGCCGCGGGAAACATGCCCGCCTGTGCATTTACAGACATTCTGGTGGAAATCTACAATCGGTTCGAGCAGGGAGATGAGCAAGGTGCGCGTCAATTGCATAAGGAATTTGTCCCTCTCATCAATCTTACAGTTGGGTCAGGCTCAATCGTGAAGGATGTTCTCGTGAGAAGAGGTATTCTTAGGACCAACTACTCTAGAAGCCCCCGTACGCCTTTGGACGAATACGACGTTGCAGAGCTTGAATTGAATTTGAAAGCAATGGCGCCTTATCTCAGGAAATATCTGCCGTCATTCCGTTCAAGACCGACTGAGCAGACACCATGATCTCCTGGCCGATCGGATATCTAGGAGACGCTTTCTACGGAATCGTTCTCGTGCACGCGAACGTAGGGAAAGGCGAACTGAGCCATAAGGGCGGCGTAGCGAGCTATCACGACTCTCCTTTACCCATTGAGATATTGTCTCTCTCTACACTATGCGACTATCTCATGTCAGATGCACCTATCGTGCATCGCCTATCCTTCATCGAGTGGCTCGTTTGCTTTTAGCCCACACAATATCATGAGTCAATATCCCAGTCAGCAGCCTCTATCCTGAGATTCAACGGACAACTGATAGCATACTCGGTATACTATGCGGTTCTTCAGCGAACGTTATGTCAGTTCCAAAAAGCTTATTTTCTGGAAACCGAAATGTGTTTCGGAAAACCGAAACGTGTTACCGATGTACTTAGAGAGGCTGTTAGGGAGCGGCACAAAAGTAAACGTTCTGGCCGTTCTGGTCAACGATAGCGCTGGGTCTTACTTAGAGGTTGAGCTAGCAAAAAAAGCGGGGTCGTCGGTTTCAGAGGTAAATAGACAGATGAATGATCTGGTCAGCACGGGACTAGTTCGACTGGAAAGAGTTGGCAAAGGAAAGGTGTACAGCATAAACCGCAAGCACTTTCTCTTTAAGCCGCTCAAGGGTCTGTTTCGAAACCTAGAAATCATCTACCGACAAGCCGCCTCGCAAATCGTCAAATACCTGACTAACCGTTTCGAGATAGGAGCTGCGATACTATTCGGCAGCCTCTCAAGAGGAAGCATTAGAAGCGACATGGTAGGAGAACCAAGTGACATCGACATTGCTATAGTGGCGAAATCGAGAGATGTTGTCTCCATCAAGAAAGCGCTGATCTCTTATGTCAATTCCGAAATTGCCGAGAAATACGGGATCTCCGTTTACCCCATTGTACTTTCTGCTGAAGAATACACCTCCGCACTCAAACGAGATCCGCTCGTAATCGACATGCATGCGAAAGGCGAAGTTCTCTATGGCGAAAAGCCGAGAAGATTCGGTTAGATGGAGCCTGAAAAAGGCAGAGGAATTCCTAGAGTCCGCAGGGAGAAATCTCGATGAAGACCGACTTTTTCCAGCCGCCGAAGAGATTTTCCGTGTAGTTGAGACAATCCTCGAAGCCTTGCTCTATCGTTTCGGTGTCAGAAGAATCGAGTATCCTGGGGCCAGAAAGAAATTCGCCGGGCGACTGGCACTTCAGTTCCTGATCAGAGATAACTTGCTTAAGAGGGCGAGAATATCGAGAGAGCAATACGACAGGTACCTCGCTTTAGCTTCAGAACTCCATCTCGCAGGCTACCGACAAAACCGCATTTTCGACGAAAAGGAACTCGAAGAAGACCTCAGATTCGCAGAAGACCTTCTGACGAAAGCCAAATCCATTACAGTGAGATAGCAGTTTAAGCCCAACGTTATCGTGGGGCAAGATCCCAGTGAGCCCGGAATATCACCAGCTTCCAACTGTCTGTCGACAACTTGGCGGCCCCTCTGGCCAAATACAGTTGATCCGCACGCACAAGGAGGGGCAGGATTCACCTGATTTCTTGATCGCATACGATCCGGCCGCTTAATTCATTTGTTTCCGGTGTTTGTTCTCCTGAGCCTCGCTACTGCCTGGGTCGAGGCGAACTCGGTTAGTTGGGAAACGTTCAACTGAAAATGAGGTGTTTCTCTGACAAGTTGACAGCCGAATGATCATTACGTTCTTTCGGTGATCATTCTGGTGCTCTGGCAGGAGTCCCGGTAAGCGTGCGTTGTGTGCTGAAAAACACAAATGGCAATAAGTGTGTGTCGCAACTACGGTTTAGCGCGTGCGGTGAGAGGTAGTCTTGCTTGAAGAAGGTTCTCATGCCTTGGCCGACCGATGAGGAAGTAAAGGGAGTCATTGCAGACGCATGGACAGGTGTAGAAGACGTTAAGCGGTTTGCTTCCGTTGATGATCTACCGATGAGGAGTGGGGATGAGTGGTTTGAAAGGGTTCGAGATGCGGATGTGGTGTTGAACCCTAGAATCACCTTTTCCAGATACAGGGAGTTCCTTGACAGTGCGAGGATGCTGAGAATGATTCAGACGACCAGCATAGGATATGATCATATCGACATCACAGCCTGTACCGAGAAAGGCGTCATTGTATGCAATGTCGCGGAGGTCATGGCCGAGTCCACCGCACAACATACATTGGCACTAGTTCTCGACTTGTCCAAGAACGTCACGAAGTCAGATAGAGCGATAAGAAGCGGAGGTTGGTCGCCTAGAGACCGGTTCGGAATCGAACTCCACGGCAAGACCCTGGGAATCATTGGGCTCGGCAACATTGGTGGAAGAGTGGCGATGAAAGCCGCCTTGGCTTTTGGAATGCGCGTACTAGCCTACGATCCATATGTCCTTGCCGCCAGAGCCAAGCTTTACAGCGCAGAACTAGTTGACTTGGAGAGACTGTTGAAGGAATCAGATGTCGTGTCAGTTCACTGCCCACTCACTCCAGAGACCCGTCATCTTCTTGGGCCCAGGCAGTTGCGCTTACTCAAACCAACTGCGATAATTGTCAACGCGGCCAGAGGAAAAGTGGTTGATGAGGGTGCGCTGATTGAGATCCTGGAGAATAAAGGAATTCTTGGCGCAGGGTTGGATGTCTTCGAGAAGGAACCTCTCGATCCGAGCAATCCATTACGGAGGTTGGAGAATGTTGTGTTGACGTCTCATATAGCCTCCACTACCAATGAAGCCTTCAGTAGGACCTGGAAGGCTGCAATTGAAAACGTCCTAAGATTTCTCAGAAACGAAAGACCATACTGGATAGTGAATCCCTCTGCTCTCAGGACATAGCTCGGTCAGAGTCTGCTAACCAGCGACGCGCTGGAGGTCTAATCTCTTTAGCGAGGAGTTCCCTAACAAAGTGAGAAAAGGTGCACCATGATTAGGTGGCTAGCCAAATGGGCAAGGTGAAACGAATCCCAGTCGTCATTGCTGCCGCTGTTCTGGCAGTTGCGATCACCGCCTATGTGCTGACACCACAGCTGACAAGCCTCAGAATTGCTGATCTCGTTCTGTTGGACACGAGGGTCCTAGAAAGACAGGACATGAACAGGTTGGCATTTGCACTTGTCATTAAGAATATGTCCCCTTGGCCGATTCAATTTCAGGTGACGAGGATACAGGTCTTCTTGGAGCATGTAGGTGATACGGCAGTGGAAGTCAGCTTCTCAGGTGACCCGCTGCCCCGTCAATTCACACTTTTGCCTTTTGCTGAGGTATCTGGTAAATACTGGGTCTCATTGCCAAGTCGACAAACCAGCATAGGCATCTACAGAATCGAGACCAGAGTATTTGGAGCAAGTCGGATCCTCTCACATGATTGGCGAACCTTCGAAATAGGAAGAACGATTCTACTCAGCTAGAGCCGCCTTACACGCGCTATGCCGGCCCTCTCAAGTCTACTACCATGAGAATTCGTTTGTCTGAGCTGCAGAACTTCTGAATCCACGATGAGGAACTTCGACCACACACAACTATATGAAAGCGCAGGCAAATTGTCATTGTTGGGATTGGGCTACATTAGCCCTTGGGAGAATCAAGGCAGATGCTCAGAATCGGGCAGCTCACAACGGCGTATCATACCTCGTTTGTCCTTAGGGGCCTCGGATGGATAGAGAATAGAATGGGGGAAGAGGCTGAGTGGAGGCTCTTCGGCGGCGGGCCGCCGATAGTCAACTCTATGGAGAAAGGCGAGCTTGACCTAGGGTATATTGGCTTACCACCTACTATGATCGGAATTGAGAGAGGTGTCGGAATAGTCTGTGTCGCCGGTGGTCACGTGGAAGGCACCACTTTTATGGCGAAGCCGAAATTCAAGACTCTCGAAGAGATGGGTGGCAATGTCAGAGACACTTTGAAGCAGTTCTCTTCGATAGGCTCGCCTCCAAAAGGGTCTATTCACGATGTCATACTGCGAAACCTGTTGAAGGAGGCCGGGCTTGAGGACCGGCTGACCGTAGTGAACTTTGATTGGGCTGACTTCATACCTGAAGCCATGATGTCAGGAGAGATAGACGCAACTGTAGGTACGCCTCCTTTGGCGGTTCTGTGTGAACGAGCCGTGAAAGCTAGACAAGTGATGCCGCCAGGCAAAATCTGGCCAAGCAACCCCAGCTATGGCATAATCGCGCAAATGAGCATGGTAGAAAAACATCGTGAAACGGTTCTTGAGTTCATTAGGCTGCATGAGGAGGCAACCAATCTCATGAGGAAGGAGATGGCTCACGCAGCGAGCATCATTGCGGGAGTAATGGAAATCGTGGATAAGGAGTTTATCATCGAGGCGTTGAAGATTTCTCCTAGGTATTGTGCCAGTCTTCCGAGCTACTACATCGACTCGACGATGAGATTCGTCCCGGTTCTTCAGCGGATGGGCTACATCAAAAGGCCCCTCAGCAGAGAAGAGATATTCGACACAAGTGTGGTGGAGGAGGTTCACACTGAACCGCCTCACTACATGGAGGCAATCAAATAGAGGGTCAACTCGATGGCAAAAGTGAGGTTGTTTGGCAGAGCGTCCGAGGTAGCTCAAGGGCAGAAAGAACTGAAGGTGTCATGCAAAACGCTCGGAGAGACACTGGAGTACCTTGAGAAAGCCTTTGGCGGCCAATTCACGGCGCTTGTCTTCGACGAATCGGGAAATGTCAGACCATTCATAAACATCTTTGTGAATAGGAAACACATGAGCCAGCTGCAAGGCCTCAACACTGGGCTCGGGGATCAGGATGAGGTGCTTATAGTTCCGGCGATAGCCGGAGGGTAGATGTTTCAACAGCAGCTCCATATACAAAGCTACGCGCTAGAACCAATGGAGCCGACAATGAAATCAGTTTCTTCGATAAACTACGTATCCCTTCTTGTCGTGTCATTCTTGGTTCTCACAAGTCTTGTTCCCTGTGCCGCAATCAACAAGGGAGAGGCCATAATGCGAGAGATAACCTACAGCGTTGACAATGTGCTAGTCTTGAGAGTCGAGATCGAATATTGGTTCGATCAGCAGACTGTCTTATTGGTTGAGGTGGCAGAAGCATATTCGCCTGCAGCTTTTGCGACAAAGACAGTGGAGCTTGATGCAGCCTCTGGTTCTCAGACTCTCGTATTTCAGTTGAAGCCTCGTGTTGGCCAAGAGACTTGGCCAATCGAGGTTTCGCTGCACCTAGGCAACTCCAGGGGTGAAAAGGTAGAGCTTTTGCACAGCAAGATCATTGATGTTGACTTGAGGCCGCGCAGCTACGTGTGGGAAATGGCCGCGTTTCTGTTTTTCGCAGCTTTAGCGGTGGGCCTCCTGTTGCAACACAGAAGAGTGAAGCGCGAGAAAAGGGAATATCGGTCAAGGCGCAAGACCAAGAGAAAGCGATAGGCCCAAGATGCCTTCCTGTGTGACGCAGGGTAATCTTATCGGCTAGGAGACTTTTCTCTTGGAAGAACTCGAATCATTCGCTTGCAGAAACATCATCGAGGAACGTTCGTTCCAATGATCTGTCCAAGTTGTTTTCTGCACTCACAAATGAGTCTGTGCCTGTCATTGTCCGTGATCCCTTTCTCTTGCTCGTCCAGATATTGGAGAGCAAGCCTTGCTTCCCGGAGAACATCGTCGAGCGTCTTGTCCTTGTTCATGAGGAGTCGTATAACTGTCTCCAATCTGCGGATGGCGTCTTCAACTATTCGTTCATGTTTCTCTTTCTTTTCACGATGTCTGGCCGTCATTAGGTTCAGCATGACCTGTTGCAGCTTCAAGACCGTCTCAATCCTGTCATCAGGAATTGCCAGCTTCAGAGGGTATTTGCCCATTTCCATGAAATATGCCGCAGTAGCTCTCTGAAGGACATCGAGTTCATATCGAAGTCCGGGATGCGCTTTCAGATGCTCGATTTGCACGGACTGTGAGATATCGAGGGCTTGGCTCAACAATATCCGTGCGTCGATCCAGAAGCCGTCCGTCAGGCTTTCGGCTGCATTCGCAATGTAGTTCATCCAGTCATTCATTGTGGGCTTAGCCTCGCCAACTTTGTTCATCAGAGTGTAGAGAATGAACTCCATTTCCCTCATCTCGGTGGCCAGACCTTTTGGATCGGTCGTTGACGGGGCTAGCTCCAGCGAGGTTGCCAGCCATATGGCAACTTCCCTTTCGCGATGAAACGAAGATGCTATGAGCCGGTCATGTGTCTCTCGTATCTTCTCCAAACTCAACTCTGAGTAAAGATTGGACAGATTGGCAGTGTCACAGCCATGAGTGATCGCGGTCTGCAAAGCAAACCCCACACCGACCTTCGCAAGCCTCCTGTCCAAGATTTGCGGCTCCTCAAGCGAACATGTCAATCGGGTATAAAAACGGCAAAGCTGATAGGGTCTCGGCCTCTGAGTCTTCAGGTCGTCTCAAGTCAGCATTTGCATATGGGAATGGCATTCTCGCTTAGGCTGCGTCTTTGCTGACTTGTCGTTCACGGCTGTCAGATCTTTCGGCGGTGAAATGCACGTCTGGGAGGTGCAAGCCTTCCTGTCGGCAGACGGGACTTGATAACGCTCATGGCCTTCTTGATCTCTAAGACAGCTCCGTCGTCCATGGTTGCCATTCGAGAGGCAGACACGGCGAAGGCTCGTCTGGCTGCTGTTGCATACGGGTTGTATCTCTGTATTGCGAGCAGGGTTTCGATAATCATGTTCATTGATTGGAGTTGCTCCAATGTCCTTTTCATGGATCTTGGTACGAGATTCCAGACTTCTTGGTTTCGACGCATGATCTCCGCGAGTTTCACTCCCAAGACAAGAAATGCATAGTGATGCATCACCTGAAAGACAGCCATAGCCTTGTCATGCTCTTCAGCTGACACGATCCGAATGTTGAATTTGAGATTGCGAAGCAATGAAATCATGCGGTCACAGAGAGGGCCTGGCCTTACTCGCACTGCGACGATGTTTCTTCCTTTGGTACTCCTTGTCGATGGGCCGAACAGAGGGTGGAGGCTTAAGTACTGGATTCGAGTCGGGACATGCCTTTCGATCTTGTCGACAACGCCTGTTTTGACGGAAGCTATGTCTATGAGAAGCGAGTCCTTTGCCATATGTTGCAGTGCGTCTGCACAGACGTCAACCATGCTCTCAATTGGAACTGACACTATGACGATTCTTGCTTTAGGTAGATCTGCAAGATCTCCAGTTTGGGCGTGAATTCTTGCGGCTATCTTCCGAAGTTTCGTTCTGTTCCGACCGAGGATTATGACATGATAGTTCTGTCTCGTGAATATCCTGGCGAGGAGGCGGCCCATTCCTCCGGAGCCGCCTATGATTGCTATTGTGCTCTTGCGTAGGAGCCGAGGATTTTGAGATCGGTGGTCTTGCGGCGAAGTTCTTCTAGAGCGTTTTGGCAATTCGCATTCTTCCTATGTCCTTCAAAATCACAAAAGAAAACGTACTCCCATGGTTCGCTACGTGCCGGCCTTGACTCTATTCTCGAGAGATTGATCATTCTATTAGACAATGTGCCAAGAGCTTCATGCAATGATCCTGGAGTGTGTTTGACAGAGAAGATTATGGTTGTTCTATCATTGCCCGTCGGTTCCTGATCTTCAGTTCCAAGCACAAAGAATCTCGTCTGGTTGTTGCGGTCGTCCTCAATGCCGCGAGCCAGCACTTTCATTCCGTAGAGCTGAGCTGATAGCTCTGTGCCGATCGCTGCAATATCGTGGCCTTCGCTTGCCATCTTTACTGCGCCGGCGGTGCTATGCATCTCTAAACGTTTCGCTTTTGGAAGGTTCTCGTCCAGATACCGACGGCATTGGGCAAGTGCCTGCGGGTGAGACCCGACTTGTGAAATATCGCCCAAGGTCATGTCTGGCCTTACGATCAGGTTGTGGCTAATGGGGAGAATGATCTCGCCTGAGATCCTGAGATCGGTCTCCTTGAGTAAGTCAAGAGTAATGACGACAGATCCTTCGTTTGAATTCTCTGCAGGAACGACCCCTCTGTCGGCCTCGTGAACCTCAACTGATCTGAAGACATCTGATATGCTTGGTTTCTCCTCTAAAACCGCATTCGCGTCGCGAAAGTATTCTCGGGCAGCTTGTTCGCAGAACGTACCCTTAGGACCAAGAAACGCAATCTTCGTCTCTTCCATTTGCACGCTTCTGCACAGGCGTATGATCTGTCTGTAGATTTCCTCGACGCCTTCACGGGGTAGGCCGCTCCGTGCACCGTTATCGCCAATCCTCTGAATCACCCGTTGTTCACGTGCAGCATCTGTAATAGGCAATCCCGCGCTTCTCTTGTACTCTCCGATTTCCTTGGCCAGATTCACTCGCTCACTCAGTGCACTTAGTATCTTTCCATCTGTCTCGTCAATCTTACTTCGTATTTCCTTTAGCTTGTCCACAACCATCACTCACATGTATCGGAAATCATATTTGAACGTAGCACAAAATCCGCAAGAACTGTCGCGACGATGGCTTCAACAACTGGAACCGCCTTCGGTACAACGCAAGGGTCATGTCTTCCAGTGATTTTCAACTCGGTCTGTTCCATAGTTCGCAGATTCACGCTTCTCTGGGTCTTTTGAATCGAAGGCGTGGGCTTGAACGCCACATGAGCCACGATTTCTGCGCCTGACGATAGCCCACCAAGTATGCCTCCCGCCATATTCGTGAGGTAGGTTACTCTGCCATTCTTAATTTCGAGTGGGTCGTTGTTCTGAGAGCCCTTGAGACGAGACGCTTGAAATCCTGATCCGAATTCCACGCCTTTGACTGCAGGGATGCTGAACAGTGCTCTCGAGAGTTCCGAATCCAATGAGCCAAAAACCGGATCTCCGAGCCCAGGAGGAACACCGGCAACAATCAGTTTGACCGTTCCACCTACGCTGTCGCCTTCCTTCGCAGCCGAGAGGATTTCCTGCTCCATTGACGAGGCAGCCCTGAGATCCCCGCATCTTACTGGGTTGGAATACACGTTTCTCCGAATCTCATCGAGGGATAGGTCTGTTCTTGCGAAGACGTTTCCTATGGACTGAGAATGTGCCAAGACTTCAATTCTCGCTTGTCCAAGAAGTCTCTTTGCGACTGCGCCCGCCATGACAAAGGCCACGGTGGTTCGGCCAGAGATCAGTCCCCCACCCCTGTAATCGTTGAATCCACGGTATCGGATCCTCGCAGGGTAATCTCCATGTCCCGGCCTGGGTATGTCTTTGAGGAGTTCGTATGGCCCTGAATCCACATCCCTGTTCCAGGCCACCATAGCAATCGGCGCTCCGGTCGTATGGCCCTGGAAGACCCCGGACAGGATTTCCACTTCATCCTTCTCTATTCTGCCTGATACAATGGCGGCTCCTCGAGGAATCCTTCTGTCCAGGTCACGCTGCACATCCGCCTCATTGAGTTCAAGGCCTGCGGGGCAGCCATCAACAATCACGCCTACGCATTTGCCATGACTTTCGCCAAAGACGGTGACGACAAATTCCTGTCCGAGACTATTTCCAGCCACGAACATCTCCTCCAAGCGTTCTGAGATCATCAAAAAAGTTGGGGTACGACTTTGCCACAC
>Ga0209725_1000724_pt1 | contig 19483 bp, 19 predicted proteins | sample I18A1metaG_FD_184145 | JGI IMG/M metagenome (GOLD analysis project Ga0209725, IMG submission 184145) | Lake sediment bacterial and archeal communities from Gulf of Boni, Indonesia to study Microbial Dark Matter (Phase II) - ​I18A1 metaG... | ecosystem: Environmental > Aquatic > Freshwater > Lake... | reverse complement strand
GCAATATTGGGTTCGTGTTTCAGCGCGTTGCACTTTTCCCGCACATGAATGTTCGAAGGAACATCGCCTTTGGCCTCAAGGCGCGTCACGTTCCTGCGCGGGAAATTGACAAGAGGATCAAGGAAGTGCTTGCGATTGTACGCATGGAAGGGTTTGAGAGCCGGGCACCGTCACAACTGAGTGGCGGGCAGGCCCAGAGAATCGAGATTGCCCGTGTGCTGGCCACTAATCCGGATGTGCTGCTCTTCGACGAGCCGCTGAGCAACATAGACGCAAAACTCCGGGACGAACTGAAGTTTGAGATAAGGAAGATCCAGAGGGAGACGGGCAAGACGATGGTGTACGTCACTCATGACCAGGGAGAAGCATTTGCGATATCAGACAGGATCTACGTCATGAGCCAAGGGATCATGGAGCAGGTCGGAACACCAACAGAGCTTTACCTGGATCCTTCGACCCCGTTCGTCGCTAGTTTCATCGGACAAAACAACTTCATACCCGGCAAGGTCGACAGAGTAGACCCAACATCCGGCGTTGGAACGATACTCGCGCAGGGAATGCAAATAAGCACTCAGATACCCGACGGGTTCACGACCGGCGAGAACGTCACCGCATGCGTGAGACCGGAAGACATTGAAATCGCACCGGAGACTCACCCGAGACCGCAAGAAGCAACGAAGGCGACCGTCATCGAAAGCATCTTCATGGGGAACGCGACACGACTGCACGTTGACGCCAAGGGCACGATCCTGAGAGTAGACCTCAGGGGTCCGGAGCGGTTCTCGTACCTGAATGTGAAGGACAAAGAAGTATTCTTGTCCATGAAGAAGTGCACGGTGATAAAGGGACACCAGCAATAGTATTTGCGGACGGATGAAGTACTGCAACGACTAGCAGTTGCGCCTGAGCAGACGAAACGGAAAGTTGTCGCGCTCATCCTTTCCGCATTTTCAATTCTTCTTAACTATGTCTGGGTGGCACTTCCTTTCTATTTCTACGGTTTGCGAGGGCGATCAGGCGTGCTGTACGGGCGGTATACGCTCCTCCAGACCTTTTCATTCCATCCTACGGGCTGGGTTTGGTGGACGTTAGTCGGGCTACAGGTATTTGGAGTGCTAACAGTCGCGTCTGGTGTGATGGGCAGTCTGTCCCGGGTCCTCAGGCTGAGCCTCTTCATCATACCGGCGATCGGCCTACTACTGCTCAACGCCTACATCGCATACCGCTGGGGTACTCCTACTCTCTGGACGATGTACGTGATCGGCGTGCTTCCAAGCTTACTCCTGATGTGTGCGGCAGCCTCCTACGCAAAATCATAGTAGCTAGGTCGGCATATACCCGACAGACTTGCGTGCAAGGACTCGACGAGAATGACGATCGTAAAGATAGGCGTGTTGGGTGCAGGTTTCGTCACCAACACTTTTCACATGCCTTCTTTCCGGGAGATCGAAGGAGCTCAAGTGGTTGCCGCCTTTTCACACAGAAAGGAGACTGTAGAAGAGTTCGCCAAGAGGTGGAACGTTCCCAAAACGTTCCATGGGCACGATGGGATCGCAAAGCTCTGTGCAGACCCCGAGGTAGAGCTTGTTGACATAGCACTCCCGAATAATCTTCACATGGCCGCGACGTCCTCAGCTGCTGAGAACCACAAGAATGTTGTTTGCGAGAAGCCTCTGGCTCGAAATGAAGCGGAGGCAAAGCAGATGCTGGATACGGTAAGAAGACACGGCGTACTGCACTTCTACGCCGAGAATCAGGTATTCATTCCGCAGATCATTAGAGCGAAGGACCTCATACAGCGCGGGGTTATCGGTCAAGTCTTCTGGGTCAGATGCAGAGAATCACAGCTGGGTCAGCATTCCGCTTGGTTCTACAATCCGGCCGAGGCCGGAGGCGGCGCACTTCTCGATCTGGGCGCACATGCCATTGAAGTCGCGCGCTATCTGATCGGGAAGAAACCGCTCTCCGTCCTTGGTTGGACTGCCAAGGTTGCGCACTCAACCGTTGGGGAGGATACCGGCCTCATTCTGGCTAGATACAAGGAGTCGGTGCTGTCACAGGCAGAGAACAGTTGGGTCACGCGTGGAGGATTCGACCTTCGTCTCGAGGTCTACGGCGGAAACGGAACTCTATTCGCAACGATCTCACGTGAAGCGGGAGTCAGCCTCTTCACGGCCGAGGGTGGCACAAAGATCGCGGGCGTTGGGGAAACCATAACCGAAGCAGCTGAAACGAAGAAGGGGCGTATCTTTCCGGCCCTAAGCGAGCACGTGACTTTGGGGTTTGTTGAAGAGATGAGACATTTCGTGTCATCAGTGTCAAAGGGCGAGAAGGGACTGGAGACATTCGAAGAAGGTTACTTGGTGAACAAGACGATTGACGCCGCATACCGGTCTGCGAAGGGCGGTTCTTGGGAATCGATCCAACAGGACTAGGCTTAACTCACAAACCCTGGATGTGAAGACGGAGGTCAAGAAATGAACAGCTATCACATGATGAGAGAGATCCGCGAGCAACCCGAAGGCTTTCGGAAAATCGTGTACGAGACTCGAGGACGAATCCAAACAATTGCCAAGGATGCTTGGGCGGATTATCGCCCGGAGAGCTACTACTTGATTGGATGCGGCTCATCCTACTATGCGGCTATGCTTGCGGCATTCTACCATGAGTACAGCTTAAGCCTCGACAGCCGCGCACTTCCATCCTCAGAACTCGTCTGGTTTGCGCCAAGGTCCACCGCACACTCACCTATTCTGATAGCTCTGTCGCGGTCGGGTAGAACTTCAGAGACGGTTGAGGCAACGCGCAAAGCGAGGAAGATCAAGATGCCTACAGTCGCCGTCACGTCAGATACGCAGAGTACTATGGCGCAGGAATGTGAGTACAGTCTGGACACGGGTGTTCCCAACGAGCAGAGTACGATAATGACCAAGACTTTCACAGGAAGTGCACTATGCTCGATCTTGATCGGTCTCGAATTCGCCAAATTAAGTGGCGCGGTCATTTCGCCTTCGCTCGAGGTCGAGCTTGGTGAGCTTCCGAAGCATGCCGAAAACGTAGTCCGCACTGTCGAAGACCAAGCGAGAAAGCTCGCTGAGAAGACGAATGCAGTTCGTTTCATCTATCTGGGATCCGGCGCAAACCACGCGGCATGCCTTGAAGGAGCGTTGAAGCTGCGTGAGACATCTTACTCCGCCTCCGAGGCATACCACGCAATGGAATTCAGACATGGGCCATTCGCGGAACTGGAGAAGGGTATCCAAGTGTTTGGCATCGTTCCGAAGGGCAAAACCGCTCGGCAAGAAGCCGCACTTCTCAAAGAAATCGTGTCAACAGGTGCAACCGTAGTGCCCATATCGAACGTCCCAGAGGTTGTGGACTCGTATCAGGACTTGATCCGCATGCCGGATGCGATCTCGCCAGAATTTGCCCCTCTGCTGTTCATGATTCCGATGCAGATGTTTGCGTATTACTACACCGTTAGAAAAGGTCTGAACCCCGATCGGCCGCGCAATCTGGCTAGGTACATAACGACTGAGATAGCGCCTTGAGAGCATTGATCCGAGACTTGGCTCTCTGGGACTAGTGCACACGCGGTCCGAGCGCTCATTCACCCATGACTTGAACTGCCAGCCCTCTAACCTGCGGACCGTCCAGCTCAACCAGGTAGATATTCTGACGCGTGCCGAGAACCATCTCTCCTGCCTGCAAGGGGACTGTCACATGCGATCCTAGAAGGCTCGCGCGTATGTGTGAATAGGCGTTGACCGCAATCCGGCCATCTCTTTTGTAGAAGCGGTGATGCGCGTACGAGTCGTCTTCTGGCACAGCTTTTGCCATGAACCTTGCGATATCCTCCTCGAGCATCGGGTCGTTTTCGTTTATTGTGATAGCAGTGGTGGTGTGCAGAGTGAAGACATTGACGATGCCGTTCTTCAGGCCGCTCATCTCAACAGCTCGTCGCACTTGGTCGGTTATGCAAATGAGCTCCGTGGATCGTTGCGATTTCACAAAGATCTTCTCTACGGCGAATCTCACGACGAACTCATCTCCTAGGTTTCTCCCAGAAACCTCAAAGCATTAGTCCGAAAGATAGCACCGGCGGCATCCTTGCGAAGAGGAAGCTCGGACACCGCTTCGAACATCTTGTTGATCTCAATCCTCGGATAGTCAGATCCGAACATCAACCTATCGACGAGCGCGTTCTCAAGGACTCGAACCGGAACCGATGATGTGATCTGGCGAATGCTCTCCCGCGGAGTTCCGGCGAAGGTACCCGCAGTATCAACGTACACGTTGGGGTTTCTGATCGCGACGGTCACAGCATCCCAGACCCATGGCCAACCCATGTGGGCCAAGCAGATACTCAGCCTTGGATGCTTCCTAGCAACATCATCCAATAGTAACGGTTGACTGTGCTTGATAGAGAAGCGGTTACAGAACGTGATGCCTGTGTGGATCAGGATCGGCATGTCCAAACGCTCGGCTTCTCTGAAGATCGCCAATGCTTGCGAGCCAGTCGGATCAAAATCCTGCAGTGCCGGATTCAGTTTCAGTCCCCTTAGTCCCAATTGATCACGCGATCTTCGCAGCTCTCGCAGAGCATCATCACCGGTGTTGGGGTCGACGCTGGCGAACCCAACAAGTCTTCCATTACTTCGTTTCACAGTCTCCGCGACCTCTTGATTGGATGGCATCTCACAACCGTGCGACTTCTTGCAGTTGATCGGAAGGAGCACTGCTCGTTCGATCCCGCAAATGTCCATCTCGCGTAACAGTGTGGAAAGCGGCTGCGCAGAAGTCCGCAAGTCAAAGATCTTGTCTGCGTTTTCCAGCAGTTCGGGACGGTTGTCCGTCAGCTCTTTGATGAGAAGCGGGTGGACGTGAACGTCTAGCCACATTAGACTACTCAACTTACGCATGCAGAAGTTGTTGCAGTATAAGTCTTCGCCGTGAAGGTGGTCATCGGTAGTGTGATTTCGCGATCTTTTCGGCGGTTGTCGCTTTCGGGATAGCTGTCATGCACCCAAGCTTTGTCATGCTCAACGCCGCTACGACGTTCGAGAATTCCGCGATCTTGTCAACGGTCCAGCCCTGCAGGAGTCCGTAGATGAAAGCTGCATCAAAGGCGTCTCCTGGACCAATCGTTGACACCGGTTTTGTCTTCACCGGTCTTACCGATAGGATTCGTGCTTGGTCTCCAATGATGCACCCTTTCTTCCCCGCCTTCACTGCCACCTTTGAACAGCCTTGGCTCAGCAAAGTCTCGACGGCGTCGAGTGTGCGTCTCTTTCGGGAGATCCTCTTTGCTTCCACCTCATCCAGAAGAAGCACGTCTAAATGCTCGAGGATACCTTCGAACGGTTTGCTCCATTCGCCCGTGGCGCTCATTTGAGGATCCAACGATACTAACGCGCCTTCACGTTTGGCTGACTTGATCCACCGTAGAATGCTTCGCCCCCAGAGATCAGGTAGCACCAGGTATCCCCCAACATGAAACGCTCTTGCCTTCTCCAAGCAAGCTGTGCCGAGTCTGGTAAGGTTGAGCGGAGGAACCTGTGATACGACTGATGACTTGTTGCCGTCATTGTACACAATGACAGCAGACACTTCGGTTTCCGCAGTCTTGTCCACAGCCAAGTAGCGAGTGGAAACCCCGCATTGGCGGAAGCCTTCGATCGTTATCTTCCCTGCGCCATCGTCGCCGATTCTGCCCACTATTGCGGCTCGGCCTCCGAGCTTCGAGAAGCATTGTGCTACGTAGCCAGCTGATCCTGCCGCAAAGATCCCGGTTGCTCTTACTCGTCCAAGTTCTGACCAACGCCGTGGGATTCTGTCTACGCCTGCAAGTATGACATCTAGCGCGACTTCCCCCAAGGCTACGAGATCGAAGCCCCTCACGCCGGCCCCGCTTCCTTTCGAGCTTCTTGGGTAAGCGTTGCGAGCTATATACTGAGAGCGGTCTGATTCCCAGCTCGAATGATGACTCTCGGCGAGGAGCAACTACGATGAGTTCGCCACTAAAAGTCCTGAGCGAGTCTGATGTTGAGGCCATCAAGCACGGCTCTATGCGGGTTCTCTCAGAGGTTGGACTCCAGATCAATCATACGGGCATACTCAAACGGCTGAGAGAGGCCGGACTGGAGACCTCGGGCTCCAAGGTACTCTTCAACGAGAGGATCGTTGAGGAGGCGATTCAGAAAAGCACCAAACGATACACGGTTCATGCAAGGAATCCCACAAAGAGTATTCACGTCGGAAGCGGAGAGTTGCGTTTCCTTTCGTCTGGCGGACAGAGGTGGCTCGTTGACCCGGTAACCAAGACTCGTCGGAGAGCCGCCCTTCTAGACCTCAGCGACGCCATTCGACTGGGAGACGCGCTGGAAAACATCAGCATAGTCGGCGCTATGGTCGTTCCAGACGATCTTCCAACACCAGGCCGAGCAGTGTACATCTACTCCCAACTGCTCAGGAATAGTTCCAAGGTGATATTCTCATGGGTCGAGCATCCTGACGAAGCAAGAGGAGTGCTGCAGCTGCTCGAGCTCGTGGCGGGTGGAACGGATGCGCTTCGCCAAAAACCGCTTACATGGTACTTCTGTGAACCCGCAAGCCCGCTGCGTTTCACCCAAGAATCCCTAGAGATCCTCAGAATCTTCTGCGACCGAGGTCTTCCAGTGTCATTCGGCCCGATGGTTCAGGCGGGGCTGTCGGGGCCAGTGACCTTAGCTGGGACTGTGATGCAGACAAATGCCGAAATACTTGCAGGCGTAACGATCGCGCAAGTGCTCTCCCCAGGCAACCCTGTCGAATACGGAGGAGTCTGTCACATCGCTGACATGCGTTCGGGAGACATCTCGTTCGGCTCGCCGGAACAGGGACTAATGGCCGCCGCGATCGCGCAAGTTGGGAAATCCTACGGTTTTGCGGTTCACGTGAACACCGGCTTAACCGATGCGATCGTCCCTGACGCTCAGTCAGGCGTAGAGAAGGGAACGACTATGGCAGTTTCAGCTCTGGCCGGAGCAGAGCTCTTTGGTCATCTCGGGATAGCAGGCGCTGACCAAGGCGCAAGCTTGGAGCAACTTGTAATCGACAACGAGATCGCCGGGTACGTGAAACGCCTTGTCAACGGAATCAAAGTCAACAGCGAGACGCTTGCAGTTGATCTGATACGTCAGACTCGGTCAGGAAGCTACCTTCCAACCATCCACACAACCAAGCACATGCGGTCAGAGCAATGGTTCCCGACGCTCCTGAACAGAGCCAGATGGGAAAGCTGGATCGAAAAAGGCGGCAGGGATCTGCTTTCGATCGCGCGAGAGAGAAAAGAACGGATCTTGGCTGAACACAAGCCAGAGAGTCTAGACCCGGCGATTGAGGCCAAGGTCAATGATCTCGTGAAAGAATACATGCGCTGAGCCGCAGCCGCGGAACATCTCTGCGGATCGAAGCGAACGCATCCAACTGAACCCAACAGACGAGGCCTGAGGGGCGCAGCGTTAGGACTGTTGAATTTATCGAGGAGAAGTCGCTTTAAGCCTCTGTTGCCGGATGTGTGGAAGCCTCGGTGGCTCAGCCTGGTAGACTCAGCCTACTGAGCTGGAAAGCATCCGCCTTGTAAGAGCCTCCAAGCAAGCGGAAGGTCGCGGGTTCGAAGCCCGCCCGAGGCTCCACATCCCGAACCCAAGGCTTCTCGTTTGGTCGATTCGACAACCCTTGGAGAGATACTGTCTTTTTGGATATGACATAACAGTGCTCCTTTTGGTCAATGAAACCCCGGGCACCAAGCGGGTTCATGTTGTACAGGCAAGGAATGCAAAGTTCGAAGAAGATGTGGTTCATCCTCGTCAGCACATAACACATTAGGGTCGTGATGTTTTGAGGAATGAGAGGGAGTTTGTCAGACATCCATGATGACGCCTAGGGAGAGATGGTATGGGGTATCGTCTCATCCTGCCAAGTGGCCGGATAGAGTGTGCAAGGAATTCGTCGGAGGCTTTGGTACTTCCTCGATCTTGGATCAGAAGCCCTGCGGCCTCAAGGCGATAGCAGATTATGTGGGCGTGCCCCAATACACTGACCCCCAGCCAGATCCTATATGGGGCTACACAAGGGTTGACGAACGTATCCTGAACAAGTTCAAGTGCGATTTCAGGTATCTTCCGGTGACCAGCTGGAGTCCGTACGGCGACCCGAGGGATTGGCGGTATCTTCCAAACGGGTGGATTCAAACAGGCTGCGGCGTTTTGTGGAAGCCGGGTTACGGTGTGAGTAGGCAAGGCGTTCAACGCATGATGGTGGCGCCGGACAATGACCAACCCGGAGCGAAATTGAAGACATTGAAGGACGTAGAGCAATACCCTTACTGGCCTAGAACCGAGGGCAAGAAGGCGCGACTGGCGTTGGAGAAGAAGGCGGCCGAGGCGGGCAAGATCGCCAAGAAGATGCATGAAGAGACAGATTACGCAATATCGGGCGGAGGGTTCGGATATTCTGCAGAGCATCATTATCGTGTTCGCGGTTTCGGTCAGTGGCTCATGGACATTAAGAGGGACCCCGAGTTCTATCACGCCTTCGCCACAAAGCTATGGGAGATAAGCAAGGACCTCGCGGAGATCTATCTTAGTCAAGTTGGCGACTACGTTGATAGGGTGAGCGTGACGCCGGGTGATCTGGGAACACAACGTGGGCCGATGATCTCTCTTGAGGATTTCAGCGAGTTCGTCCTGCCCTACGTGAAGAAGAGTCTTTCGGTTGTGAGGAAATATACCGAGGCCCGGACCTATGCTCATGCATGCGGCTCGATCCACCTCTACATCAAGGACCTCGCGGAGGCAGGGTTGGACATGATAGGCCAGCAGATTACGCCGTACACGTTCCATATGGAGCCTGAGAGGCTTCGCAGAGACTACGGGGGAATGATGACTTTCTGGGGCGGCATGGACACGCAAGCGGTCTTGGTGAGATACACGCCGGATCAAATCAGGGATTGGGTAAGAAGGGTCATGTATGCGCTGGCGCCCGGGCACGTCGTGGCGTCAAATCATGCTATACAAGGCGACGTGCCACCCGAGAACATATGGGCCGCGAATGAGGCTGTGGAAGAATTCAGCAAGAGTGTGTACGGGAACGACTAGTTGATCTTGCGAAACTTGGGGATGGCTTGTGTGAAAGAAACGCGAGGCAAGAGCGAAGAGCGGAAGTCATCCTTCGGGAAGCATCAGAGACAACGAACTTGAGCTTTTGAAGTAGGCAGAAAAGAAAGCTTGAAACTGTAGACTCTGCGCGCGACATTCGGCATCCCCCTCATTCTCACTCGTAATTCCGTTTGATTTTTAGGAGCGGGCTTCGTCGCAGCTTGCAACACAAGTGGTCGGGACCGCAATGTCAGGAAAGGCCTCTCGGAGATTGTCGGCTTCGCTGGTGTTGTTGGTTGTTCTCTTCGGATCAATTGCTCTTTACTACAGCGTGGCACTCGGCGCAGAAGCAGCAAAGGTCCCCACGCTCCAGCAAGCCACAGATGAACTACAGCGCAAGAATAGTCAACTGGAGCAGCGTCTGTCATCCCTCAACCAACCTACGTCAAATGCCTCGACCTTAGGATTCAGCCCTGTCGATGTCTACGAGAGTGCTAACCGAAGTGTAGTTACAATCCAAGGCTTCAAGATCGTTACCGTTCTGACGCTTTTCGGACCGCAGCAGGGCGTCGAGAGGGTAATCGGATCCGGGTTTGTCATAGATTATGCCAACTCGTACTATGTCCTAACGAACTTTCATGTCGTCGATGGGATAGTGAATGCCACCGTGACATTCTGGGACGGTGACGCATATCCTGCCAAGGTCGTAGGTTCGGATGCGTTCAGCGATCTTGCAGTATTATCGATGAACGCCTCACTAAGCGATCTGTACTCCCTTGACTTCTCATCGTCGTCATCACTCAAGGTGGGGGTTCCCGTTGTGGCCATTGGCAGCCCATTTGGGCTTTCAGGTTCGATAACGTTCGGCATCATAAGTCAGCTCGGCAGAACCATACAATACCAATCCACGTCGGGAAGTTTCGCGATTGCGGACATAATCCAGTTTAGCGCGCCGATAAATCCCGGAAATTCCGGAGGACCCTTGCTTGACGCGAATGGGTTTGTGGTCGGGATTACGTCAGCAGCGGTCAGCGGCTCTCAGGGTGTCGGATTCGCCATCCCCTCGGACACCATACTACGAGAACTACCGTCCCTGATATCGACCGGGAAATACGACAAACATCCCTACATTGGAATTCAAGTGGTCGACATGAACTACCAGTTATCACAGGCAGCCGGTGTCAACATCACCTATGGACTGCTCATTGAGAAGACACAGCCCGGCGGGCCGGCCGACAAGGCCGGCTTGAGGGGCGGAAGCCAGCAAGTCAGCATTGCAGGACAGCAATACGTTCTAGGTGGCGACATCATAGTCTCAATAGACGGTGCCAGAATCGTAAACTACGATGTATTCTCAACATACCTGGAAAGGCACGCTGTGCCAGGACAAGCGATCCAAGTAGGCATAATCAGGTCAGGCGAGTTCCAAGTCATGCAGGTGGTAGTCGGATCACGACCATCCCAATAGTCCAACAAGCAGCTCGTGAGGACTACTGATTTAGCACGCCCGCAGATTCAAGGGCACGCAAAATTGTTGCGAGAGCTCCGCCTAGCTGAAAGTCGAGCTGAGAGACTGTCTAGGAATTACCGCTCGTTCTGGCCCCCGTCTCAGGTTGGGGGAACGAGGATTTTGTGCTCCTCGGAAGGGAGTTCAACGGTTCGTGGATAAGAGCGCGAGTTGGCCTCACACCTTATTGAGCGGCGTATTCGGATCAAGCAAGAGTACGAGAAGAAGTGAAGGCAATTCGAGTACACGAATTTGGTGCCCCTGAAGTTATGCGGCTAGAGGAAGTGTCTGACCTTAAGCCGTCTCCCAAGCAGGTGGTCGTTCGGGTGAAAGCTGCCGGAGTCAATCCTGTTGATATGTACATACGATCAGGCACGTATTCGAGAAAGCCTGCGTTACCTTACACTCCGGGCACGGACGCGGCTGGCGTCGTTGAATCCGTAGGTGAAGGCATCACCCACGTGGCAGTAGGCACGCGCGTGTACACCTCTGGGACAATAAACGGCGCATATGCGGAGCAGGCGCTGTGCGAAGAATCTCAGGTGCACTCGTTGCCGCGGCAGATATCTTACTCGCAGGGCGCCGCAGTCAACACCCCTTACGCTGCGGCCTATCGTGCTCTGTACCAGCGCGCTCATGCCGTTTCGGGCGAGACCGTCTTGGTTCACGGGGCGACAGGGGGAGTTGGTATAGCCGCAGTACAGTTGGCGCGCGCTGCTGGAATGAGGGTGATTGGAACAGGCGGATCGGCAAGGGGAAGAGACCTGGCGAGCCAGCAGGGAGCGCATCACGTGCTAGACCACGGTACCCCAGACTATCTGGATCAGGTACTCGCTCTGACCGAAGGTCGCGGCGTCGATGTCATTCTTGAGATGCTCGCCAACGTGAACCTTGGCAGAGACCTGAGACTTCTGGCTCTCGGAGGGCGTGTCGTGGTAATTGGCAGTCGGGGCAGAGTGGAGATTGATCCGCGCGATGCGATGAACCGGGACGCGGCCATCTTGGGCATGCTTCTCTTGAATACTCCCGAACGTGAAGCAGCGAGCATCCATGCTGCGCTCATCGCCGGGTTAGAGAACGGCACGCTGCGCCCCGTCGTGCGCGAGGAGATGCCGCTCGCAGACGCAGCCCGCGCCCACCACGCAGTAATGCAGCCCGGAGCATATGGCAAAATAGTCTTGATTCCGTGACATGGTTCACGTCGGTAGGTGTGAAGCTTCACTGTTTGGCGAAGCTTTCACCGGCTAACGAAAGCTGCAGCCATGAGCATACCTGCCGTGTTCACGAAGCCTTGGGGACAAGGGGCACCGCTCACAGGTCGCCCCATGTCCATCTGACAGGCGAAAAGGGTCTCTGTTTGATCGAGATGTGTGCTCTAGAGCACACATCTAGAGACTGTGCCGCTCTTGAGGCTCCATATCGTCGTCTGGGAGGCATCATCATCCCGAGACGGGTCTTGACTCTACACCGGGACTCGTGTCTGTGGTAGAACAAGTGACTAGACTCTGAGGATTCTCCTTCCGCCTTCGTAGACTGTGATAGGGCCGTCGTCTGAGACTACGAAAGCGATACTCTTCGTGGACGCTGAAATCTCGGCGGCGCTTCTGTGCCTTCCCCCGTCGGCGACGCCTATCTCAGGCTTGACTGTGTCGGGCACTCGCGCCATCAGCCTGACTGACGAAGCTTTTGGTTCTCCCTCTCGACTGATCACGAGCGCAAACTCCTGCGTCGCCAAGTTGAACAAGTGTCTTTCCTGACGGCCCTTGAGCGCGAGCACGTTGGTCTCATGCAGCCTAAATCTGGGCGGCTCAGCCTGACTGAGGATTTCATCATGATCTCCAACAACTATCGTGCCGCCCTTGCGGTGATTCGACATTGTGATGGCGGTGGTGAAGATCTTGTACAGGACTCTCGGATCAATTCCGTTTTCGCATGCTACTTGGTCGAGTTTCTTCTTGACCTCCCCTAGAGATCTGTGAACCCAGTCGCCCACTTTTCCTGAGAAGTAAACCTCGGCTTGCAGATCTCCGTCATGGAACAGTTTCGCTGTTTTCAATAGTCCAGATGCAACGAGTCCATATCCGGGCGTATCCTTGAGTGTGTCGCAGTATCCGTTGAACTCGACATAGGTGAAGCTGCTTTCTTCAGGGTCTGGCGGGGCGCCGGGCAGAAGTCTGGCGTCTTCGACCGTTCCGTCCCTTCCAACTATGAAAGCTGATGTGTATCCATCTACCAGTCCGAAGAGGGATCTGATCGTCTTGCTCAACTCGAAGATGCTTTGTTTCCGGAATTCCGTTCCGACAGAATCCGGAAGGCGTTCCTGGAGCTTCTCCGCGTCTCCTATCAGGAACCCAGTCGAGAGGGGTCTGCCCTCCTCCTCTTTTGAAACGCACTCATGAACTAGTTTGAAGACTTCAAGCACGGCGTTTATGTCGATTCCCAAGTTACGGGACAGTGAGTAGATGGGCTCCCAGAACCCCTGCCATGCCTTGGGGTAGCCTTTTACTAGGACGAAACTAAGGGACGGCAGTTCATGTTGATTGGAACCCGTCAAGTTGATCCGTTTCTCACACGAACGTGAGTAGGAAAGTATTATATTGATTCCGGAAGACCTGCTTCCCAAGGAGTCTAGATACTTGCCCAGACGTTGTTGTATCTTGACGTTCGCACTGTTGGTGGTAGCATCTCTGCCCCTGCTTCCACCGGCGACGGCGGCGTGGGGCTTTGATGTAACGGTTCAGCCGAGCAGGCAGACTATTGCCCCAGGCATGCCAACCGCTTTCACGGTTCTCGTCTCCTCTACGGGCGGTTTCAATGCTCCAGTGAAGCTGCAGCTGGACAATCAGGCCAGCCTGCCAAGCTCGATCACCGCGGTTTTCACTCCCAGCACCGTGACTCCCCCAGCGGACGGATTGGGATTTGCGATTCTGGTTGTCTCGACCACAACTTCAACGCCAACAAAACTGTACAGTCTGACGATCTCGGGCACAGGTGGGGGCCTTACCGACTCTGCGACTGTCACCCTTGAGGTCACGACCAAGTCGACGTTCGCTGTGTCGGCCTCTCCGTTCTCCCAGGTCATCGGGTTGAAATACTCAAAACAGTTCGCAGTCACGGTGACCTCACTCGGGCAGTTCTCAAGCAGCGTTTCGTTGACTCTGGACCAGGTTCCATACGGAGTGTCATACAGTTTCAATCCGGCAGCGGTCACGCCTCCACCTGGGAGCAGCGCCTACTCGACGCTCGACATCTCCGTTGGCGCGGATGCGTCACCGAACATCTACGCGCTGATAATCAGGGCTTCGGCCGACGGCGGTCTCGCGGCTAGTGACCGAATTCACTACTCCTTTGTTGTGGTGGAGGTTCCCACGATAACGGGATTCGAAATCAACGTCCCAAGCGCCACACAGACCATCGTGATAGGCCAAACAGTCTCTCTCCCGGTCGAGGTAGCCTCGGTCGGAGGATTCTCCTCAGATGTCGATCTGGAGCTGCGCAGAGTTCCGTCTGGTCTCACCTATTCATTCAACCCCACCCCCGTGAAGCCCAAACCGGACAGCCCGGCGACCTCGACTCTTTGGCTTACTGCCACAACGGACGCGACTCCGGGAGACTACGCGGTGGATGTGACGGGGAGCAGTCGAGGAACGACGGAATCGTCGACGATAACAGTGACGATACAACCCGTTACTACACAGCTAGCTCTCACACTCGGCCTGACGAGCATAAGGTTAGGTGACGCTATCCCTGTGTCAGGGCAGATCCTCCCAGCCGTGTCCGGAGCAAGCATCAATCTGATATACACACGCCCCGACGGAACCGAATTCACAAGGACAGTCGGAGCAAGTTCCGCCGGCGTCTTCAGCGACCAGTACGTGCCAGACAACTCTGGACAGTGGAAAGTCAGGGCCGAATACAGCGGAGACAATGCGCACACTGGCTCGAAGAGTTCCGCGCTGGAGTTTCAGGTGGCCGAGAAGACATTTCTGGAACTGATCCAAGAAAATGCTCTGTGGATCGTCATAGGAATAGTCGTGGTCGCGGCTCTGGGTGCAGGCGTCTACATGACTAGGGAGCGTCGCCGCGAGGAAAGAAGGCGTCCCCCGCCAGCTGCACCTCCGCCGACCGCTGCCCCGCCAACAGTGTGGGTGACACCTGCCCCGCCAGCAGCTGAAGTCGTGGGAGTACCGCCGCCAGCGGCTCCCCCAAGACCAAGAGTGGAGAGAAGGGAAGCCCCGCCACTCATACTGCCGAGGAAGAAGTGCTTCAACTGCGGAGAAGTGATCTCTGCTCAAGCGAAGTTCTGCGACAAGTGCAGAGCCCCACAGCCAGAGAAGGTTGAGAAGAAGTACGAAGCGCCGTCGTTGATCATCCCGAGGGTGTACTGCGTCAACTGCGGAGAAGTGATCTCTGCTCAAGCGAAGTTCTGCGACAAGTGCAGAGCCCCACAGCCAGTGTAGCCAACTCGAAACTGCCTGTCCCTCGTTTTTCTCCCGTACGCGAAGTACGCTAGTCCTTGAACCGTGAATGGATGATAAGATGCTGCGGTTTCAACTGACTAACGCGAACTCTGGAGAATTTTCTGAGCTGCAGCTTTGGTCGCTACGGAGAATGGGTCGCTCGGATAGGAAAAGCTGTAGACCTGTTTGCTCTGAGCCATCATTAATCCGTATGAGAAGGGGAGCACTCCTAACACTGGGACTCTGTAGGTTCTCTCCAGCCTCTCTCCGAAGTGTTCTATGTCCAGTTCGGGAGGCACCCTGTTGGCGATGAGAAAGGTTCGAGGGACTTCCATTCTCCTCGCGATCTCAAAGGTCACAGCGGTTCCAAGATAGTCCTGCTCGTCTGGACGAAGTATCACGACCAGAATGTCGCACATCGCAATCGACAATAAAGTGTCCTCTTCAACACCTGGATGGGTGTCTACCAGAAGGATGTTCAACTGTAGTTGCTTTGTGAGGTCAGAGATGGCGGTGCTTAGTCTTTGAACGTCGAAGCCCTCCTTCAGCATTGCCACGATGGCCGCCGCGTTCAGCCTTGAAGGTATGAGGTTGACGCTTCCAGGTGGAAGAGAGAGTTTTCCGCTGACATCGTGGACCGCGTCCTTGATGGAGCATTCGCCTTTGAGGTAGTCGTTGAGACAGTACTTCGCTGCGGAATCTCCAAGGCCGAATAGGACATGGATGCCAGGGGACTGAATGTCTGTGTCTACTACGCCTACACGAGCTCCCTCACTTGCGCAGCAGTACGCCAGATTTGCAGTCAAATTCGACTTGCCCGTACCGCCCCTGAACGAATGAATCGCGACTACACATCCCACGTCTCGATGTCATCCCAGACTGTACTGGCAGATGAACAGCTAAAACGCTTTGTAATATGCGGATGCGAATGCCACTGTTGCCGAGAAACACTGCGGTTGCCCGGCTCCTTTTGGCCCCGTTTGCGTATCATTTCACTGGAATAGTGCTAGGCTGTTTGTGGGACTGGAGTGGATCGTTGTGAAGTCCGAAGGCGTTTCATCACTGTTAGCTGGTTCATGAGGTCGTGAAAGAATTCTGTACCCATGACCTTCTCAGCCTCTTTTCGGACGCTGTCCTCATCGATGACGATCTCAAGCTTTTGAACCGTCGCCTCTAGGTCTGACGAGTATTTCTTCAGCCTGCCGATCTCAAGCTCGCGAATCCGTATCTCCTTCTCCAATAGCTCCTGTTGAAGGCGATCCCTTTCGATTGCGGTGTTTCTCTCCTTGATGACGTTGTCGACGATGAATGCGAAGACTGCCATGCCGAAAGAGTTGCCAATGGCCATCGGCAGATAGACTGTTTGAACAACGGAAAGCGCCTCACTGAAAGGACGTGCGATCGCAAGTGTCAGTGCCATGTGAAATGATTCCATGGCGAATGCGAACGCGGTCGCCCAGACGAAGCCAACCAACTTCTTCTTCCATAACCAAATCAGCCCTCCAAATAGACCTGAAAGCACAGTAGCAATCGCACACGGGACCGCGGTGAACCCGCCCATGCCGTACCTGTAGACTCCGCCGATCAGGCCAGTCGCAAGGCCGATCACTGGTCCGCCGAGAAGGCCAGCGATCATCGCACCCAAGTCTCTGACATTCGCTATTGCTCCGAGAATCTCCACACCACTGTAGTTGCCGAAGATCGATAGGAGCCCGAAGATCGCCACGACCAGAATTCCGGTCTTCAAACCGATCTTCCGGTTGCATACGTCAAAGAACCAATTCGTCCGCGTAACCAAGTAGGCCAGTATTGCAATGAGCGCCATAAGCTTGACGAGCTGAATTAGTGTTTCAAAGATGGTCGCCATGTTTCATCCACGAGGCTGTTCCGTCAGCAGATGCTACATTCGAGCCTCAATTGGGATAAATGTAACCGCTACTCGCGGTTCAAAATCTGGTAGTCTGTGTATCTGCACTCAGCTGTGGCGTGGAGTTTCGGCCGACAATTGTGCAAGATGACGTCGGCTTCGAGGCGCTAGAGAATTCCGTCATACGTTCTCGCGAGTACCCTATTCTCGAGTCTCAAGCTTCCGTCCACATGAGCCGCAGAACTTCGCGAAATGTGGATTGACGTGGCTACAGAACGAACACGACGTGGAGAAAAGCGAGCCGCCGCAGCCGTAACAGAACCTGTTAGATGCAGGGTTGCCCATTCCACACTTGCCGCAGTATACAGTGGTAGGGGCAACACGCGTTTCTTGCATTGACAAATCCTCGTCCCTCGGCCTGACTACTGAAGCGCCTTTGTTTTACTTAGCTCTGTCCATTCCGCCCTTGTTCAGGCCCCGGGTGCCGCTCTTCGCTATGAGCAATGGCTGATCAGCATACAGTTCGCGGCGGCTCTCGGGTCATCCGCATCTGGAATTGTTGCGCAATCTTCAGCGCAGTCGAGGGAGACTTTGAGCAATGGATCTTTTACGGTTCAGGAGACGGACCGGTTTCGAAAACCACATGATTCGCAGCGGCTTCACGATATCTCTCCGCTACTCTTGCCAGATCCTCAACCGTCCGGCACAGTTGGAACGACTCTCTGATTGCTTCACAGTCGTCTATATTTCTCAACGGCAGTCAAGTAGTGCATGAAGTTTTCCAAGGACATCTCAGGAGGAATTCCTCCTCCGCAGTTCAGTATTAGTCCGCATGGGCCCCCGTCCCGAACAACTTGTTGAACGTGTTCGTCGATCTGTTGGCTTGTCATTCTTCCGATCTCTCTCGTTATTCCTCCCATCAGCGTTATTCCGTCTCCGTATCGAGCTTTGAGCTCGGCCAGTCTCATGTTGTCGGCCGGTTCGAGAGGATCCACTGAGTCGAATCCGCTGTCAACGAATTCGCCTACGAGTGACATCACGTTTCCATCGGAATGTAGAGATACCGTTACTCCTTTCCTGTGGACGCGGTCGACGAGCTGCTTGTGCCACGGCTTGTAGATCTTCCTGTACTTGTCGACGCTCAGGAATGGGCTTATCCGTTCCCCGAGGTCGTCTGTCACCCATATTCCATCGACGGGAGCCTCATCGATGACCGTCTCAGCTAGGTCCATCATAGGTTTGAAGGAGGCCTCGATCATTCTGGTTATGAACTGTGAGTCTGTTGCGAGATCTCTCAGGTACGGGGTCAGTCCTCGCAGGAACATCCACGGCGTCTCGAACGGGCCCTTGATCTCGGCCAGTATGAAGTATCCGCGCTCACGTAATGTCTTGGCTTGATCAGCGAGCGTCCGGATCTTGGTTTCGAACTTGCTGAGATCAATAGGCCCGATTGACTCCAAATCTTCCTTGGTCTGCACAGGGCTGTGTAGGGTCTTTGCGAAGTACGGCTTCTTACGCCAGTACTGTAGTCCCCCGAACGGGTTCCGGGCGATTATGTAGTCTTCGCCCTCGTGCAATCTGTCACAGAATATGTCGAAGCACCCGGGAAAGCCCGCTATGGGCAAATTAATGATGTCAGACTTCAAGAACCCGGCTTGGAATATGGATTGGGTCAAGGCGTCAGCTTCAAAGAATTTTGCGCCGAAGAACCTAGCCTGCGACTCGATTGAAGTGAAATCCACCCAGTGCGGGATCATGTCGGCGGGCTCCCGTTCAAGCGCTCGCAGTACCCTCTCTCTTGAATTCAACAGTTGACCCCTTTGAGATCGAGATCATTGTGCTCCGTTGGAAGGCCGCACTTTTGATATCATGGTCTCTAGATGTCTTCCCACTTTCCTGACTTGACCGAGCGGTAAGCTGCGTCAACAATCTTGTTGACTAGCAGGCCGTCTTCGAAGGTCTCACGCGGCTCTTTCCCCTCCATGATGCAGGAGACGAAGTGGCGAAGCTCATTCGGAAAGCCGTACGCTTCAACTTCATTCCATGTAGGAAACATCCACCCTTTCTTCGTCTCGGCCTTCTCGACGATCTCTCCCACTTTCTCCTCAGATGCCACCGTGAACATCTGGAGTCCTGTTCCTTTCGTTGCGTCTAGGAAGATCGCTCCCTCGCTTCCGTACATTTCCATTCTTAAATCGAATCCACCGCGCGCGGCCCAGCTGTTCTCCGCTTGCGTGAGTTCAGAACGCTCATGCTTCACCATGACGAGGCTGTTCTCCTCCGCTCGTGTGTCGTGGACGAATGTGGAGACCCACGCGCATGCTGAGACCGGTCTTCTGCCGATCAAGTACCTTCCAACCTCGATGCTGTGGCATCCCATATCCATCAGCACGCCGCCCCCTGCTAGGTCGACGTCCCAAAACCACTTCGAGTGTGGGCCGAAGTGTGCTTCCCTAGATCTCACCCAGAAGAGCTTGCCCAAGGCGCCCCTACTCACGAACTCTTTCGC
>Ga0209725_1000723_pt1 | contig 19520 bp, 12 predicted proteins | sample I18A1metaG_FD_184145 | JGI IMG/M metagenome (GOLD analysis project Ga0209725, IMG submission 184145) | Lake sediment bacterial and archeal communities from Gulf of Boni, Indonesia to study Microbial Dark Matter (Phase II) - ​I18A1 metaG... | ecosystem: Environmental > Aquatic > Freshwater > Lake... | reverse complement strand
GAAAGATGTGGACAGCTTGAGCGATCAGCTCATTGCCTGGCGCCGCGACTTTCATCGTTATCCGGAAGTGGCCTTCAAGGAGCAGAGGACTTCAGCCGTCCTCCGAGAGTTCTTGGAGGGGCTCGGCCTCAGCGTCCAAACCCTGGCCGGGACAGGCCTGAGGGCAATCCTCGAGGGCAATCCCGGCGGGCCGACTGTGGCCCTGCGGGCGGATATGGACGCGCTCCCTCTTACAGAAGAAGGGGAGAAGGAATATATTTCTAAGAATCCCGGAGCCACGCACGCTTGTGCTCATGACGGCCATATGGCCATATTGATGGGAGTAGCGCACCTTCTTTCTGGCCGGAAGGATCAATTCAACGGAAAAGTCGTCTTCCTTTTTCAGCCCGCAGAGGAACAGCTCCCTGGAGGCGCGAAGCCGATGATTGAGGAGGGCGCTCTCGAAGGCGTCCAGGCCATTTTTGGGTTGCACCTATGGCAGCTTCTGCCGACAGGGACAATCGGCATCATCAAGGGACCGATGATGGCCCAGGCGGATAATTTCAGGGTTACTGTTAAGGGGAAGGGAGGACATGGGTCGATGCCCCAACTCACCGTTGACCCGATTCTTATCGCTGCCCAGATTATCGTTAACCTTCAGAGCATAGTCAGCCGGAATGTGGACCCGCTTAAACCCGCCGTGCTGTCGTTTGGGAAAGTTGAGGGAGGGACGGTCTCTAATATTATTCCGGAAGAGGTGCGGCTCGTCGGCACGGTGAGGACCTTTGACCCGGCTATCCAGGCGCTTATCGAAAAGCGCTTGGGAGAAATTGTTGCCGAAACAGCGCAGGCATTTGGCGCTTGTGCCTCAGTCGAGTATGAGTCCGGGTATCCCGCCGTGGTGAATCCTTCTTCTATGGTGGATTTTGTTATTGAAGTGATATCGAAGATACTTGGAGCCGAGAACACAAAAGCCATTGACCCGATCATGGGAGGGGAAGATTTTGCCCTTTATTTACATAAGATACCCGGGGCGTTTTTCTTTTTCGGCGCCGGCGACGGGATGAAATATCCCCATCATCATCCTGCTTTTGATTTCGATGAAAGGGCGCTCCCTCAGGCCGCTCTGCTTATGACTTCTCTGGCCCTGGAGTTCTTAAAGAGAAAGGCCTGAGCTATTTTTTGAGATAAACCGGCTTTTCTTTCATCAGGTCTTCGATTTCCTCGATCTCTTTGGGAGCGGCCGCAGTTAGAACTTCGCAGCCGTCCGCAGTCACCAGAACGCTGTCTTCTATTCGGATGCCAAGATTTTTTTCGGGGATATATATTCCCGGCTCGACGGTGATCATGCACCCTGGCTCCAACGGGACGGTATCAGCGTCATGCCGGTCCATCATCTCCTTGATTCTCAAGGTCCCGATATTCATGATGTCAAAGGGCTCTCCGCCGTTCAGGGTGTGGCTCGTCCCGTGGACAAGATATTTGCCGTAACCGGAGTCGTCGATTACGTTTCGCACCTTTCGGTGGACCTCAGCAATAGTAACGCCGGGTTTAATGATGGATATGGCCGCCTTTTGGGCTTTGAGGACGATCTCATAGATTTTCTTCTGTTCCCGGGTGAATTCTCCGGAAACCGGGATGGTTCTTGTCATATCAGTGGACATCGAACAATAGACGGTGCCGATGTCGATAACGAGCAATTCCCCCTCTCTCATCTGCCGGTCATTTTTCATATGGTGGAGGATACAGGAATTCGGACCCGAGCCGATGATCAGGAAGTCCGCTTTTTCCGAGCCTTGGCGCCTGAAAATGTAGCTGATAAGGGCGTCGATTTCGTACTCATAAAGGTCCGGACGAGTATACCGGGCCGCCTCCTTGAAGGCCTCGGCGGTGATAACACAAGCCCGGCGCATCACTTCGATCTCTGCCGGAGTCTTGGTCCAGCGGATCCGTTCCAGGATGGGGAGGAGGTTCTTGACCCTAACCTGGGGGAGGGCCTTTCGAACCTGATCCACGAAGACCATATCCTCTCGCCCTCGGTCTGGGTATCTTATAAACGTCCGGAACGGAACATAAATTGTCTCGGTGATGAGGCCGATTTTCATCGTAAGATCATTCATGAACTCCGCCACAGGAGCGTTATTTTGGATTCCGGACGAAGTCATGGTGTCGTCGCCCGCGGAGAGCTCGGGATCATCCCAGACCCCAGCCCGGGGTGATTTTGGCGGCAAGTAGATGGTTGTTTTCCAGACCTCCGGTTTGCGAGTTTTTTTGGCAATTTGATCAGGGATGATAATGAGCTTGGCCGTGCGGCTTCGGACGCCCGTCAAATAGTAGAACTCAGAGGGGAAAGCGGCCGCGTCGATCAGGATGACGCCGTCGTTGGCTTCGGCGGCGAGCATTTCCCTGTGCTTGGCGAATTCGCTTCCGGCAAAACACGGGGGTTCGGCCGCCGCTGCGATCGCAAGTCCCGCCAGGGCCAGAACTCCGAGCCCGGCCCACGTTTTCTTGAAGTTCTTCATGCGTCCCTCCAGAATAAACTGATGCCAATCATAATCAAAGGGGTGGGCAATGTAAATACTTAGATGGCTCGGAGGATCCCGCTCGACTTAGGAGCCTTTTCCAAACATGATTAGGATGCATTCGGCCGGCTCATCGGATTCGTTCCAGACCTGATGAGTCATGCCCGCAGGGATATAAACGGCCATTCCTTCTTCTAGGGAATAAGTCTTTTCTCCTAACTTTGCCTTGGCTTTCCCTTTTATGCCGATAGCCAGGCTGGGGAAGGGGTTGACCTGATCTTTGACGTCTTTGTTAATGACCATTCCCTTTTTTATCTGTGCCCAGGCAGTCTGGAGGCCAGTTTCATAATAGAAAAGGACCATATTTCCGCCGTGCACGAAACGACTGAATTTTTCTCCAAAAGGGATGAATTCAGGGGTTCCGATGGTGAAAAAGTGAAACGGCACGGGCAAGATTTTGCCGAAGACTTCAGGAGTGGGGTTGAAACCTTCCATAAAAATGATGTCCGCAGGAGCTTTGTCTGAGGCGCGCGCTTTTCCCATTGCCGTCAAGACGTTGATTTCTTTTTCCTGGATCTTCTTGAGCGTGGCCAGGTCCATCGTAAAGCAAAATGTTGGCTGGGGAGGCATTCCCGGGTGCAAAGTCACGTTCCTCCCCGGCTCAACCAGGACGTACCATTCGCCTCCGCCTTCTCCCTGGACTTGAATTCCGAAAATTTCGGCTTTTTCTTCGGAAACTTTTGCTTTGTAGGAATTAACAAAATCGGTGATGATGGCCTCAGCGCTTTTCACCTGGACGGTTGCAAATCTGGTCATAAACAAGCCCCAGAGGAGCGTCAAAAAAAGGACGCGAGAAAAAAAATTGAGAGAAAATTGAGTTTTCATGGTCCCTCCTTGGGTGGATAAATTTCTAGTTCAATAGATAAGACGAGTATTTCTTTTAAAAAGTTCGGTCCTTGTTTCTTTCTTTAGGCCGAGTTCGAGGATCAGAGCCCGGGCAGGCCGCGAGCTTTCCTGAGACGCTGGAGAAAACGCTTGTAAAGGAAGCTGCGCTCGTCGAGCTCGCAGAGCTGCCTGAACATCGGCCGCGTCACCACAAAGGTTAGAATATCAGGGGGAATATGCTGCCGCATGGCGATATCTGTCGATCCGATAGACGCCTGCGGGATGTTCAAATTCTTGAAAGGCACGAGCTGTGAACAACCGGAGCCGAAGGGAGAAATTACCGGCGGCGGATCGTCCGGACCGCTGTTGTATTGCGCGCCGATGGCCAGAGCGCTAAGCTGGTCGGGGTTGACAAGGAAGGCGACGCTTATGGCGTAAGGCCAGGCCTCTTCCTTGAGCGGGCCGATGAAGAGGTGAGGATGCTCGGGCCGATAAATTTGGCGCGCATCGATCCACTTTTCCATGAGGGCGTGGGAAGCCTTGAGCCCTTCGTCATCGACGAGGAACTCGATGAAGGCCTTTCTCGGCCTCGTTTTTAGTCCCCATAAGGAGTGGCCGGCGCCGCCGCAGCCGTAGCGGTCCCTGGTGAGGTGGAGAGTTTCGCCTTTAAGCCAGTTTTTGTAGAAGCAGAAAATGCACTCGCTTGACTTTGGCTCGACCAGGGGCTTAAACAGCGCCGGGTCTGGGGCATCGTAGAAGCCGATGAGGGGGAGTTTAATATCCAGCCTTTTGCGGAGGCGGTCAGGGTTGGGTTGCGTTTCTTTTTTCATAATCGAAATATCGCACTTTTGCGCGCCTTTGACAAGTAATCAGGAGTTCCCTCCAGAGCCACAAAAAAATCTCAGCAAACCACTTGACAAATGCCCCTTTGTGGCTTATTTTATATATGGTGAACAAAATGGTAAACAAGATAAGGAAAGAGCTGACCGGGCGCCAGGCCAGGGTCCTCAAGGCCATCGAGGGGTTCGTCCTTGAGCGCGGCTTTCCCCCGACCATCCGCCAGCTCGGGAAGCTGCTCGGTATCGCCAACCCTTCAGCCGTCTTCAAGCACGTCCTGAGCCTGGAACGGAAGGGCTATCTCCGCCGCGAGGCAGGGGAGCTGCGGCTCGCGGGATTCCCGGCGCCGTTCGAAAACCGGGTCAAGGTGCCCCTCGTCGGGGTTGCGCCGGCCGGCCATCCGGGGGAAGTCTTCGATTCCCTCGGAGAGACGGTGGATGTGCCCGAGTGGATGGTGGGCCGCCGCGAGAACATCTTCTGCATCCGCGTCATCGGGAAAAGCATGGTGGACGCCTATATCGACGACGGCGACCAGGTGCTCCTCGAGCGGACGAATACGGCCAGCTCCGGCGAGATGGTCGTGGCCCGCCTCGATGACGGGTCGGTGACCTTGAAGCGACTGCGCCGGGAAAACGGCCGGATTCTCCTCATCCCCGAGAACCCGGAGTTTGCGCCGCTTGAGGTCAAAGAGCTTCGGGTCGTCGGCCGGGTCATCGGCCTGCTGCGGAAATACTGAGGGACGTTCCCCAAGGGGACACGTTGACGTAAGAGGGCCTTTTTTGTCATCGCGAGCCTCCGAAGGAGGCGCGGCGATCTCAATAAAAACCGATGAGATTGCCACGGCTGGCATAGCCAGCCTCGCAATGACATGGAAATGAGGTTGAGATGAAACGCCGCTCGATCGTCCATATCGATATCGACGCCTTTTTCGCAGCCGTCGAGGAGCTCCTCAACCCGGCCCTCAAAGGGAAGCCGGTCATTGTCGGCGGGCTACCTCATGAGCGGGGCGTGGCCTCGACCTGCAACTACGAGGCGCGGCGCTACGGCGTTCACACCGGGATGCCCCTGCGTCAGGCCTACCAGCTCTGCCCCAACGGGCTCTTCATCCGCGGCAACAGCCAGGTTTACCAGGCTTTCTCCGAAAAATTCTTCCATATCCTCTATGAATACACGCCGGACATCGAGGAGGCCTCGCTCGACGAAGCGTATCTCGACCTGACCCACTGCCGGCCGCTCTATTCTTCCTTTTCCGCCGCCGCCCGCCGGATCAAGGCCCGGGTCGAAAAAGAGCTGGGGCTTAAAGTTTCCGTCGGCCTCGCCCCCAACAAGATCCTGGCCAAGCTGGCGACAAAGAAGGCCAAACCGGCCGGTTTCTTCGAGGTCGAAACGGGAAAGGAAGAGGCCTTCCTCCGCGACCTGGGCATTGAATGTCTTCCCGGGATCGGGCCCAAAGCCCAGGTCATCCTCCGCATGCTCAACATCCACAAGATCGGCGACCTCTGGGGGATGCCGCGGCCCGCGCTGCGCTCGATCTTCGGCCTGGAAGGCGAGGAAGTCTATCTCCAGTCGCGGGGCATCGACAGCCGGCCTGTGTTCACCCGCCCCGTGCCCAAGTCCGTTTCGCGGGAAACGACGTTTCTCGAAGACCTCTGGGACAGGCGCCTGCTCCTTGCCCATCTGGCTTATCTCTGCGACCGGTTGACTCTGGGTCTGCGGGAGGAGCGCGTTTTCGCGCACGTCATCGAGGTCAAGGCTCGCTACTCCGACTTCAAGACCGAGGTGCGGCGCCACCTTCTTCTGACCCCGCTCCAGGAAATGGGCGCCATCTACCGGATTGCCGAGGAGCTTTTCCTCAAGCTTTTCTCCTCGTCGCGCCTGGCCTTGCGGCTTGTCGGGGTGAAAGCTTCGGAACTGGTCAGGGTCAGGCCGCTCTCGCTCTTTGAGCCTTACTCCGACCGCGAAGAACGCCTGGGAGCGGCCATGGACCGGGTGAGGGAAAAGTACGGGTTCGGCTCGCTCCTCACGGTCCGGGAAAAGATGCTGGATGCCATCTACGAATTCGAGCAGAAGCGCGGGTTTGTCCTCAAGACGGCGTCGCTGACGAGGTGATTGGCCATGTTTATTCCGTTGCGCCTTCACTCTGTTTATAGTCGAGGGAAGGGGAGCTCTACCCTGGAGGAAGCGGCGTCATGGGCTTCGAGAAAGGGCCTTCAAGCGGCCGCTCTCGCGGATATCGAGAACTTTTACGGCTGGGCAAAGTGGAAGAGGGCAGCGGAGGCGCGGGGGTCCAGGCCTCTTTTCGGCTGTGAGATCGAGATTGCGGGCCGAACCTTTATTTTTCTTGTCAAGAACCGGGAAGGTTACTGGAACCTGATGGAGATTTTCAACCAGAAAGGGAGGCGACTGGCTGAAGGAGAAGGGAAAAGAGTGGGAGGCGACGGATTAGGAGGAGAGAAGGCTGGCAAGCCGGAAAGAGGTAAAGAAACAATAGGGGCGGGGACGCTTCAGCTGAAAACAGACGGTCTGATAACCATCTATATTCCCAAGCCCGATGACATAGATCTCCCTGAGAAACTCAAGGTGGGCACAAAAAGCGGCGGCCACAGGGATAATGCCGGCTTCAACCGCACTTCAATCGGCGGGGGCACTGGCGCCAGTCCCAGTGACTTTATGGGTGGAGACTTTTACTTGGGCGGTGATTTCTCGAATTTTGAGAGAGCGGCAGAGTGGGCGCGCGCCTCCAACCTTCCCCTCGTCTGGGCCAACCCGCTGAAGTTTATTACTAGCCCGGATCGCCTGGTCCTTCTTCACGCCATCGCCAAGAAAATTCCGTTTCCACCGGAAAAGGAGAAGCTCGCCGGCACCATGAGCCTTTTCGGCCCGGACCAGGAAGGCCTGGCCGTGAAAAGATTCGGCGCCGAAGTGAAGCCGGCGTTCGAGCGGACGTTCGAAATCGCCGAGAAGTGCGGCTTCGGCTTTGAGGACATCGTGCCGCCTTTACCAGAGGACCTTTTTCCTGTAAGGCTCGGCGATGTCGTGATGGAACGGCTCCGGAACCTCAAGAACCTGAGCTGGCGGGAGAGACAGCGGGCGCGCCACGAGCTCGAGGTCATCGAGAAATCCGGGTTCGCGCCTTATTTTCTCATCGTTCATGACGTCATCGAGTTTGCCCGCCGTCACCGCATCCTCCACAACCTCAAGGGCTCGGGTGCTTCATCTTACCTGGCTTACTTGCTCGGCATCTCCCACGTCAACCCGATCGAGTTTGACCTTTACTTTGAACGCTTCCTCAACAGCGGCCGCAACGACCCTCCTGATATCGACCTGGATTTTGACTCTCGCAAACGCGATGAAGTCCTCAAGTATGTGCTGGACAAATACGGCCATGGAAGGACGGGAGCGGCCTTTGTCTGCAGCCTGAAGAATTACCGCGCCCGCTCAGCCCTCTACGAGACGGCCCGGGCCTTCGGCATTCCGCCCGAGGAAGCGCGGTCGCTGACAAAAAGAATCCCCTATTTCGCCGAGCCCGATTTTTTGAGGCGCGACAAGCCCGCAGCCGGCCACCTCGACATCTGGAAGATGGCCTCGGAGCTGGGGGGTGTTTATGCGGAAATTTCGCTTCATGTCGGGGGCGTCATCCTCACGCCGGCGCCGGCGACCCGGTACCTCCCGCTTGAAGAGTCGGCCAAGGGACTCACGATGAGCCATTTTGACCGGGATGCGGTCGAGGACTTGAAGCTCATCAAGCTCGATCTGCTTTCGGTGCGCGGTCTTGCGGCCATATCCGAAACCAAAGAGAGGCTGAGCCTGCGGAGCATCCCTCCCGATGACGCGAAAACATACAAGATGCTCCAGACGGCCCAGACCATCGGCTGCTTCCAGGTGGAAAGCCCGGCCATGATGAACCTTTTGCGCCGGATGAAGCCGGAAAATATCTACGAGCTGACCCAGGCCCTGGCGCTCATCCGGCCGGGCCCGACCGAGAGCGGGATGAAAGAAGCGCTCCTCCGGGCCCGGGAGAAAAGGCAGTCGTTCCGTGACCCTCTCCTCGGGAAGATCCTTCCCGAGACGGAAGGGCTTCTCCTCTACGAGGAGCAGGTCATGCAGGTGGCGGAGCGGGTGGCCGGGATGCCGCCTGAGGAGGGTGACCTGTTGCGGCGGGCCCTCAAGAAGAAAAATGGGACACGGCTGGCGCTCAAAGACAAATTTTTTGGTGAGGCGCGCGAGCGGGGCTACACTGCGGCTGAAGTCGAGAAGTTGTGGACGACCATGGAGAAATTCTCCTCCTACTCCTTCAACAAGGCCCACAGCGCTTCGTACGCGGCTATGGCCTACCAGGCCGTCTATCTCAAGGCCCATCACACCGTGCCGTATCTTGCGGCCGCGCTCAACGCCGGCGGCGGGTATTATCCGCTCACCGAGTACATCGAAGAGGCGAAACGCCGCGGCATTCAATCCCTGGGGCCGGACATCAATCGGAGCGGATTCGAGTTCGAAGTGGAAGGGCCGAATATCCGCGTCGGCCTGACCTCAATCAAGGGGCTGGCGCTGAAGACGGTGGAGAAGGTCATCGAGGAACGGAAAGACGTCGCGTTCGATTCAGTCGAGGATTTCCTCAGCCGCGTCCATCTCGGAAGGGCGGAGCTCCTGTCGCTCATCAAGGCCGGGGTGTTCGATTCCCTGGAGCCGCGGCGGACCCGGCAGATCCTGCGCTATTTCCAGGGGCTCGAGGACATGGAGGAGGTTGCGGACATGAACCCGCACGAGAAGACCAAGATGCTCGTCGATTCCCTCGGGTTCAGCCCGGGCCCGGATTCGCTCGAGCTCTATGAAGGGAAAAGGCCAGAGCTCCGGATCGGAGACCTAGGGAATTACGCTGGCCGGCAGGTGGAGCTCGTGGTGCTCGTCGTGGATGCCCGTCTCAAAGAGACGAACGGCGGCCGCAAGTACTTTTATCTTTTTGAGGACGAGACCGGCCTTCTCGAAGGAGTGGGGGAGAAGCGGTGCCTGAGCTTCGGCTCGCCGCCCGTCTGCTGTTTGAGGGGGGAGGTCCGCCGCGACGGCGCCGGTGTGGTCAAGATCCACAACTGCTCCTTCTTAAAAACGTTTTAGAAGGAGAGGAGAAAGACAATGGATGATTATCGATTCTCAGTGGTGATCGGGAAAAATGGCAAGGGCTGGGTGGCGGTCTGCCCGGAATTTGGGGATTGCGAGGCCCACGGCCGGAGCTACGAGGAAGCTCTGGTGAATATTCGCGAAGCGATCCAGGTCCGAATCGAGGACTGTCTGGGAGATAACGAAGACATCCCTCAGGCCGAGGTCGTCAACTTTGCGATGCTCAGGCTGGCCAGCCCATAAAATCAGAGAGAAATATCCCTGCTTTCCGAAGCCCGAGGAGGGACAGACGAGAGAAGAGTTTTAAATCCTATTCGTAGACCAGAATTTCTACGCGTCTGTTCTGGGCTCTTCCGTCTTTGGTCCCATTGTCTGCAATTGGCGCAGAGCTTCCGAGGCTGATCACCTGCATTCTGTGAAGGGGAACATGATATTGTTTATAGAGATATTCCATCACCGCGTCAGCTCGTTTCTTGCCCAGGACCAGATTGTATTCGTCAGAGCCTGTGCTGTCTGTATGCCCCTGGATTTCTAGATAAACTCCCCTGTTGTCTTCAATGAGTTTCTGGACAAAAGCATCCAGAGCGGCTTTAGTCTCGGGGCTCAATTCGTAGCTGTCGAACTTGAACTTGGACTCTTTATTCTGGAGGATTTCCTTGGAGATCAAGGTTCCCTGGGCGTATCTTTTGACCTCTTCGATCTTGCCGTCCACAGACTTCAATTCAGCCTGCTGCTGGGTGATCAGAGAACCGATCGACGCCAATTTCTCATCATGCTCCCTGATTCTCTTCTGATTTTCCTCGATGGCCGTCTCGATGCCCTGGATTTTTTTGTCCAGAGGGACAATCTCTTGGTTGACGTATTTCTTGGTTGCGCATCCTGTGGCGAAAGCCAGACCGACCAGCAGCACAATGGCTGCAAAATAAGAGACCCGGTTTTTATTCATTTTGTTCCTCCTCCCGGCGCGCTTTGTTTAGATGCAGCGGCCAATGATTAAAGCGCATTATACCGTATTTTTTCGCGTCTTTCAAGAAAATGCAACAGAGGGTAGATTGCCGATAGAAAACGTTATTGAAACGAAAAGCCTCCTGATATAAGGTTGTTTTTGATGGAAACACAACATCACCCGATGGGTGAGACCTTAACCAGGAGGGTATTTTTATGATACAGCAAGGGATTTTGCCTTTCAAGCTTGAACATGCCGATGAACTGATCACGCCGCGAAGCGGCCTGGCCTTGTTTGCAGAGGTGGTGCGGACACTGAGGGTGGATCAAAAAGTTCGGGAGGCATTTCCTCGGCCCGGCTCGAACCGGGGATATGGGGCCTGGAGCTACATTGAGCCGCTGCTTCTGATGGTGGAAGGGGGCGGGCGTCACATCGAGGATCTGCGGGAGATACGGGACGATGAGACGCTGCGGTGGCTGGTGGGTCTTTCTCGGATGCCGTCGCTGTCGACGTTTGGGGACTGGTTGGTCCGGATGGGGGCTAGTGGCGGGGTGGAAGCGATGGGTCAGATTTCGGAGGAGGTGGCGGAGACGATCTGGAAGCGGATGGCGACGGCGGAGTATACGCTGGATGTGGATGCGACGGTGATCGAGGCGGAAAAGCGGGAGGCCCAGTGGACCTATAAGAAGGTGCGGGGGTATCAGCCGATCTTGGGCTTTTTAGCGGAGACCGGTGTTTGCTTGGCGCATGAGTTTCGCGAAGGGAACGTGGCGGCCCAGAGCGGGGCCCTGAGATTCCTGAAGCGGTGTTTGAAACGCTGTCCCAAGATCAGATATCTTCGTTCCGACAGCGCCTTCTATCAGGCGGAGGTATTCAACTTTTGCCAGGAAGAAGGGCTTGGGTTTACCATCACGGCCGACCAAGATGCTGGTGTTAAAGAAGTTATCAAGACGGTGAGGGACTGGAAGCCGCTTCTCGGGCCGGAGGGCGAGGCCTCGGACCGGGAGGTCGGCACGGCCATTCACCTTTTGAGCAAAGCCCGGGAGCCTGTCCGTTTGGTGGTCCAACGCTGGCGCGATCCTCAGCTTCCACTGTTTGAGCCAAACGGCTATTGTTACCATGTCATCGCCAGCAACCGGGATGAGCTTGAGGCGGAAGAGGTGGTCTGGTTTCATAATCAGCGGGGGCAAGTGGAGAACCTGATCAAGGAGTTGAAGATCGGGTTTGGGATGGAGCAGATGACCAGCGGTGACTTCTCCGCCAATGCGCTTTGGTTTGCGCTGGGGGTACTGGCCTATAACTTGACGCAAGCGCAGAAGCTTCTCTTCCTGGAAGAGGGGTGGCGTTCGAAGACGATCGCGACATTGCGTTGGCAGTTGATCGAAACGGCGGGGCGACTGGTCCGGCATGGTCGCCGGCTTGTCCTTCGTCTGGCCACATCATTGCAGAAGTACCGATTGTTCCTCGACATTCGTCGGGTTTGCGCGGCTTTCCCCTAGCCTCTGTGATCCTTTCTCATTAGAACAATGATAATCCCATGGTAAGGGAAGCATTTTCAAAATTCGGAAGAGAGCCGGGATGGACAAAAATACCCTTTCCTTTTTGGTGTCAAGAGTACAACCTCACCGCTCTCCTGGTCTAAAAACGCGAAAATGAGTGCTCTAAAAATCTCTAATGGCAAATTTGGGAACAGATATGTTCGTTTTTGTATTCGCTAATGTCCAATTCTAATAACCTTCTCTTGTCCTGACCCTATATTTTTTCTTGGGCGTCGTCACCGTTATTTTTCGGTATTCGTTTTTTAAGGGTTTATAAGACGTGTATCCAAGGATATACTGATGGCTCAGTTCTCTTTTGATCTCCCTGAGAGCGGCCGCAAATTCGCCGGGCTGGTTGACAAAAAACGCCTTCCCTCCGGTGGCCCGGGAAAATCTGTCCAGAGTGGCGATGATCCCTGCGGGAGTCAATGAAGCGGTGCGCTTGTGCTTGCTGAGGTACTGCTCGCTCTCGGGAATCCGGTATCCAATGGTGTAAATCGGGACATCGACCCTTCTGGCAATTTCCACGGCCTGGTCTGGAGTGGTTTGGCTGTCGTTTTCCACTCCGTCCGTGATCAAGAGGAGAGCCCTCTTTTCGTTCTTGCCCCTGTTGGCGAATTCCGGGGAAACTGCAACGGCATCGTTGAGGGCGGTCTGACCGTAAGCCTCGATCCCGTCCAGCTCGGCCAAAAAAGCGCTCCTGTCGGTGGAGAATTTCAACGCCACTTCGACCTCGCCGTCCGCAAATATCAGTAAGGAGATTTCGTCCTGGGGCCGGAGGAGCGAGGTGACAAGATAGCGGAGCAAATCCTTGCTATCCTTGATTTTGTCCTGGAGGGCCATGCTGCCGCTGACATCAAGGAGGACCGTCAAACTCAAGGGCGCTTCAAAGTCGTGCTTAAAATAGGTGATCGTCTGCTTGACCTTGTTTTCGTGGACTGTGAAGTCCTCCTGGGTCAAGTCATTAATATACTTCCCTCCCTTGTCCTGGACCGTCACGGCTATAGCGATGGCGCTGACCGAGATCTGATATTCCAGATCCTTCTTTTTTGTGTCCTGGGAGAATGATGGCTGCGCAGTAAGGCTAATGAGGGACACAAACAGGGGGAGGAGAACGAGTTTGGGTTGTTTTCGCATGACTGTCTTTTAGAGCTCAAGTCGCAGGAGGATGGGACATTGGCCTAAGGGAAGATATCTGAGCCACACCAGTAATCTAACAAAAATGGCACACCTTGAGCAAGGCCGATGAACGAGATGCGGTCAGCTCATCTTGTCCTGGGCCCAAACTCAGATGATTTCCAGATAGTCTTTATCCGGCAGCTTCGGGAACGGAGCATGAGGCTCTTTCTGGTACCAGAATCCAACTGAGGAGATGTCGTCCTGCAGGGGAAGGTATCTTCCGCCCGAGCGCCAGCCGATGGCCTGGATGGTGATCTTGAGGTCTTTTTCGAAACGCACGGGGTCCATGATATGCCAGCGGTAGAGGCCGAAACGCTGCTGCGAATCGTAGAGGCCGTCCGGCCGGATGACCTGGGCCAGTCCGCTATAAGGCGTTGTGAACTCCGTGTAACGCCCCTTTCCGTCAGGGCCCTTGGTATCGAAATTGTAGGAGCCGCAGAAATAGTCCTCTGTCCCGGTCCCGCAGATCGTCGGGAAATCCTTATCGCCGTCGATAAAAAATTTAATCTCGCCCTCTCCCCACCAGCCATTATTGTTCACGCCCCATGCCAAGTAGGTGCCGACGTAATGTCCCCATCCTTTAATACCGTCGAGAATCGTGTAGACGTTTTTATAAGGGAGGGGATTGACCCGGCGGAACTGGGCGTGGAAATAGGCCGCATCCTCAGGAACATCAATCAACGTGTAGTTGATCTGGTAATACAATGTAAACGTATTGTCGGCAATATTTTCGAGCGTTATCCTGAACCCCTTGCGGAACGGCATCTGCCAGTAGCAATTGAGGGCGCTCCCTGGGTTGACACAGACCGCCAGCGACGAGATCTGGGCGTACCGGCCCCAGCCGCAAGCGAAGAAGTCGCCCACCGGGCATTCCACCGATGGTTCTGTCTCGCCGTCCCAGTAAAACCGGATGATGGCAAAGCGCCAGTTGCCGGCCGGTGTCAGCCAGATCTGCTGGATAGCTCCCGACCCCTGGACCTCGGCCATGACAAACGTTTCCTTCGGCTTGATGACCACGTATGGCGAGACCTTCCACCCCTGACCGAGGTCCCGGGCCGCTTTCATCGCCGGCCCATTTGTTGACATGCCCGCTTTCCCTTTCTCTCCGCTAAAATTTTCAGGGCTGATCGCGCGGGTTTGGGCATGAGACAACCGGCACAGGTTTCCCAGGTTGAGATAGAGCCCGTCAAACGGCTTCTCTTCCCCAGCCGGAGCAGCGACCACACTCAAAAACAGGACCAAACAGACCATAACCCATGGTTTTTTCATTGGACCTCCTTGAATCCTCGAAGATGATTCTGCCCCAGAATCGTTTCTCGTAGGCTTATGAATCACCCAGGGGATTTATATTTTTTTGGCGCCCTTGTGTCAAGCCGGCACCACTTCAGCGAGGAGACCAACTTTTATGCTGGGTGCAAGAAGCTGCCCTGAAGCCCCCAGGGGGAAGAGGCGAGGGTGTAGGGCGAGGAAGCCCGTCGAAGACTGAGCGGGCACGGTTTCTCGACTGACGGGAGAGAAGAGCGAAGGATGAGTCGGAGCGAGTTTCCTCGCTGGGGAAACGAGCGGGCTGACGAACCCAAACCCGAGCCTCGAAGGGGGGAACCGACGGGACTGGTTCCCCGGGGTGCGGGGACCAAAGGGCAGCTTCTTGCACCCATTCGAATCAGGCAGACGGAGATCTCCACTTCCGCTTCTGTGGACTTGATTTATTCCAGGAGAAATTGAAATAATAGCTCCCTTCTGCTTTTGGACGGTTCGTCCGATGAAGAAAGATATCAAAATCGGAATCGATATTGGCTCAGTCACCCTGGGTGTCGCCGTCCTCGAAGACAATAAGCTGATTTTGAAGTTCTACCGCTTCCATCACGGGGATATCAAGAAAACTCTGACAGAGACGCTCAATTCACTGGACGTTTCGAAAGCCCGGATCGCGCTCACTGGAAGGGGCGCCAGAGTTTTTAACCGCGCGCTTAGAGTCAACGATGTTGTGGCCTTGGTCGAGGGAGCAAAATGGGCGGCCCGGAGAATTCCCAAGTATATCCTTCTGGCCGGCGGGGAAAATATCCTGCTGATCAAGCTCAATGAAGATGGCTCTTATAGCAGCCACGATATTAACACCGATTGTGCCTCCGGAACCGGCGTTTTTCTGGACCAGCAGGCTGTCCGGCTGGGGCTCAGCATCGAAGAACTGGCAGAGAAAGCCGGGCGTTTTGAGGGAATTGCCCCCACGATTGCAACTCGTTGCGCTGTCTTTGCAAAGACCGATCTGATTCACAGCCAGCAGCGAGGCTATTCTCCTGCCGCTATCACCGCCGGCCTTTGCGATGGAGTCTCACAGTGCCTGGCGGATACTTTGATAAAAGACCGGACTTTCACTGGCGACATATGCATGGCCGGAGGCGTTGCTTTGAATAGTCGGGTAGTGGCGGGGCTGGAGCGAATTCTCGGGCGCAAAATCGAAGTCATCCTCGATGCCGAGGTCATCCCGGCCATCGGCGCCGCTTTGCAGGCTGAAGAGAATGTGACTCTCCGTTCTCTCTGCGAAGCCGGACATTTTGATCGGGACCGGAAGACCCCCCTCAATCCTCCGCTCCGGCTCGAACGTTCCCCGTATCCGGACTTTGATGATGAACGAACCTGGCGGGAAGGAGATGTCGAGGTCACGCTCTATGAGAACCTGGTCCGGGGCGAGACCTATCGAGTTTATCTCGGCCTGGATATCGGTTCGACAAGCACAAAATTGATCATGAATCAAGATGAAAAAGTCCTTCTTGGGCTCTATACGTATACCAAATCGGCGCCCGTGGCCGCTGTCCAGAAATTGTTCCGAATCATCTCTGGCCTGGAAGAGCGATACGGCGTCAACTTTGACTGGCTCGCCGCCGGGACGACGGGCTCGGGCAGGCAGCTCATCGGGAAATTGATCCATGCCGACCTGATTATTAACGAGATCACAGCTCACGCCAGGGCGGCCGTTTCTCTTGACCCTGACGTGGACACAATTATCGAAATCGGAGGCCAGGATTCAAAATTCATCAGAGTGCAGAACGGAGCCGTCGTTCAGGGTCTGATGAATTATATCTGCGCGGCGGGGACGGGGTCGTTCATCGAAGAGCAAGCTGAACGGTTGAACGTCCGTCTTGAAGACTGCGCCGGCCTGGCCATGGGAAAGAGCGGACCGATCATCTCCGACCGCTGCACGGTTTATATGGAGCGCGACCTCAGCCGGCTCCTCTCGGCCGGCTGGCCCAAAGAGGAGCTTCTGGCTTCGGTGCTGCATTCTATCCGCGACAACTACTTGACCCGCGTAGTGGGCCTGGCCAAAGTGGGGAACAATATCTGTTTCCAGGGCGCGACCGCAAAAAATAAGGCTCTTGTGGCTGCATTTGAGGTCGAACTTGAGAAACCCATCCGAGTTTCACGCTATTGCCACCTCGCCGGCGCTCTGGGCGTCTGCCTTTTGCTCAAGGAAAAGACGGCCGGGAAGTCCGGTTTTGTTGGGCTCGAATTTTCGTCCAGGACGCATAAGCAGGACAGCGAGATTTGTTCGTTCTGCCGCAACCGCTGTCAGATAACCATGGTCCAGGCCGGCGAGGAAAAAGCCGCCTGGGGATTTCAGTGCGGCCGGGAGTATGAGGACAAGGCCTATAAGGACAAAAAGCTTCCTTTTGAATCCATTTTTAAGGTGTACAGGCGGGTGCTCCAGTCCAGCCAGGTTTCTCCGCGGCCGGCGCACCGCCGCAAAGAACTCATCGGCATTCCCCGGGCCCTTCCTCTTGTGGAGTTTCTCCCTCTCTGGCAAGAGTTCTTTTCCCGACTGGGTTTCAAGACGCTTGTCTCACCGCAAGACAAGGACATGCTCAAGAGAGGAAAAGCCCAGGCCCAGGCCGAGTTTTGTTCGCCCATTTTCCTGGCTCATGGCCACGTCCATTGGCTCAAGGAGAAAAAGGCCGATTTTGTCTTTTTCCCGATCATGGTCAAAGGGCCGCAACTTCGGGAAACGAAGGATTATACGTTCTTTTGTTATTATACTTCCCATGTGCCCGTGATTCTCCGGAATTCCCCCCTGTTCAAAAAAGATGGGAACCTGCTGTTCCCGCTCATCGATTTTCAGCTTGAACCGGACAAAGTTGCCGACTCTCTATACAGGACAATCGGGGGTCCTCTTTCACTGTCGAAGAATGAGGTGCGGCGGGCGTTTCAAGAAAGCTGGGATCGCTTCTGCCTCTTCAGGGAGAACCTAAAACGGCACGGAGAGGAAGTCTTGGCCAAGCTTGAAGGCCAGGACACGTTTGCTGTCGTCCTTCTCGGCAGGCCATACAATCTTCTGGACGGTTTCTTAAGCCAGAACATCCCGGACCTAATTCAGCAATACGGCTATCGCGTTCTGACGCCGGACATGCTCAACATTGATTCGGTCTCTGCTGAGTCCACTGAAGACTATTTGAAGAGGGTTCATTGGCATTACGGCAAGACAATCCTCCGGACAGCTGAACTCGTCTTGCGCAACCCAAAACTCTTTCCGGTCTTTCTCACGAATTTCCGGTGCAGTCCGGATTCGTTCATCATCAGCTATTTTAAGGAGGTTATGGAAAGGCAGGGGAAGCCCTACTTGATTCTTCAGCTCGACGAGCTCAGCTCTGAGGTGGGTTATCAAACGCGTATTGAGGCTGCCCTGGAGTCTTTTCGCAACTGGGCACGGGGAGAGCCGAAAGCAGGCCGGCCGTTTTCTTTTGTGCCGATGACGCAGGACAAGGTCTGGATCCTTCCGCACGTGGACGACGTGGCCACGGCCCTGGCTAAAGCCGTTTTTGTTCAACTCGGGTATGAATGCATCTTAGCCGAGGAGACACCCGAGTCCATTTTCAGGGGACTCAAGCTGGTCGGAGGAGGGGAGTGCGTTCCCACAGCAGCCGTTCTCGGAGGAATCGTTGAGACTGTCGAAAAACATCAACTCGACCCCCGGAAGACAGCGGCTGTGATTCCGACGAGCATGCTCAGTTGCAATTTCCCCCAGATTCCCCTGGCCGTCCATTCCGGTCTTCAAAAGATAGGGCTTGGGGACGTTGAAATTTTTTCGACAGCGGTGGCCGGCCGGGATTTTTCTTTGTCTTTAAATGTGGCTCTGCTCAAGGCCTATGTCATGGCCAGTCTTATTCATCAGATGACGGCCAAGGTGCGGGCTTACGAAGTCAACAAAGGAGACGCTGAAAACGCAAGAAAGGCGGCCCTGGAAAAGCTCAGCCGGGCAATCATCGAGAAACGAAGCCTTCAGGACGCTTTTCTTGAAGTAGTCAAAGACTATTCTGCGGTCAAAGTGGAGCGACCCTGCGGCGAGCGGCCTTTGCTTGTCATCCTCGGCGACCTTTATGTCGTCTGCAACCCGGCTTTTAACCAGGACGTCGAGAAGACGATCGAAGAGGCCGGAGGAGAAGCCCTGGCGGCTTCCTACGTGGACCTCAGCCATTTCAACTATCTCAACAGGATTGATAAGTCCATCCGGGACAGGTCCTTTCGAACTCTGGCCCAGGCGGCAGGGTTGAACGCCTTTGTCAGGCATTACGACTTCAAGTTCCGGAAGATGGCCAGCCCGGTCCTGGGGCCGGCCCATCCGCTCATGGACACGAAGCTCCTGAAGGATCTCCGGAATCTCGGGATTCCGCCAGAACTTGAGGGCGAGACCGCCCAGAATGTCATGAAGATTCTGTATTATCTGAAACATTTTAAGCCGGATGCATTCGTTCATATCAACCCGCTTTATTGTTGCCCGGGTGTCGTCAGCAACGCCCTGCTCAACTGGGTGGAAGCCGACCACGGCGTGCCGGTGATTCATTTGTTCTATGACGGCATCCAGAATCCCAACGAAAACCTGGAGCCGTACATTCATTACCTCAAAAGAAAAAAAGCCGCCAGACGGGCCGGGATAGTCTCCGTATCCCGCTAAATATTACTAGATCTATGGGTCAAGTAGGAATTCGTTAAGTTTGAGGAGAGTTGATGAAATCGTCGGAGCAGATTCAACCGGATGGAGCGAAAGATGAGTCGCGGACTGGTCATCATCAGCGGCGCTACTGGGTTCATAGGAAGGGCTCTCTTTCGAGAACTCGCTGAGAACGGCTACGACATCGCTGTTCTCACTCGGGACCGAGAGAAGGCCAGAGCGCAGTTCGGCGACCGGGCCATCATCGCTGAGTGGGATGGGAAAACATCCCGGGGCTGGCTGGAACTCGCCTCGCGCTCCAGCGCCATCATTAACCTGGCTGGCGAAAATATTGGTGCTGGCCGCTGGACCGAGCAGCGAAAACAACGCATTGTCCAAAGTAGAGTCGATGCCGGCAAAGCTGTTACCGAAGCTGTTGAGAAAGCAACGGCAAAGCCAAAGGCGATCATTCAGGCTTCAGCCGTTGGCTACTATGGTCCAAAGGACGATGAACCCCTGGATGAGTCGGCGCCGCCCGGGGAAGGTTTCTTGGCCGAGACCGTCCGCCGCTGGGAGCTCTCCACCCAGGAAACCGAGGC
>Ga0209725_1000722_pt1 | contig 19523 bp, 15 predicted proteins | sample I18A1metaG_FD_184145 | JGI IMG/M metagenome (GOLD analysis project Ga0209725, IMG submission 184145) | Lake sediment bacterial and archeal communities from Gulf of Boni, Indonesia to study Microbial Dark Matter (Phase II) - ​I18A1 metaG... | ecosystem: Environmental > Aquatic > Freshwater > Lake... | reverse complement strand
CTTCAAGGCGAGAGGTCTACCAACCCTAACAACCCACAACTCAACCGCATTCAAAGCTTCCTCCAGCTTCTCAACAATCTTCACTAAGATCTCGGACAACAGCCTACTCCTTACACAGTCAACGACTCTAATCGTCAAGTCAAAGGTAGACCTCTCAACCCTAGAAAGAGCCCTCCACCAAAGCCCCCTCCTGATAGCCCTAACCCTAACACCGGAAAGGTACACTCTACTTAATAGCAAGAGATATCACCAGAAGTTAATTGGTATAGGAGAAGGTCTATTTTAGACTTGTCAATACGGATACAGACAATACGACCGAATTGACGAGAAAAAATAAAAAAATACATAGGTGGACGCTGTTGTTAACAAGCAAAAGCAAACAACCTTTCATTCAGCCATACCAGTAACGTGACACAATCGTTAAACTATCCGTCAAAACCAGTAGAAAGACCACAACTATCGCATACCTGCCTCTCACACTCTGAAGCCCAGTCCTCGCAGCATAGAAAGCTATTGGAAACTCTACATGGAACCATAGTCGTACGAACCACCAGAACTTAGAATAGTCAGCCTTCAAGACAAGAGGAAGTGAAAGCAGGGCTAGACCAGCCAACATACACGCCATGAGCCCGAATCCTCCACGACCTGAAGAACGCTTCGCAAAAACAAGAGAGAACGCTGCCACAGACAACGTGAGTGAAGGAATGAAAACATGCCTCAGTGAATACATCTCAGCCAACATAACCTCAACACTATTGAAACGTGGAGACAGAAAGGTCTTAGTTATAGTAGCTAGAAGCCCCCAAGACCCAAAAATCAAAGCGGCTACAAAGAAAACAGTCGTAGCGGAAAGAATCAGAAGGATTCTCCTTGTCCTGCCAGTCCATCTGTTCGTGAGACAATAGACTATTAGAGAAGCTATGAAAATCACGAACGGCAGAATATGGCTGAGAAACAAAGCTATCGCAGAGATAACGGATCTAACAGGAAACTTCCCTTTCTCGTTGAAGCAGAAATATAAAGCTAGAATCAAAAAGAAGTTTCCGATAGCATTCTCATAGAGAATATCTTGCAGCATGTACATCTGAAGAGGAGCAAAAGCCAAGAAGAGAGAAGCAAGGGAAGCGGTCTCAACATCAGAAAGATTCTTCACCAGAAAATAGAACGGTACGATCGTCAACGCACTGAAAACTGGTATCAGAAACCAAAGAATATACGTGAATGAAAGACCCGTTCGATACAGAGCTAACATCAAGAAGAAAGGAACAGGCCTCCAAGACCTCAGCAGGAGACTCGGGTCAGCATCAAACTTCTCAATCGTCGAAAGATAGTACGGGTTGCTACCATATGTAGGTGATTGAAAGATAATCTCCCAAACAACCTTAAAGATAAATGAAGCAGCCACGATCACCCAAAGAAATCTCCCGTCACGAAGAATCTTGAAGCTACCTTTAGAAACAGGAAGCGAAGGAAAGACGATGGCCGCCACTCCGATCTCTATCAACCGGAAAGAGGGAATAGTCGCTAACGAAAACATGCGAATAATCCCCAGACAGATTAGAACAACGCCTGATACTCTGCAAATAACTCCGAATACACGTGAGCCGAAAAATCCTTGAACTCGTGATAGAATCAAAGTCTTAACTCTCAACAACCTTTCCACAATAAGCCGTTAAGCTACCATTTACAATTTAAAAGCCATTCGTCTTCATGCAGCCCCTATAACTGTTACCGATGAGGTCATCGACCGTATAGAAAGGAAGCATCCGGAAATGCTCTCGCTCGTAGGTTTCACGAAAGAGCAATAAATCTCATCCATAGCTCAAACATTGGAAAGCCTTGGAGAGCCTAACGAGGTGTATGAGCTGCTCAAAGAGGCGTAGCGACCAGTGACTCCATGACTCAAGCTTTCGAGAAATGGAGCGCCACGACCAAGTGGCAGATTTGTCAGAGCAGGAGTAGCTCCATAGGTTTCAATTCACCTGTAAGCGGGTCAACTTGCAGTCCTAACTCTTCAAGCGCTGTCACCCCTAGAACTGCGGCATCATCCTCCTGGCCGAAGACCACCATGCTATGGGCAACCTCACCCTTCACTTCAACCTCCACGATTCCAAGATGTCTCTGGATGACACGTCCATCAGCCAACTTCATGCTACGCAAGGTTCGACGTTCAATCTTCAAATCCTCCAGGACCCTTCCTGGAATAATTGAGTAAATAGCACCCGTATCAGCAAGGAGTTCAACTTCTCTTTCCCTCTCCCGTTCATGAGGGTTCCTGACTTTAACCCTGACTCTAACATAGCCCAAAGCATCAACCCTCCAATTTGATATCTCTGCGCACTTGAAAAAGGTTCTCTCTTGACATCTATCGAATTGAAATAAGACGAATGGTACATAAGAGTAGAAATGTTTTGAAAGCTTCAGAGGAGAACCGGAAATGTCAAAATACAATGTGGCTATCGTGGGCGGTTCAGGCTTCATCGGCTCCTCGCTTGCGATGCATCTTTGCGAAATCTTCAAGATCAAAGTGATCGATCAAAATCCTCCGCCTAAGACGCTTGAAGGTAAAGTCGACTTCTCACTATGCGACATCAGAAGATACGATGAATTGGAGAAGAGCCTGAAGAACGTTCAGCTCGCGATTCATACAGCCATAATCCAGATACCTCTCGTAAACGAGTGGAAGCGTCTCGGATACGAAGTCAACATACTTGGCACACAGAACGTATGCCAAGCTGTACAGGAGAACGAAGATTTGAAAGGTCTAATTCTGGCAGGATCATGGCATGTTGTAGGTGAAATGGAGCTCAGAGGAGTAATCAATGAAGAGTTCGGGTTCAGACCGGACAAGATAGAGGAGAGAGCCCGCCTCTACGCCTTATCCAAGATAGCTCAAGAAACAATAACGAGAATATACGACGAGACATCAAGCAAAGTTTACGGCGTAATCAGAATGGGAACAGTCCTCGGCGAAGGGATGCCGAGAGAAACGGCTGCAAACCTCTTCATAACGAAAGCCATCGAAGGCGAACCGATCACACCATACAGCCACAGCATGCATCGCCCAATGCTATACATTGACATAAAGGATGTCTGCAAAGGCTTCCAAACCTACGCGAAGAAAATCCTGAACGGCGAAGTCGGGAAGGAAGAGGGAAGTCTAGGCCACATCATAAACCTAGTCTGGCCCAAGCCTATAACGATAATCGAACTCGCCCAAATAGTGAAAGACGCAGTTAGAAAATACAGCCGGAACAGAATCGAACCACAAATAAAGACAATCGACACAGGAAAACCCAACCTCTACTCGCCCAAAGACAAGGAACGCCTAAAAGTCGACCTCACAAGAGCAAAAGAATTCCTAGGTATCAAAGAAATGACGAGCCCAGAACAATCGATAGCCGAAATCATCAAGAAGAGACTTGGACAATAGTCAGGCAATGAATGACAAAGAACCCGTTCACATAAGGCTTAACAAGACATCGATGATACGTTTCTAAAGGAAGAAACTTGCTCAAGAACCTGAAGTCATTCATGGCGCATCGCTGCTGGCTCTTGGCAGTGGTCGTACTGACTCTGATAGCGGTCACCGCCATACAGTTCAGGATACCATTTCTTCAACCGATCTTTACCTTGATCCTGACAATATTCTTACCGGGATTCGCTATAACTCAAGCCTTGTTTTCCGAAAGAGAGCTGCAACCTCCTGAGAGAGCGGCAATAAGCCTTACTCTAAGCCTTGCCATCACATCCCTCTTGGGTCTGACTCTCACTATTACCCACATAGGAGTCCAGCCAACAGCCATTCTTCTGGGCATTTCCGGCGTCACAATCATCTTCGCTCTTACAGGCGTAAGAAAGCAATCGGAGTCGCTCAGCCTTAAGCCGAGAAGCGAAGCATCATCTCTTCGAAACAAGCTATTTTCACTGGCAAGACCTCATCTATCCCTAATCGCAATTCTTCTGTTCACAATCGCAATCAGACTAATCTCCTTCTACTTGATCAGCCGAGAGTACTCAACAGCGGACCCTGAACTGGTCATCGTATACGATATCGCAAACGGAAGACTTCTTGAAAGCTACACAAGCCTCTGGCATTATCTCGGCCTCGCCCCCTATTCATATCCGATTCTTTTCCATCTGCTGCTCGCTGAAATCAAGATCCTCGGCAACATCGCGCTCTCTGCGCTTCCATTGATTAATGCAGCTCTTTCACTCATTCCAATCCTCTTCATTTACAGCCTAGTCAAACGAGTCTTTAAGAATGGAAACGCAGACATATCGGCCTTCATTCTATCAACAAGTCCGATATTCATCTTCGAAACTCTTTCCGGCACATTCAAAGCAAGAGCTATGGCATACGCTTTGATATGCGCAGAACTATACATTGCGACTCGAATACTGCAAGGAAAGAGGAGGATGATACCGCTTTTTCTACTCTTCATGCTAGCTTCATCGTTAACCTACCGTGTCGCCTTACCGATCAACATGCTGCTGATCGCATCACTTCTAGCCATCCCTCTACTCATGAAAAGCCGCGTAGCCCCACGTCTTGCGGGCGTAGGAGTAGCCACCCTCGGCATCGCCTCCTACATCGTAACCTACCAATCCTATGGCGAAACAGCGGTCGCCTTTGAGACCGTACTCTCATGCCTAGCCAAAGCTGGGCCTCTGCTTCTCATAGGAGTCATCGGCATATTATGCGAACTGAACAAGCCCCCCCATATATGGGGGGGTATCGGCATGAGCACATCACTTAACCTGAGGTTGGAGGGGGCTTCCAAATACTTTCTAGCAATCCCAGCGTTGACATCCTTAACGCTGGGACTCGTAAACTGGAAGGCTGCAGACACTATACCTCTATTCCTAGCACCGCTGTCTGGCATAGGCCTAATACATCTAAAGAGCATGCTACCAAAGACATTTCCAAAGCCTAAGTTAGACCAATCAATATTCGCAACGTTACTACTCATCGGCCTTCTAGCAACCTCATTCAGCCTAAGCTACTATCCAAGCAAATGGTACCAGAAGAGACCGCCAGAACTATACGATGAGATCGAACAAGTGAAAGATTTCCTAACATCACGTACGCAGAGAGGGGCCCTCATACTCGGAACAGGGTATACGGGCATCTCGATCGCCAAAGCTTTCTCAGGAATCGTGTTGATAGGGCCTGAACAAGAACGATTCGTACAAGCGTACACCCTGAACCTCCTAGCGACAACGAACTTCAAACCCGGCTACGTACAAGCTTGGCGGTACAGACCGGGATCGATCTACGAGGCATCCCAACAGTTCTACAGATCCTTCTTCATCCACAGCGGAAAGAATCTAGAGCAGCTTCTCAGATGCTATTTCATCCAATACGTAGTTGCCGAAAACCTCGCAGAGACTAGCGCGTGGGCGACGACAAATCAGCAGTACCTCCGAAAGATCTTCTCGACACCGAACTACATAGTTTATGAAGTTTCAGCCACCGAGTCCGAGATGAATCTCCTCAAATTCATAGAAGAAAGCGTTGTCGATGGCAAGCTTCTTTCGCCGTATTACGCTTCACCCTTCATCGCTCAACTGGGACAAGACCTGCTGACGGGAGATCTGAACCCGATACTTGACTTCAACTACTTCCTTCAGTATGAGAGATATAGAGGTGAACAGATCCCATACCAGAATATCCAAGAACTGAAATCAAAAGTCGAAGCTACGCAGAAGGCTTACGAAGACGCTTCGAAACTCGTCTCATTCGCGTTACAAAGAGGATGTAGATACATCGTACTCGATTCATACCATTCGGAGATGAGAGAGAAGCTCCTCAGAATGGGCCAGAGACTCCTGTTCTCACAAGAAGATGTAAGCCTCTTCGAGATCGTGAGCCAAACAACAGACTATCCTCGCATACTCACCATCAAGACATTTGACACAAGAACAATGTTAAACGTACATGCAATGATTAAGGTCGCAACGGCAGACGGGAAGCTGATCGAACGGAAGGAAACAGACCCGCGTGGAGAAGCCAATTTCACCTTAACTCTAGGAACATACAGTATAACAGCAGCGACCGGTGCTGAAGAAACATCTCAAATAATCAGGCTCACAGATGACATGGATGTGACAATCTTCCTAGGCCCCCCTGAACCTCACATCCTCACCCTCAAGGTCATAGACTCAATGAATGAAGAGCCTGTCTTGAACGCTAGCGTAACTGTTCATTTCCTAGACGGAACCCTTGCGACAGAGGAATTTACAGATGAAAACGGGATTGCGAGAGTTCCATTGAGCACGATGACATACAATGTGACAGCGACGTATGCAAATGCAAGCAGATCTCAAGCTGTAGAAATAGGATCAGACGACTCCATCACCATAACGCTTCAAAGTTTTACAGTAGCCGTATATACTGGCGTCTACCAGGAGACGCATCCGGGAGTTGCATCGATTCAGATCCTACGACAAGGAGCTGTCACGAGATTTGCTTACACAGGAATTCCGGGAACGGTAGTCTTCAACCTACAGCCAGGCACGTATCTCGTAATAGTTACCTTGGGCGATCGAACGATACGGCAAGTTATGACAGTAAGCTATTACACATTCCTACCTGTAGTATTCTATTAGTTCAAAATAGATCTTCAGCTGGAAAGCCGATGACGTGAGACGATGAGGAAGACCTTTGAAGTTTGGCCGGAGGACTACCAACTAGCGTTCACAATTCGCGATGACGACATAAGCTACTTTACGACTCCACAGCAGATAGACCAGATCTACAAAGAAGCTTGGCGGAACGGCTTCAAGGTCACTCTTGCGACAATCCCTAAGCATAAGGCAACTGAAGACAGAAGCGTCCCAAGCCAGTTCAGAGGAAGCCTCCAATTACATGACTTGAGAGACAACGTGGATTTGATCGAATACTTAGGAAACGCGCTTCAATCCGGATTGATTGATATAGTGCAGCACGGTTTCACCCATGAAGACATATCGGGCAATCCTGAATTCTACATAAACGACGGTTCAGAATTGCGGATGAGGCTTAAGGAAGGAAAACGGATCCTTGAAGAATCACTCAAAAAGAAAGTGAACGTCTTCAGCGCCCCTCACGGCATGGTATCGAAAGAAGCTTGGAAGATACTTCGTGAAGAAGGATTGACTATCTGCCGCACCTATGGGCTATACACACTTCTCAAGAATACGCCGATAACCATGAGCAACCTCAAAACCTTGATCAAGATCGGTCTTCGGCACCCTCACATCCTAAAGAGACCGATACCACCCGGAATTGTAAAGTTCCCAGGAATGATCGAACTGCAAAGCTCATGGGTCCACGCAAGCGACCTGCCCTACGACTTAAGAGAATTCAAAGCCACATTCAACCAAGCGCTGGAACATGGGGGCCTATTCAACGTGATAACTCATCATTGGGACTACTTCGATGAATCCCGAAAGGAACTCGTCGGGAACTCCCTTCTAAACCCCCTCTACGAGATTCTAGACTACGTGGATCAATATCCGGTCTGGAAGACAACCCTTCCAGCTGTATCCGAATGGATAAGATCACGAAAGGAAAAATGAACTCGAGCAAGTTGCTTACACTTATCAAACCTTTCTTGGTCAGCCCGTGGAGGCTATTCACACAAAGAGAGAAATAGCCTGTGCGAGCAATTATCTTTAAAATATGAGACTGGTGGAGAAAGCATAACAGGGCTAGAAAAGGATCGGTGGATCCAGAATATTGAGGAGGAAACGAGCATAGAATGAGGCAAGTCTTTCTAAGTACACTTACCTTGCTTCTAATTCTCTCCTCCATCCTCCTCCTCTTTTCAAATTCTATGAAGACCGCTCAATCAGACCCTCAATCCAACCCTTTGACGAAAACGTTGGCAACCCGCATCGGAAAGTACTGGTGGGTAAGCCAATCGATGGATCTTGAATCAGAACTTAGAATCTACCAGCAATTCGATGTCAAATGGGTCGTCTTCTACAATATACCGTCGAGAGGCGAAGTCAACCTTGTACATCAATATGGCATGAGCGCACTGGTCTATCAGAATGCGCTGGCGGCCGAATACACGGACCTACGGAGACGCGGCTACGACGACGAAACCATAAAGGAGTGGGCTCAGAAGAATATCGCTGGCGGTTACTACTACATCAACACGCCGACATCGAAGAATGCAACAGACGACGGCTACAACTCCGTGAGAATCTCACCCTATGGAGGATATCCCAGTAGCGGGTATCTAGACGCGATACTTCTACCTCAAATCAGGACTATAGTAAGATCCACCGAACGTAATGCCGATGGAGTATTCTTGGACGTCCTCTTCTTAAAGTCGAATACGGATGGGAATCCCGGTTTCATGGCGAGATACAGTGAGTGGTTGCAAACAAACCAGAAGCCGGACACACCTGAAAGCTTTCAAGAATTCAGATACTACTCCATCCACGACGTTGCCAAGAGAATATATGACACAGTCAAGATATCGAAGAGTTCAGCGGTTCTGATAATCAGCAACAATAACATCTTCAACCATGAAGATAGAGAAGCGTATGCTCTAGACATCAGCCGCCTCCAAGATGTCTCAGACGTTCTGATGCACGAACACGGCGATCTAGATCAAGTAGCACCGGAAGGAACTATATATAGGCTGAGACAGGAACGCGGCGATGGATATCCCTTGCAGGGCGCTCAACCTGTAACCAAGCCGCTCTGGATCCACTACTTGACCAATCAAACTCAAAGGTTCCAAACGATGCTAACCTACATGAACACGTACGACTTCGGCTACTGGGGGTACAATCAATACTATTGGACTCATACCGCGTCTGGAGGAGATCAATCAGGGATCTCAGCCTCACCAGCCGTCCGCTGGATAGGGCAAGGGCAAACAACTACTTACAGAGTCACGGTGGGTTCTGCTGTAGGTTCTTCGGTGTTCCTCACTCTCTCAGGATTACCTGATCAAGCGGAATACACGTTCTCGCCAAGCACAGTTGCGCCGTCTCAAGAATCAACTCTCACAATTAGCACAAATCCATCCGTGGAGAAAGGCATCTATATCCTTACCATCATCGGAGAAATCGGCTACTCAACCATCTCCACGACGGCTAGACTGAGCATAGGAGGTATGACAACTCATCACTTAACGTATGCCGGAACGGAGTACTCAGTCACAATCCTCACCAACTCCATAGTATCAGATTTCACATTCGATCAAGCAAGAAGACTGGTTAACTATAGCGTCGCAGGCTCCTCCGGCACAGAAGGATTCTGCAATGTAACAGTTCCCAAACCAATATTGGACGGTGAGCCCGTAGTCTTCATAGACAATAGCGAGGTCCACTCTTCATCCACATCGATCAACGCCACTCACTACCTTATACACTTCACCTACACGCACAGCACCCATACAGTCACTATAGGAGGCAGCTACACAATACCTGAACTCACGAAAGCCCAAATAGGCGCTGTAGCCTTCGCCGTATTGACCTTCTTCCTCGCTATCACCCGAAAGAGAAAACCAGAAACAAGATTAGCTAAGAAAAGTTGAAAGATTGAAAGGCTCGGCAACGCAAACCAATAAATCAACATATTAGATGCTCTATCGCAGATATATCGTCACGCAGTATGTGAAGATCACAGAACCCTTAATATGCTATGTGAAGCAAATGGGAAGCAGAACTCCGGATACTCAAATCCCAGCCCGAGATCTTTAATGAAGAATAGATGGTAGAACATGAGTACCGCGAGTAGAAAGAAGATCCTCACGAGCTTTCTAATAGCTTGCAGCGTCTTCATCACAATCGCTACGGCTGCAATGTGGACCATCGAACCCTCTGCCAGCCAGCCCTATCCCCTATCAAAGATCCTGATAACTCGGGTAGGACCTGGATATCCAGCTGATTCAACCAGATATTCGCAGATGGGATTGAACCTAGCTTACGAACTTGAAATCTACCAACGTTGGGGCGTCAAATGGGTCACCTTCTACGGAATCCCAACAAGAACGCAAACCGACCTAGTACATCAATACGGATTGAAAGCCGTAGTCTACATTAATGCGCTAGCTATAGAGTACACTGAACTCCGCGGACTGGGGTATGACGACAACACGATTCGAGATTGGGCTCAGAAGAACAGGGACGGAGGCTACTACTACATCAATACGCCGACATCGAAGAATGCAACAGACGACGGCTACAACTCGGTTCGAATATCGCCCTTCGCCGGATACCAAGGGAGCGGAATTCAGAATGACGCTTTCTTCGAACTGGTCCTTGCGCCGAGACTCGGAAAGATAGTTGATCCAGCGCAAATCAATGCGGACGGCGTGTTCACAGACGTCCTCTTCCTTAAGAAGAAAGGTACAGACACATGGGGTGCTGATGCAAACCCGCACTTCATGACCCGATACAATGAATGGTTGGTTGCCACCGGGAAAACAGACACTTCGTCGAACTTCCAAGAGTTCAGATACTTCTCAATCCACTACTATGCAGGAAGGATAAACAGCACCGTCAAGACCGCAAACCCGTCTGCTATAGTCGTGATCAGCAACAACAATGTTTTCACACGATCAGGACGTGACTCCATTGCGCTCGACATAAGTCGACTGCAGGATGTCAGTGACGTACTTCTCCATGAATGGGCGGATGTCGATCAAGTGGACCCAACGACAGTTATAAACTGGGTGAACTGGGAGAAGAACGGTGACCCAAACAACAACGCAGGCCTCTACCACGTCACAAAGCCTCTCTGGACACACTACCTCACCTACCAAGCAGCGAGGTTTCAAACGGTCGTAGACGCAATGAACGCATACGACTTCGGCTACTGGTGCTACAATCGATACCTCTGGGATAATATCAACTCTTTAAACATAAACGTCTATGATAGTCAATCTGGTCTACCGATTTCTGGAGCCGCAGTCAATGCGGTTGGCTACGGTAGTAAGACATCCGACAGCAACGGCAATGTAAAGTTCTACCTAAAGTCCGGAACATATTCGATCTCCATTACGCACGCCCTCTATGAGAGTTGGTCTGAATCCGTAACAATCTCGCAGAACACGCAACTCAACAGATACCTTACGCCGCGCTTCCCAGACTTCTCGATAGCAGCTTCGCCAAACACACTCACTCTCACGCCTAATACTCAAACTACGTCAACGACCACTGTGGCTTCAATAAACAACTTCAATTCAGAAGTCTCTCTAAGTGTTTCAGGCGCACCCTCAGGGATAACTGCTACACTCGACCAAGTTGAGGTAACGCCTCCACCGAATGGGCAAGCATCATCAACCTTGACCATAACAGCAGGTCCAACAATAACTCTCGGCACACACAGTCTAACGGTCACAGGAACAAGCGGCTCCATAGCGCATTCATGCACTATCACGCTTGTATTGAAGGATTATACAACAATAACCGTCGCATGCGAGCCATCTTCCACAACCTTAGGAAACCCCATAACAATATCCGGGTCAATCAATCCAGCTCGACCAAGTGTACCGGTGAGATTGAGTTACAGCAGAGACTCTCAAGCGTGGCACATAATAGTCACAGTAACAACCGACCCTGCAGGAGGCTATTCATTCATCTGGATGCCATCCATCAACGGCAGCATTTCAATAAAGGCAAGCTGGGATGGAGATCAATACTATTATGGAGCGACAAGCACGCCAGCCCAGATACTGATTACAGGCAATATTGCGCAGCCTACAGGGGAATCAAACCTACTGCTGACCCTCTACGGACAAACGTTTCATAGAGGTGAAGAAGTCACATTGACAGTAACCGTGTTTAATCCTAGCGCTGTGGCTGGAAGAACCCTGACTCTTCAAATAGTAGGCGCCGGTGACTATTACCACTTTGACTCTATACAAGTATCAGCGCTATCAAACTCGTATACGTTCACTTGGAGTATACCATCGAATGCGCTTACGGGCACCTACGTGATAAGCGCAAGCTTGACACCGCCGACCCTCACCGGCTTTGATGGTAGATACATAAATGTGATATGACTTGGAAAGGAGGTGAGAGAAAACTGAATAGGAAGATCATTCTCGTCGCGATCCTATGCTTAATCTTTGCAGGTTCGATCAGCTTAACGAATCGTCACAACGTGGAGATAGTGTACGCGGATCTGCCCGCAGACGGCGACTCATGGACTGAGAATACAGCTTCAAGCTGGTTCTACGACACAGGCAGAGGGAGCTTGACAAGCGACTCGGCGGTAAAGCAGGTGGGCAGCTACAGCCTACGAGCTACGAGGAGAGCGCAAGATGGAGGCTGGCACTATATGCAGTATCCAGCTGGGAGAAACGCTGGCTGGAACCTCAACGGTTTCTCAGGTCTCAGATTCTACGCGCGGCAAGGTGTTGTCCGTACCTTCTATGTGAGGCTGTGCACAAATGACGGAAACTACTACCAAAGAGCTATCACTCTTAGCTCAGCAAACGCTTGGCAGGAGCAGAACGTTCCCGTCGGAAGCACATCCTCCGGCTGGACGAGTGTGGGCGCTCCCAACTGGGCAGGCATCAACTACCTCGAGTTCGGATTAGTGGCAGGAGCAGGAGAATCATTGTGGATCGATGGTGTGCGTTTCTACACTGCGTCATTCACCGTTTCAGCCTCTCCTTCATCTCAAACCGTCACAATCCCGCCCCAGCAGCAACCAACCTACACGGTCACCGTTACATCTACGGGAGGATTCAACTCGCCGGTAACTCTTAGCGTATCAGGGTTGCCTTCAGGCGTAACCGCCTCATTCGATCCATCCTCAGTGACGCCGCCTAGCGGAGGCTCAGTCACATCAACCCTAACTATAACAGTACCCGAGACTACCTCAAGCGGAACTTACCCGCTGACGATAAGCGGCACTAGCGGGGCAAACACTGCTACTACGACTGCTACGCTCATTGTTAGAGGCCCTGAAGTCATACCGTTCCAAGTTAGAGCCGGAGCCACACAGATCGTCATAACCATCATGTGGGTAGGTTCAGGAACAGCAACGGTACGGCTAACAGACCAATCTAACAGCGTCACCTACGAAGAGGCAATGATGACAATCTATGAGAAGATCATAGTTGACGTTGCAGCTGATGGCAGTAAGACCTATACGTACATCAAGAGAGCAACGCTTACTATAGCCCAGACGCAATCCCTACAAAACTGGGTACTGAGCATCTCTCTAACAGGCATAGGAGCCCACACAGTGAATATCGAGATAACCTAATCCACTTCCACCTCTTTTTGAAAGCTTCCAAAAGGGATTCATACTAGTGTAAACGCCCCTTCCCATCCGAACGTCTATTTCCTGCTAGTCACTTCATTATAGATCTGCTCAAATTGAACTGCACGTGTCATCCAATCAAAGTTCTTAACGAATTCGAAACTTTTTCTCCGCATATCTGCTGCAAGAGATTCATCCGCTAGAATAGCTGAGACAGAGGAAGCTATCGCATCCGAATCTCCCGCCGATATGACTTTCGATTCCTCATTCCCCATAGCCATAACAGCTTGAACATTCCTAGTCGTGACAACGGGACAGCCGCAAGCCATAGCCTCGAGAACAACCATCGAGAATGACTCGTAGAACGACGGCAGCACCAAGACATCAGCCGCTGCATAAAACTTGGGAAGATCCTTATGAGAGACTCGACCCTTGAAGACGACTGAATCAGCGATCCCGTGAGCAGAAGACAGTTCACGACACAACTTTTCTAACGGGCCGTCGCCGACTATAATCAAGCTAGCGTTCCTAAAGCATTCATTGACCTTTTTCATAGCGGCAATCAGATACTCCAACCCCTTCAAACGATTTAGACGGCCTACGAATAGTATCACTGGACCATCGAGACCCAACTCTCTCCTGCACTTGTCAGCGTCCATAGGGTGAAAAACCTCAAAATCAACCCCAGGAGTTATGACTACAGGATCAAAACTCATTCCTCTCAGAACCGAGGCTACATCCTCACTCACCGCTATGATCCCGCCCAGACGCTTCAAATATTTTCTCAGTCTAGCAGCTGGTCGGCCGTGAAGTGTAGCGACCGAAGCTCCCATCGGCGCAGCGGAAGCGACGGCGATGAGCGATCCAGGGTCATGCACATGCACTACGTCGTATCTATCCGCCATGTATTTTCTACAACTATGCGCGTACTGTTGCTCATGAACTCTCCAAAGTAAAGGACTCAATTTCGGGTACTTCATAGCAAGCTGCCTTAATGCGAAAACCTGTGGAACAAGATGCAGAGGGAACTCGTCACTTAGCGGGGTATGTCCACCGAATATCCCCTTTCCACAGATAATTTCAATCTCATGACCTAGCTTCCGAAGCTCTCTTGAAAGATAAAGTGTGTAGTACTCGCCTCCGCCACTCATCAACGCGAAGTAAGCTGAAGCCATCGCTATCTTCAAAGGGTACGCCTCAACTCTCAATCAGGCTTCTGTAAAGTCCCTTATACTGTGAGGTTACCATATTCCAGTCATACTGGAGCGCCTTCGCTCTGGCATTTGCCCCAATTCTAGATCGTTCACCCTCATCCATCATCAAACGTTGAATTGCCTCTACGAGAGCCTTTACATCTCGACTATTGACGATAACGCCGTCCTTCCAAGAGTCAATGTAGTCGGAGAATCCTAATTCAGTCGCTATAACAGCCTTGCCGCAAGCCATCGCTTCCAGCCCAACTATGCCAAAGGGTTCCCAATGAGAGGGAAACACGCAGAGCATAGCTCGGTTATAAATGTCAACTATGTCATCCACGAATCCGAGATGCCGAGTATTCTTAAAGTTGATAGCTCTTTTTAGGGGGCCTTCACCTACAAACCAAAACTCATAATTGTTCAGGACCCTCGCTGCCTGAAGAAGCTCAAGAACACCTTTCCTTTCAATAAGCCTGCCTACAAACAGAACAATTTTGCCCTGGCCCGCCCCACCGTTTTTTGGCTTAAACCTGTTTGTGTCAACGCCATTAGGAATAGTTATGCAATCTATACCGTACTTCTTCATTACGTACTCGCTTAGCCAGGAGCTGGGAGAGGTCACAGCCTTGGCTCTTCTCAAGCCTGACCTAGAAAGCCTATCTGAAATCCTTCGGCTCATATACACGTCTGATCCGTGACATGTAATAACAAGCCTCTTGAAACCTCTGAACACATACCCCCATGGCAGCGCCATATGCGACTGGATAATATCAAAACTAGCTAAATCCACTAGTCGATCGATGAAGACCCTACCGATTGAAGAATAGAATAATGCTTTGAACCTTGTATCCCAGACGCTATGTATACTGAGGCCGTGGGTAAACCTAGTTTCGATCTTAGGCCCTGTCGTCAGGATGTGAACATCCGAATCCTCAGCAAGCCTGATGCTTGTTTCCCAAGCAACCTTTTCAGCCCCTCCCGGGACAGGGGGTAGGTAGCTAGATGCAACTATAATTTTCATTAGGAACACTCAGGCAACTTCACATATCTAAGATGGTTTTATAAACTTAAGAATTTCAAAAGCTTCTGATATGAAAGACGAGAAACAATGTCGAGACCGCTCCGGCCCTCAAAGATCAGCGTAATCTTCGGCAACGGGACACTCCTCGATCAGATCAATAAGGGAGAGTTTGAGATCGTACAGGAGAGAATCCGATTCCTGACACAATGTTTCGCTCAAGTCCACATAATCTCTCAAACGCCAATCGACCCCTCGAAGATAATCGACCTCTCAAAGCGAGGTAAGATACTGGTTCATTCACCGGAAAAGAATCTGCAACGAATAGGCAACACGTTGTTTCTCCTCTACGCTTCAATTAAAATCATCAACCTCTTCAAGGAGAACGTGAATCTCATGCGAGCGTACGGTCTTCCAGCGTCGCTTCCAGCGGTTCTTGTAAAGCGGATAATTCCAAGAATGCGACTAGTAATGTCATATCATTACGAGTGGAGTACACAACGTTTTCAACACAATCCACTTCTCTTTACAGTGGCACAGCTTCTGGAAAGCACAGTCTTCAAGGCTGCTGACTTAATAATAGTGCTTGATCGCCGGCTGGAACGATGTGTGACGGCTCGGGGGATCGATCAAAGCAAAGTGAAGGTAATACCGAATTGGGTTGACACTTCAAGATTCAATCCGCGAGAAGATGGTTCTACAGTACGTGAAGCATACTCTCTCAAGAAGATTGTTCTCCTCTACGTAGGGAGACTACATCCAATAAAGAACCTTGAAATAGCTGTCGAAGCAGTTTCAAAGCTCGTCGAGGTAAATCCAAACCTTTCATTTCTCATAGTTGGGGAAGGCCCGCAAAAGCAGAAGTTGCAGGAGCTAGCGTTAGAGTTGAAGATTTCAGAACATGTCGTTTTTGCAGGAACGATTGCGCATCAAGAGCTTCCGCGGTTTTATGCGGCGGCAAACATATTCTTAATCCCCTCGATTGAGGAAGGGCAACCGAAAGCAGTTCTAGAAGCATTAGCATCAGGAAAGCCGGTAGTAGCCACATCTGTGCCAGGTCTCAAAGAACTCATAATAGATGGTGAGAACGGTATTCTCATTCCCCCGAACGACAGTGATGCTCTCGTTGACGCTGTTAAAGCTATACTTTCAAGTCCTACGCTATCCGAGCGATTGAGCGAAAACGCGAGAGAATATGCTCTTAACCACTTCTCTAGAGAAGCGATCCTCGTAGAAGAAGCGCAATTATACGATGATCTGGAGGCTGAACGTTGAGTCAAGGCCACATTCCAATCGTCTCGATAGTGGTTACGGCACTAAATGAGCAGGACACGATCGGTCAATGCATAGAATCGTTGCTGGAGCAGGACTACCCTAAAAAGGAAATCATAATTGTAGACGGAGGATCATCTGACAGAACTTTCGAGATAGCCTCCACATACCCCATAAAGGTCGTTCAAGAGCGTAAGAAGGGTCCTTCAGCGGGACGAAACAAGGGCGTCGCAATTTCAAACGGAGAGATAATTGCTTTTACAGACGCCGATTGCGTTGCCGACCGTTTATGGCTCAAGGAATTGATCAAAAGCTTCAAAGATTCGAACGCGTCAGTCGTAGGAGGGCCCGTGGATATTCTAAACAATGGTAATTTCATCGCTAACTGTATCGCTTCAAGATTTCAAGGTAGAAAGAGTGTGGCCACTTGGAATATTGCGTACAAGAGACAGGTGATCAATAGCCTAGGAGGATTTGATGAGTCTTTGATGGTTGGAGAAGATCTCGATTTAGCGTTTAGGGCTTCTAAGAATGGCTACACAGTAATCTTCAATCCCGACGCGAAGGTCTTCCATAAGTTTCAAGAGAGCTTACCTCAAGTCTGGAAAACATGGTTCTGGTATGGCATCTATTGGTCAAGGCTTTTCCTAAAGCATCCTCGAGAAGCTGGAGGCAAGGTGATCCTAGCACTTGCAGCTCTCACCGCGATCGCTCTAACTTGCTTCACCGCGACACTTCAATCTCTAATATTCTCAATATTCGCACTTGGAATCCTTCCGCTGCTTTACTACATGCCTCTGGCGGCTAAGATGACACTTTCCAACAGGAAAGCGATCTATCTCCTGTTACCCTTTGTACATTGGACGAAGCTGATTGTACACGTAACGGCGATCATCTTGGGCTTGGCGACAGTTTGGAAGCGTTGGTACTAGTCTCTTGGCAAGATGGCTAAATCGAGGATAAAGTAACGATTAAGAATTCTTGGAAGCGCTTCTCACATTTCCCATCAAGCGCCTGTAAGCAAAGTATATCTCCTCAGAAATTTTTTCCCAAGAATAGCGTTCTCTAACTTTTCTGTAGGCTGCCTCGGAAAGTCTTTCATGCAGTTCATCGTTGCTCAAAATCCTCAGAATGGCCTGCGAGAGTTGATCAACATTGCCCGGTTCAACTAACAAGCCGTCAACTCCATTCTCAATTATGAACGGGATGGCACCGACGTTAGTCGCAACGATAGGCTTTCTCGAAGCCATAGCCTCAATCAGCGAGATGGGAAAACCTTCGTACACAGATGGTAACACAAAAGCATCCGCCATCTTCAGTAAATTCTCCACATTCAAAGATCTGCCAAGAAAAACCACACGTCCCCGTAGCTCAATTTCCTCCACAAGCCTTTGTAGATGTGTTTTCTCAGCGCCGTCTCCGACGATCAGTAGCACGGAGTTCGTTTCCTCAGCGATCTTTCGAAAAGCTCTGATCAAATATTCGAGTCCTTTCGACCGTGTTAACCTACCGACGAAGATAACTACCTTGGCATCTTTTGATAGGCCGATTTTTTCCTTTGAGGAATCTGCTGCTCTAATCCTATCGAATCTAGTTATGTCGACGCCATTACCAAGAAACTTAACCTTTGTAGGCGGTACCCCATACCTGAAACGGACATAATCAATATCCGATGGAACAAAAAGAAATAGAAAATCTGATGTCGTAAGTGAGAATCTTTCGAAAGCGAGAAGGATCGGTCTCACAAAAGAAGGCCACTCCACCTGCTTCGAACCGAAAGTTGGAGCACTCAGAAGAAAAGGTCTATTGAAAAGTAGCTTGAGAAGGGCTCCGAAGAAACCCGACGTGAAGTCGTTTGCGTGAATCAATTGAAGATTATACCTGGAGATCAGGAAGACCGAGAGGAAGAAAGATGAAAGATTGAACGTGAATGTCCGAAGCAATCTCCCGTGAAGAGATGGGACGCGATAGATATGTAATGCTCCTTCATGCTCTATCATCTTTCCGTTCGGTAGCAACCTAGTGACCAAGAAAACTTCAAGCCCCTTCTTGAGAAGATCCTTAACAACAGCCTCCACATGCACCTCTATTCCGCCACAAGCCTCGCTTCTAAAATGAGCCGGATATTCCTTTGATCCGAGAACAAGTACCTTCATTTCGTTCTTCTCTCTATACCAAATACGTTGCCTCAATAATGGATAGAATAATCTTTCCAAACGATCCAAAGAACATGAACTATCTTAACAATTGATAGTAGAGGCTTGTGTACGCAACTAGAATCGCAACGATGCCGAAGATAGCCTCCATCAACCATAGTCTCATTACAACCTGCCTTTCTGTATATCTACCCGTCTTCATTACAACATGAGTTAACGATTCAACAGTGCTCTGCGGGGATAAAGTTCCATCAGAGTTGACTTTTCCGAAGCAGCTTCCTCTGAAGAGAGTCCTTGCTTTGATAAGAAACTCAACTACATACGGAAAGAGGCAAATGACACCGATAACCTCCATATCGCCCAAGATTACTGCTGATGCCACAACAACCCCTATAGCGTAGGTCATGCTATTCCCAGGCAAGATCTTTGCAGGATACTTGTTGAAAAGAAGGAATGCTGTAAGAGCTCCTACCATGGGAGCTACTACAAGAGCGCCTAGCGTGTTGCCCATAATCAAAGCTGCAATTAGAACTGAGAACACGGCTATGGCACCCATGCCAGCTTCAAGTCCATTCAGTCCAGCCAATAGATTCGTTAGATTTGACGCGGCGGCGACTCCGACAGGAACAAGAAAGAGAGGGTAGAGGACTCCCACG
>Ga0209725_1000721_pt1 | contig 19545 bp, 16 predicted proteins | sample I18A1metaG_FD_184145 | JGI IMG/M metagenome (GOLD analysis project Ga0209725, IMG submission 184145) | Lake sediment bacterial and archeal communities from Gulf of Boni, Indonesia to study Microbial Dark Matter (Phase II) - ​I18A1 metaG... | ecosystem: Environmental > Aquatic > Freshwater > Lake... | reverse complement strand
AAGGCGAAGTCATCTTCACAACGCTGACCAGAACAGGAACTATCGCCATCAGGTTCAGATCAAACGACGAGACCCGCGCTATCGCTGAGGAATGCTCTTGCGGACGGACTCTCATTCGCCTCCTACCACCCAAGTACCGCTTCGACGACCTCGTGAAAATCCGAGGAACCCTAACAAGCCCCTACGCCATCGACGGCGCCATCTTCGAATATCCGGAGATCAGAAACTACCTCTTCGTTGTCGAGAAAGATCGGACAGGAGTGGTTGACCAAATCAAGATCTTCTTGGAAGCTACTCGCCAAGATCCCAAGACCGTGGACAGCCTGTCCCAGAAGCTCGGCGGAGGAATCTGTGTCTCACCCAATTTCATAAGATATGTTCCAATAGGATCGATACCGACAATAGGAAGGAAAGAGGCAAGGTTCATCGACCTAAGAAAAGAAACCGCTTACCGTGGTTTAGTAAACGACTTCATGCAGAAACATGGATGAATCAGCAGTCGGCTCACTACCTCGCTACAGGTCCAGCAACAGCAGGAAGAGCTGAGAAACATGCAGAAGCGCCTTACAAAGCTAGAAGCTATCTACGTAGAGAAATCAGAGGTCAATGAGAGCTAATTCAAACAGTCGAAAAGGCATGCGTGGCAAACAAGCTAGAGCTCTTGCATGAGTGTCTGCAATAGGCCGAGTACTTTGGCTTGTTTCGCTCTTTTTGTAAGATAGTTATGATCAAGTTTTCCTTCTTGGCGTTTGAGAACTGAAACAGCGTCTTGCTCGTCTTGTACTTCTCTAGATCTCTTGGCAAGCTTATTCACGATGAAGTCTTCTGGTCCAATCACAAATGCTTCGAAATCATTGCCAAAGGGCCGAACCCTGACTCGTCTGTTCAGAAGATCGGTATCAAAGACAACACCGTCCGGCTCTGTCCAAACTTCGATCTCAACAAGGTTCTCTGGGTCTGTTACAAGAAAAAGTGGGGCATCAGGTTGAGGCGAGGAAGGCAGTTGGAAACCGTTCATCCTAAGCAGTTCGTGAGTTCTCACAACATCAGGAAATGATGCGTCGATGGCGATGTCAACATCTTGTGTTGTCCGAATGCGACCGTAAGCGGCAAGAGCATATCCGCCTATTATCATGTAGGGAATCTTAGCTTCGTCAAGGATGCTTACCAATTTGCGCACTGTTCGCGATATTTCTGGCAATCTCATTTACCTCCTGAAATCGAGCATAAGGGTCAACGCCTAGCTCCACCAACCTTCGCACCTGTTCACCTTGTTTGATAGCCTTCTTGATGTCGTTCTCGTTGCTCTGGAGACAGATGTTCAGCAATTGGTTGTATTGCTCTACGAATTGCTTACCAAGCGGTGTCGTTCGAACCAAGTGTCTTGGCCTCCCTACACCCTTCTTCTCCGGTGCCATTTGCAGAAGCCTCCGCTTCGACAACTCTTTTATGAGACTGATCGTGGCTTCACTCCTTCCACCTAGTTTAGCGAGAATCTGTGATACGGATTCCGCGTTCTCCTCGCAATGCCTGAGTATCCTAACCGCTTGGATGGAAGGTAACACGTCGAGACCCACCAACAACATTTATTTCCCATAGGGAAATTAATTAACCTTTACCCTGCACATATGCCGGATGAACTCAGGCACATGTATTCAGGGGTCTCGATTCTATGAGCCCTTTGGCAGTTACGTCGACTCCTAGGATGAGTCTCTAGAAGGGCTTTCGAGGTCGTCTCTGTTTTCCATCCAAGTGGTGGCATCCGCGCTTGCCTTGGCTCTCCCAAGAGCCTATATCACAAGAGCCAAGGATACACTGAGAAGGTGATCTTGAGTGGAAATCACAAAGGTCGCGGTCCTAGGCGCCGGCTTGATGGGTCATGGGATCGCGCAAGTCGCTGCACAGGTCGCTGAATCAGATGTCTACCTTACCGATGTGAAGCAAGAATTTCTTAGTAGGGGGCTAAGGATGATCGACGATAGCCTAGGAAGATTCGTCAAGAAGGGAGAACTGACAGAAGATGACCAGGCCAAAGCCAAGAAGAGGATTCATGCCACCCTTTCACTCAAAGAGGCCGTAAGAGAGGCCGACCTTGTGATTGAGGCCGCCCCGGAAGAGGCTCAACTGAAGTGCCAGCTCTTATCCGAGGTAGACAAGGTCGCTCCCCAACGCACGATCATTGCGTCGAATACGTCCTCGATCAGCATCGCGATGCTGGCTGCAGCGACGAAGAGGCCTGAGAAGTTCTGTGGAATGCACTTCTTCAACCCGCCTCAACTGATGAAACTGGTTGAGATCGTCAGAGGAGTGAAGACCTCAGACGAGACCGTTGAGACAATCAAGACATTCGCCGAGAAGATGGGGAAGGAAACAGTCGTAGTGAAGAAAGATGCGCCAGGCTTCATTGTGAACCGAGTCCTCATTCCTGCGCTGAATGAGGCGATCTTCTTGGTTCAAGAGGGGGTCGCGGAGCCCGCTGACATTGACAAAGCGATCAAGCTAGGACTCAACTGGCCGATGGGGCCTCTTGCGTTACTTGACTACATTGGACTGGACACTACGCTGTCGATAACAAACGTTCTATCAGGAGAGACTGGTGATCCGAAGTACCGGCCCAGTCCGTTGCTCAGGCAGATGGTGAGAGCAGGACTTCTCGGAAGAAAGACAGGGAAAGGATTCTACGACTGGACAGAAAAGTAGTGCCAAGGCCTAACGGAATCTGAACGGCCAATAGCGTGTAGCTATTTCGTGGTTCTCGGGATGTAGATCCCGGTAGGGTCGATTCCTCTAAGCGTTTCTAATTCGAAGTATGTTGGTGGCTCTGTCTCAGTAACCTGCTTCGGAACTGCAAGTTCGAACCCTGTGTTCTCCAGGACCTGCTTCACGGTCACGCCGGGATGAACCGAGAACAAGCGGACCTTCTTTGTCGACTCGTCAAACATTATCTGACAGATGTCGGTGACCACCAGAGACGGGCCTCCACCCGGAAGCCCCAACCTCCGTCTCCCATCAGGACCATCTATGTGTCCAGGGCTTGTGAAGTAGTCAAGCTTCTTCACGAACTTCCTCTTCGCGTGGCTCATTATGATTACGATCCGCTTGGAGCATGAGGCGATATCGTTTCCGCCGCCACTTCCAGGAAGCCTCACCGAAGGCTTCTCTAGGCTTCCGATATACGTCGTGTTAATGTTTCCATATTCGTCAAGCTGAGCCGCTCCCAAGAACCCAATGTCTATTCGTCCGCCCTGAAGGAGAACTCCAAGAGTCTCTCTAAGGCCTATCGCAGCTGCTGCTCGATAGGTGAGTCTAGAGTCCGAAACCGAGAGAGGTAGATCGATGTTTCTGGGCTCAATGAAACCTCCCTCGTATATTACCTTGGAACGCGGCGCATGCGTCTTCTGAGCAAGCATGACCGCAAGGACCGGAAGGCCCGTACCCGCGAAGACCGTTTCCCCATCTTTGATCGCTCGGGCACCGCAAGTTGCCATCATCTCCAACGGAGAATACTCGCCCAACTTGGCCCTTTCCGACTCTTTCATCTTGACCACCTAGTAGCCATAGGGCTTCTTGGCTCGAAGCCTGAGAAGCCTCTCCAAACCAATCTTTCGCAAGTAGCCTACGCGATCTGTCCCTGTGATGTACTCCTCGCTGTACTTCTGCCATCCCTCTTCTGTTTCGCATTGTTTCATGTAGAGCCTTATGTGCTCTAGGTCGTAGTCGTAGTAGTTGTAAACCATCATGGGATGGCTGCCCCAAGGACACTCCACAACCTTGTCGACATACAGTCCGGGTATGACTGTCTGATCCGGCTGAGCCCTCACAACCTCATTGTCAATTATCTCCTCTGCAAGAACGATGACCTTCTTCCCGGCTCTAGCACCTTCCTCGTCTTCTCCTCTTGTGCCGTCGATCTGAGCATTCCCTTCGGGGTCCACTCTTGACACATGCACAATACTGAAGTCGGGTCTCACAGAAGGAACGAGACACACTCGCTCTCCTGTAAAAGGGCAATCGATAACCTTCAGCTTGTCCTTCCGAAACTTCGGCTTTTCAAGATCGGTTCCCATCATGCTCTTGACAGGCATGAATGGAATTCCCATCGCGCCTCCGTAGAACCTCATCGCCATTGCCAAGTTCGAGTAGTCCTCTATTTCGAGGAACCCCTCCTTGACCCTCCGACCGGTGTTCGGAGCAAGGCCTATCGCTTCGATCGCCACGTATGCCAACTCAAACCTCTTCGCAACCTTGGCACCTGCAAGCATATCGATGTCGACTTCAGAGCCGCATGTGTAAAGCGTTAGGTCCCTCTTCTTCTGGCGAACAAGTTCTCGAGCGAATTCCGCAGGGGGCCTTTGATATCCAAAGCCCCCCCAGAACAGATGTGCGCCGTCGAAGATCACCTTCACAGCTTCCTCCAAGGTCACCTTCTTATCCCCTACAGCCGGCTCGCCCAAAGAGATCACCAAGCAACTAACCTCTGCTACAGAGCGTTTCAAGTAAAAAAGTCTGGCGAGAACGCCAAATTCTCAATCTCCGTCTTGATGGTGGCAACCGAGTCGCTTCGGACCCTTACGAATCTGGAGACACGAACACTCGCGTCCTTAGCACAGGCTTATCTCAGAAGAACCTCATCTTCATTCAGATTAGCCTAGACTCTAGAGGGTGGATGTATGTCGTCGTTGCTCACTGACAGCGAGATCCTTCTGAAGAATACGGTTGAGGACTTCGCTCGGAAAGAGATAGCGCCCAGAGCCTCCATTATTGATCGAACAGGCGAATATCCATTCGAAAACGTTCGCCAACTTGCCAAGATGAACCTGCTCGGGATACCTGTGGCTCAGCAACACGGTGGAGCAGGCGCAGGAGTGACCGGGTTCGCTGTCTCTATTCGAGAACTCGCCAAGGCCTGTGCGAACACTGCGTTCATCTGCGGAGTTCATACAATGGTGGCTCTGAGCCTACAGCTCTTCGGAACCGACGACCAGAAAGCAAGATTCCTCGCTTCACTGAGCCAAGGTGAAAGGATAGGCGCTTTCGCGATGACGGAGCCGCAGGCAGGATCAGATGCCGCAGCCATGAGGACATCTGCTGCTAGAGAAGGCGATAGCTACGTTCTGAATGGGAACAAGTGCTTCATCACAAACGCCGGAGCCGCGGACATCTACCTAGTCTTTGCTTCAACCGATCCCTCAAAGGGCTCAAGAGGCATCAGTGCCTTCATCGTTGAGCGAAACAATCCGGGCATAAGAGTTGGAAAGATAGAGGACAAGATCGGGTTGCGAGCATCATCAAATGGCGAAGTGTTCGTAGAAGCCTGCAAGATCTCTCAAGGGAGCCTGCTTGGAAAGGAGGGAGACGGCTTCAAAATCGCATTGACCGCGCTGGACTACGGTAGGATAGGAGTGGCCGCGCTAGGCGTCGGACTAGCCCAAGCTTCGCTGGAAGCCTCAGTAACCTACGCGAAGCAGAGAGCCCAGTTCGGCCAAGCCATAGCATCATTCCAAGCAATACAGTTTGCAATAGCTGACATGGCAACTGAAACCGAGGCTGCGTGGCTCCTATGCTATGAAGCTGCCCGCCTTGCCGACAAGAATGAGAAGTTCACGAAACACGCCGCAATGGCGAAAGTGTACGCGTCGGAAATCGCTCTCAAAGCGTCAGAACGAGCCGTCCAGATTCACGGCGGATACGGCCTCTCACGCGAGTTATCTGTCGAGCGACACATGCGTGACGCAAAGGCACTAGCGATAATCGAAGGAACCTCGGAGATACAGAGACTCGTAGTCGCGAGAGAAGTATTGCGGTAGGAATTCGAGGAGGCTCCACCGGCTCGGCTCGACTGAGAGAATGGCATACAACGCCTGATCAAGGGTCCTAGCAGCCATTCAGGATCGTTGCAGCTATGCTTCAGACCACTCTGTCCTAAGTCAACTTGCTGAAGCTATTTCGATATCTCTTCGAGTGTCTTGCCCTTCGTTTCCATACCTAAGATGGCCACGGCAATGGCTGCCACAAAATGTGTGGCAAAGAATACCATGAAGGTTGGGAACATCCCGAGACCTGAGACTGTGATCGCGGTGAGCGAAGGCGCCAGTATTCCAGCCACTCGACCAATCGCACCAGACCATCCTGCCCCGGTTCCCCTAATCCTCGTCGGATAGAGCTCCGGCGTGTATGCGTATGTCACCGCCCATGCTCCCAGATTGAAGAACGATATGCAGCCCCCCCACAGCAGTATACTCCACTCAACTCGCGCGGTCCCGAAGAAATAGCTGGCTAAGCCTGCCATTGCCATATAGGACACGAGCGTGTATTTTCGCCCCACCTTCTCTATCAGGAAGGCTGCGCTGAGATATCCAGGTATCTGCAGAGACGTGATGAGCATCGAGTACCAGAGAGCCCTGACCAAAGTGAAACCCTCAGAGTAGAGTATCGTGGGAAGCCAGACGAAGATGCCGTGATAGGAGTACGCGATACAGAACCACAGAATCCACAGCATTAGTGTCCTTCTTCTCAGAGGAAGAGACCAAAGCTCTGCCAAGGGATTCCTCTTGGGTCCCTCACTCTCGGTCTGCACCCTCTCTTGAAGTGCAGAAGAGGCGTCAAATCCATGCCTTCTGAGGATCGACAATGCTTCATCTGTTCTTCGTTTGACTTCTAGGAAGCGAATCGACTCGGGCAAGAACCGCTGGATAAGGAGAATGAAGAGTAGGGCAAGAAACGAAACAAGGAATGTGGCCCTCCAACCATGGGCCGGAATCAGGTACCAAGAAAGAGCGCTGATGAATAGCGCACCGAACGACCAAGAGCTCTCTAGGATGGCCACGAACTTCCCTCTGTCTGACTTGGGCACATACTCAGAGAGCCACGTGCTCAAGACAGGCATGATTCCCCCTGTCCCGGTTCCACCCAGAAACCTTAGGATCCCCATGGAGATTGGGTCCCAAGCGAAAGCGCAGAGACCAGTTGTGGTTGCGTAAATGGCGACTGTAAGTTGGACCGTCGGCTTTCTGCCAATGTAGTCTGCTATCGGCCCGAACGAGGAAGCGCCTATGAACATGCCAACATAGTAGACCGTTGCTAGGAGTCCGCCCGTCTGAACCGGCAGTGCCCACTCCTGCAGTATCGAAGGAAGCGCAAAAGCTAGGATCATCACTGAGATTGCGTTGAAAGCCCAAGCCAGAGCTGCAGTGCCCAAGAATACGTAGTGAAACCTACCGACGGTTGCCTGCTCAAGTCGGTCATGAAGCGTCATGTAGCTCTCCCTCAAGGGACATTATGTTCGACATAAAGTGATTGTGCTACTGATTTGAGCCTCGGCGTCAGGCGGACCCGAGGAGCTCTACAGCCTATTAACTTCTTCGCTGCCATCGGCAGCGATTTGACCTCAGAAGTCGCCCTCTGCTGAATCGTCTCAATCTTGGGGAACTCGTACACGAGCCGTCCCCCTTCAACTATCTTCGCGAGCAACGGGATTGTTAACGAAGGTGTCTCCTCGTCGGCCATGCCTAAGAGATCCCACTGAAGTTGCCCCTTCCTTGAATACTTCCGAAAGACCTGCCTTGGGCCCGGAAGGGTTCGTTTGCCAACACTGGTCTTGACGCGAGGAATCCATCTTCCCTCCCTCTCCACGGCAACAAGCTTGTAGACTCCTGGCAGGGCTGGATCATCTCGAGACGTTACAAGTTCGGTTCCCACGCCGAACGAGTCGATAGGCGCCCCTTTTGAGATCAGGTTATTGATCTTGTACTCATTCATGTCTCCGCTTACGAAGATCTTCGTGTCAGAGAGGCCAGCCCTGTCCAAGATTTTTCTCACCTCTGTGCTGAGCTTCAGTATGTCGCCGCTGTCGAGCCTGACCATGGAGAGCTTCTTGCCAGTCTCTATCGCCTTCTTCGTTCCGGCTATTGTGTCATATGTGTCAACCAGAACAGCAGGCTCTGAGGAAAAGACCTTGCAGTATTTCTCAAGCGCCTCTCGTTCAGAGTCATAGTTCATGATGAATGAATGGGCAACAGTCCCATAGGTCGGTATTCCAAGCTCATAGCCAGCAATGACATTCGACGTCCCAATGCAGCCACCTATGTAAGCGGCGCGGGCAGCAAGCAACGCTGCGCGAGGGCCGTGAGCTCTTCTCGCTCCAAACTCAACTACCCCTCTTCCTCCAGCGGCCCGGACGACGCGTGAAGCCTTGGTCGCGATGAGCGTCTGAAAGTTGATGGTCGATAGCAGAAAGGTCTCCAAGAGTTGTGCCTCAATTATCGGTGCAGTGACCCTTACGATCGGCTCGTCTGTGAGCACTACGGTGCCCTCCGGCACAGCAGCGACATCGCCTGTGAATCTGAAGCCCCTAAGATATTCGAAGAATCTATCACTAACGGTCTTGAACGCTGGGTGGGTTCTCAGGAACGCGATTGAGTCCTCATCGAACCTGACGTTCAACACGTAGTGAATAGCTTGCTCAAGACCTGCAGCTACGAGATAACACCTATCTTTCGGATAGGTTCTCACAAACAACTCGAAGGCCGCCTTGTGACGCTCGTTGTTATCAAAGTATGCAGCAGCCATTGTGAGCTCGTAGAGATCAGTCATGAGCCCCAGTTTGCTGTCGCCCAATAGCAGCGATTTCATGGCTCACTATCTCGCTCTACTCACTATTCAAGGAAACCTCTTCGTAGCATCTGACCCAGATATGTGACAACCTCATCGAACGTGTCCATGCATCCATACTTGGGCGAACAGGAGTCGTACTACCGTGTTCGACGTTCTGGCGTCAGTAACGCTCCGAAGGACTTGTCAACACAAAATCTTATAGGAATCATAGCTACGTGCAACAGCCGGGGAGCTGGGCAGACCCGGCTGAGAGGGCGAACCTCGGATTCGCCGACCCTTTGAACCTGATCCAGGTAATGCTGGCGAAGGGAAGAAATGTGATCAAGATCAAGAACGGTCCTGAAACAAAGGTACTGGCCGAAGCTATCGTTTTCGTTGCTCTTGCGAATGCGCTTTACATCATAAGCAAGTTCTATTTTCCTTTTCTGAGACTGCCGCAAGGTGGCAGAGTTACTCTCGCAAGCATGGTTCCACTACTGTGGTTCTCGTTGAGGCGGGGTCTTCGATGGGGAGTAGAAACCGGAGTAGTCTATGGAATGGTCCATATGGTCGTTTCCGGAGATGTCTACTATCCTGCACAGATCCTGCTTGACTATCCTTTGGCTTTTGGCGCGCTTGGACTTGCAGGAGCATTCAGGAATCGCCCAGTAGTCGGAGTAGGCGTAGGGATCCTTGGTCGATTCATCTTTCACTTCATTTCTGGCGTTGTCTTTTTTGGTCAGTATGCTTGGAAAGGGTGGAACGTCTTAGCTTATTCTTTAGCGTACAATGCAACATATCTTGTGCCAGAATTTGCGGTTAGTGCCATCGTGATTTTCATTCTGCTGAAGAGAAACCTGTTGTACATCTACGCGTAGGCACTGCATCACTCCTTCCGGGACAAGAGGAGAGGGGCATTCCTCTGCCACTTTCTGTTTGGAGTAATATCCTTCTGGATACTTGCTCCAGCATGAATGAGTGAATCCTGCGGTAAATCCTGCGAGGTATAATGGCTCGTATCTTAGCAGTGGAGTTCGTCCTCAGCGTAGTCGTCATGCATGCGCTCGTTAGAAGAGGGCTAATCGATATGCGCCTCTAGGCATGAAACCCAATGCATGATGAGAAATCTCCACCCGGGTCCCATTATGCAAGGAAAGTCCCTTTGATAGACGCAAAATCGACTGTGAAGCGAAGGTGCCCATGAGAAATGGCTGCAATCCAACTGCCCACTCACGGCACAGCTTTGAACGGGAACATCATGACGAACATTCCCACAACCGCCAGAAGATATAGACCCATTATTATCTTCGGAGGCTTTTGATCCAATGCCATCGAAGTTATGGCAATGCACACACTAGGCACGGTATTAAGGAAGTAGAATAGATACATTATTCGATTCCACAATAGAGCCATTGGGATGAACGGAAGGTATGTTCCAGCGAACCATGCAATCGCAAATAACGAGATGTCCTGCCTTCTAGAGAAGTATAGGTACGCCTGATAGAGAATAGTGGGCAGCGTTAGGTAGACTATGAGTGGGTTCATGGCTCCGTTGAAATAGATCGATGCATAGGTTCCCACGATAGTGTCATCAACTATCTTGTTCACGTCAACCTTAAGGTATGGGATCTGGACTTGGTTGAGTAGCCACTGCCACGGATTGCTCTGGATACCTGTGGGGAAAGGAGCTACTAGTGCCCGAGTATAGTTGAGGATGAAGGTTATGTGCTCTATCGGACTGGGGTATCCTACCCAGAGTCTATCCATTATGAAGAGCAGGCCCACAAAACTGGCGCCGTACGCGATAGCGAGTCGTTCAAGGTCTCCTAGCCTTTGCATCAGGGATTGCTGTTCCGAGTCTCCTTTTCTTGCGAAAAGGGCCTTGCCAACATGGTAGACGCCAACAGCTAGGATCCCATATAGTCCTCCTATTTTGCATAGGGTTGATAGAGCGAAGGCAACTCCGCTCAGAATCATTTTCCTTCCGAAGTACCAGTAGAATCCGAGAATCATGAAGAAGAGGACAAAGATGTCTAAGGTTGCTATTCGACTGTGCACGAATACGAGGTTGTCAAAGCTGAAGAGGAATGTCGCAATCAATGACAGCAGCTTGTCGCCGCTTACCCTCTTGAGCAGCAGATAGAACACCAGTATGCACAGCGTCCCCAGCAGTACGCTTGGAAGCCTAAACCCGTATTCATCGTTACCGATGAGCCACATTGATAATGCGATCATGAGTTTGGCGAGTGGTGGATGCTCGCGATTAGGATCGAGTCCTATCGCTGCATCAGGATACGGAGGTTTTCCTTCTCCCCCGAGACTTTGTGGCAGACCTAAGATGTTTCGAGCAGCATTTACGTAGTACCATTGACGGGCAGCACTTGTCGCTGCCTCTCGTCGAATATGAGGCTGCCCTTAGGTAGGTCTAGCCAGATGAGCCTCAGTGCAAGGCCGATTATGAGAAGGTAGACAAGAGCCTTGTCATAAGGGTCCTTAACATCAAGGTCCATATGAAGGTGTTTGCCCGCCCAGTCCAAGCCGTACTTGATCTGTCCTCACCTCCAATATCTGATTCTATTGTCACTTCTGAGCTGTCTCTTCTCTTCGCCTTCTTGCTGATCGAAAAGTCGCGAGCAAGGCCAATCCGATGATCGTGAACGCAACCAGAAGCGCAAGGTCCACGGTCCAGTCGGCGGGCTGTCCAATGGTTGTTGTTGACGTGACGGTCACAACGACCATAGGCACGATCTCTAGGCTCTGTGGAGGGTAATATGCTGTCGAGACCTTTGTCCATGCCGTATCGTTTGCCACATGGTAGATTATCGCTGCATAGGACTTGTAAGGACCTGCGGAAATGCCCTTCGGGATGCCAAAGACAATTGTGTAGGTTATGCTCTGCCCCGGGACGAGAAGATTGGTCTTCTCGCTTCCTCCACCATAAGCATAGGCGTTCTCAGGCATCCAAGCGAAGTGCAAGCCAACGAACTCGAGTTTCAGCTGCTTCTTTCCATCATTGGAAAGGGTGATGCTGACCGAAGATGTCTCCTTCGATTGTGGAAGAGCATTTCCGTCGTTCCAGATCCACTTCACGGAAAGTCCCGGTTCCTGAGCAAAGGAAGGAGTCAACAGGAGGAGAAGTGAAAGAAGGGTGATCAGAACATGTCCATACTTCAAACGATGGCGCCTCTCAGCCAATGATTGCATATAGTCGGTCGAACTGAATATAAGAGATTTGAAACCGAATAGGCAGAATAGCTACCTGATCCTTGCGAAGAGATCTTCAGTCCAGATCTTCAGTTTTCCGGGATACAGCACTCTCAGGAAGAGCACTAGCCATATCACCTGCCTTATCGCCGAGAATGCTTGCACTGGGCTACTTGCCACCAAAGGGTTTCCGAGATTCAACTGAGGGGTGAACCATAACACAATAATGAGTGCATTAAAAATCTCGGCCACGTATAGTAACCAGAGAGGCGCAAGAGGCATCAAGACGAGAAAGGGCAAAATCATCAACGCCATTTGGGGCGGGCAGACATACGAGGCTATGAGCCATGCTAGGCTCATCAAGAATGATCGCTCAAGGATTCTCGAGGCCTGTGAAGGATAATCTCGCTTACTCGTCCCTGCTATTCCCTTATAGACCAAGTACAGCAGGACGATCAGGCTTGCGTAATGTGCGTTCAGGTCCATCTGATCAAAGAAGTAGATCAACCATGAGTTCTCGATCCCCCATGTCATATGGTGTCTCCAAGTTCCGAACCACACATCATACTTCAAGAGGATGAAGGGCGCGTTCAGTATCGCAAAGACGCCGGCAGCAAGGGCAAAGAACTCAAGCCTTGCCTTCCAAGTCTTCTCTTCAAGAAGATAGATCGGCCCCAAGACCGCAGGATAGATCTTTGAGGCTATCCCAAGTCCTAGACTGATCGCGGAATAGCGTTTCTGCCCGCGGAGATAGAAATAGATCGAAAGGGTTGAGAAGAATATCGCGAATATGTCCCAGTTGTATATCGTGAACATAATGAAGCTAGGCGTCATGAGAAAATAGAGGAACATCCTCTTCCTGTCAACTCCCAGCGATTCGCAGAGCTTGTACACAACAACCACTGTTCCCAATGCAAACGCGATTAGTACAAGGTTCATTGCCAAGGAATAGAACGCCATTGCGATACTGAAGTCACCTGACATCGCCCTGCCGAAGTACGAGGAGAGATACGTGAAGAAACCCACGATCACCGGATACTCGAAGACGTAGTCGTAGTAGGGGATTCCGTGGGGGCCTTTCCCTATGCCTTCTCTCCAGAAGATGCTTGCAATGTCCGTGTAGTGGTTCGGCACGATCATCGGGAAGTGCTCCCAGAAGCCGAAAGCGAGGATTGCTCCTGCCACAAGTAGAATCTCAGCCAAGTCCCCTGGAATCGCTAGGCCTGAACTCCTCTCACTCAATAAGATTCCCGAAACGACTAATTCTGGAAACTTATATAAAACAGGTAGGCGTTGCGAACCAGTTCGATCCTCGACTCTAGTTAATCACTTGCCCAATGCTGCGAACCAAGAAGCCAGCTCGTAGGGAAAGAATTGCGCAGATGCTGCAATAGCAGTGTTAGGCCAAGTCTGCAGGGGCCTATGCGGCTTGCTGCAGATTCTCGAAACTGAGGGCGATGCCTTGTCTTTCTATCTTGCGAAGCAGATCTTCAGGTTGTCTATGTGGAACAGTCCCCTGTTATATGCGCTATAGAAACCGATGCCGCCCCAAGTCCCCATTGACCATGTTTGGTCGAAGGCTGAGCAGATCAAGTAGCCGTCTCTGTAGCAGTCGAATTGCCCGCCATTGATCACGATCCTGATGTGTGACCAAGCTTGAAGAGGAATCATTCCTTTCGCCGAGGGTGTCCCTATGATCTCCCAGCTGCCCCACCCGTTCTGTTTGAGGAAGTAGCATTCCCAATCGTTCGTGCTCGTCAACCTGAGAGCATAGTACTCTGTGTCGCTCTGCATTCTGAATGTGACAAAAGCCTTCTGTCCTCCGGGGTTGTCGAATAGTACGTCAAACTCTATTACCCCGTTCGTGAAGCACCTCGTGTCCGGTCGAGAGACGTAGGCTGAGTAGGAGTTCACGTCTGCGAACGGAGCGCCGTCGCCGAACTCACTCGGATGGTCGTAGAACATGGAGGGAGCCGACCTGCCTGACGAAGTGTTTCTTCCTGGGGATCCTCTGTAAGCGGTCCATTGGAATCCCTCCGGGATTCTGAAGTTGTCGAGATAGAAGGAGGAGGCATAGTAGTTGTTCTGAAATCCTATTCCGCCCCAGTTTCCTCTTTGCCAAGTCTCATCTACAGCTTCACAGATGCGTACGCCGTCCTTGTATGCCTGAAATCTTGGACCACCAACAGTGACTATGACATGAGACCAAGTCTGCGTTGAGAAGACGCCGAGGTCTGACTGTGTGCCTATGATTCGCCAGTTTCCGCATCCGAAGTACTTGACGAAGTAGCATCTCCAATCCTGAGTACTTGTGAGTCGAAGAGCGTAGTAGGTGTCGTCGCTTTGCATTCGAAAAGTGAGCATGGCGCTAGCGCCGCTCTCTCTGAGCGTTTCAAAGTAGATGTCAAACTCAATCATCCCATCGGCGAAGTTCGCTGTCACCGGGTCTGACAGGTACAGCGCTGTAGAACTCTCGTCCTTGAATGCGCCCAGTTCCCCTCCAGTGAGCGGATGGGTCATACTGAGGACAGAGCCTCCACCTCCTCCGGCCCGGATATCAGGGCTTCCCCGGTGAATTGTCCAACGATCGGAGAGCGAGCCACTGAAATCGTCGAAAGCAGTCAAGCCGTCAAAGACTTCAAACCATACAGCCGTGAAGGGCTGTGCCTCAGCAGTCCTGATGACCGCGGTGTTTGAGACAACTACCAAGCTGAGAAGTGCCACTATCGCCACGAAAAAGTGCCTGTTCATATCTCAAGACCCAGTCAACAATCCCTCAAACCATATTTAAACTTGATGAGATTCACCTGCGTTTCCAATGGAGCCCTAACATCAAACAAGTCATTGGGGAATCGAAGTTCCAAAGAGGGGGTTCCAAGTCCGACCTGCCAATTCCAAGGTCTTGATCCTGATGAACTCTTTCGCTTGTCCCGGAACCCTCATCCTTCAGGCTGAGCGATGGGTTCTTGGAGTTGACCGGACAGGCCGCTATTTCCGATCCATGACCCCCTAGACGATTCCCGGCCTACGGAAGCGGCGATGCCAAGTTGGCGACTAATCTTCTATAAACGTGCCTTGAAAATTACATTGGACTTGTCGTTAACATTATATAGCCTACCCAAAGGTATAGCCTTACTTCTGTGATACGTTTGGAGCCAGTTTGGTATTTTCTAGGCTTCAACATATGCTTCTTCGCCGCCTTGATGCTATCCGGTCGATTCTTGAGCCGAATAGCCGGAAAACATGCTCTCAGGCGGCTCCTTCTAATCTTCTCGCTAGTCTTTCTGCTCACGATGCTTATCCCTCAAAGTGCAGTCGCCACAATCATTATCGAGAAGGCCCTGCCCACGGACCCTGTAAGGTCCCCGTTCGGAATAGACGTTGCCAGAAACAGTAGCTATGTGGTCTTTGCGGAGAAGCATGCGGGCAGAATAGGCTTCTTGGGCACAGGGCAATGCTTGCTGAACGGAGTACCCAACTATACGTTTACTGAGTTTATCCTGTCTGGACCTGATGGATCGACAGCTGAGCCCAGAGATGTTGCCTTAGGCAACTTGACCCTGAATCGGAACCACCCAATCAACTACCACAACGAGCGTTTTGTCTGGTTCACAGAATTCGTGAGGAACAGGATCGGCAGGGTCAGCATAGTGACCGGAATGATGGAAGAGTATACAGTTCCTACTCCGAATAGCGGGCCGTGGAACCTTGATATTGACCCGTACAATGGAAGCGTCTGGTTCACAGAATACCAAGCTAACAAGATTGGGAGGCTGTTCCATGTCTCGGCAGGCGTTTGGAGGTTCATCGAATACTCTCTGCCCACACCAAACAGCTATCCGGTTGACATAGCTGTGGATCCAAACTACTGGCACACTCCAACAACCCCGTGGGGTACTATCGACTTGCAGACTCATATTTGGTTCACCATGTCCGGATCCAACAAGATCGGAAGACTCAACGGGGAAACTGGCGAGATAGTCGAGTACTCAACCAGAGGGACCCCTTGGGGAATCGTTGTCACCCCTCAGAGCTTCGTTTGGTTCACACAGAAGCTCGGAGACAGATTGGCGAAGCTCAATCCTTGGACAGGTGAGATAACTGAGGTTCCTCTCCCTGTTCACTCTCCTGGCAATGAACCTCTCTACCTAGCCAATGACACCGACGGCAGCCTGTGGTTCACGGAAAGTGCAACTAACATAATCGGAAGATATGTGCCGGGCACTAACGTCTTTCAGGAATGGGTCGTGCCGACTACGGCATCGAAGCCACACGGGATAGCGGTGACGCCAAGACTTTTCGGTCCCGGATTGCAGACTTCCCCATATGATCACAGAGGAACTATCAGCGTATTCTTCACAGAGGAAGTTGGAAACAAGATCGGAAAGATCATCATACCTTCAGGTCCTTCGACGACGACAACCGTGGGCTGGATCTCCTCAGCAAGCACGACAACTAGCTCCGCGACTACCTTGACAACGGCGGCGACAACCACAACCACAAACAGTACTGCTTCAAAAACGTCGACAGCTGCGGCGTCACAAAGCAGACCGACATATGGGAACTTTACGACAACCTTGACAGATACTGTGAAGATTCTGCAGACATCCACTACTAGCACTTGGACCAAGACAACAACAACGACGAGTGTCACGACCACAACATCGACGAGCACATCTGTCACCACCACAACATCGACCACCTTGACCACGACAACTGTCACGTCGACCTCGACGACAACATCTTCCTCCACCTCGACAACGACTACGACTACGAGCACAACCTACACGTCTACTAGCTACTCGCCGACCATCACGACCCCCACAACCCTCAGCACAACATCAACGTATCTTACGACGACAACAACGACGGCAACGCCAACTGTATCTATGACATCACAGGTCCTCGCTGTCACTACAACGACGACCACAGCCGTAGTGACGACGACTCCCGCTGCAAGGGCTTGCATAATCGCGTCCGTCGCATATGGCTCAGAATTGGCGCCAGAGGTTCAATTCCTGAGAGAATTCAGAGATGAAGCAGTAATGTCGACCTTTGCCGGCGCTCAATTCATGCGTGTCTTCAACGCCTTCTACTACTCATTCAGTCCGAAAGTAGCGGAGCTGGTGGCTGGAGACTCGATCCTTCAAGCGATCGCCCGAACCTTGATCTATCCGCTTCTGTCTTCACTGCGCTTCGCAGCTGTTGTGAGTCAGATCTATCCTCAGGCTTCACAACTGATGATCACGGTTGCTGGCGTCCTAGCGAGCGGCATGGTTGGTGTACTGTACCTCTCACCGGTTGTGATCCTGTTGAAAGCGTTTCGCAGAAGGATGAATGCCTTGGGAGGTGTTTGAGTTGGAGCCCATAGTCGGATTTGCAGGCCTTAACGTATGTATGCTCCTAGTCCTATTCGTCGCAGGAAGATTGAGGCATGCAAAGACAAAGCTGTGGCTGAGAAGCATTAGTCTGGTGGCCTCTGCAGCATTCTTGGTAGGCTTGTTGATCACGCCGGTAAGTGCCGCAGTGATCGCGGAGTATTGGCATGGATCTAACCCAGCCCGTCCATGGGAGGTCGCATGTGATGTCTCAGCGAACCGGGCGTTCTATACAGCGCAGATGAGCAACCGAATTGGGCTTGTCGAGTGGGGTGCAGGGAAATTCACAGAGTGGACAATTCCCACATCAGGGTCAATGCCTTGGGGCATCGCACTCGGCCCTGAGATACTCACGGACACAGGAACATTCGTCTGGTTCACTGAATCAGTAGGTGCCAAGATAGGACGGCTGAACCCAATCACAGGGGAGTTTATCGAATGGTCAGTGACGCAGGGGTCTGAGCCACATGACATTGCAGTTGACAGGGCAAGATTGACAGTTTGGTTCACAGAGTTCACGGGCAACAGAATCGGAAAACTTGTCTACGTGTCCGGAGTAGGCTGGAGGCTGACTGAGTATCCGCTTCCGACGAGTCCGGTTCCGGTAACCCAGCCGCAGCACATAACCGTAGACAATGACGGCATAGTGTGGTTCACTGCGTACGGATCAAATCACGTTGGCAGGTTCAATCCTTTCAAGGGTGAATTCACGATTTATTCGGTTCCCTCTTCACCCAACGGCATAACCATCGACAAAGATGGGTTCGTCTGGTTCACATCCATTGGAACTTGGTCGATCTGCAGGCTGGACTGGTGGAAGAACCAGACTCTCAGTTGGGCAGTGCCCACAAGCGGATGCAGCCCGAGTGAGCTAATCGTCGACCAGGACTACAATGTCTGGTTCACAGAGTTCGCGTCAGCAAAGATAGGCAAGTTTGTTCCTGGAACCGGCAACTTCTATGAGTATCCGACTCCGACGGCGGGAAGCCAGCCATACGGAATCTGCATCCACTCATCTGACACAATAGTGTTTACTGAGGCGCAGTCGAATAGGCTTGGAAGGCTATTCCAGCCGGCATGGATGGCAGGGGGCGTGGACACAAAGACGACGACTGTTGACTGGGTCAGCCACGCATCTACTTCAACATACACGGGCACTGTGACGGCTTCCGCTACGACGACAATCGCCTCAACAGCGCCGACATCGACCACGACTGCGTTCACTACCTCTACCCAGACCGCTTGGTCTATCACGAGCTCGACGGTTACTGAGACCAAGTCCATCCTCTACACTAGCTCAACAACGACCAAGACACAGACATCAACGAGCACAACCGTGACCACGACGACGACCTCGACGACCACTTCGAGGACTTCGACGACAACCGAGACATCCACGACGACGACAACTACATCGACGACGGAGACATCAACGACCACGGAGACATCGTCGTCGACGACGACAGTGACCTATCCGACGACAACGCTCTGGCCGACCATTACCAGCGTGATTGTGACGTCTTGGACTTCGACATCGAGCAGTTTCACTACCTCAACTACTCAAACGACTACAACTTCAACCTCAACTGTCGTTGTGACTTACCTGACGACGACAACGGCCACGCCGACGGCGCGACAATGCATAGTCGCGTCAGCAGCTCACGGGTCAGAACTGGCTCCGGAAGTGCAGTTCCTCAGGATGTTCCGAGACCAATCGGTTGAATCAACATTCGCAGGAAGCGCATTCATGAAGGCGTTCAACGCCTTCTACTATTCGTTCAGCCCGACGGTGGCTTCGACCATGGTGCAAAGTCCCGTTCTGCGAGAGGCGGTCAAGCTGCTTCTCTACCCGCTAGTAGCGGCGCTTGGTTCAGCGTCAACGGTATTCAATGCGCTTTCCCTGACGCCAGAAGTGGCTGTTACCATCTCAGGACTTATGGCATCGACACTGATCGGAGTAGTGTACCTCACTCCACTCGCAGCGATTGCCTGCGTACGGTCAAGAAAGGATAGGAGAAGACATAAGGCGAACTGAAGGATTGCACGTGGTTTGATTGTGGTCAGCGACTTGGCTTGTACTGCTCAACGCAAGCCTCATCTCACTTGTTTTCATCCACAGGCGAACTAGGATTCCCCGCCTCCGTGCGCGGGCATTACTCGCAACGATCTCTCTGATATGTCTAACAGCGCTGATCCTTCCTCCCGCCCAAGGAGTGATCGTCTACGAGTATGGGCTAGCCGGGACGCCGATCCCTTGGGGAATAACCATAGACAAAGGGGGCACTGTTTGGTTCGCGGAGCAAGGCACCAACAGGATCGCCAAGCTAGGCGCAGAGTATCAAATACCCACACCTGGCAGCGTGCCTTGGGC
>Ga0209725_1000720_pt1 | contig 19570 bp, 17 predicted proteins | sample I18A1metaG_FD_184145 | JGI IMG/M metagenome (GOLD analysis project Ga0209725, IMG submission 184145) | Lake sediment bacterial and archeal communities from Gulf of Boni, Indonesia to study Microbial Dark Matter (Phase II) - ​I18A1 metaG... | ecosystem: Environmental > Aquatic > Freshwater > Lake... | reverse complement strand
TGTGAGAGAACTCGAGCGCTTCCTTTCGAAGAAGGTTGAAGAGTGTGGTCACGCGTGGTAGGCCGATTCCGATCAGCCGGGCTTGCTCTCCGTAGACGTCTCTTGGAGTTCCATCGAGAACGATCCTGCCATCGTCCATTATCATCACTCGATTCGCGTGCTTCGATACAATGTCAAGTCTGTGTTCGACTAGGATGATTGTGATACCAAGCTGTCTGTTGAGGTTAGAGATGACTCCCAGTATGTCCAACGCTGACCTAGGATCGAGAAAGGACGTAGGTTCGTCCAGAACCATGACCTTTGGCTGCATAGCCAGAACAGCTGCTATCGCTGCCCTCTGCTGCTGACCACCGGAGAGTTCGTAAGGGGGCTTGTCTTTGAGCTCGGTTATCCCGGTTGCATCAAGGGCCCAGTCGACGCGTTTCCTCGTTTCCTCTCTGCTCAGTCCTAGGTTCTCAGGGCCAAAGGCAACGTCTCTTTCGATGCTGAGAGAGAACAGTTGGTTCTCGGGATTCTGGAAGACCAAGCCTACGTGCGTGGCTAGCTCAGCTGTTGTGTGCTCTTTCACATTCATACCATCAACGACGAGTTCGCCAGCGAAGTCGCCCGAGTAGAAGTTCGGTATCAGACCGTTCAGACATCGGCAGATCGTAGTCTTTCCGCATCCGCTCGGGCCCGTGAGAACAACGAACTCACCCGGAGATATGTCGACGGACACATCTTGAATTGAGGGCTTGGACGCGCCAGTATACGTGAAGGTCAGATTCTTGGCCCGAATTATCGACAAGCCCCTGCTGCCTCTCGCCGCCCGGTGCGGATCTAACGTCTTTTTGGGTAACTACTATCTTTCGAGTTGCGCGCCATATCTCGGCTGCGCGATATAGCCTTTCATTCGGCTAATGTGCCTTTTCGATCGAGGTATGTTCTGAACAGCTCAACAGATTTCCTAAGCGCTTCATCGATACTGCCTTCGACAGTTGCACCTGCGGCGGTGGAATGGCCTCCTCCCGCACCTTTCATGGTTTCGCCTAGGACAGTTGCCAGATCTCGGCCAAGGTGAAAGTTCGTTCTCGAGAAGAATTCACTGGTGGAGCGAAAGCTGAGCGTCAATCCCGTCTCTTTCTCCCCACCGACTATGGCGAGGTGTGCTCCCAGTCCAATCAGCGCGCGTGCAACGGATGCGTGAAACGAGCCCACTGTGGAAGTGGCGACAATCCAGCCATCAATATTCTCCCAGTTCAGGCGCCGAGCGGACTTCATTCGAGCAATACGTTCTGAATTGTCCATTGGTACTCGGATGATGTTCAACGCTTTTGTGGCGTCGACACCGCTGTCCAAAAGCTTGCATGCCAGTTTCAGGGATCGTGTGGTAGCGATTGCGAAGTGGCCAGTTTCATACGCGAGTCCAAGAAAGGCCGCAAGGGCTTCGTTCTTGGCAAGTCGAACTCTCAGCGCTTTGAAGAGTTCGTACACGACCTCGCAGGCGGAAGTAGCCCTTTCATCAGATATGAGAAGACTCGCGCGTGCGCCAGTCTCAGGATGAATTGCGTGGTGATCAATAACAATGAGAGGCCTACGAGAGCTCTCAACGGCTTGCTTCAGGCTGCCAAGCTGTTGGAGTGTGTTTGTGTCAACTGTGAAGATCGCGTCAAATTCGGTCGGTTCGGCGCTTTCTCCAACCTCAAAACGGATATGCTGTAGCACGCGAGCCGAGACTTTGCTCACGCCGTCGGGAGAGACCACGACCGCTCTCAGACGCCTGTTCATCCGTCTGAGAAGTCTTGACAGCAGATATGCTGAGCAAACCGCGTCCGGGTCTGCATTCTGATGGCAAAGTATCAAAACCGTCCGTGAGGTCTTTGCCGTTCTTGCTAGTTGCTCGAAACGTCGCACAGATTCAGCTCCCGAACCTTCGCCTCCGCAGCGCCAAACGCCGCGTCGGTCGCCTCGTCAATGGTGACGCTGAGGTTTAGATCCTCAAGGTCGGTCTCGACGGCGATCTCGACATTCAGCAAGAGGGGCTTGTCACCAATAGCCTCAACAGCCAAGTTCAAGTCTTCCAGTTTCTTTAATGAGATCTTAGACAGAATGAATCTTCGAGCAGCTTCCTCGGCGGCCGTGCAGATCGCTTCTATCTCGTCATCAGTCGGCGCTCGGCGAAGCTCAATGTCCACAATCGATCCCGCTCACACGTGAACCAAGGTTATCGTTGGGAGAGCTATTCTGAAGCCTTTGGCGTCCGTAGTTTTTCTTGGAGTTTCTGCTGAATGTCTTTGATCCTCTCACGTGTTCGTTCTTCTTGTCTTCCGAGGACCGTTACTCGTGTGTTAAGCAGCTCTTTCTTCTCTTTCAGTTCTGCAAGTAGTCCTTCCTTATCTGCCTTAACTAGGATGCTCCCAACGCTCTTGTAAACTGGGTTTTCGGCAGTCACTTTCTCGAGTTCAGAAAGTGCTCTGTCAGTCTCCGACATCTCGATCTCAAGTTGCTGCTTTTGGGCTACAACAGCTTGAAGTGTTTGCTGCAGCTGTTGAAGCCTAACCAGCTCTTCTTGGACTTGAGGCGGTAGCTCGACTCCTTCACTCATGGACTTCACCATTTGAAGCAGCGGCAAGTTTTGCCCGTAGGTCTGCGCGGCGAATACATAAGGGTTTCAAGGACAGACAAGTTTTCGTGAGTGCTGCTTGAAAGAGCTGGCAGCTGAAGAGATGGTGCGGCTACCGAAGGATCAGGTGTTTGTCCCAAGTTTGACCCCCGCCTCGTGAGAATTCTTGGGTTTTCTTGACGCACGAGTCTTGCACGGGCGGCATTCAGTTTCAGCCGCCTCTGCTGAATATAGCGAACCACGATGTCAGCCGTTCCGGCGAGGTCTGGGTTACGATGATAACGCGAGACGGAAGAGTCTTGCAGATCTCGGAGACGCATCTATGTCAGCGCTGCAAAGCCCTCGTCAAACACACGAGTTTTTCTGTACGATACAATGCCTCACCAACAGATCCCGACAGCGTTTTGAAGACATTTCGATGGATCTGCTCCAGGTGCGGTGAAGAAAGGGAAGATACACGGGAGACGTTGATTCCGAGCAGTAGATCGCGCCTCATTGGCCGTATCCTCAAGATGCGAGATGACTATGATATACGGTCGATGAACATCTCGGCAGAAAATGGGAAACTGACAATCCAGATAGCGTTCGAAGATTCGCGGAGGCAGTCGACTTAAATCTCATCATGAGAGAGACGCCTACGGAGTCGCCCGGTGGGTTTCGATGGTTGAAATATCCATTCATGATCAAATCAGCGACGAAACGACTTCCGCTAACGCTGGAATCCTACGCATCGACAAAGTCTCGGCTGCTTTGCCTAACAAGTTCGCTACAACGGCGGAACTGAATGCAACTCGCGTGGTGGGAACAAAGGACACTCTTCCGGGAGAGGTGATTGTCTCTGCGAAGCTGATGTACCCGGACTCGCTCAAGAAGATCCTGAAGGAGGACGAAGCTCTTCGAAGCTTTGCCCGCAGGGTCTCGCGTGAGTCGGGCGGATTTGAAGACGTCGCGAGGCTCCTGTTTTTGGTGTTCAAAGGGGAGGCGTCGTATACCGACGCAGAAGAACTCAGGACTCTACTTGACCTGCAGTACTTCGCGGATATGGATGTGATTACCGTCCAGCAGGCAGGTGGCATGAGTCCCGAAGACTTCGCTTCCCTGCTGAAGTTCACGCAGAGGTGGATAGATCAGAAAGGCATCGACAAACCGATGATGCCCGTGGTGCAGGCGTCAGAGACTCAGCGAGAGATAGAACTTTTCTCGGCGCCGGTCGTCAAGAGCAAGTTACGCCTCATGGGCGTTGACATGAGAGGCGGCTTCCACTACTACACCCTCAGAGCCGTCGAGAAGATCAAGAAGAAGAATCCGGGCATATGGATTCACGCTTTCCAGGTTCCGCCGAAGATCAGGTTTGCACAACACATGCTACCCAGCTCCCAAGGCATGCTCATGCCGTACTTTGGAGTCGACAGCTTCTCTAGGTGGGTCGTCCCTCCGCCGCCTGTTCCGCTCACAAAAGACAAGATCAACGTCTTCGATAGGTCGGGATGGGGAGTCTTCAAGAGAAAAGAATGGACAAAGCTGCACGGCAAGAAACTCACCTGCACATGCCCGATGTGCAAAGGTCAGAACCTTGACGGGTTCTACGTCGGGAAAGTCCTCACCGTCCTCAGCCGCAGCAAGGTGCACGACCACTACGCACAGCAAGATGAGTTGAAGAAGGCTTCCGAGAGCATACGGAAACGAGAGTACAGCCGCTTGATCAAGACGAAGAAGTATGCGAACCTCTTTGTCAGCGAACTCAAGAAATCTGTGGAAGCGGAAGCAAGAGGCTAGGATCCTGTTTCCGCCAAAAGCGTCATCAGGTCCCTGAGATTCACTTCGGACTTCGTACGCCATCCGAGTGACAAAGACCCTGCTTCATCTTCCTTCAAGTACCCGTTTCGCACGAAGGCGTCTAAGAGAGTGAGCGTCTTCCATCTTCCAACCTTCTGAGCGAGAAGTTTCTCCACCTCTTCTCGCGGAGCCTTCCCCTGTTTTGTGACCACGTACGCGATCGCGATGGTGAGAGCGGCTAGGTTGTCGATTCGCCATCCAGACAACCGTGCCTCCTTGGGACTGAGCGTTCCCCTGAGAGTCACCAAGTACCGAGCATCATCGGGATTCTCGGCTGGCGGACCTTTAGCGAGTTGACCGGCATCAGAGCGATCAGGCTCAACTCTCTTCACCTCGAGGTCAAAGTCCGCTAAGAGAGCGTCAAGCTGCTTGACGACCTCCCTGTAGTTCTTGCCTAGGCTTGCTTTCAGCTCCCACTCTTTGGCCCCGGGCATCTTGCCTCGCTTGAAGAGCAGAAGATGAATTGCGTGCTTCAGCTTGTCACTGTAGAAACGTTTCTCATCGCTCGCCGGTTGCATGGGTCACCCTATCCACCCGGTCGTGTTTCGGTTTCTCTTGGTATCGCAATTGGGTAGCTGATCATTCCTGCTGTAGTCTTCCCCGTTGGAGTCGACACCGAGATGAGCTTCATACTCGTGTCGTTACGTAGCATCTTGGCAAACCCATACGTGAGCAGGAAGCTCACGTAGTATGCGCGTTTTACGGTTTCTTGGTAGGTGTCTCGTCGGACAAAGGACCAGTAGTCAACAGAGTCGCTCTTCGCGGTCTCGGTTTTCAGTTCCTCCCATAGCTTGCGAAGGTCCTTGGCAAAGTCTTCACGAGTCAGTATGCCAGATTTGACAAGGGAATCCACATCTGTGGCTGACGGCGGAGCCGCCCTTCCCAAGGCGAGCCTCTTCCTTCTTTCCTCATAGGATAACAGTTGATCCCAGTAACGGAGCCCTTCTTGTATTCCCTTGGATGTCAGTTGTTCCCTCTCCACGATCGGATGCCAGGATTTCAAGAAGATTTGGCCAAGTCGTCTTACGGAGAGCACACGGAATTTCTTCTCCAGCATCTCGGGGTTCGTGTATAGCGCGCTTGACTGGTACCTGAGTTGGCTCTTCTGAAGATTGAGGATTTCGGCCAAGTTGTTGATCGTTTCAGCATCTAGACAGTGATCCTCAAGCGAATCCCAGAATGGGAAATACTTTCGTAGAGTCTCAACCGCGAGGCCGACGTCCAAGAAGAAAGGGTTGAACTTTCTCTCTCTTATGGCGTGGGAGGTGTGGATCAGTTCGCGAAGCTCCTTCCTTCCGGATGCCAATCTGACACGCTCAGGCTCCTCGTTTGACGATGCCATCTACTTCACCTCGGCTACGTGAGAGGTGCCCTCAACGTTCTGGACCACGACCACGTGGACATCGGTGTCTGGCACTGTCACCTGTCCTGGAGTTATCGCTAGGTACTGAGTTTCTCCAAGCTCCCTTGCGCTTGAGACGATCAGTTTTGAGATGACTTCTCTGTTCTTGGGGTCCATGTGAACATCAAACTCGTCGATTGCTCTAAACGGGGAGGCTATGTGCTGCTGCAGCGCAAGCAGGAACGCCATTAACGCGATGCTTCTTTCTCCCCCGCTCTGAGTAAAAGAGTCGAGACGTGTCGGAGGTACGCCTTTGAATCCCACCAAGATGTCGAGTCCTGCTTGCTCAAAGTCTTTTCCGACGGTGAGTCTCAGCTCACCAGCGGCTCCCACTTCTTGAAGGATCTGATTGTAGCGAGCTTCGAGAGAACGTAGAAAAGTAGAGATCACATCCTTCCAACGTTCAAGCCTCTTCTCGACCTCAGCCATGACCTCCTGCCTGTTGAGAGCAAGCTGTTCTGCTTTTCCCCGCAGGTCCTCATACATCGTGGTGTATGACGTGTACATCTTCTCCACGTCCTCGGAGAGATGAGCAAGAGGCCGAAGCTGCTCCTCTGTTGCACCAATATCCATGATTATGTCGGTGATCTTTCTGGGGTTCTGGAATCGAGAGCCCATCTTCTCAGCGTTGGCTCTTAACGGTTCCACCTCTTCTTCGAGCATCCTTCGTTGAGCTTCCAGATCTGCCAACTGCTCGCTGAGCATCTTCCTCTTGAAGCCTAGAACCTGAGTGTCAACCTTGGCGTCTATCAGACGAGACAGTTCGCCCTCCACGCGAGCGTCAAGCTCGTGAAGCTCTGTCTCCCTTGCTTGAAGTCTCTCGCGAGTCCGCGCAAGCTTCTCCTCGGTCTCAACTCGCACACGGCCCAGATCACTGAGCCACTCTCTCATCGCGGCAGAGAAGCTTCCACCTTGATCGGGTCCATTGAGCCGTGTGTCAGACGATTCAGGATTTTCGCTGACCACATCTGGGAAGAGTCTCTTCTGACTCTCGTCCGTGAACCTCTGGATCCAGTCGAGCGTCGAAACTGCCGCAGCTTCTTGCCGGACTAGGTCAAGATACTTGTCGTATAGCTCGAACCTGTCTTTCAAGTGCCGATCGTATCTTTCTTGACGTCGCTTGAGGGACTCGTCTGCCTCAAGCATCTTCTGATCTGCGTTCTCGATCATTCGGGCTCGCGATTCTATTTTCTCTTGGATGCGGAGGAGGGCTTCTTCTCGCTTCTGGATCCTCGCCCAGGCCATCTCCCTTTTCAACTCGGCCAGCTTGGCGTCGAGCGTCCTCTTCAGGAGGAACCGCTCGTGTTCTCTTCGCCAGTATTCGTGGGTCTCCTTTGTGGACTCTAAGACTTGGGCGAGGGACTCCTCCTCGCCTGCAACCTTTGTAAGGCGCTCTTGCGCTTCGAGGACATTCGAGCGATAGGACTCGAATCCAACAGCTTCCTCAAGCATCTTCAGTTTCTCATGAGGAGAAATGGACGCAAACCTTCCGACCATCAGCTGATGCATGATTACGAGAATGTTGTCAGGGTTCAGACCATACCGTCTGAGGGCCTCGGTGACGTCGCCCTTTGCTACAGGGTGGTCTTGAACCAGATACTGGTAGGTACCGTTTCGCTTGAGGACGCGGGTAACCGTCACAGTATCAACGTGGTACTGAGGAAACGGCTTGCCCTGTCCTCTTGCGCGATTGTCGAGCTGAAGCGTGATACGCGCCTCGTCGGTGCGCCACCTTACAAGATCGCTCAAACGTCGGGCCCGTTCGGTATAGGTTTGACCTAGAACGACTGAGATGGCTAGCAGGATGGAGGATTTTCCCGCTCCGTTTGGCCCGCAGATCAAGTTCAGCCCTGACTCTAGGGGGACGTACGCGTTTTCGTACGACATGAAGTTCGTCAGAGCTATACCCTTGATCATCCGCGAGTTCTTCCGGGTCGAGTAGCGAACCTTCTAGCACCGTAAAAAGTTTCGGGGTTACAGCGCAGTCTTCCCCATGCTATGGAGCAGATTCCAGTAGAGGTCTGCGAGGTGGGAGGTCTGAACATGCTTCAGTTTGGCGTCAATTAGAGCAGTGCAAATCCTCATCTTGCGCATGCATCTCAGCAAGCGAGCTTGACCGAGCTGACTCGGAATTGCCGCAACCATGTGTCAGCTCAGTCGCAGCAGACTTGAGGTTAGCCCCACGCTTGAGCAGAAAGCTCGGTGATCGTGCAGGATGTGTCCGTGTGCATCGAGTTTCCTGATCTGACGGGCGTATGTGACGGCACGTGGATGTGTCGCGATGCGAACATTGATATACCTCCACGCGCGCGTCAGTCATTTGGTTTCAGATGAGCTGGACTGACCCGTTAGCGAACAACCCCTTGCTTGTCCTTTCGCTCCTATGCGCGTTTGCTGCACTCGTCGTTGTAGTTTACGACATTCTCAACTCGAAAAAGAATCGCTTGATTCCTGATGCAGTGGAATCGGGAGAACCCGGCAATGAACTTCAGAACAAGAAGAAGCGCCCGTCTGTATTCGACAAGATTACTCTGCTCAACAGAAATCTCATCCAGTGTCCCAGATGCTTCAGGATCGAGTTTGCTGCCACTCGTTTCTGTTCAGGATGCGGGATGAGGATCGCTTGGAACCATGAATCGTCGTGGTCCGCCAACGGATTTCACTCAGATCACGAGGATTCATGAACGTTCGCGTACCTATAGTCTCAGGGCACGAGAATTAGATCGGTGATAAGATACCGCCTTGCAAGAGTTGGAGGTTCGTCTTCAGTTCTAGAATTCTCCGAGCGAGTACCACGACATTCTCATTTTGATCATCAAAAAGAATCATGCGTTTGTTTCGAGTGGTTGATTTCGCGCGAGACGAGACGTTTATATAAGCTGTAGCAGCGTTGCAAACGCACCTTCGCGGAGTGACGGCGAACATTTGCGAAGACTGGGCAAGGTGCTTCATCTCTCAAAGAGCCGTGCCCTCATCGTCAAGCTGGACCCTCCAGGATTTGTGAGACCAGGCGTCAAAGCTTGCGATAGTAAGTTGAGGAGCGTTGGTATCGTGATGGATATTCTCGGCCCAGTTTCCGGACCCTACGTTTCCGTGAGACCGACGATTGCCAAGCCAGAATCGATCATCGGACGAACAGTGTACGCTCTCGAAGACTGACCTTGGAGGAAACTTCGTGGAAGATCCGCAAACGGACTTAGGAGAAGCCGTGCAGGCGCAGCCGAAACTCCGTGTCTGTCCGGAATGCGGTGGCTCCAAGCTCATGCGAGACTACGATGCCGCGGAGATCGTATGCGTCAGCTGCGGATGCGTAATTGCTGAGAAGCTGGCCGATAGCCGGCCAGAATGGCGCGCGTTTGATGACGAGCAGAAAGCCAAGAGGGCTCGTGCGGGCGCGCCGCTGACCTACACCATCCATGACAAGGGCCTCTCGACTGTGATAGACTGGCGCGATCGAAGAGGAAGCGGCCGCCAGATGACCGCGACCGAGCGCCTTGACATGTACAAGCTTCGCAAATGGCAGCGGCGAGTGCGTGTCTCAGATGCGACTGAGCGTAACTTGGCAGTCGCACTTTCTGAACTCAGCAAGCTGGCCTCTTCGCTGAACCTTCCGAAGAACCTTCTCGAAACCGCGTCAGTGATCTACAGGCGCGCGATAAAGAAGAGGCTGATCCGAGGAAGATCGATTCATAACGTGACTGCCGCGGCGATCTACATGAGCTGCCGACAGTGCGGTGTCCCGAGGACCCTGGATGAGATCGCTGGTGCAAGCAACCTAAGCAAGAAGGACATCGGCAGAAGCTACCGGTTCATGGTGCGGGAGCTGGAGACGTTCGTTCCGCCTTCAACCAGTCGGCATTATGCTGCCAGATTCAGTAACAAGCTGATAATCTCCGGCAAAGCAGAGGCGATGGCGATTCGAATTCTCGAGACGGCAACGCGAATGAGACTGACCAGCGGCAGAGGACCAACCGGAATTGCCGCAGCCGCGACGTACATTGCTGCCGTATTGACAAATGAGCGAAAGACTCAGCGTGAGATCGCCGAGATCGCGAATGTGACAGAAGTCACGATCCGGAACCGCTACAAGGAACTTCTTGAAAGACTCTTTATCGAAGTTCCAATGTAATTTGCGCAACCGTTTGGCAGTAGCCTGCGTGAGCTTCGGTTAAGCTTCCGGAGCCTTTCGCCTTCTACGAAGGTATACACCAGCAATCACGAGGACAACGACAACTGCAGGCGCAAGTGGCAGCAGTTGATTCGATAGGAGCTGGTCTAAGATGCTCGTTCTGGCCGTCTGAGTCTTCGGCAACTCGGAGACCACGGCAAAACTGAACGGAATCGCGATCTCTTGGTCGAGCTGGAGGTCGTCTCTATAGTAAACCAGAATTGTGCCTTGATAAGTGCCATTCGTTGCAGCAGAGTCAACTAGGGCAGTTACGCTGAAAGGAGCCGGCGCGTTGGGATCAACTTGCCCGACATATGTGGGCTTGATGGAACCTTCCAGCAGAGGCTGAGCTGCAGCGACCGTTACGTTCGCGTACATTGCAGCGATGACTCCACGATTCAACAGGTTTCCCGAGATCGTTATTTCGCTACCTCGCAAAGCGGGATCCGGGCTCACTGAAATCTCGTAGACCTTCATGTCTATCCAGCCCCGAACTAGGAATGAGATCGCGTGAGTCTCGGTTGACTGAATCGTCTCGCCGACGACCTTGTACACGGCATCTACGCTGCCCTGGAGGGTTGTTCCAGCCGCAGAAGATGGAGCAAAGACCGTAAGATTCGCACGTATTACCTCGCCCCGACTAAACGACGATCTGATCCAGTGATTATCCCCAAACAAGACCAGCGGCGGAGGAATCGTCAGTGCTACATCGAGCTCCTTCACGTACTTTCCAACGTTCGAGATCTCGATCCCCAACGTGTTGTTCCGGGACGCGGCAAGCACGGTCCCCGACGTAACAACCGATAGGTTCGCGGACGTGAGTGCGTGCCCGAGCTGGATTCCTAGCAGCACTGGAACGAAGACTAGCGTCGCCATGAGAAGCATCAGGGACGGCTTAATTCGATGTCCGCTGGTCATCTCACATCAAGCACCGATTGGACTGGGCAAGTGCTAGGTCAGGATAATTAAAGTGTAGCTGACTGGTTTGCCGATCTAGATTCTTCTAGCAGACAGTCCCGCCAGGGAAGTGAGTGCTAGACGAATGGGCTCTCCGTGTACAGGTGCTCTGGTCTCACGACTCATGTTTCGAGTAACCAATGCGCTCCGAGAGTCTCAGGCTTGGCTTCGGTCGGCCGGGTCCGAAGCGTGGATGACGAGTTACTTCTGTAACCCGCCGTTTTCACCTTGCGCACTATTCTTCAGAGAAGTAGTCGCTGTCTATCTTCTTGACTTCGTAGCTAGCCTCTCCAGAAATCCCTACGTCGTTGTCGATCATCAACTCCGCAAGCTCTTCACCGTTAATGAGTACGATCTTTGTAGGGATGGTCTTGGCGTATTCTCTAGCCTCGTCCGAGAAGCTCGATGTTGTTATGAAGATGCCTTTGTTGGCCTTCTGTCCCTGTAGCGCTCCCAGGAATTTGTGTATCTCTGGTCTGCCTACAGTTCCCTCCCATCTCTCCGCTTGGATGTAGATCATTTCCAAGCCAAGCTCGTCTTCATTGATTATGCTGTCTATGCCGACGACGGCTCGAAGGGCGAGGTGCCCTCGATTCTTTGAGCCTGCTCACACCAATCGAGAAAACGTCATCTCCAATCGACCACTCTTTAACAAGCTCGGCGTGCGCCCTTACAGGCTCCAAATGCTGGACCGTTACTTTCTTCGCTCGAACTTCGCCAAGAATGTAATCTCGCCTGCTTTTCACGGACGACGCAGTGTCCTCCGTCGATGCCACTACGTGGACGTCGATGAAGGCGTCCACCTTCAAATCCATCTCCTTACGCATCTGTTGAATTCTTCTAACCAAATCACGCGCGAGGCCGTCTGCGATTTCGTCTGAAGATAATGTTGTGTCGATGTATACTCTCCCTCCGTCGAATTCTGCTGCAGGTTGAGCCTCCTTCGTCTCTTCCCTGAAGCTCACGTGTCTCGCGTCGATGCTTACCTTCTCGGAGTCGATTTCGATCTCAACCTGCCCAAGCGAGAGCTTGTTCCGAAGATCCTCGGGATCCATTGCGATCAATTTTTCAGCCACCTTTCCTGCGCGGGACTTCAGCTCAGGGCCTAGGACGGCCATGTTGGGGATCGTTCGTACTCTCACACGTCGTTTCGATTCTAGCGCCGGAAACACATCCAACGCGCGAGTGTTCACTTGATCCAGAAGAAGAGGCTTCATCTGTAGCAGGGCGTCTCGAACACTATCCTGGTCGGTGACAACGGTCACAGCCCTCACTGGCTGTCTGAGTTTGAGGCCAGCCTTCATCCTTGCCATAGCGGCTGCGGAAATCACGCGTTGGCAGATTTCGAGTTGCTTCTCTAACCCGTCGTTCAGCCAGGCTGTTTGAGGCTTCGGCCAATCGAGCGCGTGAATCGTTGGAAAGGATTCCGTCTCGGCCGCCTGATACATGCCCTGATACAATGCCTCCGTGATGAACGGAGTGAAGGGCGTCATCATTATAGCAGCTTGACGAAGCGCGTGGCAGAGCGCCGAGTAGCCGGCGAGCTTGTCAGGATCCTCCTTCTCGACCCATGTTCGCCTTCTGACGAGCCGAATGTAGCTGTGACTCAGATCCTCGACAAGGAAGCTCTTCAAAGCTCTGACAGCTTCGTGGATGCGGTAACCTTCCATTGCTGAAGTCACAGACTCGATTACGTGTTGAGTGCGGCTCATCAGCCAAAGATCCTCTTCCCTCATATGCAGCTTCATTTTCTCTGGAGGATGGGCACTCGCGTCAAACTTGTCGAGACTCATGTATGTGCTGGCAAACACGTACACGTTCCAGATGGTCTGCAGGTCGCCCGCGATCTGTGCGAGGACCTTCCATGAGAATCTCAGATCTTCCCAAGGCGTGTTCTGGAGGACGTATAACCGAAGCGCGTCACGCCCGTACCGATCTATCGCCTCTTGCGGTACAACGAAGTTACCGAGGGACTTGTGCATCTCACGGCCTTGCTCATCCAGCATGAAGCCGTGCATCAGCACGGTTTTGTAGGGCGTCTCGCGGAATGCCACAAGTCCGGCTTTCAGCAGAGAGAAGAACCATCCTGAGATCTGATCGCGGCCTTCCACGATGAAGTCGGGGGGCCACCACTTCTCCGCTTCACGTCGGTTTCCGGGGTAAGCCAAGCATGCGTATGAGGCGATTCCTGAATCAAACCAGCCAACCATGACGTCCGGCAGCCTTCTCATTTCTCCTCCGCAAGCGCACCTCAGCTTGACCTCGTCAACCCAGGGCAGATGGAGCTCCTTCGGCGTCTTGGACCTTACAGTCTTCTCTCTCAGTTCTTCCAAGGAACCAATGACTTCCCGTCTTCCGCATGATTCACAAAGCCAGATTGGGAGCGGTGTGCCCCAGAACCTTTGTCTTGAGATGACCCAGTCTCTGAGGCCTTGGAGCCAATTGCGGAACTGGTTGGCGCCAGCCCATTCCGGAATCCATCGCGTTGCTTCGATGTCTGCGATCATCTTTTCGCGCATCTGAGTGACTTTGATGAACCATTGGTCCGTGGCACGTATGATGAGCGGTGTGTGGCATCGCCAGCAGACTGGACTCCTGTGGACTATCTCACCCCCGAAGAAAAGAGCGCGTCTCTCCTTGAGGTCCTCAATGATTTCTGGGTTTGCTAGCTTGACATCCGTCCCTGCGTACTTGCCTGCGTCTGCAACGAACTTCCCTTGATTGTCAACTAGCATGAGGACGGGTAGCCCGTTTTGGAGGCCAACCTCATAGTCTTCTTCTCCGTGCCCAGGTGCGGAATGCACGCATCCTGTGCCTTCCTCGAGCGTCACATAGTCTCTCGTCAGAACAACGCGATGGCCTCCTGTGAGGCGGGACTGTGCGGGAACTATGTCTGCGATCGGAGACCTATACCGTAGGCCGTTAATAGTCTCGCCCTTGAATGTCTCTATCAGCTCAAGCCTTGCTCCGGTATCGGCGGAGACTTGCTTTATCCTCTCTCTCGCCATGATGTAGACTTCATCTTCATGTCTCACGCGCGCGTACTCGTAGTCCGGATGAACCATCACGCCGGTATTGGAGGGTAGCGTCCAAGGTGTCGTAGTCCAGATGAGTATGTGCTCGTTCTCGCGTCCCTCGACTGGAAACTTGACATAGATCGACGGATCCTTGAGGTCGCGATACTGCAGAACGACCTCGTAGTCTGAGAGGACGGTCTCACAGCGCGGGCACCAGTGGACAACCTTCAGGCCATGTTCCAGAAGTCCGTCCTGATCTGACTTCTTAACGGTCCACCATGCGGACTCGATGTAATCATCATCATGAGTGAGGTAGGGCTGTTCCCAATCCATCCACACTCCAAGATCCGAGAATATTCTGCTCATCGCCTTCGAGTTGTTGTTGGCGAACTCCTTGCATTCCGAAACGAACTTAGCAAGTCCGTATGCCTCGACATCACGTTTCTGCTTGAAGTCGTGTTGTCGTTCCACGGCAAGTTCGATTGGAAGTCCATGACAGTCGTATCCGGGCTGATCTCTACAGTCAAAGCCACTTGCCCGCTTGTACCGAAGGACAACGTCTTTGACAATCTTGTTCCAGCAGGTTCCAATGTGCGGCGTATCCGATGATGGAAAAGGTGGTCCATCGAGAAAGTAGAACTTGGGACCGGAAGACCTCCTTTCTTTCACGTGCTTGTATGCGCGTGTCTTTTTCCAGAGCTTGAATACGCCCTGCTCCAGCGTCATCCAATTGTATGCCTTTGCTATTGCTCCGATCTCACGTTTCAAACCGAATCATCCTTCGACCGCTTGCTCGACGCATGTGACGAAGCCCAATGGGGGTTTCGACGCATCTCCGGACTTCAAGATCTGCCGGCGGGCGGCTATGACTAGCCAAGAACTTCGATTTCTCGGTCACCTTTCACAGTAGCCACCCGCGCCCAGCTTATACCACAGACAAGTTCTATTTAGCCTTCATCACCGAAGTTCGCAAAGATACAAGGGAATTCAAATGCCTTCTCTGATTCTCGGCATCGAGTCCACTGCTCACACCTTTGGGGCTAGTGTTGCCAGTACAGATGGCCGCATCCTTTCAGATGCGAAGCGCGTCTATGTCCCACTCTCAGGACGAGGAATTCATCCGAGAGAGGCGGCTCAGCATCACTCATCGATAGCCGATGCGGTCATTCGCGATGCGCTTGCGGAGGCAAAGGTAACCGCCAGAGAACTTGATGGCGTCGCGGTTGCGCTTGGGCCTGGTCTCGGGCCAGCTCTGCGCATCGGTGCCACTCTTGCAAGGGCAATTGCTTCCAAACTTGATATCCCCTTAATCCCGGTTCATCACGCAATCGGCCACATAGAGATCGGGGCGCTCACAACTCATTCTCGTGATCCTTTGGTGGTATTGCTCTCGGGAGGTCACACGACGATAGCCGCATTCGCGAGCCGCCGATGGCGGATCTACGGCGAAACTGAAGACATAACGATTGGGAACCTGCTAGACATGTTTGCGCGCGAGGCCGGGCTCGCATCACCAGGCGGAGCAGAGATTGAACGTCTCGCCGCAAAAGGCAAGAATTTCATCGAGCTTCCGTACACGGTGAAAGGAAACGACGTCTCCTATTCGGGCTTGCTAACGGCAGCGACCAAGCTATTACGAGCAGGGCGGCCCGTTGAGGATCTCTGTTTCTCTGTGCAAGAGGTTTCGTTCTCGATGCTTGCTGAAGCAGTTGAGAGGAGTCTAGCACACACCGAGAAGAAGGAGCTTCTCTTGGTCGGGGGCGTTGCCTCCAACATGGCTTTGCGTAGGAAACTGGAGATCGTCGCGAGCGAGCACGGGGTCGTTTTCTGGGCAGTGGACCCGAGGTTCGCAGGTGACTGCGGCGCCCAGATCTCTTGGACTGGCGCCTTGGCTTTCGGGTGTCGCTTGTTTGCGGACATCGAACATAGCCAAGTCAAACCGCGTTGGAGGGTGGATGAGGTGGATATCCCGTGGAGGTAAGATTGGCGTGCTGATCCGAAAGGGCGCGGAGGCCAGCATATTCTTGGAGGAGTGGCGCGGAAGGCGGGTCGTAGTGAAGACTCGGCTGCCGAAGGCATACAGGGTCGACTCACTCGATGCCTCCATCAGGCTTGCACGGACATCGCGGGAAGCCCATCTCCTTCACGATTCGAAACGTGCAGGAGTGCCCACCCCGACGGTGTATCAGGTCGACACGGGCACGTGCACAATCATCATGGAATACGTGAACGGGCCGCGGCTAAAGGAGGCTCTCGCGGAAATGGATCAGCCAAGCTTGAGACGAGCGTGCAAGCATGTTGGGTCGTTGATTGGTCACCTCCATTCAGGAGGCATCGTGCACGGAGACCTTACCACTTCAAACATGATCCTCAGAGATGGGGCAAAGCTGTTCTTCATCGACTTCGGCCTCAGCGACTACTCACACGAGCTGGAAGCTAGAGGCGTGGATCTTCTGCTGATGAGTAGAGCTTTCAAGAGCACGCACTACGCACTGTACTCTCGGGCATTCGCGGCTGTGATAGACGGCTATCGGGATGTCGTTGGACGCAGCGATACAGAACTGACCTTGAGGAAAATGCATGAAGTCGAAACGCGAGGAAGGTACAGTGAAAGATCGCAGACAGGTCTGGTTCCTGACATCCAATAGGGGCAAGTTCAAGGAGGCGGCCGCGGTCGCCGCAGCTTCAGGAGTCCGGTTGAGCATGCTCACGACCAGGAAGATCGAAATCCAATCGGATAGTCTGCGGAGAATTGCGTCATATGCTGCGCAGGAAGCCGCCAACCGACTCGGAGTCGCTGTTGTCGCGGAGGATGCGGGTCTATTCGTAGATAGCCTGCACGGCTTTCCCGGGCCATACTCGTCCTATGTCTTCACTCGTCTCGGCACGAAAGGAATTCTCAAACTGATGGAGAACATTTCGCGCAGGGATGCCCAGTTCCATTCGACTGCAGCATTCTGTGCGCCCCGCGACAAGCCAAGACGTTTCACCGGAACAGTAACCGGGACGATAGGTCTGCATCCTCGAGGTGTTGGGGGTTTCGGATTTGATCCCATCTTCATACCGACTGAAGGCGATGGCAGAACCTTTGCACAGATGAGCATCGAGGAAAAGAATAGAATCTCCCACAGGGCCGCTTCGTTTCGAAAACTCTCACGATGGCTGTCGACGCTGCGAAAGTGACTGTGCGCGCTGGGTTCGATCCTCAATACGAACAAGAACGACTTAAATAGATCAGGGGCGGTCGAATAGCGAAATTCAATTAGATGAGGACACCTTCGGAGCGTGTGTGACTTTAGCTAGGCTCTATACCAGCAAGCGGGGCCGGTCAGGCTCAACACGACCTGTGAGCAAGAAACCCCCCGCATGGTTCAAGTATACTCCGGAAGAAGTGGAGGCTCTCATTGCCAAGCTTGCAAGAGAAGGTAACTCCGCAAGTTCAATTGGGGTCATACTTCGCGATAGGCACGGGGTCCCTCTCGTCAAGCCGGTAGCTGGAAAGAGCATTACGGAGCTAGTGCGCGCTTCGGGTCAGACTCCCAAAGTTCCAGAGGACCTTGACTACTTGTTCCGCACAGCTAATAGTCTTCGAAAACACATGGAGAAGAACAAGAAGGACTACGAAAACAAGAGGGCGCTCGCGACGGTCGAGTCGAAGATTCATCGACTGGTGAAATACTACAAGGCCCAGGGTAAGCTGCAGCCGGAGTGGGAATACAAACCAATGGCCGCCTCCGTGGCGTAGAGATGTCATCTCATCCTGATTTAGCGGGCCTGCTCAACAAGGCGGCAGAAGCCGCGGGCACTCTCAAGGACAAAGCTTCTCACGGTTTGAAGATCCTGCTGCTTTCTCATTATGATGCAGACGGGCTCGCGGCGGTGGGGATCCTAGGATCCAGTCTAGCGCGGATGAGCGCCAACTTCCAGCTCAGGGTCGTGAAAGAGCTCGACCCTCAGACCATGGAAGACGCGAAACGCTGTGAACCCAACTTCATGGCGCTGACGGACATAGGTAGCGGGTACCTAGAAGGTCTCGCACAGACGGCCGAACGACACGAAGTGCTGGTTATAGATCATCATCCCCCTAGCGGAAACCCTCCGCGAACAGTACTCCAGGTGAACCCGCATGAGTTCGGAGTCGATGGTGCAACTGAGATAAGCGCAGCCGGACTTGCTTACCTTGTCGCTCGCAGCATGTCGCCGGCCAACACCGACCTTTCCGTGCTGGCAGTAGTCGGGGCGCTCGGTGACATGCAAGACAGGAACAAGGAAAGGCGCCTTCGGGGGCCAAACGAGCTGGCGGTGGAAGATGCCGTCAGCGGCGGATATCTGAAAACAGACAAGGACTTGTTGTTCTTCGGCAGAGAAACTCGACCTATCCATCGCGCGCTCGCGCTAACAACAACTCCGTACTTGCCGCACCTGACCGGAGAAGAGGACAGCTGCACAGCGCTACTTGCATCCCGAAACATTTCGCTGAAAGATGGAGAACGTTGGAGGACAATTGGCGATCTAAGCCACAAGGAGAAGCAAACTCTGCTCAGCGCAATAGTGGAGCTGCTCGTTTCAAAGGGCTTCAAAGGCAGCAGAGCACTCGAACTGATCGGAACAGTTTACACGCTCACAAACGAGCCCGCAGGAAGCCTGACTCGAGACGCTCGTGAGTTCTCTTCCATGCTGAATGCGTGTGGCAGAATGGACCGGCAGGGGCTCGCGGTCTCCGTCTGTCTTGGCGAAAGAGGGCCTATACTGGAAGAGATTCAGGACGTAGTTGCAAGTTATCGCAAGACACTCGCCGGGTACATGGACTGGCTATCCGGGACGCCTTCCGCCGTATTGGAGCTCGACACCATTTGTGTCGTGCGAGGCGAAGACAAACTGGCTGAGAACATGACAGGTGCCCTTTCTTCGATCTTGTCCTCCGCAGGTCACCTCAAACCAGACAAGGCCACAATTGTCGCAGCAAAGTCCAGAGATGGGGGCGTGAAGATCTCCGCAAGAGCACCCGAAGCTCTGCTGAAGAAGGGAGTAGATCTTGGAATGGCCCTGCAGAAAGCTGCAGCTGCGCTGGGAGGCTTCGGGGGAGGACACAACGTTGCCGCAGGCGCCCACATTAGTTCCGGCAAGCCGGAAGAATTCTATCGGATGATCGACCGGTTGATTTCAGAGCAGATGAAGAAAGGTTGAGAGCAAGAATCATCACGCATCATGTAGCCGCTTCTGTGGCAACGTCGATCGCGGCCTCACTGAAGGCAGACAACAAAGCTGCACCTGCGCCGCTTCGCATAAGCTCAAGAGCGAAGGGAACGCGCTTGACTTCAACCATAACTCGGGCACAAGACCTGGAATCACTTCTGACGACCATCGATGATCTCCTGCTTTGCGTCATCGCCGCTGACAGAGTGCTGTCGACCGTCGAACGGAAACCGTTCAAGGGACGCGTCATCGATTGACTTGCTGATCGTGACGGCTCTGTTACCTTAAGGAAGAGCCCTCTCCCGTTCTTTTGGATGCTCGATGTTTCGTCCAATTGAGCGTGAGAGGACTCCCCGCGTTTTGATGCTCTATGCTGTGTATATGTATTTTCA
>Ga0209725_1000719_pt1 | contig 19590 bp, 19 predicted proteins | sample I18A1metaG_FD_184145 | JGI IMG/M metagenome (GOLD analysis project Ga0209725, IMG submission 184145) | Lake sediment bacterial and archeal communities from Gulf of Boni, Indonesia to study Microbial Dark Matter (Phase II) - ​I18A1 metaG... | ecosystem: Environmental > Aquatic > Freshwater > Lake... | reverse complement strand
CCTTTTCGTTAGTGGAATATTCCATGTAGATTTGTGCGTCTCCGGCAATTCGAGATATTGTGTCTCCTATCTCAGACGCAGGGGTGCCTGGGTAGGTGGTTACGACGTGAACGCCTGCTTCTATCGCACCGCGGACAACGGCTTCATTTCCTAGAAGGAGATACTTAGCGCCTGGTCTATTTTCAAGAATTACGCGAGGGTCACGCAATACATCTAACCCCTCACCAAGATCTCGTTAGAACCACTCTAATATCCGTTGGGATTCATCGGGAGAGTAGTACGTGGGTATTCTGGGGGCGATCTGATATTAAGATTCGAGAGACAACTGATCAAGAGCCTTTAGGGTCTAGCTCAATATGTTGGATACTCCGGGTTCTGAGCCTAGGGATGACGATTGGATCTGGATGGCTTAATGCGAACGTTCAGATTTAGTTCACGGATCTATTTTGATGAGCTTTCCTTTATTGCGCCTTCAATGACTTCTAGCGCAGAATCCACGAGTTCTCTTGTGATTGTCAAAGGTGGAGCGATTCGAAGAGTTGACGGACCAGAGGTGATCAGTGCAACTCCTCGCTTCCAGCTTTTGAGCATAATCTCATTTGCCTCATCAATGCCAAGTGTCTTCGTCTTCTTGTCTCCTACGATCTCCACGCCTATCATCAAACCTCTGCCTCGGACATCTCCGATTACAGCGTATTTGTCCTGCATTTCCTTGAATCGTGTGATCATGTAGGCCCCCTGTCTTGTGGCGTTTTCCATCAATCGCTCCTTCTCCAGCACATCCAGCACGGCCTGCGCAGCAGAGCATGATACAGGGTTTCCGCCGAATGTATTGGCGTGGGATCCCCCCTCCCAATCCATGATCTCTGATCTCGATATAGTCACTCCTAGAGGCAGTCCGGAAGCGATCGATTTTGCCATGCAAACAATGTCTGGAGTGACATCCCAATGCTCGATTGCGCAGAATTTGCCTGTCCTTCCTACACCTGACTGAATCTCGTCATCAGCAAACAAAATGCCATACCTGTCCGTCAGTTTCTTGAGTTTCTGAAAGTAGTTCGGAGGTGGAACAACGTATCCGCCTTCGCCTTGTATGGGCTCAACGAAGAAAGATGCAGTATCCTCCGGTGGAGCATACTTCTTGAAGACCCATTCGTCTATGAAATCCACACACCAATACGCACAGTCAGGATAAGTGAGCTTGTACGGGCACCGATAACAATACGGATAGGGAACATGGATGACCCCGGGCATAAGTGGCAAGAAATGCTTCTTCTGAACTGGCTTGCTCGCAGTCAGACTCAGAGCACCAACCGTCCTCCCATGGAACGCGCCGGTGAAAGAGAAGAATAGTTGCTTTCTCGTGTGCCACTTCGCCATTTTCACAGCAGTCTCAATCGATTCAGCTCCGCTATTTGAGTAGAAGATCTTCTTTGGGAATTTTCCTGGTGTGAGCTTCTCTAGCCTGTCACCAAGATCTACTAACTTCTCATAGTAGAAATCTGTCCACGAGTAGTGCAGAAACTTGTCAGTCTGCTTCTTTACCGCCTCTATCACATGCGGATGACAATGTCCAACATTGAGGCATAGGATTCCTGAATTGAAATCAATGTACTGGTTACCATCCACATCGGTCACTATGCAGTCTCTTCCCGATTCTATGACAAGAGGATAGTACCGAACCATTGAGCCTGAGATGAGTCGTTCATCCCTCTCAAGGATGGATCGCGCCTTAGGTCCAGGCGGTGTCACTACGATTTTGGGGTATCTTGTTTCAGGCAACGAGCAGCACGCCCTTGAAAGGTCGAGATCAACGACACTTCTGTAAAAGGCTTCCGGACAAAGTCGTTAGCGTGTGCGTAGCAACAAGTCCACAAGCATCAATAATTCGCTTAACAAGATTCCGGCCAAGCACACCGAACACGAAATCCCGTATTTTCGTATCAGCGCATAATCTTCTTAGGAAGGCCTTCAACACCAAAAGACACATCGGAGCATCAAAGATGGCGGTCATCGACTCGCTGAGAAACTGTGAACTATTACGGAACTTGGAGCCAAAACACCTAGAGAAGATAGCTCCCCTGTGCCGTGGAAGCGCCTACCGAGAAGGAACGACAGTATTCAAGGAGAGAGACCAAGCAAAGGAATTCTATCTTCTAACAGACGGCAGGGTAGTCTTGGAGATGGATGTGCGCCCTGTACCTGACCGCCCCGCCATACCAACCGCAGTGGAAGTGGTAGAGAAAGGAGATGCTTTCGGCTGGTCAGCCCTCGTTGAGCCCTACGTGTATACAATGTCTGCACGATGCTTAACCAACTGCCAAGTGCTAGCGCTCAGAGGAGACGTACTTCGCAGAGTCATGGATGATGACGCCAACTTGGGCTATGAATTGATGAAGCGACTTGCAAAGCTCGTTGCCCTCCGCCTAACATATACTCGGCTTCGGCTCACAAGCGGGCTTGGCTTAGCACTGTTAGGCAGAGAGACATGAGAATCTGAGTAACAGAAGTCACCGGTGGTCTTCATGCGCACGCCAGTAGGTCGATGCCGCTCAAAGCAATGTTGACTATGCTAGGGTATCTCCACGACTGTGGCTTCTCCTTGGCCGACACCTACACATAACGTCGCCAGGCCGTAACGCATCTTCTTGCCGGCAGATTTGCGACGATACATTTCGTGAAGCAGGGTAGTCATTATTCTTGCGCCAGAGCAGCCAAGTGGATGGCCTAACGCTATGGCACCGCCATTGACATTGGTGATATCGTGTCGCAGGCCTAGTTCACGCATCACGGCTATGGCCTGCACTGCGAATGCTTCATTCAGCTCAGCGAGGTCAATATCATCAATCATCAGGCCAGTATGCTGCAAGACTTTCCGAGTTGCAGGAATAGGTCCCAATCCCATGGTGCGTGGGTCAACGCCTGCTGCCGCGGAAGCCACCCATCGTGCCATCGGTTTGAGGCCGAGCTTGCTTGCTTTGTCAGCAGACATTAGTAGCAACACCGCTGCGCCATCATTAAGGCCGCTGGAGTTTGCTGCCGTTACGGTTCCTCCTTTGCGAAAGGCAGATGGTAGCTTGGCCATTTGCTCCAAGCTCGTATCCAACACGTATCCCTCGGCTGTTTTCTTTATGCGTGGGTGTTCGTCCGTGTCTACAACAATAGGATCTCCTCGTCGCTGTGGAATTGTGACGGGGACGATCTCGGCTTTGAAGCGGCCTGTATTGATCGCATCGCAGGCTCGACGCTGACTTTCCAGAGCGAACGCGTCTTGTTCTGCACGAGTAATCTCACCGCCAGCTACTCCGCCCTTGCAACTGAGTTCATAGATGTTCTCCGCAGTTTCTCCCATTGACTCTAGCGGGAACATGGCCTCCATCTTGGGATTGGGATAACGCCAGCCTAAGGCGGTATCCCAAGCCGTCACATTACCATAGGGCCCCCAAGCGCGAGGATTCTTTGGCAAAGAATAGGGAGCACGTGACATGCTCTCAACCCCGCCAGCCAAGCAAACCTCCTCCTCCCCTGTCCGAATTGCTCGAGCTGCATTATTCACTGCAGCCAAACCGCTAGCACAGTTCCGTTGCAATGTGACTCCTGCGACTTTGTGCGGTAGACCGGCCAGTAACGCTGCCATCCGGGCCACGCATCGATTATCCTCGCCGGCTTGATTGGCACACCCCATGTATACCTCCTCGATCTCTTTCGGATCGATTCCTGTGCGCTTGACTATTTCTTGAATGACTATCGCGGCCAGGTCATCTGGTCGAACGTCAGACAAAGCTCCTGCGTGCCGTCCAACCGGTGTTCGTAAGACATTCACTATTACAACTTCTTTCATGTTTTCATTCCCTTGTACTATCGTAGTCTATTTCACTAATGGCACTGTGGATTCGTTAGCCTACGGGGCGCTTCAGGAATATGCCTCGAGGATCTATTTGCTCTCGGAGTAGGCGAAGTTCGTCTGCTGTTGGCGGTTCCGTCTGTCGGATATTTGGTGACACCTTTAGATTCCATCCAGTGTTCTGGCGGACTTCTTCAACTGAAACTCCTGGATGACAGCTGTCTAGGTACATCTCTCCGGAATCTCTGTCGAACCTGAGTATGCCAAGCGTTGTAATGACTGCAGATGGCCCGCCGCCAAGTGTGCCCCTCCTTTTTCTCGCCTCTGGTCCACCCATGTGCCCTGGGCTTGTCACGAAGTCCACCTTCTCAACAAGCCTTCTCTTCTCGTGAGGCATTATGATGAGGCCTCTCTTGGCCATGCTCAGGTCGCATGCGCCTCCGCTGCCTGGTAGCCGGACCTTTGGAGTTTCATAGGGTCCGATCACCGTGGAGTTGACATTTCCATACTTGTCTACCTGTGCGCCGCCTAGGAAGCTTGCGTCCACGAGCCCCCTCTGGAGAAGCAGAGCAAACACGTCATGGAAATCTACAATCATGGTCGAGTCAGATGCGAGTGTCGGATCACCTATGGATAGCGCCAGTCGAGCAGGCCTTGCCCCTATTACCCCAGCCTCGTAGACCATCACCATGTCCGGAGCGTGAAGTCGTTGGGCCAGGAGACATGCCAGCACTGGAAGCCCTATGCCAACGAATACGACTTCTCTGTTGTGTATTTCCTTGGCGGCTGAAGCTACCATTATTTCTTGTGGGCTATACTCACTTGATTTTTCATTCTGGTGCATAATGACCCCTCAAGTATAGTAACCGTAGTCTACGGCATAACCAGGGAAGGGTTTTGGCTTCAGCTTCAGGAGCCTCTCTACACCCAGTTTCTTCAAGTATCCGGTTCTGGTCTGTGCATCAAAAACCCATTCTTTGAGAAACTTGTTCATTCCGTCGACATCTCGTGTCATCTGATCGTACTCAAAATAGAACTCGTTGTCTCGATCATAGTAACCTTGGGCGTACGAGGGATGGGCTCCCCACGGCTCGTGGACCACGGCATTGACTCTGAAGCCCGGAATCACAGTTCTGTTCGGATCTCGCCGTATCATCTCAGTAGATACGATATCCTCGGTAGATACGATGACTTTACTCGAGGAGAAGGCGCCTTCCTTGAGGTCAGCGACAATTCCCCATGCCTGCGAGTTTCCCTCCACATCGGCTCTCTGCACATGGATCAGCGCGACATCAGGATTTATCGCTGGGACATAGCAAAGCTTCTGTCCTGTGAAAGGGCAATCCATGAACTTGAATACCTTATTGCACTTCTCCAGATCTGACCCTATCGCTGTTCTTGTTGGCAGAAATGGAACATTCATGGCTCCAGCTCTCAACCTGAGGGTCAAAGTGAAGTGCGAATGTTCTTCCACTTCGATTTTGTGTGGCACGCCTTTCTCGACTGCTCGCCTGAGCGCATTGGACAAGCCGACTCCCGGATTGCCAAACCACCCAAAGATCACTTTTCTGACCAGCCCAGCACCTATCATTTGATCTCCCGCAAGTTCAGGGCTGTGTTTGCATAACACAAGATCCTTCTTTCCCTGTCTGATGACTTCATGGGCAAGAGAATAGGGATACAGGTGGCCGAAACCTCCCAAGAAGATCGTAGATCCATCAGTGACGAATTCTGAAACGGCCTCCTTTGCATCCATAATCTTATTGTTCTTTTCGATTGCCAAAGTACGCCTCATCTACTGGGCGATCAATCGGACATGATCAATATAACAGTTGGCTCAGAAAGAGTCTGGTAAGTACGCCTATCCGACAAATTGCATCACAGAAACCTATCGGTGTATGTCAATAGGCGAGTCATGCGGAACCATGCGATAATCCACGATTTCAACGAGGGCGAGCACATATTCGCGAAGAATCACACCCTCAGCCCCCGCGGCTCTTCGATAGAGTATGCATGCACCAGTGTGAGGACAACTGTGCGATCTATTTCTTTCTTGAGTAGATATCTGCTTGGCCATAGAAGAAAGCGATGTCTACGTATCCATCTTCTTCGTAACCGAACACGTGCCATTCCGATTCAGGAATATGCAAAATCATTCCCTCTTCCAGTGCAGATGGTCCGCCCATTTCTGTCGCCCTCTCACCAAAACCTCCAAAACGGGTCCATCCATCCTTGCAGTCTAGGACGACGACGACTTCTTCAGCATGGCGATGAGGCTCCATTCGACCACTTTCAGCCGAGTAATGTGCAAAGCCCATGGTCATCACCAGGCTTGATGAGGCCGCACCTTCTCTGCCAACAACCAACTGCAGTGACCTGCCTGGCAAGAGCCTCTTCCCCACCTCGCTCCTTCTAAGGACCTTCAACCAAACTCATTCTCCTGACTTATGACAATGGCATGAGGATAGGATAAAACGTTGGCACCCGTCCTTTTGGAGTAAGGTGCCCTCATGAGATCTATGCCCGCTGAATCTCACCATAACAGATCCCGGCTCACACGCGCGGGAAGGCAGAGGTCTCCACAGCGCACAAGGTTCTTAGCGCAAACACCCGCACTTGACTAATAATGTGAGTTACTATGAGGCAATCCATTGAAAACGCGACTACAGGAATCGAAAGAATATTGGTGGTTCGAATAGATCCAGGTGAGGATCTACAGAAGAGTATCGAAACAATCGCTGAAAGAGAACACGTTTCCGCTGGCGTTATACTCTCTGTCGTGGGAAGCCTGAGAAAGGCGAAACTCCGAAATGTCAAGAGTTACCCCACGCAGTTCCCGGTATCAGACAAAGAGAGGGCGTATCATGATATTGAAGGACCAATCGAGATACTCAATGTATCTGGTAACATCTGCAGAAGAGTAGATAATGCGATTCATGTGCATCTGCATGCCACTCTGTCGAAGATCATCGACGAGAGAATCGTGGTCCTTGGAGGGCACATTAGTGAAGGATGCGAAACGTTCGTGATGGTCGAAGTCTTCATAGGGGTTTTGCGAAGTAGAAGCTTCACTCGCGCTATGCATCCTGAAAGATATTCGTGGGAAATTCGCCTACCCAATCCGGCTGTAACGGACAGTAAGTAGCGATCAGGACACGTGTTGAGAAAACAAGAGTCAAGCTCAGCCCGGATTAGCGCTCGCGCAACAACTAATGGATTCAACACCCTCCTGAACTAAGATAACGGTCCATCGAGTTTGCGGCCTTCCATCCCGCATATATGGCTTCGAGAACGCTGGCGGCGCCCAATACCGCATCTCCTCCAGCAAAAACACCTCTCATAGAAGTTGCCATGGTGAATGGATCGGCTACGATAACATTTCCTCTGCCAACCGCTATCTTCTCTGGAAGAAAACTGAGATCGGCTTGCTGGCCTATCGCCACTATTACCGTGTCCACCTCCATACTGAACTCAGTTCCAGCAATTGGAACCAGTAGGAATCTTCCGTTCCGATCGTACTGACCTGATTTTGTTTTGACACATTCGACGCCAGCCACTCGTCCGTCTTTGCCCAGAATCCTGCGTGGCATACAAGAAGGGTGAATCTGGAGTCCCTCCCTCTCGGCTCTGGTTACCTCCGTCAGATCCGATGGCATCTCCTCTCTTGATTCTGGACAAATGAGTTGCGTCTTTTGGGGTTTGAGTCTCATCACAGCTCTTGCAGCATCAATTCCGACGTTTCCGCCGCCGATGACCAGCACAGAATCACCCATCTTAGGTTGGCCGTTGGAGTTCAAATCCTCCAGAAATTCAGTGGCATAGATGACTCCCTCCAGCCTCTCCCCTTCTGCTCGAAGTCTGGCGGGTGTGCTACAGCCTGGAGCAAGGAAGATCGCTCTTTTTCCCTCCTCGAAGAGCGTTGTAATGCTTGTATCTCTCCCTACACGCGTCCCCAATTTAATAATCGCCCCTGAATCTCTCAGGTGATCAATCTCTGCCTCAACCAAGTTCTTTGATAGACGGAAGTCTGGAATGCCATGTCTCAACATGCCACCCGGTTCGGAGGACTTCTCGAAGAGAGTCACCGAGTAGCCCTTCTTCAATAGCTCAGAAGCAGCTGCAAGGCCTGCAGGACCAGATCCGACCACCGCCACCTTCTCTGCAGCTTCTCTTGGAATCTTGTTCGAGCTACAGCGCCTTCCAGCTAGTTCCTTCAATGTTTCCTCAGCGAAGGTTCTTGAAGCGGAGTTCTCATCAGACTCATCCGGTCTTAGACACAACCATCCAGAGATTAGTGGGAGAGGGAGTTCCTCAACCAGTAGCTGCGCTATTCTATTCATTGCTCGTGATGGATCAGTCACCCTACCCCTCTCTAATGCCGCAGATCTGGCGAGGAAGAATATTTCATGCGGGCTTAGCTTCTGTGGGCACCTTTTGGAGCATCGGCGGCATCGCATGCATAGCCAAGAACCGATCTGCGTCAACCCTCTTTCGGGATCAAGAAACAATCTCAGCATTGCAGTTCTAGGATTGTAATGTCCTGGGATCATGTGGGCCAAGGGGCAGTTGACTGTGCAGACGCCGCATTCATAGCACTCGCCTATTCTGGACGCTTCTGCAAGTTTCGAGCTGAGCTTTTCGGAAGATTCAGTCTTCATAGCGCACTCCCCAAGTCAACTCGTGGACTTGTTTGTAGTCCCAATCTTGGGCGCCAGTGCTGAAGCTGCTTTTTGGATGTCTTCTGTCATCACTTGGTTTAGTGACTGATGCATTTCCGTAATCTTGGCTGAGAATCTCTCTCCTTCAGCAGCGCTGAACCAGGCCAGTTGCAGTCGATTCGTGTCCAAGCCCAGTCGCTTCATTTTCTCCCAATACTTCTCAACTCTTCTCTTTGTCTCCAAGTTTGCATTCATATAGTGACAATCGCCGGGGTGGCATCCAGATACTAGAACCAATGCTGCGCGTCTAGCGAAGGCCCGGTCGATATGTTTCCAAGAGACTCGTCCAGAACACATGGTTTTGATAATCCTCACGCTTGAGGGGTACTGCATTCTGCTCGTGCCCGCCATGTCCGCTCCGGCATAACTGCACCAGTTGCAGCAGAATGCGATGATCTTTCTTTCGGGCTCTAGTTCTGTTGCGGCATCTATTTGGGAGAGAATCTGGTCATCGGTGAAGTGACGCATCTCAATTGCGCTGCGGGGGCACTCTGCACCACAAGTTCCACATCCGCGACATGCGGCCTCGACCACTTCAGCTTTCTTAATCATCTCGTTGAGAGTTATTGCGCCAAAGGAACATACCTTTGTGCAAAGGCCACATCCGGTACATTTCTCAGCGTCAATTCTTGGTGTGATGGCTTCTACTGTCAAGCTTCCTTTGGCCATTAGTATTCCTGCACGGGATGCGGCAGCGCTTGCCTGTGTCACGCTGTCCTTGATATCTTTGGGTGATTCAGCGCATCCGGCTAAGAAGACTCCGACTGTGGGCGTATCAACGGGCTTTAGCTTTGGGTGAGCCTCCAAGAAGAATCCATCATGGGATCTTGATAGATTGAACAGGTGCTGAGTCACTTCACTTCCTCGTCTCGGTTCTAGGCCTGTTTGCAGAATCACAAGTTCAACATCGATCTCGTAGAGTTCCGAGAGTAAGGTGTTCTCTCCTATCAGTCGGAGATCGTTGCTGGGGTTCTTCTGTATGATCTCTCCTGGGAGGCCTCGAATGAACTTCACCCCCTCCTTCTTCGCTCTTTTCAGTAAATCCTCGAACCCTTTGCCGAAGGCTCTCATGTCCATATAGAAAACGTAGATGTCTGTTTCCGGCCAGTGTTCCTTGATGAGAAGTGATTGCTTGATTGTGTTCATACAGCATATGCCGCTACAGTAAGTGTGACCGTCTTTTTCAGAGCGAGAGCCCACGCACTGAACGAACGCGATACTCCGGGGAATCTTGCCGTCACTTGGCCGAACTAGTCTCCCTCCAGTTGGGCCTCCAGCATTGACTAATCTCTCAATTTCTATAGAGGTCAACACATTCTGATTTGTCAAATAGCCGTATTTGCTTATTGCAATTGGATCATATGGCTGGGCCCCTGTCGCAACGATTATTGTTCCTACATCCAGCTCGAAATCTTCGGGAGCTGCGTCGTAATTGATCGCGTCCCGTTCACATACGCGTCTGCAGCGGCCACAGGAATCGGATGTGAATCCCAGACAGCTGTCTTCGTCAAGGACGAACGTGGGAGGCACTGCCTGAGGAAAGGTGAGGTATATGGCCTTTCTCCAGCTCAGTTTCGCGTCGAATTCATTTGGGACCTCTACGGGGCAGACCTTGCTGCACTCGTCGCATAGATTGCATTTCTTTGGATCTACGTACTGAGGCTTTCTTGTTACGTGGACTTTGAAATTTCCGACGTATCCATCAACTTTCTTCACTTCAGAACATGTGAACAGTCGGATGTTTGGGTGTTTTCCTACGTCGGACATTTTCGGAGCGAGTATGCATATTGAGCAATCGATGGTAGGGAAGGTTTTGTCCAGTTGGGCCATGGTTCCTCCAATGCTTGGAGATTTCTCAATCAGATACACCTCGTAGCCTGTGTCCGCTAGGTCGAGCGATGCCTGTAAGCCGGCTACTCCGCCTCCCACGACTAATGCTTTCTTGAGCACTGGAACTTCCAGTTCTATTTGTGGCTCAAGTAGTCGAGCTTTGGCGACCGCCATCCGAACAAGATCTTTCGCCTTCTCAGTCGCAAGCTCCCTGTTATGCAAGTGGACCCAGCTGCAGTGCTCTCGGATGTTGGCCATCTCGAAAAGGTACTTGTTCAGTCCCGCCTCTTCACAGGTCCTCCTAAACGTGTCAAGATGCAGACGGGGCGAACACGATGCAACAACCACCCGGTTCAGCAATTGTTCCTTTATGTCTCTCCGTATTTCCTCTTGAGTCTGATCTGAGCAGGTGTATTCCGTGTCTCTAGTCAGCACCACTCCCGGAAGGGATTTGGAGAATTCCGCAACCTCTTTACAGTCGACAGCAGCTGCAATGTTTGAACCGCAGTGGCAGACGTAGACACCTATTCGAGGGTCCTCCAAGACAGATCCTCCAGCTAGACACCTTGATCGGAGAAGTGCATGCTTTCGCATGTCTTACAAACTGCTCTCAACGAGCTTGTGTTGTCGTCCAAAAGTTGTTTGCGTTGCCGTAGACACCCTTGAACCAACCTGCCTCGGAGTTTGATCGAACAAAAGGAATCCGACCTTTCCCGTATTCGTCGGCCTTTATGACCAAACAATCCGGTTTGACTTCAAGAATGAGTGGTGTTCCAGGCTGAAAGGGGAAGCTATCCTTACGACTCAGTTCTGGCGAAACATATAGAAAGAAGCGGTTTCCGTGGCTCTGCCAATTCTTAGGGCCACCAATCGACTCCCTTTTCTCATGCTTGACCTCTGAGTCGCGCGTCATGTCTTTTGGTTTGCTCGTAATCGGAATTGTTTGATCCGGTTTTTCAGCCAGTTTGTCGCCCCCCGCGTCTTGAAGCGTAGCTGGCTTTGGTTCTTGCAGGGTGCCTATGAGATGGCCGGACGCTCCAAGTCTGATTTGTTGTTTGTTGTCTGTCAATCGTTGAGAATCGAAAGAGACTATCTTCTGATATTGGCGCAGTTTCTCCATTTGGGTTTCAAGACGCCCAATAGACCCAAGTCCTAGTTCGGTAACGCGGTAGAGTCGGCCCAGTTTCTCGACCATTCCTCCGTCAGCCAGAGTCTTCAGGTGTTTGGCAAGAGTTCTTTGGGAGCTCCTAACCTCTCTGTGCAGCTGTGTGAACCGAGAAGGACCTACTCGTTTGAGGGCAACCAAGATCTTATGATCATTGCACAGGATTCTGAATTGATTTTCAGGGTTCTGAGGCAATCAGTATTACCTTGAGAGGTAATGCTTTACCCCTTGTGATATGCTTTACTCTTAGCCTAGAACGTGCTTTACTCCTTTTTGGGTGTAAAGCGAATTCGCGCGCTAGGTCGTTTCGACAATAGTATTCGCTGACATGATCTTGGCCAGTGGCAAGGAGCATGCTCTGCGGCCGTTCTCCACGAGATCAACATATGCATGTGATCACTGCAAGATCCTCGCACGCTTATATTCGCTACAACTCCTTGGATATGGTTGTTGGTGCGCAGGTCGTGAACGCACTGGTTCTAGGTTCCGGCCTCATCGGGCCGACAATTGCTCAAGATCTGTTGGAGAGCAGCGAAACAAAGCAAGTTGTTGTCGCTGACAAGGATCCTGAAAGACTCAAGGCCTGTTCCTCAAAGCTTGCAGGAGGCCGATTATCCACGCAGATCATAGATGTCTCAGATCAGTCGGCTACTTCTAAATTGATCAAGGGATTTGACGTAGCCATATGCGCGTTACCTCATGGCCTGACTATCGCGGCGGACAGGGCAGCTATTGAAGCAGGGGTGAGTCTGATCGATCTTGCTTTTGAGAGTGGTCAAATGACTCTCGACAACGAAGCATGTAAGGCCGGAGTCACTTTGATACCGGGTTGCGGTGTCGCACCAGGTTTGACCAACATATTAGCGTCTCACGCCGCAGAGAATCTTGATGTCGTTGAAGAGGTTCACATAAAGTGCGGAGGTATTCCACAGAGGCCAGTGCCTCCGCTATGGTACAAGGTTGTCTTCTCGCTTGAGAGTGTCCTCGACATGTACACGAGGAGGGTGCGCATTGTGAGAGAGGGGAAGATGGTTGAGGTTGAATCATTGTCAGATCTGGAACCAGTGGATTTCCCTCCCCCCTTCGGGCGTCTTGAGTGCTTTAACACAGATGGTCTAGCGACTCTGTTGCATACGATGAAAAACGTCAGAGCGATGGATGAGAAGACGATCCGCTGGCCAGGGCATATTCAAAAGATCAAAACAATGATAGAATGCGGATTGCTAGGAACGGATCCGATCAGAGTAGGGAGCTTCCAGATCCAACCGAGAGAGGTTGTGGCGAAGCTATTGTCTCCGATCTTGGCATTGGGAGATGATAAGGACGTTACGTTGCTTCGGGTGGATGTGGTGGGGCGTAAAGGCGACAGTCAGATGCACTGCACGTATGACATGATTGACTATTTTGATGAGGTGAAACAGGTAACTTCTATGGCCAGAACCACTGCCTATCCAGCGTCGATAGCAGCCCAAATGATTGTCAGAGGGGAGATACAGGACAAAGGCATAGTTCCCCCTGAAAGGGCCTTCAAAGGCCCCACATACTCGAAGCTAGTAGCCGAATTGGCAAAAAGAAACATTACCTTCAAAGAGACTGTTAGGAGCGAACGGCACCTGAAGTAGATGACTATGCCCCTGAGAAGCGCGCGCTTTCTAGGCTAATCTGCTGACGGTTGTGCTTTTCTGAGGGAGATCTCTATCGTAGAAATGTTCGCTCGAGTACCATCAGGTCTTGTTACGTCTTCTGAACCTATGTTTATGTCTCGCACGTCAAGGTTCTTCTGGAATTTCTTGAGTCTTTCCACGATGTCCACTGCGTTGTTTATCGATTGGCCTCTTGCCCTAAGAACAATTTCGTCCTTGCCTGAGTTGAAAAGCGTGACACATGCGACAACGTAGTTCATCACTGGTTTCTTGCCAACGCGGACCAAGTTCTCAGGTCTTTCTGTCATTCTCTTTTCCCCGGAATCGCTCAGACTATGGGCAGAGCCTCGTTTGATTAACCTTGCTATAGTACTCCCAAGTCTCATCGAGCTTGGTTTGGATTTCAGATGTTTCCTGTGGAGTTAGATGTCTGAATCGACCCTGCTTCTCAAGGTAGGCTTGGACAGGTTTTCTGTTAGATTTGTTGAGCAGTGGTCGGCTTGGAGCAGATATCGAGAACGTTCCTTTCTCTATCTCGAAAAGGGTCCATGCACCTGTTTGAACAGCAAGTCTGCCTAATTCAATCGATATTTCTGGATCGGTTCTCCATCCTGGGGGGCAGGGGATCAGAATGTGTAGGTATTTGGTTCCTCTGATCTCCTTGGCTTTCTGGAACTTATCTATGAAATCGGTTGGATATGACGGAGATAGCGTAGCTATGTATGGAATCTTGTGCGCTGCCATTATGAGGGGCATATCTTTCTTCTGTTCCGTCTTTCCTTTTGGCGTCGTTGTCGTCCATGCGCCCATGGGTGTTGAGCCGCTTCTCTGCATACCCGTGTTCCCATAGGCTTCATTGTCATAGCATACGTAGATGAAGTCAGTTCCTCGTTCCGCTGCCCCACTCAAAGCCTGAATTCCAATGTCGACAGTTCCCCCGTCGCCTGCCCATCCGACAACTGTGATGTCGTCAACCCCTTGGACTCGCAGTCCCGCCACAACTCCTGAAGCGGCGGCGGCTGCGCTGGCAAATGGTATGTTGAGAACAGGAATATTCAGAGAGTTCATAGGAAAGACTCCTTGAAGCACACTTGTACAACAGGCTGGAACCACGAAGATTGTTTTCGGCCCGAGTGCCTTCAGTGCCAGTTTTATTGATAGATTTGTGGTGCATCCGGCGCATGAAGCGTTGCCTGGTAGGATGAGTTCGTTTCTTGTGAGTTCTCTTAACGAGACCATTGCTGTCACGTTCTTAATCCATACCAAGTGAGCTTCTGATCGATCTTTCCCTCTTTCGCGCATTTCAGTGTATGCGTAGCCATCTCTTCGATGTCCTTCTCAGTAACGTCTCTTCCCCCTATTCCTGCTATGAAGTTCATAACCAACGGTCTATCCTTTACGTCGTAGAGCGCGCGCTGTATCTCTGTAGACAGCTGGCCCTCCATGCCAAAGCTTATCGCTCTATCGATTACTACAATTGCTTCGGCTCTTTCGCACGTTTTCTTTATCTCTTCTATTGGAAATGGTCTGAATGAGCGAATTCTCACCGATCCTGCTCTGTATCGTTTGTCTCTTAGCTTCTCTACTGCGACTTTGGCATCACTGCCAATCGTTCCCATGGATACGACTATGATCTCGGCGTCATCACATGAGACTATCTCCAGAAGCCCTCCATGATATGGTAGTCCAAATTTGTCCGCATATTCTTTGTCGACTGCTGGAATGAGTTGCTTCGCATTTTCCATTGCCTCCTGAATGAGGTATCTCAGTTCCGTGAAGTAGTCAGACGAGGAAAGGGTTCCGTGAGCCATTGGATCTTCCACATCGAGCTTCCAGCCCGGCTTGTAGCGTGGGAGGAAGGAATCCAGTTGCTTTTGATCAGGGATCGTGAAGGGCATGCTGGTATGAGATAGAATGAAGCCTTCAAAACACACCATGGCCGGAAGGAGGACCTTGGAATTCTCACAGATCTTGTAGGCTTGGATTATTGTGTCGAAGATCTCTTGATGTGATGAGCAATAGAACTGAAGCCATCCAGTATCTCGTTGAGAGATGGAGTCGCTCAGATCGGGGAGAATGTTCCAAGGTGGCCCTATTGTCCTGTTCACAACGGCCATGACGATTGGCAGTCTTGCCCCACTTGCCCAATGAAGCATCTCATGCATATACGCAAGGCCATGCGATGATGTGGCTGTGAATGTTCTTGCTCCGGAAGCGGAAGCTCCGACAGAAGCGGCCATTGCACTGTGCTCTGATTCCACGCAGATGTACTGGCTTTTCATTTTCCCTGAGTCCACGAGCTCTGCTATCAACTCAACTATCGCTGTCTGTGGGGTTATTGGGTATGCAGCGATCACTTCTGCTCTTGCAGCTTGAGCCGCAAGCCCGGCAACGTGACTTCCAGTATCGACAAGAGTAAGGGTCATTTGTTGTCAGTCTCCCGCGTCATAATCAATGCCTTAACCGGACATTCATGAGCACAGATTCCACAGCCCTTGCAGTACTCGTAATCAATTACAGGGTAGTCCAACTCATCGCGGCTGATCACTGCCTCTGGACAATAAACCCAACAGAGCAAGCATCGGGTGCATCTTCCCTTTTCAAAGGTAGGTCGAAGTGTTCTCCAAGAGCCTGTTCTTCCTGCACTTCCCTTGACCGCTGGTGAGAGGCATGTAAAGGGGATCTGGTGGATCGACTTCGGTGGTTCCTTGCGGCTCATGTGTGATCCACTCGGAACGATTGCTAGTCGAGATAGAAGAAGATAACCTTTCTTAGAGACTTGCTTCAAAATCTGCTGAGGATGTCTGAAGTCTTGTTTCAGCACTAACTCGATTAGCCTTGTACAACTTGTTCGTATCCAAGGCTGACAGCCTTTGAGTTGGTTTCCCCTGCTGGTCCTGGCCACTCCTGCCTAACCGCTCGTTCAGCAGATTCAAGTCCTATCTCCCCGGTGACCTTGGCGAAGGCTCCAAGCATAGCCGTGTTGACTACTGGCTGTCCTGCAACAATCAGATTCAGACCCAGCGCAATATTAGTTGCATCTACAAAATACCCCTTGTTTCCTCGTCCTGCAAATGACTCAGGGAGGTCAGGTTTTCTCGGTGAATTCACGATTAGACTCCCCTTTTCTTTCAATCCCTCAGTCACATTCGACGTTTCCAAGAGAGAAGGGTCAAGAACAACCACATAGTCTGGTTCATACACCTTGCTTCGAATGAGTATCTCATGATCGCTGATCCTTGAGAACGCCTCCACTGGTGCCCCTCTTCTTTCAGCTCCGAAGAAAGCCATCGCCTGAGGCCATTTGCCTTCTGCAAAGGCGGCCTTAGCCGTCAACTGTGCAAGAATTACTGCGCCTTGTCCTCCCCTGCCGTGAAATCTGATCTCCCTGAGGATCTTCCTCACGCACCACATCGATTACCGAATCGGTAGTTGGTAATATAAACCGTGCGCGTACATGGCTCATGAACGAGAACATCAAGCCGTTTGTTGGGCCAAGCTTGCGTTGGACCATGTCAAAGACACTGCGGGGGGCGAATACGAGAGGTCAATTGACCTGCGTTGTGGATCCATTGAGACGAAAAGGAGCGAGGGTGATATCAACCCCTACCCCTATTCGATTCTGCGCAGATCGATCAAAACCTCTGCTCCCAGTTTCTTCAAGCATTGACATGTAGTTGATGTTTGAAAGATGATGGGTCACTAGTATCCTAGTTTTTCGCCTACTAGGACTATTGTTGTGTCAGTTTCGTTCGGCCTTCTCTCCAAGATCGCGATGATGTGGCATAGGCGCTCGGGCAATTGGCATTCATCTTCGATGCATAAGCCTGTTTGGGCGCATACGGTATTGACCTTTAGGCGTTTCGCGTTCATCGGGGTTGCGATGTTTCTGACTCTGCTCATTGCTTCATCTAGGTCTTTCACGATCTTGTTGATTCCTGCTACAATTATGACTTTGGATGGCCCGTAGACCATGGCTGCGACTCTGTTACCGGTTCCGTCGATGTTCAGCAGCTTGCCATCCATTGTCACGGCATTGGTGCTGGAAAGGAACACATCTGATGACAGCTGTTCCAGTCTGGCTTTTTCGCTTGGTCCTTAGATAGTCCCGGCCCCCAGTGATCAGCGAGAACATTTCCGCACTCATTCAGAGCCTTGTCCAGTCCGATCTCTCTGATGGTTACGGAGCCGCCGATTCCCACCTTCGCGTTTCTTGGAATCATGTCCAGAATTGCTCTGACGGCCTCTTCCTTCGTCGGGATGTAGAGCGCATTGAAACCATTCTTCCTCAGATTCTCAACAGTGGCCTGAACCATCTTCTCGGTGTGCCAACTTCTAGCCTCGTACATAGATCCTAACCTTCCTCGTGTAGATCACTGTCACATTGGTATTGCTTTCGGTTGAGTCAATTACGCAGTTTGTCGGGGTGTGATCTCTCGTCAGTCGAAGAAATGATTGTGCGGTAGTTTTAAGATCTTCTAAGGAATTGCTCATTGACGATGTGAAGCGGAGTTCTTCCTTGTAGAACTCTCAGAACATTGATTGCCGCCTTTCGGCGACAATCTACATTTGACTCTTCTGAGTAGTATGCTCTGTGTGGTGTGATTATGAGGTTGTCCAGAGATAGTAAAGGCTCTGTTTCATCTGGAGGTTCGTCTTCTATGACATCTAGAGCCGCGCCTGCGATCCAGTTCTCTTTCAGAGCTTTGAAAAGGGCCTTCTTGTCCACAATGGCGCCTCTGGCGGTGTTGATCATCAAAGCATGTTTCTTCATTCTCTTCAACTCATCTTCTTGAATCATGTGACGCGTTTCATCAGTCAAGGGAGTGTGGATGGTCACAACATCAGAATTCTCTAAAAGGGATTCGAGAGTCTCCGACCTATCCAGGCCCAGCGATCTCTCTATCCCTAAGGCCAGATATGGATCATAGAATTGCACTTTCATGCCGAAGGCTTTGGCTCTTATCGCGACTGCTGTTCCTATACGTCCCAATCCAACTATTCCGAGTGTCTTCCCATGAAGACCTAGTACTGGTGTAGATACTTGATCAGGGAGTTTCGAAAACCACATTCCTTTCTTGGCTGCCTCCGTCAGGTATAGCAGTCTCTTGTTGGCTACCAGCAAAAGTCCAATCGTGTGATCCGCTACCTCATTCACGCAGTAGTCAGGCACATTGCAGACAAATATCCTCTTTTCCCCAGCTGCCTTCAGATCAATCCTGTCAAATCCAACGCCCAGAGCCTGAATTATCCTGCATTTCGTCATTTGAGATATAGAGTTCTTGCGCACTTCAATGGGACCCGTAATGACCGCATCGGCATCGATAACGACCCGCGCAACTTCATCTTGATTCGCGCACTGGTAAGGGTGAAAAGTCGCGACATCACGGAGTATGCTCTCTTCAAGATCAGTGTCCTTCTCAAGAAACAGGGGGCATACAACCTTACGCTGTTCTGACAAACTCAATCACTATGGAGTGGGCACTTCAGTAGGAGAAACGAGGAAGGATATATGTGCCTTTCAGATGGTGGCGCGTGCTGGGTCCTACATCCTAGGTTTGCAGATTATCTCGCGGATTCTTATGTCGAAGAAATTGTGTGTATTGGTTGACCTAAGAAGGATTGCTGTGTCGGCGCCTCCTCCTGTTCCGCCTATTCCGATCACGTCTTCGCCCGCCCTTATCAGGCCAGCATCGGTGGCCATGCAGGTTACCTCACATGCGACCTTCACGCCTGATCCGAAAAGCCGGAGGACATGCGCAACAATCTCATCGACTTGTATTGTGCTGAATTTTCTGTTGATTGCTCGGCCGAGGGTTCCGAAGGCATGGGCAGCGGTGACTATTTTGGCTTGATTCTTTTCGGCGATGGCTCTGTTCTCTGCGGTGAATCGCTGTACGTTGGGTTCCTTGAATCCTGTGACGTGGGTTACGATGACCAGATTGCGGCCCTTGAAGATCTCAGATGCCTTGGCTCCTGTCTCGCCTGTTGATGAGGCAACGACAACATTTCTTAGATGAAGCGCATCCGCTCTTTCCTTTGCGAGTCTGAGTGTCGCATCAGTATTATGGGCCCCCGGCTTCTCAAAATACACTGTTCTCCAGACTTCGTCCGGCATACGACATAACCTCCCAACCATCTATTCCATGACTCTGCCGATATTAGCTAGCGTCGTCTTTCTTTCCCAGTGATAAGTCTTCCCCAGTGTAACCACCAGCATCACTGCTACGATCGATAAGCAAACTCGTGTAGCGTACACAGAAGCAAATGGACAGCTCCTATAAACCCGGACGCCATAAAAGCCGACTGAGAGGAGCAACAGCCTCATGCCGCCTAGGACTTATCCGTTACCTGGACAGCCGTGTCCAACCTGTCGAGCCAGCTCTCTAT
>Ga0209725_1000718_pt1 | contig 19597 bp, 17 predicted proteins | sample I18A1metaG_FD_184145 | JGI IMG/M metagenome (GOLD analysis project Ga0209725, IMG submission 184145) | Lake sediment bacterial and archeal communities from Gulf of Boni, Indonesia to study Microbial Dark Matter (Phase II) - ​I18A1 metaG... | ecosystem: Environmental > Aquatic > Freshwater > Lake... | reverse complement strand
GATGGAACAGGACGGGTGAGTATCGGCGTCCGAGAGTCCTATACTTGGCTGATCGCAACGTTCTCGTTGACGATCCCAAAGACAAGATATTCACCCCACTCGGAGATGCACGATGGAAAATACAAGGCGAAGCAATCGAAAGCCGCGAGATGTACTTCGCGACATACCAAGCCATTGCCAGAGACGAACGGAGACCCGGGTTATACAGAGACTACCCAACTGACTTCTTCGATCTAATCGTGGTTGATGAATGCCATCGAGGAAGCGCAAGAGATGAAAGCAATTGGAGAGAGATACTTGAGTACTTCAAGCCAGCATTCCAACTAGGCATGACAGCCACACCGCTACGCAAGGACAATGTTGATACATACCGATACTTCGGAAGCCCTGTATACACATACAGCCTTAGCCAAGGCGTTCAGGATGGTTTTCTCGCACCCTACCGAGTCAGAAGGGTCGTGCCATCTGTTGATGCAGAGGGTTGGAGGCCCACAAAGGGGCAGATCGACCGCTACAAGCGAGAAATCCCAGATAGACTCTACGGAACACCAGACTTCGAAAGGATAATTGTGATGAAGGCTCGCACCGAAGCTGTGGCGAGACACCTCACGGAGTACATGAAGAACACAGACCGCTGGGCAAAGACAATTGTATTCTGCGTGGACCAAGAACACGCGGATGAGATGCGGAGAGCCCTGAACAACATAAACAGCGACCTCGCCAAGGATTACCCCGACTACGTGGTGAGGATAGTCTCAGATGAAGGCGAGATCGGTCGAGGCCACCTCTATCGCTTCATGGACATCGAGACACAGACTCCAGTCCTTGTTACGACCTCTCAACTTCTGACCACCGGAGTTGACATTCCATTATGCAAGAACGTTGTGCTCTTTAGAATAATCAACTCCATGACAGACTTCAAGCAGATAATCGGACGAGGCACCCGCGTAAGAGATGACTACGGAAAGCTGTTCTTCACGATCCTCGACTACACTGGCAGCGCAACAAAACTGTTTGCAGACCCGGAGTTCGATGGCGAGCCGGTGAGCGAGGTGGAGGAGCGACCGGGCGAAATAGAGAAACCGGTCAAGATAATCATCAAGACCTTCGCCGACGACGAACAAGAATTGCGAATGACTGATGATTCCGAAGGAGCAGAACCGAGAAAATACTACGTGGATGAGGCAACTGTTGAGATCAGAGCCGACACAGTCTATGACCTCGACACAGATGGCAAGAGAATCAGGGCGATAAGCTACACCGAATACACAGGACGAACCGTCCGCTCCATGTTCACGTCCGCCGCCGAGCTGAGATCAAAGTGGAGCCATGCCCAGCAACGCGCGGCGATCATCGAGTCACTGGAGGATCGGGGAATATCACTGCAACATCTGCTGAAGGCCAGCAGAAACCCCGAGGTCGATCCATTCGACCTATTGTGCAACCTTGCCTTCAATGCCCCTCTGCGTACCCGACTTGAGCGAGCTGACCGTCTGCGCAAAGAGGAAAAAGAATTTTTCGCAAAGTTCAGACCTGAAGCTCGTCAGATTCTCACAGAAGTGCTAGAAAAATATGTGGAGTTCGGAACAAGCCAGCTGGATGACACAAACGTTCTGAAGATCGCTCCAATCTCTAATTATGGCAACGTAATGGAGATCTCTCAATTCTTCGGTGGACCTGAAGAGCTAAAGGAAACGTTGGGCCAAATGCAGAATCTGCTCTACGCTTCATAGGGTGTGAACTTGAGAAGACGGAAACGGAAGTTCAGGCAGCAGAAACTCATGGCGGTTAGCGCAAAACCTGAGGCGACGACACCTCAGCGCCTGGCATCGCTGATCAAGTCCGTTCGGGACATCATGAGAAAAGACAAGGGGCTAAGTGGTGAGCTCGACCGCATTCCGATGATGACGTGGATAATGTTTTTCAAGTTCTTGGATGATCAAGAGCAAGTCTTGGAAGCCGAAGCCAAAGTATCGGGCAGGAAATTCCGGCCGACCATTGAGCCACCCTACAGATGGCGTGATTGGGCTGCAAGACACGACGGGATAACTGGGCAAGAACTACTTGCGTTCATCAATCAGGACGAGGCTACTCGACCCGATGGAACGAGAGGCCCGGGTCTTCTTGCATACCTGAAATCATTGTCTGGCAGCGAGGGAAGAGACAGGCGCGACGTAGTCGCTACTGTCTTCAAGGGCATAGTAAACAGAATGATCAATGGCTACCTTCTTCGTGATGTTATCAACAAAATCGATGAGATTCATTTCGATACAACGGAGGAAATCCACAGCCTCGCCTTTCTCTACGAGTCCCTATTGAAGGAGATGCGCGATGCCGCCGGGGATAGCGGGGAGTTCTATACTCCTAGGCCGGTCATCAAGTTCATGGTCGAAGTGGTGAACCCTGAGCTAGGAGAAACGATTTTGGATCCGGCTGCAGGCACTGGCGGTTTTCTCGTTGAATCTTTCAAGCATTTGAGCTCCCAGTGTAAGAAAGCAGAGGACTTCGAGAGACTACAGAGCGGCACACTATTCGGCTTCGAGGCGAAGCCGATGCCATTTCTTCTGTGTCAGATGAATATGCTTCTACATGGAATCGAAGCGCCTAATATCGATCCGGGTAACGCTCTTCGTTTCCCCCTGAGGGAGATTGGAGAGAAAGACAGGGTTGACATTATTCTAACAAATCCCCCATTTGGCGGTGAAGAAGAAAGAGGCATATTAGGAAACTTTCCTGAGGATAAACAAACCACGGAAACGGCGCTTCTGTTTCTTCAGCTAATCATGCGAAAGCTGCGTCGGTCTCCAAAGCCGGGAAGAGCGGGCATGGTTGTGCCAAACGGCACTTTGTTCGGTGACGGTGTCTGTGCTCGAATCAAGGAAGAGCTACTGAGGGAGTTCAATCTTCATACTATTGTTCGTCTTCCGCTTGGCGTGTTTGCGCCATACGCGGACATACAGACCAACTTATTGTTCTTTGATCGCAGCGGTCCCACAAAAGAAATCTGGTTCTATGAGATTCCTATCGCTGAGGAACACCAAGAAAAGAGAAACCCAAAGTACTCAAAGACTAGTCCGATGCGGTTTGAAGAGTTCGCCGACTGCCTTGAATGGTGGAAGCAGCGAAAAGAGAACGAGCATGCTTGGCGTGTGCGGCCTGAGGAAGTATTGAAGTATGATGATGCGGGCCTGCTGGTGTCCGCTAATCTCGACCTCAAGAATCCTAACGCTCCACAAGAGGCCGAGCACCTGCCGCCCGAACAATTGGTTGGTGATATCCTAAAGAAGGAACAGCAGATTGCCGAAATAGTGACAGAGATTAGGGATATACTAAGTGAGAAGCGATGAGCGAGTCTTGGCTAGTAATCAAAATTGGTGACACACTCAGACGTGCGACTGATACTGTCGAGATTGAACCTGACAAGGAGTATCGTGAGATCACAGTCAAGCTCTGGGGCAAAGGTGTTGTATTGCGTAGGATTGTGTCGGGGGCCAAGATTTCGGGAAGTAGACGTTTCCTTGCAAAGTCCGGTCAATTTATTCTTTCGCGGATAGATGCCCGTAACGGCGCCTTTGGCTTGGTTCCAAAGGAGCTCGGTGGCGCCGTCGTCACAAATGACTTTCCTCTTTTCAATATCGAAAGGCCTTTGATTGATCCGGATTATCTAAATTGGCTAAGCAAGACAAATGCATTCATTAAGCTGTGTAAGGGCGCCAGCGAAGGGACCACGAACCGAGTCCGACTTCAAGAAGAGAAGTTTCTATCTTCCAAGATTCATCTTCCGCCTCTAGCTGAGCAGCGGCGGATTGTGGCGCAGATCGAAGATCTGGTTGCCAAGATTGAAGAAGCACGTAAGCTGCGACGTCAAGCGATAGTACAGCTAAAGACACTTTTTGAATCCGCCGTCAAAGAGACGTTTGGTAAAATGGGTCATATCGAGAGAAGAAAATTATCCACACTAACATCTAAGATTGGTAGCGGTTCCACGCCGAGAGGAGGTCGCGCGTTATATCCGTCATCGGGGGTTCCCTTTATTCGAAGTATGAATGTTAGAATGCGAAAATTTCAATGGGATAACATCGTCTTCATAGATAAAGACACACACGATGCTATGAGTGGTACACAAGTCAAGCCTAACGATGTTTTGCTGAATATAACGGGGGCGTCTATTGGCCGTGTTGCTTGTGCACCACCCGACCTGAGAGAAGCCAATGTCAATCAACATGTTGCCATCATTCGTCCAACAGAAATCATTGATTCCCGTTATCTGATGTACTGGCTGAGTCAACCATCCGTTCAAAGCTACATTAATGACAAGCAGAAAGGTGCAACAAGACAGGGGTTTACCAAGGCCCAAATAGAATTGCTTGATGTTCCTCTCCCATCTCTTTATGAGCAACGTAACATTGTCGCCTACTTAGACAACCTGCAGTCTAAAATCGATGCCGTTGAACACCTTCAAAGTGGAACTGACAATGAACTTGATGCTCTATTATCCTCTGCGCGTGACAAAGCATTCAAGGGAGAGATCTAAGGCGCTTCATTCGATATTGATTACAGCTGGTCGCTTGTGCTCCGCTCGATTTTTTTGCGAAACGAAGCCAATGTCACAGCTTCTCTATCAGAATCTCCTCAATCATATTTGTACTCTCATAGAGAAAGCTAGGAGTAATTTGACTGCTTAAAGCTAAAGTATCCTTTCTTCTTTTGGTCCTATAATATGGAAAAAAGGAAATTGAAATAGACCAAATTTTGGCGGTTAATTTAAACGTTAATGTTACCCTACCCCGGGCTACCATATAATTGTTCACTGAAGCCGAAGTGATTTGCAAGCGCCACAAAGAGTATCTACCAAACATAGAGTTGATCGCTCATGAAGATGAACCCGAATATATCCGATGTAGACCGATAAAGCAGCACTCCTACCCCTGATTAAGAGGGGATGGATAGGAGTGAACAGAAGAGGTGCACTGTATTCAAGCTATCAGCTGTACACTCGATCATACCGGACCCGAACTACATCTCGAATCCTGAGAAACTCGACAAACGGATGATTAGCAGAGACCCTTCTCAAGCTCGGATTAGGTTCGAATGAAAGAAAATAAACTATGCGAATAGAATTAAAAAACTCATTTTTGCACCCATTGACTCAGCGATAATACGCGTCTTATATTAGTAACCGTGGAATACGGAAATTCGGGAAGAAATCAAAACTTTTCTAGGGACCTACGAAACGGCAAGTCTCTCTTGAAACACTCAATTTGAGTTTGAAATCACTGAAACCGCTTAATTTTGACGCTCTTTTATGCTGTTAATAAAACGGCTATTTTACTACCATAAGGTTTAGCGAATTTTTCAAAAAAATCTAAAAATCCTGTACTTAGCGAACTGCGTAGCGGGGAGCTTGAGGATATATGGTTGTGGTATATTAGGGCTTGTAGTAGGACTACGGGAAGTAGCAAAGAGGTACGGAGGATTCAGAGCTTCATACGATATAAGATCATATGGGGATACAGAGATTCAGGTTGTCTGTAGGTTGAATCCCGCTTTAAGTCATCTATCTTCCAGAAGACCCATACACCAGAGGCATATTCGCTCTAGCTTTCTCAAAGTACGATTCCGGAAATAGGAATCCGAGAAATCGAAAGAATCCGGAAAACCCATTGTCTTTAAGCGATAATCGTGTCTGTCGGTTTTCGTCAATGGTTAGAAATCTAGTCAGGTCTTCTAGAAGCGGTCAGTGAAGTGGAGGTATAGAATATTCCCAAGTTCTGTTTTACAAGGCATTATTTCGCGCTAATTATTCCCTTCTCCTTTCCTCTTTCTATTAACTTGAGCAGGTCATCTGCAGGTATGAATAGAGCATACTGTCCCCAAGCCCACTTTCCTTTCATCCTGCCTCTATGCCCGATCTTGTAGTACCCTAGTCTTAATTCTTTGCTGCCATCCTCAAACTCTAGTTCTTCCAAAAGCGCTAATTTATCGCCCTTAGAATTGCTGGGAACAATACTCACAAATTCCTTGACTCTGAAACTCCTCGAACCACCATTAACCCTTCTAGCGCGACCTTCAAGTGAAAAGCTTAGCGGCGTTATTAGTCTGCGCCCAAAATCATCAATGGAAATTTTAGTCTTCATTTTTTGACACCGCATAGAAGTTATTTGTCGACCCAGATATTAATTATGTCGAGGATAAAGATCGGGAACGAGTTACTCTGAGGAGTGTTTCAATGTTGGACCCTGATGTTCTAATAGAAAATGAGGGCCCTAATACGCTAGCTGAAGAACTGTCTCGGCTGATTGAAAAAGCACATGAGATCGAAATTGCGGTAGCCTTTATTGACGAGTGGGGAGTAGATTTTCTTGTAGACGAACTGAGGAAGGCTTCCAGAAAAAAGAAGAGCAAAGTCAAGATTCTAACTAGAATGTCAAGAGATGGACATAACAGCCCAAGCGCTTTCTGGAAGCTTCTAGATTTTCAGAACGCCTATTCAGAGGACGTGGAAGTCCGCATATCGGCTCTGGAGAATTTCCATGAAAAACTCTATATGATTTGCTCAGCCGGCGAAACTGTCGTGGTAATGGGTTCTTCAAATCTTACTAAAAGGGGACTGCTAGAAGAGGGAGAATTGAACATAGAAATGAAAGGTCACCGAAGCTCAGAATCCATAAGTAGTTTTCTGCGCAATTTCAAAATGCATTGGGATGACTCGAAAGGAAATGAACTTGAAAAGAATGTTATTGAAACATATGAGAATTTCTATCGTGGTGTAAGACCCGTTCCGCATCCAAGCTCGAAAAATCGAAAACTCTGGAGAAAAGTAGGCTCGATGCTCCACAGAAGAAGAGGCACAAGAAAAGCGCAAAAGCAGAAGGTGCCTGAGATTTGGTTTGACGAAGTAGATAGCGATGCCACAAAGGAAGTATGTAAAGCCGTAGAGAACAATACTAACTGGGACAGGCATAATTGGAGCTGGTATCATTTCCCAAGCAAATATCTCTATAAGTCGTGTTCCATTGGCGATATCATAATTATCAAAGACTTGCGCGAGAGAAAGATAAGTGCGAATTTGATAAGAGCTTCAACCTCGCTTCCAATACGAAAGGACAGATATGCGATAGCATACGAACTGAAGGGAAAACGCACCTATGCTAAGCTTGACAAGAAAACGGAAGCGGTATTCAGGAACCAGAGATCTGGTGAACGGTTAATGAACAACTTATTCAAAGACGCATCAAGAATTCTCCATTTCAAGCTATGAGGGTTCTGAGATTGTCTTTCTGACATCATTCTCTAAAGAACGCAATCCGGTCCGTTTCCTTGAAGCGTCAAAAATGAATATAAGGTAGGTTGCGTCAACGCTGTAGATTAGCATGGACGTTGAAGTTAGAGGCCAAGTTACTGAGGTATTTGAGAAGGCTTGGTCGGAGCTCTGTGATGAGTACGCTGAGAAACGTGAAAAGCTAAACTTCTATTCGGAACACGACCTTCAAGTTCACTTGGCTAAGAAGCTGTTAGATGGATTGCCTTCCGGCTGGACCCATGTTGAGGTACCTTTGAGGCTAGGAAGGATTAAGGAGTGGAAGCAAGGTCTGTTCTGTTGGGGCAGACCTGTAGAGGCAAGGGAAAAAGGAGCGCTCTACGAGGTAGACATTGCTATCATTGACACTGACGAAGGCTATCCATGTCTTCTATCTGAACTCAAGTACAAGGCAGCCCCAGTGTCGCTGGACTACCTTGGGACGCTTCTTCGTAGAAGTGGGATGATACGTGATGAAGTTCAAAGGGTAAAGAAGGGGCTGATGCAGCTCCTTCAGGGCTTACGCGGGTCAGAAATTCGTCGACAAGATTTCAGCTATTTCATGTCTAACGTAGGTAAACTTTCTGCGGCGCTCAAAGAACTTCGTATTCTCGGAGAGAGAGTGCAGGGATATCTCTGCGTCATTGACGAACTCTATTTCAACGCTCATCTTGAAGAGGAACTTAAGAGAGCAGTCCGAGAATACGACCCAGAGATAAAGGTACTTGTAGAGCAATATTCAATCGAGGACGCTATCAAGGATACTCTCAACCGTCTTGAAATTTAGAACGCTTACATCGATAGCGCTTGCATCGATCATATGATGGTATCCACTGCCTGCTGCAACTGATCGAGAAATACAGCTAATCGAACATAGACTCTTCAAGTAAACATTCTAACCCACTTTTTGAGAGCAGTTGCATTCTAGTCATCAATAATATGTTCGACCGAGTCATACTTCATGGAACAAGTAAGGGCAGTGACTTCGGGAGATTTGCCACCAGAACCTTAGAATCTTCGAAAAAGACATCTATCCTTTTTTGGTCTGTACGACTTGGAAAGTTCATGTGCGCGACAACGTTACGAGGTAGTCGAAGCTGTTCTATCCTCGCAATCCAACCATCTATTTCAGGGATTATGGGTAAGAAAAGATTGGAGTTTGCACGCATAATCTCATTTAGATCCCGTAAATGTATGTAATATATTTCATGTGACCCCGGGGTGGTGTGCCACGGTCGGGTCAGATAGTCATTTTTAAAACTTTGTGCCTTCTTTTGAATGGTACCATCTACTGCAGTTTTCCACCAATCGGTGCCTATTTGCGCAGACAGCACTGAATTAATTATGACTCTGAATATGTTCTCCACGAAGAAGAGCTTCCAGTAAACGCGTTTGCCAACTGACCTCCCGCTGGCCTCAACTCTTCCAGACTCGAAGGATGATAGACGAAAGTCAGCCGCTCGACCCAATCTGTTTTTCTTCCAATTCGCCCATTTATCTCCTAGCCTTTCCAATCTTTGCTTTGCGCGTTTCGTACAAGTACTGGGCAACTACCTGCGGAGATGTCTTGAGGAACTCAGCAATCTCTATGTTCGAAAAGCCAGCCATATTGAGCTGGATAGCCTTATCCTTGCTAGATGCAGTTTTCATAGATTGCAAAAGAAGCGCAACTAGCAGTCTTTCTATTCGCTCATCGCGTGATTCCATCGTCACCTTCTCCGTCTTGCGCCTACTCTTCGCAAGTGAGTTGTCAGTGTCCTAATCGTTTCTGCCGAAGTGTTCAGAACATCAGCAATAGTTTGATTGTCTAGACCAGCCATTTTAAGAAGTCGAGCTCTTTCGGTCACGCTCCTGTCCTGCGCTACTTGAAGGCTAAGAACACGAAGAATCAGATCGAGTTTCTCCAAAATCTGCCGTTCTGTCAAGTTCTGCATGTTCACAAACCCCGATAATAACATGTAGGTTGATTACTCAAGAGTTTTTCGGCGAGCTATGCCAACATACTCGTTCATGTGCCAAGACGACTAGCTTTAATCGTAGGATGACTCGCAATAATTTCGGAGGTTTTAGAAACGACCAACAAGTTGTCCTTCATATAGAAGTCGCAATGAGTTCTGAGCCGTAATAGCGAGAGGCACGGCTGCATTATTCCCTATTCATGAAAGGGTGCTCGAAGCCTGGCATCCAGTAGAGCTAACGAAACGCTTCCACAGCAACTCATGCGCCACATTCGCCGCTTTTTCAAGCTCGCGTCGTGCGGTGAGGTATTTCCGAATAGCATCGTTCTGCTGATTCCGTTCAACTATTCCCTTGACAAGTTCTCCGAGGGAGCGATTCACGTTGTAACTCGTGATGATGCAAGGATCATGTAGAACTGCCGTCAGCGCATTTTTTAGGTGCTCGATCATTTTTCCGAGCTCGTCATCGTTCAACTGGCGAAGGTCGTCGTAATACATGAGAGAAGTCTGGAAGAGTGCGTTCTCTACCTGCTCGTACACTTTGTTTTGGGCATCTTTCGGCTTGCCTTTCACGTAATCGATGATGTGGAATTCAGTCACTCCCTTGCAGTTTTCTTGGTACGCCTTCATCGCACTGGCTACCAAATGGACGCATCGGTCGAACGATGTGAAGAAATTCTCAAGGACACCTTTCAATTCACCATCCAGAAAGAAGTGTGGGTGGTTTGTTATCTTGGTGGGGGTCCAGTAATCGCCGTAGCTTGGCCCTTGACGGTTCTGTAATTGGGTTCGAATCAATTGAACTTGTTCGAGTAGAGGTTCAAGGAAGTTTCTTCGATAGTCTGCGAGAAACTCTTGCGTGCGGCGTTTCTTCAACTCAATATACTCCCGAGTGGACTGGGATACGAAATTCTGAATTCTCTCACCGATTTTCGCAAGCAGGTCGTCATTAGTTGTAAACTCCTCTCTAACAATTTCCTTCTCCACCAGCTCTATCAGACTGCTGATTTGCTTACCTCGCTGGTTCGTTTCCTTGATGAAGACCCATCGGTGAAGCCCAGTGGTGACAGACTCTCTGTATTCTTTCTCAGTACCAAGAGTATCGTTTTCGCCAAAGATTCCGATGTAAAGCTGACAATCTTCAAGGTACTTGAGATAGAACTCTTCGGGGCTAAGCGCTGACGGTTTCTCAAGCATTTCCCAATAAACTGGCTTAACATGATGTCGTTGCAGGATGCTTGCGATTTTCGACCTCACTTCCTTGAATTCGTTCACGTCCGAGCTTATGAAAGCTCGAAGCCATTCCTCCGACTCCAACGAGATCACAAACAGCGAACTCTTCATACAGTCTTAACCGCGGAATGGATTATAGCTTTTCCCGCCGCACAAGATTCAAGGTTGAAGACATCATAGAAGTAATCAATCGAGTTCTGAGCCGTGAATCAAAGAAGGTTCTTCAATAGGCGTGAGGTAGAACTTATTTTATGCTTACGAGGATAACCTAGAACACTTGGCGAGAGAAGCATGTCCATGTCGGAGGCCGCGAAGCAGGCGTGGAGAACCAAATGGGCAAAGAAAGCGGCTAGAACCCGTAAACAAAGGGAAAAACATAGAGAACTGAGCAAGAGGTCAAAACGAGAGGTCGGGGCACGTAGAAAGGTTCAGCTTTTGGTTGCGGGCTGTCTAAAGAGGTGGTGGAAAAGAAAATACCTAGAAGGTACCTCGTCAAGGCCCAAACCCCCAAAGTGTATAGTCTGCGGAGAAACCGAAAGATTGGGGCTGGCAACTCATCATATTGATCCCAAAATCAAGAAAGGGGACAAACGCTACAACACGTTTGAAAACAGAGCTCCCCTTTGCGGAACTTGCCACAACATCATCACGTATAAGAAGAGCAAGAAACCTGAAGACATACTAAAGGCAATTAAGTCAAGGCATAGTATAGCACTAGAGCGAAAGCTCTTTGAGGACTAGTATCGGTCAATCGAATTCTCAACCGTGAACCAAAGGAGATTGCGCAGTTAGCTCAAGGTTGAGTACTTTTTTTACTCGCGAGTAATAGTTAGATAGCTTTAGCTAGGGTTGCTCATTGCCGACGTTAAGGAACATTTTGAGTTATTGAAGAAGGTGGGGGTCTGAAGTGGCACCAGAGAGCCAGTCTACCTAAACCAGTTGTAGTTATCCGAAGCCACATAACCGCATCTCAAACAAGTGGCTCTGTATTCTCCCAACTTCGCACTTCTTAGAGCGGACTTGCCAGGATATGGTTTGTTCAACCTAGCCCAGCTTGTGCCGGGGCATCGACCTCTGCATAGAATTCTAATGAGATAGCTATCGGGAGTCGACTTGGCATAGTCTGGTAGTTTCCGAACTATGGTTCTAGAAGATGGCTCGGAAATTAATTCAATCATTCTCTTATGGTATTCAGGGTTCTCTTCCTCTGCATCGTATACGACCTGAACCGGGTCAAATTGGTTCGTCCAACTAAAGTCTTTGTTATCGGTCCATGATACCAAGAACACTTTCTTGGGGTTTCTTCTCAATAGGTCTTGAACGCAATCATCACCGTCGTCCAGACCTAACGAATCCAATGGATAAACTATGGCAACATCAACATTCGACGGGGTTGAATGCCACGAGGCTGGATTGATTGTATCGACATAAAGCTTGTAACTCCCTTGGATATTCAGTGGAATCCCCGGTCTGGGAGCTCTGGCCAACCTCAGTTCTGGTGTTAAGAAAGATACGACGTTGCTCATATGATTCGCCCGGAAAAGTACTCCAGCAGGAGAAGGGTACTCTGAAAAGACAAGTGTCAGAACGAGGCGGTGTTTACGGTCTTGGTGAGTGCCAGTTAGTAGTAAGAACCTTTTATCGGATCGGATAAAGGATAAAATCATTTCTGCTGCTTCTTTACGTGTATTCATAGCCTCAGATACCCAAGAACGTTTAGCGAAATATCGCTTAAAATGCTTGTGATAGAGGTGGTTGTTGGTCTAAGAGGGTTCTGAAGCTGTCTTTCGTCTGCTACCATTTATAGTGAGGGCGGCATTATTCACGAGTTAAATTAACACTTGTTTTTTTATTCATGAGGTGGGAGCACATACGCTCGTGCCAACGCCATTCCCCATAACGTGCTTAGAGTCGACGATGCGAGAAGCGGAGACCTCCAATCCGTTGGAGCCCACACAATCGTGATGATTGAGGGTGCACTTGGAAGTACCTCAGGTAATACAAGAGAGAACAATGCGGCGATCGCAAGAACGAGGTTGCGAAATTTTCTTCTCTTTACTCGCTTTCCAAGCGCCACGACGACCATGCTGGTCGGCAGGAAGAACTGCAATGCAAAGATCCACGACAGGGTTACGCTCACGTCCCCATGTGACACCCAAACCCCCGTCAACACGATTGCTAGGTTCAGCGTGCCCATAAGCTCCGTGAGGGACATAACGAGAGCGTCAAAGAAACGAAATGAAAGAGGGTCGGTCTCCACATGCATTTGGGCTCCCCCGATGAGCTTCGTAGCAATCAGGAAGGTTACTGAACTGCAAAATGCTTGCAAAGCCAACATGGGCAGCAGTATGGAAAAGACGGGGGTCCTTATTGCACAGGGCAAAGCCAAAACATACTCAACATTGCCAATCACGAGGGGAGTTCTCGCATACACCAGTCTGAATATCCCCAGAGGGAATAGCATTGATACGAACGAGACGACCCACAGATTGTATCGATTTCCGAACCCATAACCATTTGGCCAGAACGATCTCGGTCTTCGTGAAACAAATAGAACGGTCACGCTCAAGCTCACCGCATAGAACAATAGAAAGACAGGCCACCAAGCCCACCCGCCTAGCCCTATGAGCACAAGTGTTATTGATAGCGTGAGAGCTATAATTACTTGAAGTACTAAGACGCGGTAGACTTGTTCGGAAAGTCTGCTCAACTGAAACGATTTAAAGGAGTGCTGGCAGCACTCTTAACTATTTGGGTACTTGCAGCCGTCGGCATGTGTAGCACTGTTGCCCCTAGCGTGCTCATTTGGCATGGAACAATCATAATCGAAGGCCCGGAGGGCCCAACAGTGCCATGGTACGAACAAGTCTTGAACCAAGTAAACAACCTACTCACACCCGTTCAGGTACCCTTCGCCGCATTCCTAATCGGACTTGCCGTCTCTATGTATCTGTCAAGACGGCGCAAATGAAAACTGAGTTCATTTTGCTGTGTCGTCTAGTGCCACTAGGTGCGCACACAAACAGAATCGAGCCTGAACGACTATGCAGGGGTTTATTTCATTACTATCCTTTCTCGCAAGCAAGGGTAGGTATTACTGTTGACCGTCTAGGCTCTGAGGTTGCCTTCGCTATCAGACCCCCGTTCCGCTATAGCTCTTGCACCAGTTAGGTTGCAAGAGAACATATTGTCCCTAAGCCCGCTTTCCTTTCATTCACTAATGGGCTTTTTTGAACTTCTTTGTAGCGCTGAATTTGGAAAAAGAATCAAGTATTATCTTGTCAGCAGCAAGATCGAGCAATATTTGTCTTCCTCTTTTTGATGTTCTATAGATCGAACGTATTCTGTGTTCCTTTTGCCCTGAAGATCTTTCAATCAGACCAGAATCTAATAGTTTACCAAGGTGGTAAAATATGTTAGTATCTGAGGCTATGCCGAGTACGTTTTTGATTTCGCTGAAACGCAAGGAGCAGGGTCTTCCTAGGAACTCCCCTCCATATAAGGTAGTCAAAATTCCGAGACGTATAGGATTGCTTAAGACAGTATAATATGAAGCAACCTCTTCTAGCCTATTTGTTTTTTTCTTCATTTTTCATTGCCCAAATAAATATTATCCAAACGCAATCTCGGTTAACGTTTAATATGCTCGGAGACGCTTAAAAAATGGTGGGGAACATATTGTGACCGTTAACCGAAACGAACACTTGTATCTTCGTCAGGCTGTATTTGACTTGCTCCCAGAACTCGTGTCAAAAGTCCATGATCTGACTTACAAAGCTATAGAGACGAAAGCTAACCAAAAGATAGGGCCACGAAGCAGGAGAATAGGAGTCTTTGGTTCTTACGAAAACAAACACATACTCAACGAAATAGCCAAACATATTTCCACGTTGAATTACGTTTCGGTTACAGGAATGGGTTACTACCTTCCACGTAAGGCAAACAGGTTTCACCGTATTGACGAGGTATTTCCGCCAGCAGCAGACCTATTGTTAAAATCGCTTCCGCTTTATTATTACCGAAAAATCTTGACACGCATCGTAAGTAAAGCCATTTTCTTCTTGAATATGCCTTATGGACAACTGGAAGAGCTTAGTGCTTCTGCTGAATATGAAATGCCCGTGATGGGTCTAATAATGCATGGCCAAATCACAAAATCAGAGCAGGATTGTCCATATTTGCATGTTGAAGGCAGTACTGCTAAGTGCGTAGTTCCTCATGATAGCTTATGTCCCGCAAGCTTTCCTGTAAGACCATTCTGTCCATTCGTTGATTCCATTCCTCTGCCTTATATGACGTTGAAAATTCTTCACGAGACCAATAATCATTTGGTTGCTGCAAAAGACAGGCAAGGTGTCAGACTGGTAATTAATAGTTTTCTGCGATCTGGCAAGAGGCGAAGACAGCGGTGAACCAGACCTTAGGCATCTGCAATCCTTGAAACAAGGAGCAATCTTAGCTTGGAAGAAAAAATCATCAATGAACTAAAGCGTTGCATAGTTTCAGATGAACTTGCGATCTTCGTTGGAGCAGGTTTGTCCATGGCTGCAGGTCTTTTCGGTTGGGATCAGCTTGAATCCGAGATTCGGAAGGAAACAGGCGCACCTGATACTGTTGATTTTCTTCTCTTAACTCAAGTCTTTGCTAACAGGCCTTCGGGTCGAAATAGACTAATCAAAATGGTTCAGAGGTTTTTTGATGTGAGTCTTGAGCCGACCGCGGCACACAGGATGATAGCAAGATTGCCTGTGTCGACCTATCTAACCACGAATTATGATCGATTATTAGATGAAGCTTTGAAAAGAGAAAAAGGAGACATAACGCCGATATGCTTCAATACCGGAATCCCTTACCAAAGTAGTCACAAAGTGAAATACTTCAAGTTGCATGGCGATGTGAAGTTGCCTGACACAATTGTTCTTACAAAGGATGACTATCGAGATTTTCTTAGAAAGGATACTCTAATCAAGAATGAATTGAGACATCTCTTCGCGACGAAAGCTTTCCTGTTTGTTGGATATAGTCATCGAGACGCGGATATCGATACATTGATGGATGACGTCATGTTTGAATTGAGTGAAAACAAACCTCCAATATATAGTACGCAGTTCAATTGTTCATCATTTGACCAAGAATGTTTCAAAGCTAAAGGAATAAACGTGATAAATATTCATGCAAATGAACACGATAAGGAAGTAAGACTTCTGGATTTTCTGAGAAACTTAAGTCGCTTGGATAGGTTTAAAGTGGTGACTCACAGGGGACTAGGTCGGATGGCTTCTGTTTTTGGTGAAATGGGAGATCCGAATTGCCTGGCGATACTGACAGCTATGGAAGGGTGTCGATTCTTCTGGAAGAAAAATGCACTAAGCGTCAAGCAAATCAGTGACGTTCTCGGAGTACCTGTAAATAGGAATCTGAGTGATTCGATTCAGAGGCTTGTGACGTCAGGTCTCGTTGAAAAAAAATGGTCAATTTTGACGTTAACTGGCAAGTGGGATGGTTTCATCAAGGAAACAGGCATGGACAGAATCCTCCAAAAACACTTTGATAAACTTAGGCAAGGAAGTATGCTACGGGGAAGAACTGGTCGGAGAGAATTCGAGTTGACTCCAGGCGGTCAACTACTAGCTTAGTGTGGCGAATTTGCGGATCTCGTCTGTGACTAACAAAATTCAAGTTTAGGTTATTTTTGACCGAACTTGCCGGAGAAGTTTCAATATTTCTGTTATAGATGAATCATAATGACAGAAAGGAAACCCAAACCGTCCTTAAGTTGAGACAATCAGTGCCCTTCGACATACAAGCTGTTAGAATGACTTGCTATATGCCTCATTCTTAGGCTAGAGGCAAAAGCTTGAGAGTCAACTAGTTAATGGGTTACCGTGGAAAGACGGTCTTTGGTCTGCTACTATTTATGGTGAGGATTATCTATAGCGACCTATACATTCTAGTCCTGCACGTACGATGTGGAAAAATTGCAGAAGCTATTGTCCCAAGGCGCTTTCCAACCATAGCCGGCAGTGTATTTGATGCGATGAGATTGGATGCCAGGTAGGTTATCGGAATATACCCGCTTATCGTCATTTAATCCATGTACGATAGTAATTTCAAAATTCTTCCAACCCTTGTTGACTAAGAACCGTATAGGCTCGTAGCCGGGGGAGGAAATGCCATAATGATATAGCTGGACATCCACTTTCTCATCCCAGTCTGCTAACCCACCCCATAACCTCCTAATACTCAGCTCTACGTAAGTCGCCTTCTCAGTCACGCCGAAGCCACTGATAATGATCTTAATTCGATATGACCTGACTTCGTTCACTCTCAGACCTGTTATGGTGTAGGTCATTCCTTCGCCAACCCACTGAAGCGTTGGGATGCCGTCAACCTGTATGCTTACAGAAGTGCTTGTTTCGTCAGGTTTGCTTATAGCCTTGTCATCTACTTTTTCAAGACGTGCGCGTATCCAGAGACTACCATCACCGCCGTGCCAGCCATATATGGGAGGGTCATAATCCGAATCCGTTATCGTTTTGCTTTCACCTGGGTTTATGCGGCCGACCTCTCTGCATCTTGGATTGAACGGGTACCAATCTGACTGGTATTCCGCACGTAACTTGTAGCATATCTTGCCGTTCGAGGACGCTGTACCAAAATTCTTGAGAACCATTATGACTGTTATCGGTTCCCCTGGGCGATATGCTGTTTTGTCTGTAGACAAACTTGTTATCCTTATGTCCGGTCCTACGGTTGTTGTCGTTGTGCTTGTCGTAGTTGTTGTTGTGTATGTCGTTGTTGGCACATAGGTCGTCGTGGTTGATCTCCGGTCAACGGTGGTCGTCACCTTAGGGGCTACTGTTGTCTGTCTAGTGTAGGTTCGGGTAACAGTTGAAGTGTCGGCAGAAGTCGAGGTCGTATACCGTGTTGTCGTCAGAGTCTGTGTAACAGTTCGATAATCTGTGGTCGTTGCCGTTTTTGTAACGGTGACGGTGCCAGCATAGGCCTGCTGAGCTGCATAAGATTGAATCGAAAGGACCATAAGCGAGATGAGGGAGACGGCGAATACCGCTTTTCTGGCAGGGCATCTAATGATTCTTCTTGCACGATCAGCCAGCGGGAAGATCGCATGGAACTTGGAGGCAAACCTTTTCAGTCTCTCATTGGCTGGCAACTGAACCACTGCGCCCATCATTGCAAGTGTTGTCAAAAGAACCCATAGAATCGGGTTTGAAATAATTTTGGCTGCACCAGTCATTGTGACAGTAACGGTGACAGTTACTGTCTTGACTACGCTAGTTATCGTTGGCGAGTAGATTGTAGATGTACTTAACCCCGTCGCCGTCTGTGTAACTTTAGCAGGTTTTCCCGTCACTGTTTCCAGAATGGTTGTCTGTGTCGTCCGTATTATAGTCGTTGTTCTTGTAGTGGTTACGGTTGTTTCTGTTCGTTGAGTCTGTGTACGCGTCGAAGTCTTCGTAACTGTGACTGTAGCTGTTACCGTTCGGGGACCGACGAAGAAGGAGCAGCTCGCCTCATTGTTACCATAGTTTGATTCTTGGATTGAACGATCAGGGTTAACCACCCATCCAACAGTATGCGACCCATCCTCAGCCCTCCAAGGTATCTCGCTGTAAACCTGCGCTTGTTCCCCAGCGCGAAGCGACAGACTGCCAGAATCATAGAGGCTACCGTCAAGGTAGGTTTCAAGTCTAAAATTGTTGGCATCAGACCCACCGATGTTTGCGATGATCGCATAAAAGGTCATAGCATCCTCTTGCTTCGGATTAGCAGGGATCACCCAGCATTGAGTGACCACAAGATCAGCGGGCCCACCTCGAACAACCTTAACAGGAGCCGGCTTCGTTTCAACGTGATGCCCCCCCTTGAAGTCATCGTATTCTATCCTAAAGGTCAGAGTATACTGGCCCGGGCTCAAGGTTTCAGGAGCCCTAACCAGAAAGCTCGTGGTTCTAGATTCCCCTTTGGGGATATCGCCTAAGGCTTGAGAAGAGGGGTTTACCTGCATTCCACTCGGATCCGCGATCGAAACAATCGTATTCCACATATAGTCGTTTCCGCCATTAGTGAAAGTTATAGTTACAGAACTCGTACCTCCCACTGGAATATCTGGCGAAAAAGCAAACCAGTTGGATACAAAGAGTTTCACAACCACAACTGTGAAAGTTGTTACATCCTGAAGCGTCTGACTGGGGCTTGAATACAACTCAGCTGTAAGACCATATGTCTTCGGCCCCGCCCAGTTGAGTATCGTCACTTGACGTTGCGCTGTACCTCCGGTTGCACAAGGCCATGCTTGTGCTGCAGATTCAGCATAGATAACTATTCCATCACGGGATATTTTCAGAAAGAAAAGCGTTTCCGCTGGGTTACCATTGTAGATAGTGAAGATGATATCCTCTGTATCTCCATGATAGATTTTTGGAGTGTATGATGGTGGGCCGAGGAACGTGGCGGTTTGAGCAAATGCACAAGGTATATGGAGGGTGAAACCTACGCTAAGTAGCGTCAAGCATGTACAGAAGAGGGCCAACTGCAGTTTCAATTTTTCTTCGACTCTTTTTCAGTAGGGGAGCCTGATATCGTTACGATATCTCGTTGAAAATCAACGTCCAGAAAGACAACAGCTAATGAAAGAAAGACATGCTTCAACTCTGCCCGATTCACATAGTTTAAAGGCGAGTTGAATTCTTAAGATTTTGCATCGACTCTATAACTATAGGTTGATAGCTGCTCGTATCTCAATAACACTCAGATGGGGCAGGCCTATATCGGAAATTCCTCGAACTAGTTTGCCTTCGAAAAGCTTCCTCGGTCAACGGAAAAAAGACGGGTTTTGCGGGAGACATACGCCTTCTCTCACTACTATTTTAACTCAGGGCTTGAAATAGAGGTCGCAATCGTGTTCTGAAGCGTAAATAGCAGGCAGGGCGGAGTTATTCCCTATTCAGGAGTTAAATTAACACTTAATATTCGATACGAACAATTAGGGTAGTCAGAGTTAAATGTTACAACTTTGCGAGCGAGAAGCTGCGGAAGCGGATTGGCGATGAATCGAAAGTCGACAGAAGTTATTAGGAGAGCT
>Ga0209725_1000717_pt1 | contig 19601 bp, 15 predicted proteins | sample I18A1metaG_FD_184145 | JGI IMG/M metagenome (GOLD analysis project Ga0209725, IMG submission 184145) | Lake sediment bacterial and archeal communities from Gulf of Boni, Indonesia to study Microbial Dark Matter (Phase II) - ​I18A1 metaG... | ecosystem: Environmental > Aquatic > Freshwater > Lake... | reverse complement strand
TGTCGCGTCTTTTTCCTGCGATGTTTGCGTTTTCTCCATCTGGGCTAGACTTTTCTTCTTGGCGCCTCCGATTGCCGATACCTCCATCAAACGAATAGACCATTGAACAGCCAGATAAAACTGTTTCTTTGAGGTTAGGGCCGAAGATAACAAAGTAGGAAAGAGCTCCGTAAGCCTCTCTTCTGGACCACGACGGGATGACGCAAAGGGCAAGCTGCCCGAAACAAAGAAGATCCATTCGAAATCGTGGCGTGAAGCTAAGTTCAGGGACCTGAGAGATTTCTGCTATTGCAAGGAGTGCCGTGTCCACTTCGCTGTGAATCTCGTTCTTCGAGATGAAGAAACGAACGCGTGCATGTGTCCAAACTGTGAATCACGTGTGGCACCAGAAGTTCATGATCGTGAAGTGGCAGAGCTGAGTATGAATGGCCACAAAGTGGCAGTTCTGCAGACTTCCCTTATTACGCACCAGACAGTCAACAGGCGAAGAATGATTGGGAACTTCCGGCGTGTAGAGGAGGCTTCGCGATGAATCGGCGAGGAGAAGACGCTTCCATCGAACCACAGCGGAGAATAGACCTTCGTGAGTTGAGACGCCGGCCGAAGGTTGCTGAGTGGCTGAGCAAAGTGAGCCGTGAAGGAACTGCGTCTGACAGTACGCCATATCAATACGTAGTGGAGTTAAGGCTCTTCATTGAGTGGACGTATAGACAGGGCACTGTCGCGGCGGATGCTGAAGGTAGGGAAGAAGAGGTCCTCCTTTCGATAGGCGACAAGAAGCTTGCTGAGAATCCAAGGAAGTCCATGGCTGAGAAGATCGTCGAGCAATACTTCGATTGGCTTGAGAAGGAAAGGAAGAAGGCTAGAAGCGGATGCTTAAGGACCTATGGAGTGCTCAGAAGTTTCTTCAAGTCTTTCGGTATCAGCTTCATCGAGAAGTGTCCACAGGTCTGGTACGAGAACATTCAGAGGCCTCCACTCAAGGAGCAACTATGCAGAGTCTTTGATGCGGCACCGTTGGAAGAGAAGATAATGATTGGCCTCGCTAGAGATCTCGGATGGAGGCGAGAAGACATAGTGGCACTAACCTACGGAGACATAAAGCAAGACTATGAGGCAGGAGAAGACTACCTCTTCGTTCAGAAGACAACGAGGAAAGAGAGAGTAGTAGCCAGCAACTTCATCGGCAAAGAGATCACAGCGTTACTACGAGAGAAGCTGGAGCAACGAAAGAAGACCGAGAAACTCGCTGACACTACTCCGATACTTCGAGAGGACCGCAAAACCGAACCGATGAGCATGGAGGAATTCAGCCGGAGAATCAAACAAGCCGGAGCCAAGATCGGAATCTACCTAACGCCTAAGCTTCTGAGAAAGTGGTTCCGCACTCAAGCCACCAACGCCGGGGTGCCACGGGACCGAGTGTGTGAGATGGGTGGCTGGGCGAAGCCCGGCGTAGGACGACACTACGACCTGCCAACAAGGGAAGAACTCCTTCCACAGTTCAAAGCAGCAGAACCCTTCCTGATGTTCACGAAGGCAAGCGTCGTCAGCGCAGATGAAGTCAGCCTTGAGGCGATACGGCGAGTTGCAAAGGCAATCATGCCTGAAGAGGTTTTCGAGAGACTGGAGATCCGCTATAAGAATCCGCTGCTAAGCATAGCCGACAAAATCAAGATCACCGAGGGGGAGATAGAGCGCTGGAAGGAGCAATCGAAGGCGGATGGTGGCATGCCGTGGTCCTATCTGGGTTCGCCGCAGGAACTCGTTGCGGTCGGCAAAGTCCTTAAACGGCTAATGAACCTGAGTAGCTAAGACATAGAGAACGAAACGCCTGATGTGACATCGACCTCACTCCCGAAGCTCAATCGCGATCTTGCGCTACAATTAGTCGAAGACCCATTCCACTTCGGCCGGCCGGGCCGGTAAACAACACCGAAGTACAATACTACTGAACGTAGGGAACTACTTTGTACCTTCCGGGAAGAGGCTCCATCAGAATTCCCCTCGTTTGAATGAGATCAAACAGGTACGTCGCGAGGACACGCGGTTTGAGACTCGTTTCTCGCTCCAGCTCATCAAATGAAACACACTCAGACCTCGTATCCTGATATCGTTCTACGACTGACACGATCTTCCGTTCATCCAGCGACAATGCCAGACGTCGGTCAATCGGAACCCTTTCGGAGAAAAGGTCCGCCCAAATCTCATACGTATAGTCGAGATTTTTCATGAAATACTCATGAAACATGTGATTTGCATGATCCATTGTTGCTTTTGGTTTTCCATGGATTCTCGCATCAGCGAGGGCGAGTCGGAGAATTGATTGAGGTTTTCCGCAATAGCTGGCGTCTAGGAACTTGAATCTAGCCAGTTGATGCGGAGGGATGTCATATCTATTTGGCAGTTCCGTGAATTTCTGATGCAATGACAATATGGTGGACTCCGAGTCATCCATCGAAGGAATGCGGTGGTGCATGGCCAACATATACTTGAAGGCGTCGAGGCTAGGATCAAGCTTTTTTGTCGACAAATCAACATCTTCATTGAGGATCGTAGACAAGTCCGAAAGGGCGCAAGGAGGGTCTTCGATGCTTCTCGGCTTTATCTGCTGGCTTCCCAATGACAAGGACAATTCATCACAGCTTGCGCCAGTCCGCTCTCGCATGACCACCGCTGTTTCTTCCGGAAGAGGCTCATCCGCATTCCCGGCTATCCAATTGAATCTGTATCGAAGCGCTGCTTTTCCAATCGGTGTCTTCAAGATATGGGTTTTGCCGAGATCTTCGGGTACGATTCGTGTCATCTGTCGGATCACTCTCCGCAGTAACGAGAGGGGCGTTGCATCATACAAGCAGAGATTAAGTCCACCTAGAAAACGTTCGAGAGGAGGACAGCTTACTATTTGAAACGCTAGCAAGTCCTGCAGGAACGGTTCAATGTTGAGAACGTTTGTGAATATCTCATTCCGAAATTCATGGTAGTCAATCGGTGGTATGACCTGAAAACCTAGTGTGTCGGGCTTCCAATCCTCAACTAGGACACTTCGATCGCCGGCGTACAGATTTCCATGAACTCGTCTGAGGTGCGACCATGTTGGCCTACCTTCGACTCTAACGTAGCTATTCTCTTCCGGCAGAAGTATGTTTTCTTTCAGTGAGCATTGTAGGTAAGTCTGTGGTGTCGTCATGGTCGGGAGCAGTATGAATCGATTGTCACTCATTCTCTTAACAAAGCCACTTACCTCAATTTGTGGCTTCGATATGGAATCGTAAAACTCTCTGAGCTTGGACATCTCATGAGGTAGGAAAGTTGATCCGTAAGTCCTTTCCCAAAATTCCGGTATCCGTATGGGCCTGAATCGGGCAGAGACTCGTAGAATGTGAACCGCAGCACGCTCCCTATCGCCGGTGAAGAGCGAAACACTATTTTATGTAGATCATCTCATAGATAAGCAAATTGCAGGATTCTCCTTTACGCTCTGAAGACTCAGCATTTCCTAAGGATGCATCAAGTGCGGGGGAATTCGCGTCCCAATTTGCTGGTAAGACAGCCAGTTCAAACAAGCATTATCGGCTATCGTTGCTGGTATCGTTTTCCAGAGATTCTGCGAGGAGGAATCTCCCGCACCATTTGCAGTATCTTGGACGTGGCGGCAGTATCGAGGTCCTCGCTCTGTGATAGATCACCAATCGATGTCTGCCCCACATCCGTGATAATGTAGAAAGTCTTCGCGAATCTTTCGGTGGGCTTCATAAGCCCGCCAGTAAGTAGTCGAATGAAACATCTCTCTGCTGTCTCTGCGGCCTCTCTACATAGCGGAGTGGAAGGAATAGTGAACATGGTAGCGCCGTAATATGCCTGCTTTCCTATGAATATGAGTCTTCGTTTTGTGAGACCAATTCCTTCTTGTGTCGAGGTCTCCAAGAGCTTAAGCATAGTATATTCGACTACTGTTTCAGGGGAGGACACTACGAACCTTTCTGGTTGCGTCTCGACGCTCAACTCTTCGCGCCTCTCTGCTGGTCCCATCTGTACTCGAAGGCGTCGGATATGAGCGATATCAAATGCCCGCCCGCAATTACGAGTACGTCGCTTGGATCTGTTCCCTCATCAGACTTCTCGCCCTTGCGCTTGAACTGCTTCCTAAAGACGACCAATATCGCGTAGCTATCGTCAACAATACTTAGCCTTATCGGACCCGGATTCGCGTCCAACTGTATTTCTCTAAAGTGTTCTCCTTTCCGCCTGAAATCTTCTACAACGTCGGTCTTGGAAGGATCTGGGCGCCAAAGGAGTTTGACTTCCACTCCTCTATCCAAAGCCCCTAGAAGCGCCTCATTTATCTCCGGTTCTTCTGCCCACCAAAAAGACCCTGTGAGAATCTTTATCCTCTCCTTTGCATCATTGAACACCCTCGCAGTTTTCTTCTGCAAAATCAGGAATCTCTCTGGTCTGTCAGCTTCGAGGTGCATTATACCCCTTTCCGGGATTCTTGCCCTAGCAAGGTCATCCGCGATGCTCTTTAGCCTCTCCCAGCGACTCTCGAATTCGTTTCTTTCAGTTTCAACTATCGTGGACACAGGTTGAAGTGAGTACCGCTTCGGCCTCTTTCTTTCAGTAAGAACCCATCCTCGCGAAGCGAACTCGTCAAGGATCTTGTAGGCCTTGGGTACTGGCACTTGAGCCCTGTAGGCTATTGTCATGGTCGTCTCCTGCTCCTGATTCTTGAGCAGAGCCAAGAAAACATCTCTCTGGTGTCCTTTGAGTCCAAGTCCATCAAGCAGTTCTTCTATGGGATTCTTCAATCCTCTTCCTGCTCTCATGCTTCTTCTGTCGAGTGCTTCGGCTATCAAAGGGGCCCCTTCCGCCTCGTCTCCTCATGTAAGCGAAGCGCCCTTTGGCTGAGATCTGCAGTTTTGAACTTTGTTACATACTCACGTCGACTTAGCCGATTGGGAATATCTTCTCGACCAGCTGTCAGGTGGCGGAAAGCAATGTTCTCCTCAAAGACGGGTTGAAACGTGGATCCAAAGAGATGACGGAAGAATACGTCGTATCCGTACAGAAGCTGCGGAGTGGGCAGCCAAGTCGTTGTACCGTCAACTTTGTCCCGGACCAAGAAGTTTCCCGCCCGCAAGGCATAGAGGCAATCAGAAAGTCCCCCTACTGACACTTCACGATGACGCCCCACTTCGTTTACATTGAACTCCAGTGCGCGTATATCGTTGGTATTCGATGACATTCGGATCATGGCAACTAGCTCATCTATGGCGACTAGGTGGTTAAGTCTCGTTTGAGTCAGGCTTTCTAACCCAAAGAGCTTGTATAGCCATTTCGGGACTAGATGACCGTTGGGATTCTCAAAAGGCTCTCCATACCATTCCGTGGCGGCTGCCTTTTTTAGGTAGCATTCCGGATCGTGACATGAAACCAGAAGACCTTTGACAAAATCTGGCAGGAATGTACTATCTATCTGCGCAAAAGACGCAGCTAGCTCGTCAATGAATTCTTCCACTTCTTCCTGTTGTTTTCTGGGCGAATTTCGCGGACTAATCCTGCATAGTTTTTCTAAGGCACCACAGTAATAGTCGTATTCAATGTTGATAAGGCGAACGGAGAGTCGAGTCACTGGGTCGTCTGATACGTCTTGTAGCAGTTGACTGATTTGAGCCGCAGTTTCGCCTTTTTCCAGAATGATATACTGCGGATCACGAACTCGTCTGTAATTGACGTAGAATGGGGCTCTCTTGATCCATGCGATAACTTTCACGTTGCTACCAGACCAGCCCGGAAATAGATAGGGATACTCCTTTCCAAGCGCGGTTGGGTCCACAACCTTAGAAATCTTGTGATTGGCGTCTACGAAAAACAGAAGGCCCGGTATCTCCTCTAAACTGTCTGGAGCTTCTTTGGACATTATGGCGGTGACAACCGCGAATGGATGTGCTCGATATTCTGACCTCAGGAGTTCATTGTGAACACTCTTCACAGTGCCACCTCCAGCCACCGTCAAGTCTAGGTAAAGCACTAGTCTGATGTCGGCTCCTCTCGGAAGCCCACCCATTTCAAACCTAGAATGCCGATAGTTTGTTAGGAGAACTAGGAATCGGGGAATAGATCCCAGAGCTTGCGTGAAGGCGCATTCGTAGTTCTCCTTTGGGTAGTCAGTGACATTGAGGATGTAGATGACTTGGTTCAACATAGCATCGCGGTCGAGTTGGTATGAGATCTTCACAGAGGCAAGACATTCCGTCAACACGTCGGCGATGCGTCTTGAATTGAGCCGGGGCCTCAGGTCGCCCAAAACCTGTGCCAAGGCCAATGCTGCACCTGACGAGTCAATGGGACTCGGATGCATACCGTATCAACTTCCCCCTCATACGTAGCAGGCGCGGTATATAGCCCTTTTTCTCGTATTATCTTTTTTTCATAATTTTGTTACTAAGTCCTTAAGAGAGGGAGGCAAGAGAGGGCATCTTGAGATCTGATCGATGAACTCAAGCAAGGACGACAAACGGCAGAGGCGGACAGAGAACCGAAAGGATACCAGCCATGAAGTGGAGGCAGCTCGCGCATCGACGCGGCAGATCTACCACGTCCAGACATGTGCGTCATGCGGTGGTGAAAGACTGTGTCGCGTACGCGTGGTTGAGCGAACTCAAACCGACGAATGCTTGGTGTGCGGTCGTAGGTCTACGACCGACTTCGACTACCTGTTGAGACATTATCATCAGACCGGACGCAAATCCTTGGCAGAGAGGCGAGAGCGACCCATTCCAGACCTGAGAGAACGAGCCGGTCTAAAGCCAAGAATATCGATTCGCAGAATAGTCATGCTGCTGGCCGCCTTCGTTTTCACCATCGTTCTGGACGAATCCTTCCTAAACATGAATCTCTTGGTTTGGACAATGAGGAGCCTTTCGGGGTACGGATTTTATGTATTCGTGCTCAAAGGTGTGGGCCAGTACAGCATCTTGGATTTTCTTGTGCGATATGTCGAACACAGGGTTATGCGTGGCTAGCAGTAGAGTTGCGCACAATAACATAGTCTCATTTGCTTCCCTATTGCTCTCTATGCGCCTCAGATTGGGTTCTCTGCTGGCTCGATGTCAGCTACTGTTCTTCTTTTTCTTCTAGAACGTTTGCTCCTATTCGATTTGACGTTTCTTTGATCTTGGGGTCTACTGTGTTTCTGCTTATCTCTTGTTCGAACGGCCGGCCGTGTGTGTATCGAAGATGACTCTCCGGATGTTCTCCTTTCGCCTGTAGCATATGCCTCATCAGTAACTCTTTCCTCTCTTCTTGGCTGGGGAACCCTTCCATCCGTGGCTCCGTGGGGTCCTCTTCGTTGACAATCCTTCCTCAAGCGTTCGGGCTAACCTCCGTAGCTTGACTGAATTACGCTCAGGAAAAGTAGATTAGCAGGAATTGACAAAACCGAGGTATGCCATATCTCTTTGTGGTTAACGCACGATACTGTGACGGAAAATACTTGATCCACAATCCAAGCGATTTGATGTCCAACTTCCCCTTCCTCGAAGGAAAGATTATCGTGGGAAAGCTAGTGTCGACACATAGAGATGGACGAGTGATAAGGATCAACAAGGAATTCAGATCGAAGATAGCCAAGGTCGATAACACATTCGTCGCTGAGATCCTCGACCCGAATCCGCTAAAGGCCGTTGGATTACCTCTACCATCAGAAGTCCTTCTGGTAGTTCACAGATACGAAGAAACTCAGGCAGATCGGATAATCGAGTTCCCAGTCGCTGAAGGCGTACTATTGAGGGGTACCGCTTACTCCTATTTCGAGGATGAGATGAAAAGAATTCTCAAGGAGCAAGAATCAGGAATGCTGTTGGAAGGAACAATCTTCCACCCAGAGCTACAGAAGCCGACTGAAATGGCAAAAGAAGCTCTTGTATCATTTGAGCAGGAGAATTTTGCACACACAAAAACCTCGTGTCGAAGAATAGTTGAGCAGATCAGGACGACCGTTAACGGATGGAAGACCGTAGACGGAAGCGATAGCCTATGTGACAAGCTAAAGGCAATCGTTAACTCACTGTTCTCATTCGCTTCAATCGGAGGGCCACATGAAGGAGTAACCACCAAAGAGGAAACGGAACTCATCATGAAGAACACTATGTCACTTCTGTTCTATTGTAATTCTCTTCTCAAGAATGACAGGATAGCATTAGCAAGCTCAGCCTCCCCCGTAGCAGGGCTAAAGTGAGCGGTTCTTGAGTAGAGAGGCAAAGATCGAGGAGGAGTTCTATCGCCTCACCAAGAATGTCCTAGAGAAGCGGTATTATGTCATTGAAAACGTAAGATTCGGAGACCCAGAACCTCAGTATCCTGTGGATTCAGGCACATCTGACCTAATGGTGCCTACACACCTACCTAAGCCCCTGCTCATAACCGAATTCAAACGGAAGATTCCAACCGCCAAGGGACTAAAAGTTCTCAGGGATATAGACCCGCTTGGAAGCAAGGTAATAACTCAAGCGTTAACCTACGCGGTTCAGTGTGGGGCTCCATTCTTCGCAACCACAAACGGCAAGATATTTGCCCTATTCACAACGCCCGAGAGGGGAGAGGCTTTCCGGATTGACAGGCACAGGCTACTTGTCAAAGAGATACAGTTAGTCGAAGAAACAGTGGAAGAAATCCTCCAAGTAGTTGCCAGATGGTATCGTGGGATAAAGGTTGAGAGGACCACGCTCGATTGGACTTTCATATTGAGGCTGAGGAGTTTTGTAGAGTGGCTTTCCAACCAGATGCTTTCTCCTGTGCAAGAGAGGCTGAAGGCTGATGTCAGGTTCAAGGAGGCCTACACGGAGTTCTCAGAGGAAGTAGGCGGCATAACTCATGACGCTTATTCTAGGGAGGCCGCCTACATCCTCATGAACAAAGTAGTCTTCTACAAGATTCTGGAGCGCTACTACGGCAATCTGTCAATGCTGAAGCCAATCCCACCAAAGAATGGGGTGGACTTCTCATCGAGGCTCAGAGAATACTTCGAAGGAGCCATAGTGGTTACCAAGGATTTCGAGCCAATCTTCAAAGCGGGATTCTACGATGAAGCGCCCCTGCCAGATGATACGGATGCGCTTGATGAGATAAATGCCTTCATTCACGACATGGAAACCTACAAGCTTGAGGAGATCGGCTCAGATGTAGTCGGATTCATCTATGAAAGGTTGATTCCAGATGAGGAAAGGCATCAACTAGGACAATTCTACACGCCGCCTCAGATAGCAGAGTTCATAGCGAGATGGACCATCAGGGAGCCTACGGATCGTGTGTTGGATCCTGCCTGCGGCTCCGGCACCTTCTTGGTCAAGGCATATGGAAGGTTGAGAGAACTCAAGCCCTTGGCCTCAGAAAGCATTCACAAAGAGATTTTGGGCCAGCTCTACGCCATAGACATCAATTCGTTCCCAGCCCAGATATCCGCCATGAACTTGGCTATGAGGGATGTGCGTCATCCAACAAGCGAGATGAACGTCGTTGTAGAGGATTTCTTCAAGACGATGCCAAATCAAGAGGTTTTGGCTCCCTTTACAATTAGGACGCCGGAAGGAGAGGTTAGGCGCAGGATCTTGATACCACTCGTGAACGTCGTGGTGGCAAATCCTCCTTACACTCGCTGGCTTGAGATATCCGAGTCAACGCGTAGAGCCATTAACACGGTCATCGGCGAAACGCTGCAAGACTATGACCTCGGAGCAAGGATTCGAGCCGGAGTGGAAACTGGAATCTATATGCACTTTGTCATCCACGCCTCCAAGTTCTTGAGTGAAGGAGCACGCCTCGGCATGATTATCTCTAACTCATGGCTCCAAACCGACTCAGGCGTTAATTTCGCGAAGTTCCTTCGAGAGAACTTCAAGATAAAGGCAGTTGTCGACTTCGCCGCGAGGCTCTTCACGCTTCCGCTTGTGGCCACATGCGTAATTCTGTTGGAGAAGTCAAGTGACCCCGAGGGAAGGAATGAGAACCAGACAGTCTTCCTCTATGTCGACAAAGAGGCTACGGTCGAGGAATTGCTTGAGGCGATTCAGAAGCCAAAGAAGTACAAGGAACGCTTCCTCGTTACAGTAGCAAGACAGAGGGACATCCCGGGCGACGAGAAATGGCTGACAGTCATGTTCAACCTGCTCCCGTTAGGTAGAATATTCGAGAAAATGCCCCGTCTTGGCGAGTTCTGCGATACAACGAGAGGAACTATCGAATATGCAGCTCTCGAATCGCGCGGCTTAGGCGCCAACCAATTCTTCTATATCGACAAGGAAACCATGCAGCGTTGGAACCTAAGGGAGTTTGTCGTTCCCGTAGTTACGAGCCCACGCTATACAAGATTCTTCACGTTTAGTGAACCCGATTGGAATAGACTGCGTGAAAGGAAGACGCCGTGTTACCTGTTTCTTTGCCGTAAGCCTCGTAACTCCCTCCCAACTCATGTTTTGGAATACATCAGATGGGGAGAAACCGAATGCAAAGTGTGGTACGACAAGAATACGTTTTCAACATGCAGTGAAACCCAAGCCTGCAAGGAAAGAGAGAAAGACAAGAAGCGGTACCGTGGTTGGTTTGACGTAGGCGGCGTCAGAAAGGCTTCGTTCTTCACTTCTTACTACGCTCAATATACACGAAGATTCAATCTCATGAAATTCCCGGTCACACTTGATGCCGATTTCATCGCTTTTGCCCCTAAGAAAAGGCTTACACAGACGCAGATCAAAGCCCTGCTCGCTTATCTGAATTCATCATTCGGGCAATTCCAAGTAGAGCGCAAGGGGAGAGCCACGGGCGGCGGAATGCTTTCGCTAGAGGTTGACTACGCAACTAACATAGCTGTCCCAAACGTGATGGATATGGATGATGACCACATAGAGACCTTGGCAAACGCCTTTGAAGAACTTGAAGACGAGGCAAGGAGGCTTGGCGGCGCAGACAGGCGCGGTAACGTCCTCAAACTAAGAAAGACGATCGAGAAAATAGATGGTGAACTGGCTAGGGCTCTAGCAGTTCCGAAGGATTCACCTTCCAAATTGCGGAAGGCTATTGACATCCTCAGAGAGAGGCGATTGGCTAGGGTGGTGGAAGCTAGGCCAGAAGTGATTCGTGGCGACGAGGCTCCAAGGATAAGACCACCGATAAAAGCAAGAAGAGGCAGCACAAAGGAAGATAGGTTCGCGCAACCCTTGGAGCGATGGACTCGCTAGAATCGGGCTAGTTTAGGACTGTAGCTTCTATTGTGTTTGCTTTGATTGATATGACCGGATGGTTTCTTCTAGTTTCCTAATTCGAAGCCTGAACCCTTCCGGTGTTAAGGCCACCTTGTAGTTGCTTTTCTCTGGGTCTTGATTGGGTTTGACAACTAAGGCGCCTATCATATGCAATATCTTCAGTATGTCGTGCACTTCCTGCATCCCCTCCACCGCCCTATTCTGCTCCTCTCTCATCTTCTTGAGTTCTCTCCAGATCTCTCGCGGCCACAGGAACCCCTTCTCTCTGTAAAGAACGTCGTAAACGTCCAACGCGAGCGACAGCTTTTTCCTCTGCTCCTCCACCTCACCCTTCCATTCATGTATGTGCTCTGTCCTGATCTCGCCCCTGCCATGCACTTTCTCGAAGAGATTCTTCAGCTCCTCTTGAGTGATTCCGCCCACATCAGAGTGAAAGCGGAGAATCCTTACAAGATCCTCGCAGCTCAGGAGCATAACGGGGTAGTCTCGAAGTTTCTCGCATGTTTCGACTGCACCTCTTCTGAGCCGAGGTGCCACGACTAGTCTGTAGCAGGTCCTGTACGGCGTGCCGGGGAACACGTTTGAGTGATCGGCCGCGCCCATCACCTCCGTCACTTGATACTTCTCTTCTTCGCTCTTTGTTGCCTCAACCACAATGAAGTACGGGTCACCGGCCAAAGGCGCCTTAACCTCAATATCCGGCTTTCCTGCAGGCGCAGTCTGCACGGCTTGGCCATTCTGAAAGTTTCCATTCCACTTTGCATCAAAACCAAGTTCGTCGAAGGCGCGCTTCAGCCTCCACTCAAACGTTTCATGTGACAGTTGCTGAACATTCTCTATCGCCTCGATTACATCCTCAATCGGCAAGCGCCCACTAGTCTCTTCCAGCTTGCGTTGCAGTTCTTTGAATCTCTCTTCCGCGATGCGAAGTAGTTTCTCCAAATCTTCGATTTTGCGATCCTTTTCTTGCAGCTTGCGCTGAAGTTCTTGAATCGGATCCCGAAGTCGCGGCTCGAACTGGAGATTGTTACTATTGAGAAAGTCGGTCCAGAGCTTCTCGAATTTCTCTAGCGGATAGGTCGCCTCTTTCTTGTCACCGAATAGCAGTATCGCGAACCTTGGGACTTTGAATATTGGGATGTCATATTTCGTGACTAGTTGGTCTCGTGTCAGGGGCTGTATTCCATCGATAGATTTGTTGATAGGGTCGAGATATAGATGAAGGGGGAACGCTGTTGGATCCTTTGTCCAGAACTCGACTGGACGTGTGCTATGCTCTCTTCTTTCGACGTAGCATGCCATGCGTATAGCCATGTCACCATACATGAGGATTCGCGCACCGTCCTCCAGCTGTTCCCAACGTTCGCGATGGTCCACAGTGTCCGTCAGGCCCCATAGGCTGCGTTCGTAGACCGAAGCTACGTGCGGCTGCTTCTTCTGGTTGAATGAGATGACATTGATGATTGCAGCTGTCCTTGTCAAAGACTGAAACCGAGGGTACATTTGCGAAGTCGCACTCTTAGCACTTGCGCTACTTTCCTCACCCACTCTTAATACCTTGAGCTCCGAGAAGACAGAGTGCGACGAGGGTGAGAAATATGGAGAAAGTGCTGGGAACGTCGAAAGTGGGACCCAAGCAAAGAGTAACCCTCGTCAAAGAAGTCCAAGACCGACTGAAGACGCAAGTAGGCGACCTAGTCGTTTTCATCGAAGATGAAAAGGGCAACATCCTGCTCAAAGTGACCAAGCTGAAAAGCAAGTAGAGCCTCTGTTCTCTTCCGTTCTACCGGATTCTTTCCAACTCCATAGCTCATTCGTGGGAACCAAGTTTGAGCGGGAAATGCTCGACTTGACTGATCTGAACCAAGAAATATCTTTGCCGGTCGTATTTTGGCGAAAAGGGTTTGGAGAACGCCTCCTAGTCTTCCGATCAAAACGGCCGGCCAGCTAGAGACATCTTTTTTGACTAGGAAGAGGCCAAGATTCAATCTGAATCGCAAAAGAGGATGCCATAAAGCAACTTCTCTCAAGAAATGCTGTCTCGATGCCGCTACGTGGCACGCGTTTGAGTGGCTATTCGATGTAACGAGCGTCGTTGAAGTGTCATAGACAAGTGTCGAATCGCCCTTCTGATTCTGCCCACTCTCGTTTCTATCAATGACTGGAAAAAATCCTGCGTCAGCATGAAAGCAAACCCTCTGAGATCTCTCACTCCCCGGATATCGTTGTCCTGCTTCGCCTCTTCCATAGCAGACGTCACAATGATGTCACATAGACTGCTGTCGTATGAAAAGCCACACAATACACAAGAAACGTCGCACTTGGAAAAAGCAGGTATTCTCATCATAAGAATTTCATCGGGTTTTTCTCCGGTAAGGAGACAAGTGTTCAAACTCACACTCCCCATGTATTCTTGGTCACTATGGACTGTGTATGTTAACTCATACCTTCCCGCTTGCATCCGTGCCAGTTGTTCTTTCTTTAGTTGATAGATGCGAGCGTGCTTTTCTATTTCTTGTCTGACTATTGTGTTCACTCTACCTCTTGCAGCTTCAAGCGCACTATTGTAGAGTTCAAGAATGTGACATAGGAAATCCGCTTCTTGTCTAACTCTTTTGTCCGCAAACAGGAGGAATGTGCCGTGCGACATAGTGGTTCTTAGTCCGCTCAGATCCAAGCTCTCGCCTTTTTGGATCTTGTCATAGATTTGACCTAACTGACTCAACACTGGTATGTAGATCTGGTCAAGCAGTCTCTTCTGCATCTCGGCTCTGTTTGAGAAATAGTTGGACACAAGAGCACCAACCACTGTTCCAACAAGCAATATCACTATTGACATCACGGGATCTGCCTTGTCAGCATGGAAGACTGCTGTCGTGACTGTCATCGTCACGTTCATCGTAGACACCTCCACAGTATCTGGCAAAGTTCAACCGCAGTTTGCCTATCCATCGAATCCTTTGAAAGAAGAGTCTCGTAAAGCTGAATTCGATCTCCTCTTTCGCGGTCCCATGTCTTTGTCTTATCGGTCTTCAAGAACTCATGAAGCTGTTTGAAGCAGCTCTCAATCATCAGAACTTGTGACTGTTCAATTGGTTCTGACATTTGTCCCTCGCGAGCAATAGCGCGTCTGATCATAAATCTTTTGGGTAGACATACTAGAACTGTCATGATAACGCGAGAGAAAGTATTAACAAAATGCAGACCAATCCGTCCTTATAGTGCAGCCTAGAAAGGGACCACTCTAAGGTTAATATCCACGATTGCCTCTATGCGTTACCACTATCTCAACTCGTGATTTAGAATTGAGTCAGGAACCAAAGACGGCAGAAACCAATCGCTACAGATACTCGGTTCAGCGCGCAGAGACTGAAGGTGTGTTGCTTGCGGTAGCACCTCTGACGGGTGATGATGCTACAGATGAAGACGAAGAGCACGTGAAAGAAGAACTTAGGGACTTGGGAAAATGGGAGTCGCTTGTGTGCTCGATTTCAGATCTTCTGCAAGGGATTGGATTCAACGCGTCGAGGAGGTATGTAACCGACTATCCATTCGGACACGAAAGGTATGGTATTGAGGTCAAGAGAGAGGGGCATTACATCTCAGTTGTCGTCGTATTAAGCAAAGAGGAAAGAAGGAGGAGGCAATACCCGTTCCTTAATGACGATGAGATCATACATCAAGTTGGTAACATATCAAAATGGCAGAACTGGAGACGCAGTTTTCCCTTTTTTGAGCAAGCCCATTAGAGGTTTTGCGCGTCCTGTAAGGCTTGTTTGTCTCTGCCGCAGAAAAAGAGGGGGTTTAGGTCAGTTCAGTACGGTCGAGTCAGCCTTGCCATAGATCGTCTTTAGTTTCTGGGGCGAGTAGTCCGTGTAGTGCCTAGCTAGAACGGGTTTCGACATTTGTACACAGAAAACACCATCATATCGGTTTGGTCTTTGGCACGCTAACCAAAGGTGTGCCTCTTTAGCTTTGAGCCGTGTTTCACGATACGAATCACGACAGCTGATACGAGATACCCTAAGGCAAGACCATAGGTTACAGGTATCGAATAATATCTCATTTCGGGCGTAAGTTCATATGGCCCCCCACGGGTCATACTCGGCAATCCAACTAGGGTCAGCAATAGTATCGCAACGACAGTGAACCGGGAGGAATTCTCAGCCCTCTTCACCGAGGTTATCGTCTTTGTCCAAAGTCCATTGCGGATAGCTACCATGGCAATAGCTGTGAAATACACGAGCAAATACGGCGTGGCCTTGACAATGGTCTCATCTGCTTTGTATAGAGCCAGAATCACAGGTATCGCAAACGGCAATACGAAAGATACAAAGGCAATGCTGGCGGCTCTATTAAAGGCACTTGTTTTCGCTGCATCGATCATTGATTCCAAAGAGACAACCTTCGGAGATAACTGCTGCAGTCTCTTTGATTTCTCTTCGTGCTGTCCTTCCCGAGCAAAGTTTCGTGCTCCCGATATGAGATTGTCACATTCGGCTAGGAGAAGAGCGATAGCACGCCTCTCCCCGGATTCTACAAGAGTGGAGAAGTCACAGAAGTCTGACTCTAGATCTTTTAGCTTTGTTCTGGTAGAAAGGAGTTCAGTATCCAGAAGTGCAAGTCGGGATTCGACTAAGACTTCGTGGAGTGTTTCATCCAATCGTCGATAGATGTCATCTGGGACTACACCAGATTGTATTGCATTTAGGATCAGAGACGCCGCCATTGTTGCTCTCCGAAAAAGCTCTGGATACTCCTTTGGCGACAGCCCTCTTGTGATTTCCTCTTCGATAACAAGGCCTGTGACAACTATCCCTGTTATTCTCTCTTCTTGGTCAGTTGTGTCCTTGAGCAGCTTGTAACCCAAACTCTTCTCCGAAGGAGAATCGTTGGGGGCACATACTTAGGGTTTTTCACACAAACACGCAACGCGGTCGAAAAGAGGGGTTTAGGTCAGCTCAGAACTCGTAGGTTTGCCTTGTCGTAGATTCGTTTCAATTTCTCAGGCGAATAGTCCGTGTAGTGTCTGGCTAGAACTGATTTGGGTAGTCTTCCACAAAGCGCGTCCACGTATCGGTCTTGAACGCCTAACTCGCCTAATTCGTTACAGAACCAAGCCCGCAAGACCTGAGGCGTGATGCGTTGACCCGTCGCCTTGTTCGCCTTCTTGAACGCCTGTCTAAGCATCTTTTCAAGATTTGGATTAGTCGGTTGTTTGTGGTCCATCGATTTGATAGTATTATCTGAGATAGGTCCGGGCTTCGATGTTGAAGCAAGCGGCCCAACTGTTCCTCGCTTCATCATGGGCGAAAGCGAGGAATGCAGACGATGTTCTAGGAAACATACAGAAGCTGCCTCTGAAGCTGGGCCGGCTTAGGCTCTGAGAATAAGCTCATTTTGGTTTCCTTTCTGGAGATAGTAATCCAGCAGCAGGTGGATATTCTCAGGGGTCGGAGGATGCTGATTTATCCACCTCTTGCTGGATTATTATTCTCTTGACGGCTTCCTTGTTCGTGAAAACGGCTATGTCGGCAGGTTTCGTGCTTGCGTCGTATATTGTTCGCCGCTTGTCTGTTGGGTGGCTCTTCTCGGTTAGGAGACCGGATTGGACTAGGCGCTTGATATACAGGCTTCGTATGGTGTTTTCAGGTGTTTCGGCTCCGAATACCTCTCTCGCAGCTTCCTCGATTGCTTCGTAGGTAAGATCCTTTCTTCCTTTCAGGTTGTTGTAGAGCTGGAGCGCGTCTCCGCTGACGCCGAAGAACGATGTAGCAGCTATCTTCTCGAAGTCATCTACAGCCTGTTCAAAGTCTTGTGGTTCAGCCAGCACGTATCCGTCCGGGTCCTTCTTTCGTTGTCGCATGTGCAACGCCGCGTTTGCCTTCACGAGCCTCACCAACATAGCGACGAAGCGCATCGTGTCAGGACCACGTATGACTATATGCTCCTCCAACAATGGCGCAAAGGGCACACGAACCCTGATAGGCGCCTCCTCCTCCAATAAGCGGTATGCGGCCGCCCAGACTCTCGCAGAAGCATCAAACCCGAACTGCTTCGGGTCAGCCGCTCTCTCCAAGATCTTTCTAACGCCCTTCCTAGTTTTGGTCTTGGAGATCTCAGGCGTCGTTGTTAGGAACCTGCTTGAGAACTCTCCCGAACCATGCCCCGTCTGCGCCGCACATTCAACGACAGCCGGCCAACCACGCACGATACATCTCAAAGTCTTCAACATGCCGCCTTTTGTTTTCTGCGTGGTCTTGAACATGATCTCAGGTTTGTCATGTGAAAGGATCGGGCGTAGTTTCGCCAATGTATCTGGATGAGGCGCATCAAGGAAGAGCATCGTTACACCAGTCAGGTCTACAATGTAGGCGCCTTTCGTCCTGTCGTAGTCGCCGTGATCGTGAACGAACGCAGTTGGTGACAAGCCTCCGAGGAACCAAATGTTGTCGGAGCGGATTATGTTCGCTGCCGTGACGGCGTTGAATGTCTTGCCTATGCTATCTCGTCCGAACAGGGCTTGATTGATGGGATCATCTGTGAAAGCGCTACAATAGGTCCTCAGCAGGATGCGCCGGGTTGGATAATCCTCTGCGATCCATCTGTCACTCATTACGTCGAATTTCTTGAGGAGATCCGGGTCTCGCAGAAGCTTCTCTGCTTCTTCTATCTCTTCCTGTGTGAACTGTCCAAGCAGGATCGGAAGCTGCTTCTTCTTCAGAGGACACGCCTTGATATCGCAGTGTCTACGCCAATACTCGTCTTGGCATCCGAAGTTATATGGTCCCTTTGACGCAGCCTCTATCTCTCGCTCTAACCTATCTACTTCAAGCGGCGGCTGGTTGCACTTATTCCATTCACGGATGATATGCGCGACCTTCTCTACCTCTACGCCTTTGAATCGCAGAAGGTAGCTAGTCAGCCTGAGGAGAACATCATGGCGCTGACCGATTGTTACGCCAACTCCGCTCAAATACTTCGCAACACATGGCGGATCTTCACCTTCATATGGAAGCCCAGCATCGACGACCCGATCCATCCATCCTTTCTCTTCGGAGAGTAGCCGCCTCTTGATCTCTTCCACATGTCTATGATCTACGATCACTGGCTCAAGTTTGAAGAGATATTCTGGCTCAACCGGCTCCCATTTCTCGTTGTATATTCGGCAACGATCCTTTGTAGCTTGGTGAATGCCGCATGGAAGCTTGACAAGGTTTCCGAACGGTGATAGAAGCTGCTTCTGCTTCGGAAAGATCTCACATTTGACATCAGTCTGCTGCGCTGCGTTCCTGCCCAGATAGTAGGCAACTATTGCAGAAATCGGAGGATTGAAGAACACCCAGACATGTATGCCTTTACTGCCACTGAACTCTCGAAGAATCGCAGTTTTCGGTATGCCGCCTTTCTCCAGTACCGCAATCAGCTTGTCGGCTTCCTTCTTCAACTCATCCAAGCTAGTGACTCCAGATATCTCCGGATCAAAGTCAAAACAGACCCAGAGGCACGACTGGTCAGAAGGGTTGATGGCGTAGACGCCAACCGTTCTCTCGCCTTCCAAATGTTGCCGTAGGATCTCAATCGTCAAGGGCTCACTGAGACGCCGCCATGATGCTGCGCCTTCAACAGAGTATTGTTCACCAAACGTATCGAGGCGTGAACCAAAGAGCTGCAACATCCGATACGCAACATCCTCCTCTGGAGCCGGCTCGACCCAGAGGCTTAGCCTCCGAAGAGGTCTCCATTTCGGCTTCTGGTGAAGAATCTTCCTTAGACGCTTCACTGTTGCCTTTCTACATCTGATCATTGTTGTGAATTACTCGGCGGCATGGTTCTCCCCAGCTTCAGTTTTTCACGGTTGTCTACGCCACGGTTTTCCTTCATAGTTGTAGATCTTGTCATCGAAGAGGAGGAGCTTGATTGCGTTGACGTATCCGCAGGTCAGACATTTCACACCTAACACAGCTCTGCTTTCGCCCTGAACCGGTGTCCCCAGCTCTCCAAACCTCTTAGCATAATAGTCGCGTGCCTTGTCTCCTGAACTATCAACCCAAAGTCGCACCAATTCCATGAAGCCATGCCACTTTTCGTCGTTCTCGCAGCCTGCGTGTTGCAGATGAATGTACCCAAAGGGAAGGCGCGCGTTTCGAACTCGATACTCATTTTCATGCCCCGGCCATCGCTGCTCGTGGTGTAGTGGCCAGCTGAAGAGATACGTTTCGCATTTCGGACAGAGATACGTGCCTCCTTCAGCGAATACAAGGTCCCTATCCGTTAACGCATGTCCGCATTTCCTACATCTTCGCTGAAGGCTTTCAGTCTGTTCCCTATCTTCCTTCATTC
>Ga0209725_1000716_pt1 | contig 19623 bp, 16 predicted proteins | sample I18A1metaG_FD_184145 | JGI IMG/M metagenome (GOLD analysis project Ga0209725, IMG submission 184145) | Lake sediment bacterial and archeal communities from Gulf of Boni, Indonesia to study Microbial Dark Matter (Phase II) - ​I18A1 metaG... | ecosystem: Environmental > Aquatic > Freshwater > Lake... | reverse complement strand
AGCAAGGGAAGCCCTTTTGAAATGTCTCGCTATGGGAGCTGACAGAGCTATCCATCTAACGGACAGAGCTTTCGCAGGTGCTGACACTTGGACTACGTCCTATACGCTAGCTCAAGCCATAAAGAGGCTGAAGTATGACATAGTCTTCTGCGGCAAGCAGGCGATCGACGGAGATACAGCTCAAGTAGGACCGGAACTCGCGGAACACCTGGGTATTCCTCAGATAGCCGGTGTTAAGAAGGTTGAGGTTGACCCTCAGAACAGAAGGGTAATTGCACACAGGGAGACAGATGAAGGCTACGAAGTAGTTGAATCAAGCTTCCCAGTTCTCTTGACAGCTATTAAGGGTTTGAACGAACCGAGGATCCCGTCCATAATGGGCATCCTCTCAGCAAAGAAGAAAGAGATAAAGACAATAGCTGCAACGGATCTCGCTGATGACACCTCTGTCTTCGGATTGAAAGGATCTCCGACACAAGTCCTAAAGGTTTTCACCCCCGAGCCCCGCAAAGGAGGCGTTGTTATTCAGGCTAAGGATCCTGACGCTGCTGCTCGCCAACTCGTAGAGTTTCTCGCTTCGCAGAGGATCATCAGCCTCGAAAAGGAGGAAGAGGCTCAGTGAGCCAAGAAAAGACGAAGGATGTTTGGGTAATCTCAGAACAGCACGGAGGAAAACTGAGACCTGTATCCTTCGAGCTTCTCGGAGTAGGCAAGAAACTTTCAGAAAAGCTGGGCGAAGAACTTGCAGCCGTTCTCATAGGAGAGAACGTATCTAATCTCGCTAAACCCCTCGCCGCCTACGGCGCAGACAAAGTCTATCTTCTCGAGCACGGCCTACTCAGACGCTACACGCCCGATGGATACACGAGCGCGCTGAGCGAGCTGATACTGAACAGGAAGCCTTCGATTGTACTCTTTGGAGCGACGATAATCGGACGAGAGTTCGCTCCTCGCGTCGCCGCTAGAGTTCAAACCGGACTCACCGCAGATTGTACAGGCCTCGACATAGATGATGAAGGCCGCCTCGTGCAGATACGACCAGCCTTCGGAGGAAAACTTATGGCGATGATAGTCTGTCCGAAGAAGCGCCCGCAGATGTCGACGGTACGTCCCAATGTTATGAAGAAGATCGACCCAGACTGGTCTAGAGAACCCAAGGTCGAACGAGTAGATGTCAACTTGGCTCTTGAGACTATAAGAACCACGATTCTCGACATAGTGAAGGAAGTTAACCCTGAAACAATAAAGGTTGAAGAAGCTAGAATAATAGTCTCAGGCGGGAGAGGGCTCGGGTCGCCAGAGAACCTTAAGATGATAGAAGATTTAGCGCAAGTTCTTGGAGCAGCTGTAGGAGGCTCAAGAGCCATAGTGGACGCCGGATGGCTGCCTCATCACCAGCAGATCGGTCAGACAGGAAAGACGGTTGCACCAAAACTGTACGTAGCCGTCGGCATATCAGGTGCAATCCAACATCTTGTCGGAATGCAAACCTCAGACATCATCATTGCGATCAACAAAGATTCTGAGGCCCCTATCTTTAAGGTTGCAACATTCGGAATAGTCGGAGACCTTTTCCAAATAGTTCCAGCGATCACAGAGTCGCTTCGAAAAGCAACAGCCAAGAAAAATTAGATTGTTCAGGCGCTGGTAGAGTGCCCGAATCTTCCTTTTACAAGGAACAGGAGCTTTTTTAGGAAAGCGGTCAGAGAGCTCTCCCAAAAACAGGCAAGAGTAGAAAACTCTTTTTATCAAAAGTCTTCCATAAAGGTCAACGATCGCATCAGGAGAGCGGAAATGCAGCCATTAGAGGGAATAAGAGTTCTAGATCTCTCCAGAGTCTTGACGGGCCCCTTCTGTTCAATGATTCTTGCGGATTTGGGCGCTGAGGTGATCAAGGTGGAAATGCCCGGCACGGGAGATGATACTAGGACTTGGGGACCGCCGTTTCTAGCTAGTGAGAGTGCGTACTTTCTTTGCCTCAATCGAAACAAGAAGAGCGTAGTTCTAGACCTCAAATCAGAGAAAGAGAGGGCAGTACTGCTCGAGTTGGCCAAGAAGTCTGATGTTTTCCTAGAGAATTTCAGCCCGGGTGTAACCGAGAAGCTAGGAGTCGACTACGAAAACATACGAAGAGTTAACCCCAGAATAATCTACTGCTCAATCTCAGGGTTTGGGCAAACCGGACCCTATCGGGACAGACCTGCATATGATATTGTTCTTCAGGGCATGGGAGGATTGATGGGAATCACAGGAGAGCCTGACAGGCCGCCGGTTCGCATTGGCGTGGCTATAACGGATATTGGGGCGGGGATGTACGCGGCTATCGCGATCTTGGCGACATTGATAGTTCGCGAGAAGATTGAAAGGGGGCAGTGGATAGACATTTCCTTGCTCGATGGAACTATTTCATGGATGACTTATATGGCTGCTAACTATTTTGCAACTGGGAAAATACCGGAAAGAATGGGGTCAGCACATCCAACGATCGTTCCATATCAGTGTTTTGAGACGATGGACGGGAAGTATCTGATTTTGGCCGTCGGAAATGATAGGCTTTGGAAGAACTTCTGTAGAGCTTTGAATTTAGAAGATCTTGTTGACGACCCGCGTTTTGCAACGAATCCTAAGAGAGTTGAAAATAGGACGCAGCTTATTCCGAGGCTTAACGAGATATTCCTAAGCAAGACCCGGAACGATTGGCTCCAAATTCTTTTGAGAGAGCATGTTCCTTGTGCGCCCGTTTACACGATGGATGAAGTCTTTTCAGATCCTCAAGTGCTGCATCGAGATATGCTGGTCGAAATGGAACATCCCACAGCCGGAAAAATAAAGCAAATAGGGAGCCCGATGAAATTTTCTGAAACTCCTGTCAGAGTCGAAGCCCCACCTCCTTTGCTCGGCCAACACACCGAGTATGTACTCCGAAATGTACTTGGGTATACGGATGAAGATGTTCGGCGCTTCAAAGAAAACTGAAGCCCCGACCAAATGAGCTAACAGCCTCCTATCGTGAACAAAGTTAATACCTCGCTCGGCGACTAAAACTATTGCAATTCTACGAAGCAAGGCGATAATCGAGGCATGTATGACAGGAGATTGTCAGCGCAAATGAAGCTCCCCGTACTGTCATGGAAGAGAACTCACAGAACTAATGAAATACTGGAGCGGGCGCTTCAAGGGAAGCCTCTGAATAAGAGGGATGCACTATATCTCATGAACTGCGGAAACATAGATGATATCTTCTCTCTCTTCTCTATTGCATCAAGAGTTAGAAAGATTCATTTCGGTGAGCAAGTCTTCCTCTATGGGTTCATCTACTTCTCGACCTACTGCAGAAACATGTGCAGATTTTGCTTCTATAGAAAGCCTAACTCCAAGTGTCCTAGGTACCGCAAGAACCCGGGGGATATATGTGAAACGGCCCGACTCCTTGAGAAGTCAGGAGTTCATCTGGTTGACTTGACCATGGGTGAAGATCCTATTATTCATGATAAAAAGAAATACAGCTTACTCATAGAGCTGGTCAAACTCGTGAGAGACAGCGTCAACGTGAGTATTATGGTTTCACCGGGGGTGCTTCCGCGGAGTGTATTGAGGTCTCTGAGGAAAGCTGGTGCTGACTGGTATGCTCTATACCAGGAGACCCATAACAGAGCGCTCTTCTCAAGGTTGCGGGTTGGTCAGGATTACGATGAGAGGATGAAGGCGAAGCTTATGGCTCAGAAGGAAGGATTGCTGATCGAAGAAGGCATGTTACTAGGCGTCGGTGAAAGCGATGAGGATAGAGTAGATTCCATCTTCGCGATGAAACGGCTCCGGGCTAGCCAAGTTAGGGCCATGGGCTTTATCCCGCAGGAGGGTTCACCTATGGAGCATCAAATATCTCCGCCAATTATTGATGAGATGAAGACGATGGCGGTTATGAGGTTGGTTAATCAAGACAGGTTGATGCCTGCATCGTTCGATATTGATGGATTGAAGGGTCTGGAGTTGCGGTTGGCTTCAGGCGCGAATGTTATCTCCTCGATCATCCCGCCAAAGACAGGGTTAGCTGGAGTTGCACAAGCTCACCTAGGTGTAGACGACGGCCTAAGAACCGTAGGGGGCATGAGACCATATATAGAGCGGCTGGGCTTGCGTGTCGCCTCGAAGAAATCCTATGCAAGATGGCTAGATGAAGAGAAGGAACTTCAATTTAGAGCTGCAAATTGATTCAAGGAACGGATTGACTCTTAAGGACAACCGTTTGAGGATTGTTTTAATTATCTTTTCAACGGCAGACTTGCCTACACGTCTCAAAATTATAGATTCAAACAACTGGCTCCAAGTGAAAAAGGATCAGAGGCTGCTAGAACAGAATTTTGAAAATCTACAATTTTGAGAAAGCCTAGTTGGAGACGATGGATGGAACGTGTAGAAAGCAGAAGCGCCAGCCCCGCCCGGACGGGGCTAATTCATCCTCGGTGGTCGAACCAAGCTGCTTGGTTACTCTGCGCCGAGTCACTGGCGCTGGAGTTTGATCGAACGTCATCGAACGTTCGATTGTTCCGAAGTTGGCGACGTCACGCCTTGCCAATCGCCGTTTTCTCAAATAGTTTCGCGACAGAGTTTATCTTGAAATCACATATTCGAGCGATCCTAGCTTTGGCCGCAAGGCCCTTCGCATATCCCGTCAGCGCTATGATCAGGCCGATGTCAAGTTTCTTCCTGAGCTCTGTCATCGCGTACTCGTCCGACAGTGTTATGACATCTACGCCGAGTTTCTTTGCTACATAGGCTTTCGCTTCGCCTATCCTCAATTTCTTTTCCATCTGGGCCCTTGCGACAAGGTCTCCCGCGGTTCTTATGCCACCCATGCCGAAGCAGAATCTGTAGGGGAGGTCCATACCTCCTGCGTCGCCAACTCCTACCTATATGCCGTCGATATCTGCTATTGTTATCATCGCCTTGGCTGCTCTGGTTACTGCGTCTACAGGCGGTATCTCGGTCATAGGTATGCCGCAAACACCCATGCCCATGTTGACATGGATCGGTATCTGAACGGCTTTGCTCACAGCCTTGATGAATGCGAGCGCCCTTCCCAAATTCCAAGGGAAAGATTTTGTCGTTCTTGTATTTACGACCGGCCCGAATATGCTCGCCCCAGCTTTTTCGATCAGATTGCCTTGCTCATGAGGCCATAGGCCTGCCAAGCGTTTTCCTTGGTATTCAAGCTCGCAGTGCATACCCAAGATCATTTCCCCCGCCATTCCAACTTCTACTGCTAAATTGGTCTCTTTCTTCACCTGCTCGATCGCCTTGAGGCTCGCATAGAATTCCGCATCACCTGCGGCAGCGGTTGTATCCATATTCAATCCGTCTGCGCCGGACTGATCCATGATTTTGGCGATGTATACGATGTCTCTTATCAGATCCTCAGCGGCACGTTCTTGAACTTCTCTAGACTCTTTGATCTTTCCCTCCTTCAGTAATTCTGTAGGTGTAGGCCATCGTCCTCCTAGGCTCTGGTAGTAAGTGCCTAAGTTTGGCATAGCTCCGTAGAATAGAGGTATCACGCTCAGCATCTGAGCATTTTCCATGTGATGTGCTTCATCAAAAGCTATGGGCTTACACGGCTTGAAGCTGTAGTCTGCATGGCCAAGCTCCATAGTGTCGAGACCGATAATTCTTTCTCCAACAATGACTCCTTGCTCTTTTGATATGGGAGCTCCGGCGTACCGCGTACAACCAGTGTACTTAAGAACGCCCCCGTCCCGAGATAGAACTATTTCTTTTCCACGCTCGATTCCAACGATCTTGGTCGGTTCAACCATTATGTCCAAAACGCAGTCCAATTCGTCAGTTGTGAGTTCTGGGACATGCCCCCTCTCTGCCGCGTCTTTAGAACCAGCTTCCAAGTCAGCGCTTATCTGCTCTTTACTCATCTTGATGATTACTCCGCTTCCGCTTCTAGTGACATATTCCAAGCGTCTTTTCACCTCCTTTACACTCAAAGTCAAAGCATTCCGGTTCCAGGAAAAGCTCATAGCTCAGATTACGGCTTGCTCCTATACCCCTCCTCTTAACCTTTGATCAGGTTCTTAGCTTTCCTAGCGGCGTCGACAGCATCTTCGCCATAAGCGTCGGCCCCGATCTCTTCAGCCCACTCAGGGGTAACGGTAGCGCCTCCGACCATCACTTTCGCCACGTCTCTCAGCTCTGATCGCTTAAGAGCTTCTATGACGTCCTTCTGCTTCGTCCTGGTAGTAGTCATGAGAGCGCTCAAACCCAAGATATGAGGTTTGATCTCCTTTGTCTTCTCCACGAAAACTTGGTCAGGAACATCCACGCCAAGGTCGATGACATCAAATCCCTCAGCTGTTAGCATCGCGCTTACGACCGATTTTCCAATATCGTGAATATCTCCTTCAACGGTTCCGATCAGAACTGTGCCCGAGCCTGTCAATTGCTTTTTCTGCTTGAGTATTTCCGGCTTCAGCACTTGGAGTCCTGCCTTCATTGCTTCGCCGCTCATTATCAGCTGCATCAGGAACATTTCGCCCCTCTCGAATCTTCCACCGACTTCCTTCAATCCCTTTGCTAGACCGTTCTCAATCGCCTCGAGCGGGTCAAGATTTGTCTTTAGGGCCTCGGTTGCCGCTCTTCTAACTGCTTCAGAATTGCCTTCGATCACAGAATTCGACAGTTGGTCTAGAATATCCAATTGGAGACTCACTCAAATTTCCCTCGATTTGCCACTGCCAGTCTACTTATAAGCGTGGCAATATTAAACTTCTCGCGGTCGGTCAAATGCGCGTGGCCGTTTTGGGGGGACGCCTTCAAGGAATTGAGGCGGCTTATCTTTGCTCGAAGGCTGGATATGAAACTGTTTTGGTGGACAGGGATCCTAACGCTCCGGCCAAAGGTTTGGCTAATGAGTTCCATACGATTGACATAGTCAAGAGGGTCGAGGAGACTACAGATATACTGAAGAGGGTTGACGCAGTCCTACCTGCGAACGAGAACAGAAAAACACTTGCTTTCCTAGAAAAGCTCTGTGATGAGCTAGGCATACCATTCATGCAAGACAACGCAGCTTTTTGGATCACCTCCGACAAGTTAAGATCGATGGAACTCTTCTTGAAATCCAGTATCCCGACCCCCGATGCTTGGCCCGAATGCGGCTTCCCAGTTATCGTTAAGCCTTCCACTAAGAGCGGGAGCGAAAGCATCTACCGAGCAAATGACAGACAACAGCTAGAGAAGGCGCTGGAAATGGTGAGGAACATCGATGCCAAATCTGTTGTTCAAGAATTCATTGAAGGGCCAGCATTGTCCCTTGAAGTAATAAGTAGAAAAGGATTGGCGGAACCGCTTCAAATCACTGGACTGGAATTCGATGAAGAATACGGTTGCAAGAGGGTTTATGCCCCCGTCGAAACGTCCAAAGAGATTGAGAAGAGAATGAATGAAATCGGAACAAGGATCGCATCGGAATTGAGATTAAACGGCTTAACCGATGTTCAAGCTCTTGTAAAAGGATCAAGCCCAAGGGTGAATGAGATCAACGCTAGGCTGCCAAGTCAAACTCCAACCGTCGTATATCACTCTACGGGGATCAACATGGCCGAGCTGCTCGTCGAGCTGTTTGTGGAAGACAGGTTAGGAAGCGTAGACATACGCCCCAAGCGTGCAGTCATATATCAACATGTAAAGGCTTTCGAAAACGAACTCAAGGTTCAAGGCGAACATGTGATGGTGAATGCCTCTGACCTACGAATCGAAGAAGGTTTCTTCGGCGCAGATGAGGCCATAACCAATTTGGAAACGGACATTGATGCTACGAACCGAGTAGCAACCTTGATCGTTAAGTCCAAAGACCTCCGCACCGCTGAAAAGAGGATGGCTGAGGTGGTGAAGAAGATTATGAATGAATTTGCGCTCGAGCGATATAGCGATCCCTCGCCAAGAAGAGGAGAAATCTTTTGACCAGACTGACAACCACGGATATTCAGCACATTCCTCGAACTATGAAGAAATACGATGAAGAGCTCAGGAAGAAGACTGGCTGTAGTTTGATTGAAATAGCCGAGCACGCAGCTGGATCCGATGGGAGCATAGAGAAAATCGTCAGAAAGACGAAAGCGGCTGTCGTACCCATCACGGCGGGCAAAGGTGTAATAAAGGGGTTTTCCGAGGCCGTTGCAGCCATCCTCAATCATATAGGGATCAAAGCGGTCATAACTCAAGGCGCCGACATAGTCGGGATGGCAGAGGCCTTTGAAAAAGACGCAGACTTGATATTTGCTGCGGACGATGACAAATTTGTGGCGATAAACCTAACTACAAGGCGCGTCGTCGACAACGGGGCAGCAACCGCCAAGGCCTATGTAGCTGCGCTTGACAGGATGGCCAAAGGCCTGAAAGCAAGACCTGTTCTAGTGATCGGCGTTGGAAACGTGGGATCTGAGGCTGTTGCCAACTTGATCGCAAGAAAAGCCAAGCCGTTGGTAGTCGATGTCGACAGACGTAAACTCATAAGCTTGAGGAAGAAGTTCAAGGACCAGATTACTGTGTTTCACACAGTAGCTGAGGCAATGCCTCACACAGACTTGGTCATAAATTGTGCGCCGGCGGCAAACATACTCAAGGCGGATATGATCAGCGAGAATACGCTGATTTCAGCTCCAGCTATACCTCTTGGATTAACAAAGGCGGCAATGAAGAAAATAAGCTGGCAAAACCTGGTTCACGACCCGTTGCAACTTGGCGTCGCAACTATGGCTGTGGAAGCTTGTGCCACGTGAGAAGGCTGTAAACAGATATTAAGGCTGTAGTGCCATTTCATCGGGGGCTTGGCCGAGGAGGTCGCAAGGGTTCTAAGCCCTTGTAGCCGGGTTCAACTCCCGGGGCCCCCGTATGAAGGGTATATGTTTGGCGATATTCAAGCGCCCCAACCTGTCTAGTCTAGTCAGCAAGATTAAGCTATGGCCCTCGAAAAAAGGTGTTCTTCATGGAGTCAAAGAAATCGAAGACCTTGGAGCCTTCATTAGGATAACTACGCATTGCGGAAAGACCATAATGGTCAAAACATCGAGAAGATGTCGAGCAGCTCGCTGGCTGAGGAATCGATGGGTGAAGGTAATATGCCCTCGTTGTGAAATTCCGAGCTGGAAGATCGAAAGGTTCTCAAGAAGTGTTTCAAAATGCGCGGAAACTACAAACCCATGAAGTTTTTTGAGTTTACGACGAGTCAGAGCCAGAGGCTAAAAGAGCTCGGCGGGGAGGATTTTGTCGATCTTAGATTCCCAAGTGAAAGTGACCGCGAAAAGAAGTTCAATGACATTGCGCTTGGCTTAGAGAGGAAAAACAAGGAAGGACTGTCAAGACTCCTAAAGGTGACTAGAAGGCCTACAATCAGGCAACTGGAACGACAAATGGTAGAGGCGCTGGTCAATGCGGGATTCACTGAGGTTGTAACTCCCTCTATCGTTTCTAAAGAGTTCATCAACCGCATGGGGATAACTGAGACCCACAGTCTTTGGAGACAGATTTTCTGGCTAGACGCGAAAAGATGCCTCAGACCGATGCTGGCTCCAAATCTCTACCATGTTATGAGAGAACTGCGGAGGATCTCAAAGCCCATAAGCATCTTTGAAGTCGGATCCTGTTTCAGGAGAGAAAGTAAAGGGCGAGAGCACGCCGAAGAATTCACTATGCTGAACGCTGTCGAAGTAGCTCCGGAGAAGGACGCTCTCGAAAGATTGAAAGAAATGATCGATATTAGCTTGAGGGCTGTTGGAATGATGAACTATGGGTTGCAAAAAGTTGAATCTGACGTTTACGGAGAGACGATCGACATCGTCGTTGAGGGCGTAGAGGTTGCCTCGGCAGCGACAGGTCCCCATGTATTGGATAGGAACTGGGGGGTCGTTGAACCGTGGGCTGGCGTCGGATTTGGTTTGGAACGCTTAGCGATGGTTAGGAAACAATGCAAGGTTCTAGGGCATGTAAGTAGGTCTGTCAGCCATCTCGACGGCTTTAGTTTGAGCGTAATGTAGAGATTCAAAGCATATAGAGCTTGGAACCGAAAGAGCCTTCAGCTTTTTCGGCTAGGATCCCAAAAAAGAAAGATCAGAAGGGATCTTGAAAATTCAAATGAATTTCTCAGTCTCCTTGACAGCTTCGGAGAAAATGTCGAGACCCTTGTCCACAAGGTCTCTCGTTATCACGAGCGGGGGCAGAAACCTAATGACGTTGGGCCAGTGGCCGGCCTTCCAGACGATGATGCCCCGTTCAAGACATGTTCTTTGGACCTTCTTGACAAATTCTACTGCTGGCTTCTTTGTCTTCTTATCTTCCACAAACTCGATAGCACACATCAGCCCTCGCCCACGGGCCTCTCCCGCATACTTGCTCTGCTCAGCTATCTCATTCAGCCTCTTGAGCATGTGATCTCCAAGCTTCGAAGCGTGACCCGCTAGATCGTTGTCTAGGATGAACCCTATCGCTGCCGAGCCAGCTGCGCACGCCAGAACGCTTCCCCTGAACGTGCCAACATGGCCGCCCGGCTCCCATGTGTCCAACTCCTTCCGTAAGACGATCCCTGCTAATGGAAGCCCGATTCCTCCTACAGCTTTCGCAATGGCCATTATGTCAGGGGTGACGTTGTCGTGCTCACAAGCGAACATCTTCCCAGTTCTTGCAAAGCCCGATTGAATCTCGTCAACTATCATAAGCACGCCATTCCTTTCACAGGTTCTCTTAAGCTCTGTTAGATAGCCCTTCGGAGGAACAATAATTCCGCCCTCACCTTGGATAGGCTCGACTATTACGGCTGCAGGCTCAGCTATGCCGGCATCCGGGTCTTCGAGAATATGGTCTACGTATCTTACGCATTGGAAGTCGCACTCCGGAAATGTCTTACCGAATGCGCAACGGTAGCAGTAGGCAAAGGGGGCGAAGTGAACGTCCGGCATGAGTGTGCCGTACCCAACTTTAAAAGACTTTTTCCCCGTTACTGCCAAGGCCCCCGCGGTCATTCCATGATAGCTACCTTCGAAGGCAATGATCGCCCGCCTCTTCGTGTTGAATCTGGCCAGCTTTATAGAAGCCTCAACAGCATCTGAACCCGTAGGGCCGCCGAAGAGGACTTTTGCGTTTCCTTTGAGATTTCCCGGGGCTATCTCAATCAACTTTTCTACAAGCTCGATTCTTTGAGGGGTTGGAATATCCAAGGCTTGAATAATTTTCTCAGCCTGCTTCTTCACAACTTCGACGACAACGGGATTTGAGTGGCCGACGGCCAGAACTCCAATCCCAGCGATGAAGTCTATGTAGATGTTGCCGTCAACATCCTTGAGGGTGGCGCCTCTTCCTTCCTCCCAGGCCGTTGGAACCACCAGCGGATAGAAAACTGCTCTACTATCGAGTTGCTTCTGCTTTTCAAGAAGCCTCATAGCATTGGGCCCTGGAGGCTTGACGAGTATCTTTGGCGCGTCAGGAAAATGTAGTTCCGAAAACCTTTCAGGCATTATGATTCACCGTGCTCTTATTAGAAGCGGAGCGCTTTTAGCGTTTTCCATCTTTTCATGTTCTAATGGTTTCAACTGTCCAGAGCGATTGCAGAAGCAGAACTCGAGGCGATACAGCTTTCTGGAATATGTAAGCTTGGATAGCAAGACGGAGGCTCTCATCCGAGCCGTGTCGCGAGGAGTATGAAGATAATGGCAGGGTCTGTCCGTTTTCATTTAAGCCTGAGTTTCGTCAGCGTTTCTCCCGTAGGCTTCCCTTCTTCATCCCATCCTCTGATCTCGTAGTACTTCTCGAGCATCTTCTCGAAGCCATTCCTATCAACGATCTGCCCCTGCGAGGGGCCGCTTGGAACAGGTTCTCTGAAAAACCGCTGGGGCAGCATGTCATCTTTCCTCGACAACCCTTCCCTGATATTGAACATTCTGGCCAACGTAACTATACGCTCCCCCGCTTCCTTGAGAAGAGATTCGCTCACCTTGACCCCGGTCACCTGCGAATAGACTTTCGCCAAGGTCGTCCAGTTGTATATGGTCCTACCGAACCTACAGAGGACCATACTATCCATGACTGCGAACCTGTTCTCCCAGTCGATCATGAAAGGAACCTTCTCTAGGCCCATGGATAGCCTGTCGAAAGTTGGATGAGTTGGGTGGGAGCTCAGTTCTGTCGGGTAGAATACAGCCCTCAGGTGGCAGGCGCCTCTCGGAGAAACAGCATAAGCCAATCCCATGCCTTTCAGCCCCCTGGGATCGTATCCTGCTGGCTCAAGTCCCTTGACGTGAATTGCCAAGTCGTTGACGCCGAGATTCTCGGATGCTCTTTTTACGCCCTCCGCTAGTAGATTGCCAACCCCGTCTCTTTTGGTAATCATCTCCAACAAGCGGATTACAATGTCTGGATCACCGAATCGAATCGGCATGTCTGACTTAAGTGCTCCGCGCTCATAGGCGTCCATCGCGAATGCGACCGCGTTCCCGGCGCTTATGGTGTCCAACCCAGCTTCGTTGCAAATCTCATTGAACTTCGCAATCGCTTCCAAACTGTCGATCTCGCACAGTCCGCCGAAAGAGTAGATGGTTTCGAATTCCGGGCCAACTCCCTTCGTCCCCGCGTAAGGCCCCTCCTTGACCTCGCAGTATTTGCCGCAGGAGATCGGGCAGCCGTAGCACGCCCAGTTCTTGACGAGAATCTTCGACCGCAACGCCTCAGCGTTAACCTTTTCATAGCCCTCGAGGAAAGACTTGTGCCAGTACTGTGTCGGGAAAACTCCCTGAAGGTTCGTCGAGTTCACAACAGCGGGCGTCCCATAAACCGGATAATTTTTGCTCGTGAGCGGGTCGGTCTTTATCCTCTCCAGAATCTCTTGAACGCTTTCCCTCAGATCGCCCTCTTCAGCGACCGTGACTGACCCGGTTCCCTTGACGGCTATGGCCTTAAGCTTCTTCGAGCCCATGACAGCGCCCGCTCCACATCGGCCGGCACTCCTCCAATAGTCATTCTTTATGCAAGCGAACCTTACGAGCCGCTCGCCCGCGGGGCCAATGCTGGCGATCTTGAAACCTTCATCGCCCAGCTCCCTCTTGAGAAAGTCATCTGTTTCGAAGGTGTCGAATCCCCAGAGATGATCTGCGTCTCTGATCTCCACATTCTCGTCGTTGATGTGCAGATAGACTGGACGCTCGGCTCGGCCCTCGACAACAAGTGCATCATAACCCGCTTTCTTCAGTGCAACAGCGAACGAGCCACCTGACTGTGATTCCGCATAAATTCCAGTCAACGGAGACTTGAATGTCACATCGTACTTTGGCGAAGCTGGGACTATCGTTCCTGTAAGAGGCCCTGTTGCAAAGAAAAGCTTGTTCTCTGGGCCTAGAGGGTCGACTCCGGGTTTCAACTCGTCGTAGAGTAATCGGGCAACCAACCCCTTGCCGCCCAAGTAGGTTTCAAGAAGATCGTTCTCCAGTTTTTCCTTCATGATGCTGCCTTTCGTCAGGTTGACCCGTAGGATCCTATTTGCATAGCCGCCCTTCAAAGGTCATCACCACTCTAAGCAAATCATAGATAACGGGCTTTGACTTTTAACGGTTTTCGGAAAAGAAAAGCTCAGGGAAGAACTTGTGGAAGACGCTTTGCGGACAATCCGAAAAGTTGCAAGAAGAGACCAACCCATCTCGAACCCTATTGAGATGTCCCATGCGCACCGGTCTACGCGATAGATGAAGTCTTTTCAGATCCTCAAGTGTTGTAACGAGAAATACTGCTAGAAATAGATCGTCCGTCGTCTGAAAGGATTAAGCAGATCGGAAACGTCCACCAAGATTGAAGGTCCAAACTATTGAAGATAACACACTGATGAAGCGCTCCGAGAAGTCCTCGAATATGGCGAGGAAGATATTCGCCGTTTCAAAGAAAGCCTAAGAAGCCCCGTCTCTTAGGAAAGCTAGCGTTCAGATGCTAAAGCTTATTAGTTGACCAAGAATCGTTTAATTTGGTAGAATGTTTTGCTGGAAGGAACCAAAGTCACGAAGTACTTTGGAGGGTTGCCAGCCCTTAAGGATGTAGACTTTCTTGTACGGGAGAAAGAGATTGCGGGGCTGATTGGCCCAAACGGCGCTGGCAAGACGACGCTCTTTAATCTAGTTACCGGTATCTATCGGCCCACATCTGGTGCAATAAAGCTCGACGGGCGAGACGTTACCCGCCTCAAGCCTCATGAAATATGCAAACTGGGAATCGGAAGGACGTTCCAGATAGTCATTCCTTTCATAGAGATGACTGTACTGGACAACACTATGGTTGGTTTGCTCTACGGGAAGGGCGGAAGGATTGGAATGAGGGAAGCCCGTAGTGAAGCTTTGCGGTACCTAGATTTTGTCGGGCTTTCGGAAAAGAAGAATGTTCCAGCGAAGAGCCTGACCATAGCTGATAGAAAAATGCTCGAAATGGCTAGAGCGCTATCCACAAACCCGAGGATAATACTGCTTGATGAGGTTGTCGCCGGGCTTAACCCCACAGAAACCTTGCAAGCCATGAACTTGGTAAGAAGAATTCGAGATGAACTTGGAATCACCGTTTTCTGGGTTGAGCATGTAATGAAGGCTGTGATGGGAGTTGCAGAGCGCGTTATGGTTCTTCACCACGGCGAAAAGATCGCCGAGGGACGCCCTAAGGAAATAGCTGAAAATAGGACCGTGATTGACGCCTACCTTGGCGAGAAGTATATTCTATAGCGAGGAGAAGCCTATGCTAAGGGTAGACAAGATCAACGTTTTCTATGGCGACCTTCAAGCTCTGTGGGACGTATCATTCAACGTTGAGAAAGACGAAATAGTAGCGATTGTTGGATCGAATGGAGCTGGCAAAACTACGACGCTAAGAGCAATTTCAGGGCTACTTCGCCCTAAGACAGGTTCAATACAGTTTCTTGGTGAAAGCCTTGGAAAGATACCTCCGCACAGGATCGTGGAGTTGGGAGTGGCTCACATCCCAGAAGGGAGAAGACTGTTCCCTCTATATTCAGTTATCGAAAATCTGAAGATGGGCGCCTACACTCGAGGGCTGATAGAAAAGAAAGATGAGACGCTTGAATGGGTTTTTGAGCTTTTTCCCATTTTGAAAGAGCGAAGGAATCAAGCGGCTGGAACGCTAAGTGGCGGGGAGCAGCAAATGTTGGCGATTGGAAGGGGTTTAATGTCCAGACCAAAACTGTTGATGCTTGATGAACCCTCTCTCGGACTTGCGCCAAGACTTGTTCTAACTGTATTTGACCTAATAAGGAGGATAAATGAAGAGGGTATAACAGTCCTTCTGGTCGAACAGAACGTGCGACATGCACTTCAACTCGCCGACCGAGCTTACGTCCTCGAAACCGGCAGAAGTGTCCTTGAAGGTAAAGGCGATGAACTGATGGATAATGAACATGTTAAGAAGGCTTATCTGGGTATATGATTGCCCCGTAGATCGAAAGGTGAATCGATAGTCTCAGATGTCCGAGTCAGCTGCGAAATCTTTGTGAGAGTTTTTCCAGACCAAATAAACGGGCCCTCGGCAATCTCTCCCTTATCAGCCCTAGGATCCCACCGGGCATGAAAATCACAGTTATCACTATTACGGCCCCCAGAAATATTAGATAGAGAACTTCGGTCCAATAGGTCCAAAGGATCTCAAGCACGACCTGAAGGAACACCGCGCCTATGACAGGACCTAGGTAGCTTCTAACACCGCCGAGAAAGACCATCACAACCATTTGATCAGTCTTAAGCCCGGCAAGAGCGTCGTAAGGATAGACGTAGCCAATCCAAAGACCATAGATTCCGCCGATTATCCCTGGAAAGAAAGCACTGATCAAGAAGGCCAGCAACTTGGACTTGAGGGTGTCCACCCCAAGCGTTTCCGCTGCGATTTCTGATTCCCTAAGCGCTTTCAAACCATACCCGAATTTCGATCTCTCAATAAAGTAGTTAGTCATAGTCATCGCGAGCATCGCGAAAAACATGCAGTAGTAACACGTTTCACGGCTAAGGATCGGAGGAGGAACAAGCCCGTACGAGCCTCCTGTCACCTCTAAGACTAGAGTCAACTGTTTGATCGCTTCAGCGAGAGCCCAAGTGGCGATTGCAAAATACGCTCCAATCAAGCGAAGAGTCGGAAGCCCCACTAAGAATGCCAATCCCACAGCACCAACCCCGCCGAGAAATAAACCAATCCACCATGGAATTCCATATTCAAGAATACTGATAGTCGCGATATACATACCCACGCCGAAGAAGACTACGTGACCAAAATCAACGCGCCCAACGTAACCGCCGATAACGTTCCAACTACCGGCCAGGCCTACCCACATGAAAATACCTGTAAGAAACCTTATCCAATAAGCCGGGAGGCCGAGAGGAGGCGCTACAAGTAGAATAAGCGTCAATGCAATGGGGAAGAGGAGTTTGGTCGACAGGAGCTGCTTTGAGCTGGAGTCCTCTTTGCCGTGCATGGCTACATCCCCTTCCCGAAGACACCCTTCGGTCGAAAGACGAGCACCAAGTATAGGATCAAGAACAAAACCAAGTACACGATCGATGTACTCTGATAAGTAATGATTAGGGATTGTAGAATGCCCAACAGCAGTCCGCCAACGAGCGTGCCCGGAAGATACCCCATGCCGCCTAGAACAGTTATGAAGAAAGCGAACAAGGTGTAGATTCCTCCCATTGTTGGAGTGATCGATACAACCTGGCAGATGAGCGCGCCTGCCATTCCTGCTGTGCCGAAACCTATGGCCAGAGTTATTGCAAAAGCCCTATCCACATCAACACCCATCAATGTCGCGGCTTCTCGATCCTGTGCGGTCGCGACGATGGCCATACCTGTCCTGGTCCTTCGGAGAAACATGAATAAACCAACAATAGTGGCCAGCGAGAAGACAAATGCAAGAAGGCGAATGATGGGAATAGACAGCCCGGCCAGGCTAAAGCTAGCACCCGAAAGCCCGGTAGTCGTAATCCTAGCGAAAGGCCCCCAAAAAAGCAGTGCAGCATTTCCTAGAGCTATTGAAACACCGAAAAAGAGGACCAAATTCATTAGAGGAGGAGCCCCCATTACCCTAGCTACAAGGGTCTTCTGGGTGACGTACCCGATGGCTAGAAAGACGACAAAGATCAAGGGAAAAGTCAAGATTGGGTCTATGCCGACGAAGATGTAGATCCAATAGCCTACGAAGGCCCCTAACATCACTAGGTCTCCTTGCGCTATGTTAATAAGGTGCATAACTCCAAACGCGAAAGAGAGACCTATAGAGATGGCAACGTAGATTCCCCCTAGCAGTATCCCGTTTAGAATCGCTTGGTACAAAAGACCGTCCATAAAAACCCCTTCTGAATTAAGTGAGCCAAAGTATTATATAATTGTTGTCAGAAAACTAGACTTCGCAAACAGCTGTTAAGGTTTTTGTGAAGAAAAGGAAAGAGTGGACAAAAATGAAAAGACTTCTAAATCGTAGTGCAATTACGCGAATGCAAGCGGCGATTATCGTTGTCATCATCGTGATAGCTATTGTGGCGGTTGCAGTAGGCTACTGGGCGATGCGACCTGCTCCCACGAGAGACTACTTCAAGATCGGAGTTATCGCAGAGCTAACTGGCGACTTCGCGAGGGGAGGATACGATATCAAGAGAGGATACGACCTATGGGCCGACACGATAAACGAAATGGGCGGAATACCTATCGGTGGAAAGAATTACGCTGTTCAACTTATATACTACGATGCGAAGAGCGACCCTGCGGTGGGAGCGGCTGCAACAGAGAAGGCGATCACTGAGGGTTGCGACTTCCTACTCGGACCCTATAGCAGTGCGGTTACTCTTGGATCGGGTCCTATCTGCGAGAAGTATGGTATGCCAATGATCACTGGATCGGCTGAATCGCACCGGATACCACTTGAGAAGTTCAAGTGGGTCTTTCAAATTCTTGTGACAACGAAAGAAACGCCAAAAGCGCCGATAAAGGTGCTAGCTACGCTGCCCGTCAAAACAGCGGCGATTATAGGCGGTGACGATGCGTTCTCAAAGGGTTTGGCTGAAAGCTTCAAGTCTGAGGCTGAGGGAATCGGGCTTACTGTCGTGTACTACGAGATCTTCCCGGTTGACTTGAAAGATCTTTCGCCGCTGATATCGAAAATAAAGGCTTTGAATCCAGACGTGTTCATAGTTGCGGGGCACCCTGAAAATCACATAGTTGCTGTGAGAAATTCCAAGGAGCTGGGATTCAACCCCAAGATATTTCTCTGTCACTGGGGAGTGGACACACCTGATTTTCTCGGAGAACTCAAAGCGGATGCAAACTACGTTGTAGGTGTTACGATGTGGTCGCCTAAAGCAGCTTATGAGGATCCTGTATTCGGCACAACAGCAAAGCTAGCGGAGAAGTATGAAGTCGTCTATGGGCTTGCGCCTGACTATACGGCGGCCAGCTGCGCTGCAACTGGCGTTTTCTTCCAGAAGGTTGTCGAGCAACTAGGGCTGACGCCGCCTTTTGATGACGCGAAGAAGGCTAAGCTTAGAGACGGCATAGAAACGATAAGCGTCAAAACGGCCCTCGGCGAGGTCAAATTCTCCACGGATCCGGAGCACTGGCATGTGAACATCGGACTCGCGGAACTCCTAGTGGTCATACAGATCAAGGATGTGAAGCCCGTCCCAATCGCGCCAGAAGCACTGAAAGAGATGGACATTGTATTCCCGAAGCCCCCATGGTAGAGACTGAAAGCGACGAACTTCCCCCCTTTTTCTTTTCGAATCGCCGGAACCTTTAACTGGCAGTCATTTCCTGTGAACCCGTTGGTGTTCAGCGTCAGTCCTACAAGGAATTCAAGACGATTTCAGAAATATTGACTGTATCATTTGCTGTATCACGCACTCGAAACAGCGTTTCCACTAAGCACAGTTGCCTTTACCATCTCCACATTCGAGAAGCTTTAAATATCTACAAGCTGGAGAGTTGACGCGCTGGTGGAGTAGCTGGATTTTACGTTCACAGAGGAACAAGAGCTTTTTAGGAAAGCGGTTAGAGAGTTCTGCCAGAAGAAACTGGCGCCCAAAGCGAGAGAGATTGAGAACAACCAAAGGATACCTGAAGACATCATAAAGGGGATGGCAGACCTCGGCTTACTCGGCATGACGGTCTCACCAGAGTATGGTGGAGCTGGAGCAGACCCAGTGATGGCAGGCATCGCAGGAGAAGAAATTGCGAGAGCAGATGTCACATGTGCGACAGCTGTATTCTTCCTCGTCCAAGCCTCTTGGGGGTACATCCTCGACAGATACGGGAAGAAGGAAGTCAAGGAGCAGATTCTGCCGAAGGTCACCAAGGGCAAAGCCTTCCTAGGAATCGCAACTACGGAACCTGATGTCGGATCTGACCTCGGAAATATGCGGACAGTAGCTAAGCGCGTCGGAGAAGGGTACGTTCTGAATGGGGAGAAGATGTACATCAGTGGGGTCAGAGAAGTTGTGAAGCATATGGAAGAGGGTGGAGGGTTCTTAACGCTCGCGAAGACTGCGCCTGAACGGGGTACAAGAGGGTTAAGCTTCTTCTATGTCCCGTTGAAAGACACACCTGGAA
>Ga0209725_1000715_pt1 | contig 19638 bp, 25 predicted proteins | sample I18A1metaG_FD_184145 | JGI IMG/M metagenome (GOLD analysis project Ga0209725, IMG submission 184145) | Lake sediment bacterial and archeal communities from Gulf of Boni, Indonesia to study Microbial Dark Matter (Phase II) - ​I18A1 metaG... | ecosystem: Environmental > Aquatic > Freshwater > Lake... | reverse complement strand
CGCTAAAGTTCGCAGAGTGAAAAGAAGTAAACGCTAAAAAAGGAGAGAGTGGTTTTGTTAGAGTTCACGTCTTCTTTTGGTGGTGAAGATCGTGAGTGCTACTGCTGCTAGGGCTACAGCTATCCAAGGCGAAAGCAAAGCGAGTTTGTCCGCTGGAAGTAGGAAGCCTCCCACAGCTCGAGGAGGAGGCGTCTTGAAGCCTGTACTGACGAGGTGCCGTGAGTCAAACCCGCGCGTCCCAATCGCTAGAGTTCCTCCGTCGGAAGATATCGAGAGGACATTGGGTTCTTCTTCGACCAAATCGTAGGTCCATTTCAAGTCGCCTGTACTATCGAAGAAGTACACGTAGGGTGCAAAGACGTCATTGGCGGCTGCCATGTAGTCTCCCGCAGCGTTAATCGCCACGTCATGCACTATGCCTACGGTTTTGTAATTCCAGGTTTGCCTCTGCGGATTACCAGTCATTCCTTTCGCTCCATTCCAGAAGTAGACTCCAGGCTCAGCGCTTGTAGTGTTGAAGCCTCCAGCTACAACCTTGTCGCCGTCACTTGACATATCAACTGAACTGAAATGAACATCTGAATCGGTCTGCCATGTAGCTTGAGGGGCGCTATGAAGAGGCTTGGACTTGGCGCCAGCCCAGTAGTAGAGTGTGGTCACGGTCTCTGAAGCTGCTGCAACATACTCTCCATCATCTGAAACAACAACGTCAACAACGTCCGTTTTCGGATCTTTTGACATCCAGTCAGGTTTCGGCCCATCTTCGTTGGGAGGCAGATCACCGGGATGCCCAGTTAGGGATTTAGCGTTCTTCCAGTACGCAACCGCGGCATATCCTTGGCCAACGTCATAATTCGTTCCAGCTACAACATAATTTCCGTCGCTTGAGAGATCTACCGCATGAACTCGTGCAAAGTGATATCCGAAACTATACTCCCAAGTGGTTGGGACATTGGTCGTTCCCGGCGATATCCCTTTCGCATCTCCCCAGTAGAAGACGCTATCACCTGTTCCAGAAGCCACCACATAGTTGCCGTCATCCGAGATGTCGAGACTCCGATATTCGATGGGCCCAAACAAATTTTCGCTAGTCCAAGTCGGCTTCGTATTCCCGGGTGTTCGAGACTTGGCGTTCTTCCAGAAGAAGACATGGGAACCGTTGCCTGCAGCTACGCAACTACCGTCGGCTGAAATCGCAACCGACCAGAAATCTCCCGGAGCATAATATGTCCAGATAGGAGTCCCACTACTTCTACCGTAGAATCGAAGTTCAGTGCTGAGTACGACAGATCCGACTGCGGCTACATACTGGCCGTCCTTGGACAGAGCTATATTAGTGCCTTCCTTATCCATCCAGAGCAGTTCCGCTGGAGGCGGAGGCCCATCAATAGCCGTAGCTACCGGAGTTTGGAGACACGCCACTAAGACTATGAGAAACAACGGTGGTAGAGCTAAAGTCTTAACCTTCAAAGATCATCGACTAAACACTCAGATTTCCGCTAATTTAATCATTTCGACTTTGGCCTTCGCTCACGTTCGGCGAGCATGCCGGCATAAGAGAAAGAAGGGTTTTAGGGGATTCCCCCTAAAGTGTAGACAGGATTTTCGTGTTTGTGGACGTTTTGATTCCACGGTGGAATTAAGTTGAGCGCGAAAAAGAAGAAGAGTACCGGCAAGAGGCCGCTGCCGACTACGCGATCTCAATCTGGACCCTACAGCTTTGAGGAAGATCTGGCTAAGAGTCTCGGAAGAAAGCCGGGGATATTCATCACAAGTTCAGCTGCACGCAGCCCCTACGATACTCGCCAGCTCGTCATCCGGATGACGCCGAAGCAGTACGCAGCCTTCAGCAAGACTAGGGCTGCCGCTAAGACTAAGTATGTGCCGTGGGAATCCCTAGCCGAGCAGGAATCTTACAGCGGCATGAACAAATACTATCGTGAGTACCGCCGCGACTCGCTCGTCCGCACATGCATCAACACACTAGGTTTCTGGTCGACAAACAAAGGCTTCGAAACGGTCCTAGAGTCCACCGGGGACATCAAGCCAGAGGAGCTTGAATCTTTCCTAAAGCAATATCAAGAAGTGAAAGCCTTCGTCGACAAGATCAATAGAAACGTGGGTCTCGACCAAGCGCTCCGCGTCGCTGTGACTAAAGCGAAGATCTTCGGGTGCTCTGCGTTTGAAATCGTCTTGAATAAAACTGGAGAGCCGAATCAGCTTATTCCTCTCGACTCAACGGCGTTCACTCCTGATATCGATGAGAACTGGCAGCTCACCGGCTACACGTATGATCGCCTAGATCTTTCAGAGGGGCCTTACCAGCCTCGTGAAATACTCTACTTCCCGAACAACGCTCTCGACTTGGACCGCGTCGGCTTAAGCGACATCGAACCCATCATCGAAGCGATTCAAACTCGACAGAAAATCATACGCGAGGATTTGAAGGAAGCTGCTTACACGCTTTGGGCTGGAATCGGAATCCACATCCTGGATGATGAAGGGTTGGACGATCAGCAGGTCGCGAAAGCTATTGAGGAACACATCAAGCAACTGAAACCCGGCAAACATATCGCAACAAGCAACCGCTGGACAATCCAGATCGTCGATCTCAAACCGAATCTAGATATGTTGATCAATGAGAAGAAGGAGCTTGACCGCGAAATCATCGGCCACTTCCTAGTTCCGCGATTCATGCTCAATCGAGAAGAACAGGTGAACCGGGCTACCGCATTCGCTGAACTTCAAGCCTTCGTGGACGGTCCGATCGCGGACATTCAGCGCTGGGTTGGACGCGAGTTGGAATCGCAATGGTATGAACCTCTTGTCCGCATGAAGTTGAATCTTACACCTGACCAGGAGCTTCCGGTTCGCATTAAACACAAGTGGAATCCAATCAGCACACAGGACATGATGGAATGGGCTAAGATTGTCGCGCAGCTCTACGCGGAAGGCATGGGAGTAATCGACCGCAAGAAAGCGTATGAATTGATGAACTGGGATGTCAAAGAACTCGAGCAAGCTCAGCTTACAGCCCAACCGCAGTCCACGCCTCAAACTTTTGAAGAGATGTCTCTAACCCCGCCGTCCGTTGAAGAGACTAAAGCTGAAAGGGAGAAGAAGCAGGCGGAGGAAGCGAATATTCGAGCTGAAAAAAGGGACCTCTTACGCGCCTTGAAGAAAAGATTGACAGGTGAGAAGCAAGATGCCTCCTGACATCAAATTGTACAGCGATCCGGAGCTGATGAAGCCACATAGTGGCGATCTTGAGATTCTGGATGCAGGATCTGAAAAGCAGCTGAGCATATTCTGCCACAATGAAGGCACCGGAGAGCTGCTTGACATGAAAGCCGAAGTCATATCCTATGTTCCCATGGACCCTGAAGATCCAGATGAGCCGGGCCCACTGAACGCGAAAATTGTGAATGCACCTCCATCAAGCCTCAAACCCGGGGAAACATGGGAGGCTCAAATAAGATGGCAGCTGGATTCCGGAGAGAAACACGGTTCTAGGAGAGCTCACCTCAAAGTGACTGGAAGATACATAAGGTAAAGGAGAAAGAAGAAAATTGGTCTCGACTTTTGAGTGGGATGAACATAACGGCGTTGCACCGGGAACTCCAACTCATGGCATTACAAACGGGAATTTCGGCAACGTAGATCAACCGAACATAGACATCAGCGTGGAAGCAAACAAGATTCCTCGAGGAGAAAACAGCTACAGCAAATATATTTCAGGGCATTTCTCAGGGACCTACAGTCAGATAGGCCCTAATGGAAAGCTCTGGAAATCCGCGGGTTCTCTGCCCAGCGGCGTAACTTTGAAAGCAGCTATGACGAACACTTACGTGGCGCCGACGAAGACTGCGACGGGCGATGGCGACATTCCGACTGCTGAGGGCTCTGCTCTCGCAGTGAACTTCGGAAGCTCAGAGGAGAATGCGACTGCAGCGCAGACCACAGCGAACCCAGCTTGGACGCCATTCTATCGATGCCAACTTCAGACGACAGGGGCAGCGCCAACCGGAGCTATCGGAGCGCAAACGATAACGCTGAAGTACGACGAAAGCTAAACGCGCAGCGAGGCTCAATACAATGAGCAGCTACAAAATACAATTTCCTTGGACGGCTCGATTCAAAGACGGCTCAGAGCTACGGCAGTTCAACATCGACGGCTCTGAAAACCTTTTCAAGAAAGTTTTGGAGAGAAGAGACCTAACTGAATTTGAAGTGGGCCCGGTAACCGTCGATCTTAGAGACGGCTCATTCCTCATCCACGGCGTGAAGCTCACAGGCTCATGCGGCGTAGAAGCATTCGAGGAATGGGGAATAGATGAGAGACTTCCCAAACGCATCATCTATTTCCGACGTGTCAAACGAGACTTCGATTCGGCAACCCTTCAAGAGAAGAAGGATCCCTATGTTGTTTACGCTGTCGGATGGCAGGCGCTCATTCCTCCTGACGAGAAGCATCCGAACGGATGCAACGTGAAGCATATCGTCTTCATCCACCCGAACGGAGAACTCGTGGTGGAGTAACGGTGGCAATTACCTATGTCGGCGTAGGCACAGCCGCAACATCCGCAGGAGGCACTACTGGAAGCGTAACGCCAACCCTTCCGTCTGGTTTACAAGCGAACGACTTGATGATTATCATAGTCACTGGACGTGGTAATCACAGTTTCGCTACGCCTACCGGTTGGACACAGAAGTTTCAAGAACAACTCTACCCGACTGACAACCTCCATAAACTAGCGATCTTCTACAAGTTCTATGTTGCAGGCGATGGAAATCCCGTAGTCAGTTGGACAGGCGGCGGAACAAATCAAACCGTTATCGCTCAAGTCTTCGCTTTCCGAGGCGTAGACGCAACCAATCCCATACCGGATCTAGGTCCGAACAGCGGCAACGCAAGCGCGCAGAATATAGGTCCCATTACAGGTTTCACTCCTACAGGTGCCGGGAATGATGGTTGCGTTACCGTTATCGGACATAAAGCTGACGACTGGACCTCAGTAGCCACGCTCACTGGCGACGGCTTAACATGGAACGAGATCGCTGAACCAGACACAACCTCTGGCAACGATGCAGGTCAAGTCTACGACTACGCTCTCTACTCAGGTTCTCCGCCCACCATCACGAATAAGACGTTCACTGTGACAGGCGGCGCCGCGAATACCGGTGCCGGCAAAATGTTCAGCCTGAAGCAGCAAATAACTACAACTCGCACGCTTCAGCAGGACGCTGGCCTCAAAGCTGCAGGTCAAACTCAAACAATCACTCAAGACGCAGGGCTGAAAGCGGCCGGTCAGATTCAAACTATTTCACAAGACGCATGGATTAAAACCGGCGTCATCACAACAACCCAGACGATAGATCAGAACGCTCAGCTGAAATCCACTGAAAGCAAAACAATTCCTCAGAACGCAGCTCTCAAAGCTGTCGGTCAAATTCAAACTGTACCTCAGAACGCCGGCATCAAGGCGGCTGGACAAATCCAGACCGTTCCGCAGAATGCCTATGTAAAGGCCGCAGGTCAAATCCAAACTATTCCGCAGAATGCGACTCTGAAAGAGACTTCAACGAAGACTTTTGAGCAGAATGCGTTTCTCATCGAAATAACCTCGCGGACCCTTCTGCAGGATGCAATGCTTAAGGAAACATCCGCGAAAACGCTGAGTCAAGAAGCCACTCTGAAAACAACTCTCAGCCAGACGATAGATCAAAACGCTTTCCTGAAAGCAATTGAAACTCATGATCTACTTCAGGACGCTGGGATTAAGGGATCAGTTGAGCAGGCCCTCAGTCAAGACGCTTGGATCCGGCTTCCTTACATCACTTCAACTCAAACTCTCAGCCAAGATGCGGCAATCAAGGAGGCTGTTCCTCACGAAGTTCCGAGGGTTCGACGACGCTTTCGCTGGCTTAGACCTGTTGAATATGAATACTCTGTTGAGCTGCCGCTGATAGGTTGGGTTGCCAACCGCTATGAAGTCACGTTTCCGATAACGGGTGCAGTCGCAAGCCGCTACGAAGAAACTCTAATGCTTCAAGGTCAAGCTGCAAATCGCTTCGAATTGACTGTTTCTCTCACCGGCGCGGTTTCAAAACAATATGAAAAGCTCCTTGAGCTATCCGGTGTCGCCAGGAGAAGTTATGAGACTGCTGTAAAACTCTTCGCAAATGTAGCTCGAAGATATGAAGTCTCTCTGTCCCTCAAAGGTCATGTGAGAAAGTCGTATTCAGCACAGTTCGAGTTGACAGGGAGAGTAAGAGACGCGGTTGAACAGTTCCTACTCTACAAGGCGATCCTCGATTTAATTGAAAACGATGAGGACCAATGAGTCTCTTTGAGCTGCTGCCGAAGCTTCACCCGCGCAAATTTGAGCCGGTTTTCCACCGGGATCTGCATCAACTCTTCATGAATGCGAAGCGCATTGGCCCTACTCAAGCCCGGAAAGATGCGACGCGAATTATTCGCGACGATGTGTTCAAAGCTTTCTTGGGAGGCAAACTGAAAGCCACAAGGGAACTCAAAGAACGCTATAGCTACAGCATAGGTGACTATGATCTAGCAGTCATCCAGGAGATGCGTCAACGCTACATCAGCGATTTCAACGCGATCCTGAACGATCTCTTCGCTGGACGTGAAGAGCAACCGAAGCTTCTCCAGCGAGTATGGGCTGTAGCGGTGACCGCCACATGGGAAGCCTACAATAAAGGCAAGATCTCAACCTACCGGCAGGACGATGAAGGAAAGATTCGAGAGCGCGGATATGCAGCTCAAGCCCAGTTCGAGCCAGTCGTCTACTGGATTACAGCAGCGGACGAAAAAGTCTGCGAATGGTGTAGCGAGAAAGAAGGCCGCAGCTGGAGCCTCTGGAGAATAATCCCAGCGATGCCTGCTCACATAGGTTGCAGATGTGAATGGCAGTATGTGGAGCGGCCGCGTGCTCCTCCAACCTACATCGCGGAAGCAAAGAAAGCTTAACGATCGTTTCCTTCTGGAAAGTGAGTTTCCAATTGGGAAGAGCATGGGCTAAACTAATCCTTGAGATTGATATGCCTGAAGTGGCGCCGGATCCATTCATAACGATTAAAGGACATTACACCGGCTATCCGAGCGGCGGAGTTCCGCAGACCGATAAGGATATTGGTCCCATCTTCGTTGAACGCGGCGGCAAAATACCGGGTGCTGTCAGAAGAATCGTCAGCCGCCTCATCGCATACTATCTCTCCAAGTATCTGTAAATTATCTGTGAGTTCGCAGCGCTAATACCTTTCAGTTTTTCTCGATCGGAGGTTTCCTTACGCCAATAGAAGAAACGTCAGAATTTATGCATGTCCGCTTAATGGATCCTGGTCAGTTTGAGACTTGCAAAACAACGGGTCTTCAAGGCAGACTGCCTAGAGGAGTTCGAGCGAAGTACTGTAAGTACAAGGGCCGGGACCAATGGGCTACTCAGGCCTACATCTTCACGAAGGCGGAAGGGTGGACCAGGGAGAAAGCTGTTGATTGGGCTGAGAAACATAAGGCTGCGCTGATTCCTTTCAGCTACTTTGCAGGCTTCAAACTTGAAGAACGCGACGGTAAACATTTCGCTCAGATCTACGTGATCGACAGCTCAGTGAACAGGAACAAGTGGCAGGTTACATCGAAGGCTCGGGCTAAAGCGCTTGAGACGCTTCTTGACGCACCACTGCTAGGTCCCCCCGAGCTAGCGCATAAAGCCACCGAGAAGGTCGGTAGATTTGTTGATTTCCTCAGCAACAGCTACACAGCTGGCCTAGCTGAGATCACTGATGACGAAGCATGGGAGAAGATGCGGTCTGGGGAATGGACTGCCGTAAGCCCTCAAATAATCGCTTACAAAATTGAGGAGAAAGACGGGATCGAAGTCATCGACGACTTTGTTTTTGATCATGTTGTCTTCGTGGAGGAAGCCGCGTATCCTAGAGCTCACGTGAAGGAGCTCTGCGAAGGCACGGAGCAAAGCTGCGGCTTCAGCCGAATGTTAACCGCTGCGCTCGATTTTCGCAGTCATGTAAGCATGACAGATGTGGCGTCTAGTCGGAGCCCAAAGGCTTCCACGCAAGATGCCGAAAAGAACACCATCATCGACCACAAGGAGAGTGATTTCATGGACAGTAAAGAAGGCTTGCAGACTGGATTCTTCGCGGCCTCCGTTATTCCTTACGCTGAAGCCAGTAAAGCTCCGGAAGATGAAGCCTGGGACTTCAACGCTGCTGAATACGATGCCGGTCAGCTGAAAAGGGCATGCGCCTGGTTCGACTCTGAGAACCCTGATGTGAAAGGCAGCTACAAGCTTGCGCATCACAAGCCGGACGGCATAGTCGTTTGGCATGGAGTTTCGGCAGCTATGGCTGTTTTGATGGGCGGTCGAGGAGGCGTAGACATTCCAGCTGACGACAAGCGTGGAGTCTACAATCATCTTTCGAAGCATTACGCGGACTTCGGTAAGGAGCCGCCTGAATTCGCTGCAAGCCAGAAAGGAGTGTGTCCAAAATTGGACGAAAACAAGGCTAAGGAACTTGAAGCCAAAGTTGCAGACCAGGAGAAGACGATCAAGACATTGACTGCTGAGAAGCAGGATCTCGAGAAGAAGATTGCGGAGTTCTCGAAGGATAAGGACAAGCCTTTCGAGAAACTAGAGGCTCAAGTGAAAGAGCTTGACGCGAAGAACAAGGAGCTGCTTGGCAAACTGGCTAAGATCGAAGAGGAGAAGCACATGATCCTAGTAGGCGAAGTGCTCGACCTCAGAGAGAAAGCCGGCTTATTGAAAGACCGAGGGCAGGAAGTTGAAGGCTTGAAAAAGCTTTCAGCTGAAGTCCTCAACGGCATGAAAACTGATCTCGCAGTGATCATCGAGAGAATGGAAACATCACTTGGTCCTAGAGCGAAGTACACGGCTGAGCAGGCGAACAAAACAGTCGAGGACGTCCGGGAGCATCTCTTCGGATTCCGTAGAGACGCGGCCGGCAAGAAACTTGGAGGCGCCTAAACATGGCTGCAGGAGACGTAAATCAGGAATTCGCGTTCCGTAAACGCAAGGTGAAACTGAAGACGACAACAGGATGCACGAAAGGAGACGTCTTAGCATATGACACGGACGGCTACGCACCAGTCGCCTACGTTCCTGGCACAGGAATACCGGGAACAGGTATAGGACCCTACTTAGTTGCGCTTCAAACCATCACAGCCCCAGCTTCAGGTCAATCGGAGGTTGAGGTTCTTGAGGAAGGCGTGGTTGAAGTCAACAAGGTTACAGGCGCGATAGCTGATGGAGCTTGGGTGGTCCTCTCAACGACAGCAGGGAAAGTCACAGCGTTCACGAATGCAGATGTCGGCGCAACCTACGCTGAGGATACAATTCAAGATGCGATAGAGATGATCTATCGACGAGTCGGCAGAGCTTACGGAGCTGCAGCGAGCGGTGACACTACAGTGAAGATACGACTGCTATCAGCCTAGGAGGAATCTGTTTTGACAGATAAGATAACAGGAGTGTTGCAAGCGAAAATCTGGAGAAACCCTGTAAACGGCAAAATCTTCCAGGGAGAGATGGACGTAAGATACGCGCAGTTCGTTGACATCACGAACATTCAAGCCATCCAGGCTAAAGTAGTTCTCGAAGAAGTGTTAGGGCTCGCGAGATAAGTTGAGATCTAGCCCTTACTAGGGCTAGTTAAAAGATCCAGGTGAGCGCACTGGATCCGGGTCTCAACTGCGCACCGGGACGTGCAACCCGCTTACACTTTGCGAGAACTATGTAGAATAGTTCGGATGAATGAGCTGACTGCAAGTATCGATGTCGCCACGAAGCTCACAGGCCAAAGGAAAGTGCCTCCTCTCGTCGAAGCCGACGTGAGCGCACAATCCTACACGCGAGTGGACTTCGACCTCTGGAAGAACGTTGTCCACGTAGTTATCGCAGACGAATCAGTGAAGAAGGCTACTCACGATATCTACGGCTTGCATACAAGCGATGCAGCACGCGACATGGTCCGCATGGAGAACCAAGACATAGCTGATGTATTGAAGGATGCAACAGACATCACCGGCGAGGATTGGGGATTGATGACTACGCCGCCGAACAGCGACAAAAACCCCTTTGACGCTGATAAAGGAATCCCAGCCGCGGTGAAAGCGTTGATCGGATTAGGTTATCCGCCGACGCATATCGCTATGCACCCGGACGTTTGGGCTGACTTCATCAGCAACAGCTTCGTTCAGAAATACGTTGACGCCGGACTGCTGCGTGTACCGGAAGGACAGGCCGGCGCACTGTCGCTGCCAATGTATCCGGGTCTAAAGATCCTAGTGGATCCCGCTTTGCTGAACACAGTTTGCTACGTAGTGTCAGCTGACGCCCCGGCTTTTGTGCTTGGGGAAGGTCCAACTGAAAGCGCAAAGTACCGCAACGAACCTGCCGGATATGACGCCTTCATGATCCGACAGTGGCTCCAGCCTAAACTGGTCCTAGCTGCAGCAGCAAGAGAGCTAACAGGCGTTCACGCTTAAGGAAATTCGCCCGGCTAGCAAGATAATTACGCCGGCGTAAAAACTTCTCATCCGCTTTTTTCGATGCGGATTCTCGCTTCACAGTTACCTTAGGAAGAGGTGAATGTTTTGCCTAAGAAGATGAGGAAAGTTGCGAAGCCCGTTAAGAAGACGCCAGCGGTAGTGAAGCCTCCGGAGCAACCGTGCCCAGCATGCGGCCTAGAGATGCAGCTGGTCAATGAGAATCCTCGCTACAAGATCTTCCGCTGCGGTAAATGCGGGCTCAGCAGCTACCTCGACAAGAAAAGAGTTGAGGCTTGAAGATAGATGCCTTGGATAACTGCGAGCGACGTTAAACTGTACGCTCAAGTAAAGTACTCTGATTTTCTAGAGGGAGCTTTCGCTGATGAAGCAGCCTTCGACACCTTCATAACCGGCAAGGTGATTCCGGCGGTTGAAAGTCATATTGAAGCTTACTGCGACCGAGACTTCGATACGGATTTTCCCTCAGGGATCCCGGAAGCGATTAAAGATATTGCGCGTAGAGCAGGCGCCAACATTCTGCAGTACATGGTCATGAATAAGATGGGGCCTCTCATTCGAACTGGCGACTTTAAACTGGAGATTCCGGAGCAGGAGATTCTGACGCCTGGGCTGCGGAAGCTTCTGGACCGCTGGAAGTATAGGCAGCCGCATGTCAAATCGACTGAGTATGAAGTGATCGATGAATCGTAGGCTGCGAGTAAGGGCAGAGCCTGCATGATGAAAAAACCCGATCTATGCTTAATCGTAACTAGGATGAGATAGCTATGGCGGTTGAGACGCCGATTCAATCTGTCCGAGAGGCCCTCTACGCACTGCTCAAAGCAAACATCACTGACATCAAAGACATCTACAAGATGAGGCCTACTGAAGGCGTCAAGGTTCCAAGCATCGTAATGCAGAAAGTAGGAGGACCAGGAGAGAAGGCCGCGGGCTTAGGCCAAGTCTACAGCGCCGACAGAAAAGGCGTCTACATTACTCTCGTCATTCAGATCGATGTCTTTCACAACAACACAACCGATCTCGACGCTGTGACGGATCGAGTTCTCACGCTTCTGGTTGAGAAGAAGATTCGAGTAGGCGATTCAGAGCTCGAGATCAAATTGAGACGTAGCCCAGCCGAGATTCCTGAGGGAGAAGCAGGCGAGAAACTCTATCACCTCAGCATGGACTTCGAGGTTGAAGCGCCTTTCACCTGGACTTAGCTTTCTTCGCAGTCATGGTCCCATCGGGACCGTTGACAACAAAACCTCAAAGGAGGGAAAAAATAGAAAATGACAGTTAGATCTGCGAAAGTTGTGGAACGCGGAACGATAGTTGTAACAGAAGCCACATTGAAGAAACGCGAAGTCTTCGAGACCAAGGTTAGCACTGACGACACCATTCCCCTAGGAGATTTCACGACGATTAACAGCGCCCATTTAGCAAAGAAGAGCGACGGTTCAGAGGTAACGTGCACCATAGCCACCAACGTCATAACAGTGACTGGAGCCGGCTTAACCGACGTAGATGTCGTCGGGTTTGCGATCGGAGTATAGGTGATCCAGCATGCCCAAATCCCTAGGCACTGACGTCGAGGTACGAATAGCGGATGCTGAAGGAGACTTAGCAACAGCAACCGCCATACCCTATGTCTCAAGTATAGAATGGGAACCTGAACAGAACGTAGAATCCACTCCGAAAGGGCTAGGCTCAAGACTTCAAGAAGTCAAGGAAGGGCTCATAGAGTACACAGGATCCTTAGAGAGAGACTACGATGCCACTAAGGTCCACGGCACAGATACATTCGCTGCTCTAGTAGGAGCTCAGACAACAGGAGCCTTAACTCCGCTATACATCGAGGTCTACTATAAGATCACCGGGGAGAAAGTGATCTTGAAGAAAGTGAAAGGCAAGTACAACCGCGGAGTCCCCGACGTCGACGGCTATGTCAGAGAAACCTATGACTTTGCGTTCGAAGAAATAGGCTTCCTATAATCTCAATCTAGTTTTCTTCGATCTAGGTTAGCGTGTATTCTGGAGAGTTAAATAGTATGGAGAGTGGAGACGATCAAATCTACGTAAGCTACGGACTAGTCTTACATGGAAGCTACGCGGATCTAAAGAAGCTGCGCCAACTGATTCTAGGCTTCCTGGGCGCAGAAGTCGAAGGAGAACATATCCATCAGCGTAAGCTACGAACCTCAATTCAACTGATCTACCACACGGTTTCCTCAAGTCCCCTGTTCATAGTGAAGGAGAGAGAGTGGAGAATGTTAAGGGGAGGTGAGACTCATGGATGAAGAAGAAAAGAAGAAGATCCTAGAGAGAAGGGAAGCACATAAGAAGCTGAGCGAAATCATCGCGGCCGGCACTGCCCACTGTGAACCAGTAACGGTTAAGGGAATGGACGGGCAGGATCACGAGGTCGACGTCTACGCTTTAAGCGATGAGCAATTCAAACGGGCCATAAGGAACGCTGGTGTGAATCCTCGGGACCTTGAAACCAGAGAAAATCTCATGCAGCATATCGAGTTCGCTCAAGCAGTTGCCCCTATCGCGACGAGGGACCCGGATATTTGCAAGGTCATAAAGCCAGCGGAGAGCTTTGCGATCCTTAAGAAAGTTCTAGACATCAGCGACTTCCCCTTTCGACCGAATGCAGATGTTCGTGAAAAGCCGGTTCAGCCGACCGCTTGAAGCACTCGTTAGCTTTCCGTTTCAACTTCGACTTCGGGAGATTAGCAAGTTGACGAGAGCTCAGTTGAAATGGTATCTAGCGTTAGCTGAGAAGAATGCGGAGGAAGCGAGGAGAAGGAAATGAGCATACAAATGAAACTGACGGTGAAAGGCCAAGAGAATATTGAGAAGGTGAAGGCAGCGGGAGCTAAACTTCAATCTGCTCTTCAAGAAGACTTAGCATACGCTCTATCGTCGGGCTACGATGTCGCCTACAGCTTATGTCGAGTTAGAACCGGATATCTGCGATCCACAATCGGATGGTGGATTCAAGGATTGAAAGGAGTTCTCGAGGCCACAGCCTACTACGCTGGATTCGTTGAACTCGGAACCCGCCGGATGGGTGCGCGGCCTTTCATTCGTCCTGGAAGCGACGAAGCATTGAGGCAGTTTTCACAAGCCGTTAACAGTCTTCCTAAGAAGGTGGGATTAGAATGAGTTTTCAAACATCTTGGGTTATGGAGGTCGTCGATCAGTCAAGCGGAGCCTTGGTCTCGATCGGCGATAAAGCTGAAACCATGGCTGGGAAGATTGAGAGCTCCTCCGAAAGATCAAGCGTCAGCATGCAGAAGGTTGGCTCCTCAATTTCCGGCGTAGCCACCTCAGCCTTCGCCATGTATAATCTCTATGATCGAGTGGACGATGCTTCGCTTCGAGTGGACACTGCTGAGAACCGTCTTGCTGACACTGTTAACAGAGTGAAGTTCGCTCAAGACGACTTGAACGCAGCGATTGAGAAATATGGGCCCGGCAGCCAGCAAGCAATTGACGCTGCGACCCGTTTGAAGGCAGCTCAAGACGATTTAGTGTTGGCTCAGGAGAGAGCTCAGGAAGCCCATGAACGCTACAATGAGTCATTAACGATGTCCATTATGATATCTATCCCCACCGTAATCACAATGATTACTTCGCTTCAAACCGCTTGGGCCACATTGGGTCCAGCTATAAGCGGAGCAGTCGGAGGTTTAACGGCTGCTGGTGCAGCTTGCGCCGGATTAGTTGCGGCAGGCGCAGCTATCATAGGGACCATGGTTGGACTAGGCGCTTCAATCGTTGCTTGGAAAGAGCAGACCGGCGACTGGCATAGCGCAACCGAGAAAGTGATCGAGCGACTTCAAACTTTTCCACCGGTCATTAAGGAGGTCACTGAATTCCTGGCGAAAGCAGCTGGAGGATGGCTGATCGCATTTGATAAGCTTAGAGAAGGATGCATAGGCTTCGGTCAAGCAGTTGTCTCCGCTGCAGGTCAAGTTCAAGGAGCTCTCAGCACCGTAGGCTCAGCGTTCGCCGGTGCAGCTGCCTACATTGGCGCCGCCTTATCCTCAGCCTCCGCAATCGTCGTGTCAATCTTCTCGAACATAAGAGCCGTAGTCGCCACGATTGTCGGTAACGTAGTTTCAGCTATCAGCTCAGGATTCAGCGCTGCGGCTTCAGCCGTAGCAGGAGCTGCCGGAGCCATGTGGAGCGCAATTACAAGTGCCCTAGGCAGAATAGTCAGCTACGTTTGGAGTGTAATCAACAGCATAATCGATGCTTTCCGTTGGCTTTGGAATCAAATCACCGGAGGCAGCATCTGGCCTGAAATGTTCGCATCCATGGAGAAGCAGACAGCTGAAGGCATGAAAGGTATTCAAGGCGTTATGGCTGGAGGCTTAGGCGAAATAACGCCCATGGTCAAAACCGCAGGTGGAGAAGCTTCTGGAGGGCCTTCTACAAGCAGTATCACAATTAACTTCACAATTCAAGGCGCAACAGATCCAGACGCTGTAGCCAGAGAAGTTGAAGCTAGAATAGTTGAGACTCTATCGCGGAGAAGCGAGGTCACGGCTGGATGAGCGAAGAGGAGACGTTATGAACTCCTATCTTGAGAAAAACATCTAGCACCGCAAAACTCGAAAGCATTAAATTCGGCGACTGCTCGCTAACGCTTCTGAATCGAAGAATAGAGAACACAGAGAAGAAAGAGTAAGGGTGTTTAGGGTTTCCGTCTTCGAACGGCGACCGCTACGGTCACTGCTCCGACAAGCCCGATCAAAGCCAAATATGGCGATAGCACAGCTAGCTTGTTGACTGGAACGACAACACCGCCGACAGCCTTGAATTGATGAACAGTGACTTCGCAGGGCTCAGGGGACGTCGGGGCGCCGGGTCCTCCATCCGAAAGAACAATCTCTCCCGATTCTAGGACCATTAAATCAGTGCCTTCACCTAAGCAGTGGAAAGTGAAGAGTACCCATGTAGCATTCCCAATCCAACGGTTTGCAACTGTAGTGTAAGACTTGACTGTGGCATAGCCCGGGCCTGGACTCACGATGTGGGTCCATCCCTCACGTTCTATAGGATCGGCTTCTAACAGCTCGATTAGATCAGGGTTCCATGTAATCACGATGTCGAAGGCCACCAGCCCCCATGACATCTCTATATCGCGTATCCAGAACTCCAAAGTGAACTTGCTGCAAACAGGTATGTTAAGCGTCGTAACCGGTACACCGTTCATCTCCAAGGAAATCTTGGGCGCTGCCTGACCCTTAGCTGGCGAGATTAACCCCAGAACGCAGAGCGCCACAAGCATTGTAGCAAGAATAAGACCTGTCTTCTTCATGAAGATCAACCACAATTATCCGTTCTAACCAGACGACTGGGCTATAAAAGTATCGAAACAAGTTCCTGTACGGGTTGTCAGAGGGATCCCTGCCCTAAACTATCGTGGAATTGTATGTGTGACACCTTCATCGACCACTAGGGTCCAGCGAACCCTCTTGTAATCAAAATTTTTTCTGATCTGGAAGAAGAAGGCTAATGGCTAAAGAGATCTGGATTGCCGGCAGCAAATACGATTATGTCAGCGCAGGCTACGAGGAAACTGTGGACCCTGATCCTGATAGCTTCGACGTGGTCCTGCCTGAGAAAGAGACGATCAACATTAACGATGCGGTGGTCTTCAAGCGTGATGGCGTGAATGTCTTCTCCGGTTTGGTTGAGAAGAAAGTCCTAGCCTTCGGCGAAACTGGGGAAGACATGAAGCTGAGCGGAAGATCAAGCATCATTCGTCTCGCCAAGCGAGTGACGGGCCGCGAAGTCTATGAGGTTGAGCCAGCCGACATTGTGAAGAGCCTTCTTCAACCGAGCTTGGATATCGCTACTACAGGCTGGACCGCAACCGCTAGTGTCAATAATGGGGATGCTCCGAAAGCCATAGACCGAGACTATAGCACTTGGTGGTCCACATCTCCGAACAATCAGGAAGTCGGTCAATGGATCAAAGTTGATCTTGGCTCCATAAAGAAAATCTGCAGAGTCGTGGTCAGGCATACTCCTGAGAAGTATGCTCGCAACTGGAAGATTGAAACTTCAACGAATGATGTGGATTGGACTGAGAGAGCTAGCAAAACAAACTACAATGCTCGATTCATCGATAAGACTTTCAGCTTCGACGGCGTCGGCGTTGACGCCCGGTACGTGCGAATCTACATTACAGCTGCTTATGCGACTGATTGGGATGTTGAGGAGATCTGGGTTTACGAGCCTCAGGGAGATATTGGAATTGATCCTCATCCAACCGATTTCTATGAGTATGGCTCTCCAATCAAGGTTCGCTTCGACTATGAGAATCGGCTGAATGCTCTAGCTAGACTTGTGAAAATCATTGATTGGGAGTTCTGGAGTGATGGAGATGATAAGCTTCATTTCAAGCAGCAGCGCGGCCAGACTCGAGCCATCACCTTCGCTTCAGGGTCCAATGCAAGAATAATTACCAACGAAACTGATGGCATGAAAGTCTACAAGAAAGTTGTCTTGCTGGGTAGAGGAGAAGGAATCAATCAGCTTAAGGTCGAACGCACTGCAGCAGGCTATCAGGTTGGAGACCCTGAAATCGCAGTTCCCGAAAAAGACATGATCGACACAACTGCGATGGAGAAGCGAGCTGACGCAATTCTAGCAGACCTTCAGAACGCTATTCAACGGATAGGTCTTGAAGTTCTCGACACCTACTCAGGCTTAGCCTTCGAGGTCGGAGACACTGTAACAGTTACAGATTCCCATACAGGGCTCTCCGGCCAATATCGAATCCAACTCATCCGGAGGAAGTGGGGCTGAATTTTGGAAACGGTTAATCTTCAGCTTTCGCAGCGTGCTCAGCGGCTTGACGACGCAGTTCGAAAAATCAGGGATGAACTTAAAAGCTTCGACCGTTATCCTCAAGGATTCACATTCATCTACGAATCGAGCATCAACGATAACCTTGACGCCCTGCATACTTTGATTCATAAGCTGAATGTTCCGAAAGACACCTGGATCATGGATCTGGTGAAGGTTTGGATCTACGGCGAAAAATATCGGGCCTATGGAAAGCAGGCTGCTGCAGGTGGAGGAACAGTTGTTTCAAGCGAGTTCACTCTGCCGCCCACGGTTACATCCGGAGCAAGCAGCAAGAACACCGATGATGCGGCGACGCCTCCGGCGGTGACTTCAAGCTCAAGCAATGTGACCACATCTGTCGGAGAGCAGGCTGGCACAGCGAAGTTAGACGTATATCCAAATCAGCCGGGAGGAATCCCGGTCCTGCAGACGAAACAGATTGACGCCGGCCTTACGCATAACCAGTTTCAACGCGGCTCAGGATCCGGCGACCTAACATTCAACATGATCCAACTCCCTGGAGGACATGCTCACCGCATAGGCGATCCGGCCACTTATACTCATTACCACACGATTCCAGGAGGAACTCATGGACATGGAATGGATCACACTCATGAAGTGCTCGGAGCCTCTCACATTCACATCGTCAACGTGCCTAACCATACGCATAGCCTTGTCTTCGGAATCTATGAGTCACCAACCGCAACGGCTAACATTAGCTTGAAAATCGTGGACCCAGATAACCAAGAGACGGATCTCGGCGTCATTGGCACAGGCATCTTCAGCAAAGAAGCATGGGACCTAACGCAATACTTCATGAAAAAAGGAAATTACCAATTGATCTTCTCAGCTGATGGGGTCGCCAGGATTCGCAGCATGGTCTTCATGCAGCCCTTCATTCAGCCGGAGGGAGAGTATTGAGCGAAACCGTAGAGCTTGAACTTCTCAATGCGAAACGTGATCTTGCCGACTTCTTCACAAGTAAGAGGGATAGAGCTGAGAGATGGGGTAAGAACCCTCAAGGCTCATGCTGCATCTATCAAACAAATCATCAGGAGAATGTTGACGCCTCTAAAGCTTGCATCCATAAACTTGTGATTCCTCCGAACGCGAAGATCAACCATATCCGAATCTGGTGTTTCGGCGAGAAGTATCGCTGCTATGAAACAGGTCTTGCAGCTGGAGGAGCCGTGCAGGTTTCAACAGAGGCTACGGCTCCTGGACCCGTAACATCAGGGGCAAGCAGCAAGACCACGAACGACGCGACAACCCCGGCCACCCAAAGTTCCAACGCCCCCAACATTCTTTCAGGATATGAAACAGACCACACTCACACACTCATCGTCTACAGCTACAGTTCCGGCGCCTACGATACTTACATTAAAAAGCGGATAGGCGGTGCAACTGAAGACTTAATCTACACGAAGACGGACATTCGAGGCCACTATCACATAGGAGGAGGAACCTCGCATAAGCATACGATAGCTCACACCCACATCGCCTACGGCGTAAGTCATCAGCACGGTATGCTTCACACGCATCAAGTAGATCTTCAGCACACGCATAATGTTTCCTTGGACGATCATACGCATAACTTAACCTTCGGAATCTACGAGGCAGCTAGCGCAACAGCTCAAATCAGCTTAATCATCACGGATCCAGATGGAACACCGCATAATCTCGGAGTCCTAGGATCTGGAGAGTTCGCTAAAGAAGACTTTGAGGTTACAGAGTATTTCAGCAAGACTGGAGTCTACACATTCACTTTCAGCTCAGATGCTCTCGGACGAGTTCGAAGCATAGTCTTCGCGCAGATCTATCTGGAGCCTGATTAACATGAACGAGACAGTTCAACTTGAGTTAGCAAATCAAAGGAAACGACTTGGAGATGAACTCAGTAAACTAGATGAAGAGGTTAAGGCTTGGCTCCGCTATCAACAGGGTTGCCGCTGCCGTTATCGAAGCAACATATTGGACGCCCTTGACGCGACGCATACGCTTATTCAGAAAGTCATTATTCCTCGCGGCGTGATCGCAATCAACTCCGTAAAGCTCAGCGCGTATGGCCATAAGTTTCGAGCCTACGAATCCGGCGCCGCAGCAGGAGGCGCAGAATATGTTACAAGCGATCCCTCCACTATGTCGGTTACAACTGATTCCGGCACTAGAGACAAGACTGATCTGACGACTCCGGCGAATACGGATACCAGTCAGCC
>Ga0209725_1000713_pt1 | contig 19688 bp, 18 predicted proteins | sample I18A1metaG_FD_184145 | JGI IMG/M metagenome (GOLD analysis project Ga0209725, IMG submission 184145) | Lake sediment bacterial and archeal communities from Gulf of Boni, Indonesia to study Microbial Dark Matter (Phase II) - ​I18A1 metaG... | ecosystem: Environmental > Aquatic > Freshwater > Lake... | reverse complement strand
GAAGCTTTCGTTCGAAGAGTTCAAACTCCTTATTGAGCAAGGCAAGGTCTGATCGGTAAAGCTTTTAGTGTTATCCTCAGCATCTTGCTATAGGTTCTTACAAGAGTTATGATGGGTAGAGAACGTTTGGTTCAAGCCAATCTCGCTTTCATAGGTGGAACAGGCTTAGAAGAGTTGCTGAGAGAAGGGAGAGAACTCAAGATAGGCACCCCATTTGGGCCATCGCCCAAGATAACCTTAGGGAAGATAGGTTCTCTGAACGTGGCTTTCCTACCTAGACACGGGGAGGAACATGATGTTCCGCCCCATAGAGTAAACTACAGAGGGAACATTTGGAGCCTCAATAAACTTGGCGTTACTAGAATAATCGCAACTAACGCAGTTGGAGCTGTGAATGAAGAGTACAAACCTGGAGACTTCGTGGTGCCGCGCGACATAATTGACTTCACCAAGATGCGAAGCCAAACATTCTACGATGAAGCGCCTGTGACCCATATAGATGTGACCAATCCGTACTGTCCAGAACTGGTGTCTTTCCTACTAAGAGCCTCGAGAAAGCATACGAAGAGAGTAAGGAAGAACGCAATCTTCGCCTGTATGGAAGGCCCTAGATATGAAACACCTGCTGAAATAAGAATGCTGAGAAAATTGGGGGCAGACATTGTTGGGATGACTGCAGCTCCAGAGACTTTTCTCGCGAGAGAGTTGGAGATGTGTTACGCAACGATATGTTTCGTCTCGAATATGGCTGCTGGAATTCAAGCCAGACTCACCACAGAGGAAGTTATCAAAGTAGCTGGAAAGGTCATGCCCAAATTGAAGCTTATATTGAAAGAGGTTGCCGGCACGATTCCGAGGGAGCGGAGATGCGTTTGCTCACGTGCCCTTCAAGGAGCCAAGATCTAGGTGTGACATGTTGAACCTTCGTGCATTCCTGAAGATCCTAGGCGCCTACCGGCTTTATGAGAAGTGGCTAAGAGGTCAAGTTGAGAAGAAGGATATGCCTCAACATGTTGCGGTTATCCTGGATGGCAATAGAAGATGGGCTAATGAACGTTCACTTCCATATCTGGACGGGCATCTCTACGGCGCGAAGATAGCTGAGGAATTTCTTAACTGGTGTTTAGAACTGGGAATAAAGACAGTTACTGTTTACGTTTTCTCCACGGAGAATTTTCAGAGACCCAAGGAGGAAGTAGAAAGAATACTGCGATTGATAGAGGACGAAGCTAGACGGCTCCGGACTGATGAAAGATTGCATGAGAACAAAGTGAGAGTGAAGACGATAGGAAGAATAGACCTGCTTCCTGAAAGTCTTCGACAGATTCTAAGCGACGTTGAAAAAGAAACAGAGAATTACAACGAACATTACCTGAACATAGCGATAGCCTACGGAGGAAGAGCGGAGATAGTTGACGCTGCTAGAAAGATTGCTGACGACGTAGCTAAGCAGAAACTCTCCTTGAACCGGATAGACGAAGCACTCTTTAAGGATTATTTGTACACAGCATACCTACCAAACCCCTATCCTGATCTGATCATCAGAACATCAGGCGAGGAAAGATTGAGCGGATTTCTGCTTTGGCAGTCTGCATACAGCGAACTCTGTTTCCTCGACGTATACTGGCCCGATTTCAGGAAGATAGATCTGCTGAGGGCTGTTAGAACCTACCAGCAGAGAAGGAGAAGATACGGGCGTTAACTCCGCTGATACCTGACTAGCTTCCAATATTCGGTTTTGCATGTTTGGTGTCAATATCCTTCACTTGAACGATGGATCATTTTCACAAACTGTGTTCATAAGAATCATTGGTCGCAACAGCTAAATCGAGATCCATTGAATTATTTTCGAAATCAAGTCGCATTCGCATCAAAATACATCCTAGAAGGGAAATCGGTGGAAAAGAAAAGATTTGGTTTACATAAAGAGAATTGATCTACGAGGTTTCAAAACTTTCGGAAGAAAGGTCTCGCTGGCTCTCGATAAGGGTCTCACAGTTGTTACAGGACCGAATGGATCAGGCAAGTCAAATGTTATGGACGCGGTCAAGTTCGCCCTAGGCGAATTAAGCCCTAGGGAGCTTAGAGGTTCAACTCTCTCAGATCTTATTCATAAAGGCTCTATACAGCTTGGACAACGATCAGCCTACGTTTCCGTTCAATTCGACAATATGGACAGGCGCCTACCGATAGATTCTGAGTCGGTCACGATCTCACGTGAGTTCCGTCGAGGGGGAGAAGGCGTCTACAGAATTAACGGCAAACGTATCTCAAGAAGACAGTTGACCGATATTCTCTCTTCAGGAGACATTCAAGTCTCTGGGCATAACATTGTGCCTCAACACGCTGTGACAAGGCTGGCTGAGGTTAACTCGGAAGAGAGGAGAAAGATCATAGAAGATATGATAGGGATTGCAGTCTACGACACTAAGAAGAATGAGGCGCAAGTTCAACTTCAGCAAGCAGACCTTAATCTCAGGGTTGCTTCTGCGAGAATCGACGAGGTCCGGATGAGAGTCGAATCGCTAGAACGAGAGAGGAACGACTACCTAAGGTACACTTTCTTGAAGGGCGAAGTGAATCGCCTTCAAGCCCAACTATTGTCAGATCGAATGAGCCGTCTTAAGGCCGAAATTGCCTGCCTGAAAGCTGAGGTCGACACTAGACAACGAGAGGTCGAATCCGTGAAGAAGAGAAGGGAAGAACTCTTAGCGATACGAAGCCAACTCGAAAGCCGGAGGAGAGATTTTGAAGAAAGGACTGTTGATAAAGGGAGTCAGCGGCTCTTTGAGGTTGAGAGGAATATAGGAGACGTAAGCGCCAAGATCGCGAGCATCAAGACTGAGATGGAGTCTGCAGAAGCTAACCTCAGAACGTTGATGAGGCAGAAGGAAGATCTCGCTCAGCACGCTGACCAGTTGAACAGGTCTGTGGAGGAAACCAGAGCGGAGATACGCAAGCTCAAAAGCAGACGGGATAGACTCTCAAGCGCCATAGAAGAAAAGATGAAGCTTTACGAAAAGCAGTCAGAAGCCCTTACAGAGACGAGGGAAGAATTAGGCCACAATACAAAGCGGATTGAAGTGATAGAGAGAGAGGCTGATGGGCTGATAAGACGGCTTATTAGGTTCAACGCGCTGATCAAGGGCAGCTCAACTAAGCTAGATCTTCTTTCAAGTCATATTCACACTCTTGAGAATCGAAAAGCAGAGTTCCAATCATTGATAGAGGACATACAGACGAGAACGCAGGAGCTTTCGAAACTTGAGAAGGAGGAACAGAACCGGCTGGAAGAAATCGAACGTAAACTTTCGGAGTACGCGTCTCTCAAAGAAGCGAGACAGAAAGAGATAATCGATGCGAATGAGGTTGCGAAGAAAGCAAGAGTTTCCATAGTAGAATTCGACACTCAAAGGAAGCTAGCTGAAGGGCTAACAGCGGAACAGAGAGCTCTCTCTAGGATCGAAGAGATGGGAAAGACCGGAGCGATTCGAGGGGTTTTCGGCCGTCTAGAGGATCTGATTCACTTTGAAGAAGAACACCGTAAGGCTGTTGAAGCGGCCTCTGGAGGATGGATGAAAGCCCTTGTAGTTGAAGATATTGACACAGCTGTAGCATGTGTGGAGAGTTTGAAGCGAACCAAACTAGGCAGAATTAAGATAATCCCATTGGTCAGGGTGGCTACAGTTCGTGCGGTGGAAGATTTCGATGAGGCTCCTGGAGTTCTGGGCCGCCTAGTTGACTTTATCGACTGCGATGAGGATCTCGCTCCGGCTGTAAACTTCGTTTTTGGTGACACGGTTCTCGCGAGCAGCCAAAAAGCAGCGTTTCTAGCGTCGTTGAAAAACCTCAGGGCAGTCGTTGTCTCAGGAGATCTATATGAACCCGGAGGTGGGATGGAGAGCGGATACTATAGGGAACCGCTCGACTTGGAATCGTTGATCCCGAAAGATTCTGCTTTAGAGAGCCTTGACAAGACTGTGAGGTCCCTTGAGTCACTGGTCTTGAGAGGAGAATCCGATGTTAGCAGACTTGACTCAGAGTTAGTGAGCTTAAGGGAGAGTCGAGTCGCAAGTCAAAACATGATCGCTTCTATGGAGCGAGAGATGGAAGGAATTGAAGCCAGCCTATCCAGGGGGGAGAAGTCGCTTTCATTCACGATCAAGAGGATCGCTAGTCTCAGTAAAGAAGTCGACAAGGAGAAGTCTTTCCTTTCATCTATTACTACTCAAAAGGCTCTAGTTCAAGAGAAGCTGGCGACGCTGGAGAAAGAGAAGACCTCACTGAAGGTGAGAGCGAAACAGTCCCAGTTGGCTGATGCCGAAGCGAAGTACGCGATTCTGACAAAGGAGCTGAATGAGCTCAATCAAGAACAGATCGCAGTCGAGAGTCGATTTTCAACCTTGGAGTCAACTTTGTCAACGATCACACCCAGCTACGATCAAGCGAGAATCCAGTCAAAGGGTCTAGAGCGCCAACTGGAAAAGACAAAGGCAGACATAGAATCATCAAAATTACGATTGGACGAATCGAACAAACAGCTGGCTGAACTTAAATCTCAACGGGGGAACCTCTCCTCATCTCTAACTTCGGTGAAAGAGAAGAGAGGAGAATTCGAGGCTGAAATGAAGAAGATAGAGGCTGAATTGAAGGACGTCTTCGATCGATACGAACCGTTGAACGCTGCAATAATGGAACTAAACTCCCAGATCAAGGAGAAAGAACTTCAGGCATCCTATCTCCAAACTGAGCTTCAAACTCTTGGATATACACAGCCATTCGATATCAAGCCTGAGGAAGTTAAGAAAATCGAGTCTACACTCAACATGATCAAGACCGAACTTGAAGGCATAGGGGCGGTGAACCAACTTGCAGCAGTTCAGTATGAAGAGGTTAAGAACAACTACAAGCAGCTGTCAACCCGTATAAATGAGCTGGAGAGAGAGAAGTTCTCAATTCTGAACTTCATGAACGAACTTGAGAAAAAGAAATTCGATACCTTCATGAAGGCCTTTGAATCTGTCAACAAGAATTTCCAGGAGATCTTTAGCAAAATCACGAACGGGGGCTCAGGAAGGCTCCTGCTCGAACGTCCCGAGGATCCATTCAAAGGAGGGGTTGACGTATACCTGAGTTTTCCCGGGAAGGCTGAATTAACCATAGGAAGTGCAAGCGGTGGCGAGAAATCGGTCGCGACTGTCTGCTTTATCCTAGCGCTTCAAGCGATACATCCGATGCCATTCTACATATTCGACGAGATAGACGCGCATCTCGATGCTGTCAACTCACAGAGGCTTGCTGATCTACTTAGAGAGCGATCCCAAGGTTCACAGTTCGTCGTCGTTTCTCTCAAGGATACAACGATATCTCGCGCGAACAAGATATATGGAGTCTACATTCAAGACGGCGTCTCTCAGATGGTTTCTCTCCCCTTGCCGGAGGGACGGTAGATGGCTGAACTGGAAAAACCATTCTGGCTACGTCCCCCATATGTCATACTGTTCGACCTACTTCGTCTACACAGGCTGAAACCATGGGATGTCAATATAACATATCTACTCAACAACTTCCTGGCTGAGATGAAGAAGCAAGGGTACATAGACTTCTCAGCATCCGGAACCGCCCTACTTTCATCAGCTTTCATCCACAGGATGAAGTCCGAACTGGTCCTGAAGATGGAGGAGCCGCCCAAGCCACCTCAACCCAAACCTCAAGAGGTCATCCCGCCGCCTCTCCCTATTCCGATAAGATTCGAATACACATCAACATCTGTTGTAGAAGTCTTGAAGGCGCTTGAAGAAGTGCTCAGAAGTGAGAGGGCTATTCTATCCGCGCAGAAGTCACCTCTGAAGGCGGCTCAAGTTATAGAACAACTTGACGAGTTCCTCACAAATATAGAAGACCACTTAAGCGAATTCTTCTCAATGCTAGTCCAGCTCTCCAAGAAGAGGAGGAACATATCATTTAGAAGGCTGATTAAATCGCTATCTCTCCAAGAGATCGTTAGAGATTTCATTATGATGCTTTTTCTAGTTGGTCAAGGAAAGATACGGATATATCAGGAGGAGGAGTTCGGCGACATAGTCATTAACGTTGTCGAGGCGATCCCTGCTGTCACAACGGACTGAAGAGTCGGTCACTGAAAAAGAGAGGGAGCAAATAGCTCTCATCGAGGCTTCACTGTACGTAACAGGAAGACCTGTTGACGTGAAGGTACTGGGATCGATAGTTCGAATGAGGAGCGAGGAGAGAATCCGTTGCTTGGCCAGAATACTTGCTGAACGATACAAACAGATGAAAAGCGCTATGGAGATCTTAGAGCTTCAAGACGGAAGATTCGTTATGCAACTAAAGCCTGACTACGTTAGAAGCGTCAAGAGACTCGCAACGAGGCAGCTTCTGACGCCTGGTCCCTTAAAGACACTGTCTTTCATCGCCTTCAAGCAACCGGTCACGCAATCTTACACCGTTAGAGTTCGAGGGAACTTGGCATACCAGCATGTCAGGGTCTTAAGAGATATGGGTCTAATATCGGAAGAGAAGCTCGGGAGAACGAAGATACTGCGAACTACACAGACGTTCGCAGACTATTTCAACTTAAGCCACGACATACGATTGATGAAGAAACAGCTCGAGAAACTCTTCGGCGAACTCAGTCTAGTCAAACCTGAGGAGAAGACTCCAGTCATTCGATCTGAAAATATCTAGTTCTCTAGCACGGTAAGGCTTATATTTCCGCAGGGCTTCGAGACTTCTGGCTTTGAGACATCGAGGTGCAAGAGGTCTTGCCAAGAGGACATGGAGATCTCCATAAACGAAAGAAAAGCGGAGGAAGGAGGAGAGCCTACAGAGGGAAGAGAGCCTTCGAGATGGGGGGCGATGCGGCTGAGACTCTGATCGGAGAGAATAAGCTTATAAGGAATAGAGTGAGAGGCGGACGCTCAAAAATTAAGGCTCTAGCTTACAGCTTTGCGAACGTGACAGATCCCTCCACTCAAAAGTCGCAGAAGGTTCAGATAACCAAGGTTGTCAAGAATCCCTCGAATATCGACTATCAAAGGAGAGGCGTAATAACAAAAGGAGCAATAGTCGAGACGCCTTTAGGCCAAGCGAGAGTGACCTCAAGGCCGGGGCATGATGGGGTGGTGAACGCCATTCTCCTTCAGAAATCCTAAGCTTGCAACTTACCGTACATGGCAATTCTTTTCCCAGTTTCATTAATCACTCTCATTACTCTGAACTCTGATTGAAGGGTTGCTCTCACTAAATGATCTTGAATCAAACTCGGAGTATGTCAACTCGGTTTTTATGCTCATCTCATGGAAAAGGGTCTTGTACTGTAACCCTTGCTCCGCGTCGCAAACTGCGCAGGTCATCTTTTCGTTGATCGTGCATCTCAGAACATAATAAATAGAAGACTTCGAATCAAACCTACTCTCAGATGACGGTGTAAGGGTTGAAGTGATTTTGAAGCAGCGCGGGAAGATGATCGTTTGGCTTGCGAATGTTGACTCTTCCAAGTCTAGAAGAGAAGGTCGGAAGCTACCTAGGGCTTCCTGCGTTGAGATGCCTAAGCTTGCCGAGCTCGAAGATGCTGCAAGAGGGCTTGGTTTAGAGTCAACTTCGGTGAGCAATACGGCTAGGCCGTCGAAACCGTGGGAGAAGACAGGCTACATAATAGTGGATGGAAAAACCAGGACAAGGAGTTTCATCCTCAAGTCACTGGTTGAGACGATAAATAGATCGAGGCGAACCAAGCCCAAGGAGAAACACAGTTAAGGATGTTTGAATTCTTGCTGGCAGTAAGCACAGAATTCATTGACGGCGGATTGAGTCCTGTTTCAAGTCTAGGAGAAAACTGAGAACTAAGCTCTCCACTTGGTTCCTTCAGCTGTGTCCTCCAAAACCACTCCGATCTTTCTCAAACGATCGCGAATCCTGTCAGAGGTTTTCCAGTCGTCCTTCTTTCTCGCTTCATCTCTAATCTCGACTATGAGGTTGATTAGCTCTGTGGAGATGTCTCTGGATGTTTTCTTACCCTCTCTGCCTTCGAAGATGCCTAGGATCGATCCCATTTGCTTCAATGTCTCCAATATCTCTCGAAGAGTTTTCTCGTTGAATCCTGAAAGGATATACTTTTCAACCTCTTTCGTAAGACTGACCAATGCCGCGATAGCAGCAGGCGTATTGAAATCATCATCCATGGCTTTAATGAATCTCTCCTTATGTTCAGAAACAATTGGGCTAGACTGGCCTTCTCGAACCGTAGTAGCATCTTCGCCTCTCTCTAACAGTGTTTGAACCTTATCATAAGTTGCGTAGAGCTTATCTAGTAGCTCCTTGCTGCTTCGCAGATTTTCCTCGCTAAAATCGATAGGGCTTCTGTAGTGACTAGATGCGAAGAATAGTCTCAATACATCCGGATCGTATCTTCGAAGCGCATCTTTTATTGTAATGAAGTTTCCAAGAGATTTAGACATCTTCTGACCCTTGACGTTGAGTATGCCTGTGTGAATCCAGTACTTCACCAAGGGCTTCTGGCCTGTGGCGGCCTCGGCTTGCGCTATCTCAGCCTCATGGTGAGGAAAGACCAGCTCGACAGCCCCGCCGTGAATATCATATCTCGGGCCGAAGTGAGTGTATGTGATCGCAGTGTCCTCAATATGCCAACCAGGTCTCCCTTTACCCCAAGGGCTATCCCATGCAAGTTCTCCAAGCTTCTGGCTCTTCCATAACGAAAAATCATTGGGGTTCCTCTTTCTCGGGTCAGGCTCGATCCGATGCTTCTTCAATTCATCTGGTTTCTGTCTGGAAAGTCGCCCGTATTCTGGGAATTTCGACATATCATAATACACATCTCCGTCGACTACGTAGGCATACCCTTTCTCAAGTAAAGTATTCACTTGAGCGATTATTTCTGCAATGTATTCAGAGGCCTTCGCGAAGAGATTCACGCTATTGATGCGTAAGGATGCCATGTCCTTATAGAACTCAGCCGTGTATTGTTCAGCCAGCTCCACTGGATTCAGATTTCTTTCCTTGGCTCTGTTTATTATCTTGTCGTCGACGTCTGTAATGTTCATGAGGTAGAAGAGGCTGTAGCCTTTGTATCTCAAGTATCGGGCCATAATGTCGTACGCGATGTAGGTTCTAGCGTGACCTATGTGCGTAAGATCGTAAACAGTAGGGCCGCAGACGAACATGTTCACTCGATTTCCATGAATCGGTTTGAACTCCTCTTCCTCGCTCGACATGGTGTTGTAGACTTTCAAAGGCATTCTTCACACCAATCCATAGTATGAGTTACATCTTTCGTAGATGATCTACCAATAAAAATGTTGTAGGAGTCGTCCCTTCTCTTTCCTGAGGAGTACGGCTTCGTGGCCATGCTAAAGCTTGTAACCGATCTTCCTTAGGAATAGTTTTCTATCATCTATATCTTGATCAGTTTCAATTCCTTTCGACTTGAAACCGTCTACTACGCCTAGGACTCCTCTCCCCAACTCCGTCTCCGCGATAATTACCTCCACCGGGTTCGCAGTTGCACAATATATGCCGCAGACCTCCGGAACAGATTTGATTGCATTAAGAACATTTATCGGATAAGCCTCTTTGAGAACTACTATGAAACAGTGTCCGGCCCCGAGTTGAAATGCGCTTCTAGCTGCGACTTGAACCAGTTCAGGGTCGTTCCCTGCTTTTCGAACCAAGCAAGGTCCTGAAGATTCGCAGAAGGCTAGACCGAATCGAACGCCTGGAACACTACTCACAACAGCCTCATAAAGGTCTTCAACTGACTTGATGAAATGGCTTTGACCGATTATCATATTACATTCTTTAGGAACCTCTATTTTGACTGTCGAGGTTTCCATAGATAATCCCTCGCCTATTAGTAGGTATTGGCACAATAGATTAACCTTACCGAAATTATCAAGCCAACGATCGAACCGTAAAGTCCGAGTGTTTAGCGATAGGCGTCAATGCTAGATCTCTGATCCGGTTGGGGAAACACAAACCTCACATTCTTAGCAGTCTTGAAGGCCAACGATTTGGTACCCGTGAAGGTCTATGGGATTAAACAGATCACATACGCCAAGAGAAGTGCATTTTGAGAATTTAAGAACATACACATTTCTGTGAGCGCATGTTTCCGTCTCGCCGACACGTACACGTTGAATCATTGAGGCGGCCCATCATACTCTGCAACCACAACTGACGCTCAATCAAGCTATTCAGAGTACAAACGCTTAAATTCACAGCGATCGGATGACTAAAAAAGGTAAAAGGATATGGCAAAAGCCTACTCTAACGAAGAAATAGAGGAGATGCTAAACCCGAGGCCGAAGGATTGGACCGCCATTGTCGACGAGCTGAAAGATGAGGCGGATTCGACGCCCTTGATCGCCACGATAGCCTTCTTCACTCTCGGGCTAGCGCTGGGATTCACTATGTCCAAGAAGTGAATTCGGCCCAGGTTTTGGATGCGGAGTCTGCAGTCCAACTCTAATAACGGTGTGAAAGGCGTTCGTATTAAATCGAAAAGATTTGTTCTTGAAATTACCGTCTAGATAGGTTGGTGTGCAGATTGGAGCTATACGAGGCGATAAGGTCGAGACGTAGCATTAGAAGATATAGGCCTGATACAGTTCCAGATCGGGTTATTCAAAAGATCATAGAGGCTGCATCTTGGGCACCGTCCTCGAATAATAGCCAGCCTTGGGAATTCGTGGTTGTAAGAGACAGAGACAAGCTCGAGAGACTATCGAGGATCCACGTATACGCTGACCTGCTCAAAGGTGCTCCCTTGTGCATAGTCGCATGCTCAGACCCGAAGAGGTCGCCAAATCACTGGGTAGAGGACTGCTCTATAGCTGTGGAGAATATGCTCCTTGCCGCTACGGCAGAGGGACTTGGCTCTTGTTGGATCTCCGTCTATAGGCCTAACGATGTAGAACGTGAGAATAGCGTCCGAGAATTGCTATCTATCCCAAAGAGCGTTAGGGTCGTAGCTCTTGTAGGCTTGGGTTATCCTGCTGAGGCCCCTCAGCCTCCTGCGAGAAGGAAACTTGAGGAGATTATTCACTACGAGAGATACTGAAAATGGATCTTAGGCGGGTTTCGTCTTTCCGGCGATCGTCGGCTATAAAGGGACCTCGATGAGTAGTCTTTCTAGCAGCTCTTTGTAGCGGTTTCTGATAGTTACCTCAGTCACATTGGCTATCTCAGCTATCTCTCTTTGCGTCTTTCTCTCATTAGTCAAGACAGTTGCGATATACGTTGCTGCAGCGGCTATTCCTGTTGGGCCTCTCCCGCTTGTCAGTTTCATCTGCTTCGCCGTTTCCAAGATCCTTATCGCGATCGCTTCAGCCTTCCCCGATATTATAAGCTTGTTCGAGAATCTTGCGGCATAGTGCCGGCTGGTAGAGGGAGGTACGAACGTCTCCAATTCGCGGACCATGAACCTGTAGCTTCTTCCAATATCCTTCTTATTGAGACTTGATGCGGTCGCTATTTCGTCAAGAGTACGCGGCACACCGCACTGCCTGCAAGACATGTAGATTGCGGCTGCCGTCACATTGTGTATAGATCTGCCTCTGATCAAACGTTTTCTTATGGCCTTCCTATAGATTACTGACGCTGTTTCGAGAATATTCTTAGGAAGATTCAAAGACGATGAAAGTTTACTCAATTCAGAGAGCGCTACAGCCAAGTTCCTCTCTGTAGCATCCGACACTCTAACTCTCCGTTGCCACTTCCTGAGCTTGTACAGCTCCATCCTCTGTGTCAGTGTAAGCCTCTTACTAACCGCTTGTTTGTCTCTCCAGTCAATTATCGTCGACAGACCTTTGTCGTGAATCGTATATGTAAGTGGAGCTCCTACTCGCGTCCTTTTCGCTTTCTGCTCATCATCAAAGGCTCTCCATTCGGGCCTAGAGTCGGTTAATCTCTCGACGATGACACATCCACAATTTGTACAGACTATTTCAGCCGCATCATAGTCTCTCATTAGTCTCGATCCGCCGCATTCCGGGCAAACGCGCGTTTTTCTTCGGATCGGTAGACTATCGTCAGTTTCAGCTTCGGATTCTGACAACGAATCACCTAATCTTCTTGAGCTACATACAGGATCTTTCCAACACAGGTTGAAGGTTCTGGAATCGTTGGTTTCACGGCCATGTAGGGCGCTGATGTTGGACCGAAGATATCGTAGATTACACCTATCTCTTTCAACTTACTATCCAAAACTTGAGAGCCCAGTTTAGGGACCGCATCTGACTCCAACTTCAAGATGAGGCTGCGGCTTTTCGATAGGTGTATAATCTTGCCCAGCCTCTTCAAGTCCTCACAGTCACTCCTTCGACGAAGAGTGCAATTAAAAAAGACGATATATAAACTTAGCTTGCACTTTACATCGCTTCTGCGGAAAGAGGTTCATAGCTCTCATGCAGTTTTATTTCGAAGACAAGAGACAACATGGCGTTCAGTTGCGAACTGTTTTTTACCAAGCGGATGCAATGCTTATGAGGAATCTGTAGGTCGAAGATACTGAATGATCAAGGGCATAACACTTCAAAACTTCATGTCATACGAGAATGCGTATATCCCGTTGGAGCGCGGCTTGAATCTAATCTGCGGTCCAAACGGCGCCGGAAAATCATCCATACTTTTGGCTATTTCAGTTGTGCTAGGTCAGACATACACAGAACGAGCTAAGAGATTGAGCGACTTGATAAGGCGTGGTACCGACCAGGCAAGAATATCGCTGCTGATCGATAATTCGCCAAGAGATGGGCGTAGACCTTTTTCTCAGTATCATACAGACATGGTGGCTATCTCGAGGATACTGAAGAAGAATGGAGATTACCCATATGAACTTCAAGGTAAGCCGGTATCGAAGACAACCATTACTGAAGTCTTCACTAGATTCGGATTGAACCCAGACAACCTTTTGATAATCATGCATCAATTGATGGTAGGAAAGTTCGGTTCAATCAATCCAATCGAAAAGTTGCAGATGCTGGAGGAAGCAGTTGGATTTCAATCCTATAGAAGAGATGTAGTGGATGCTTTTCAAAGGCTTCAGAAAGCCGTCGGCGAGGAGGAGTCCTTAGCGTCTGTCCTCGAGTCCACGAAAGAGACTTACGACTATTGGAAGAGGGAGTATGAGAAGTATCTTCGGAAGAAGGAGCTCGAGTCAAAACTTAGAGGACTTCAGAGTGAACTATTGTGGGCGAGGATAGAGAAAAGGGAGAACGCTCTTCTGAAACTCAAATCCAAGATCGAATCTAGAAAGAAGGCGATTGAGTCTATTGACAACAAATTTGGGAAAGCACGAGAAAGCGCAGACAAGCGTCAGGCGAAATTCGAAGATGTGCGGAAGAAGATTCTGCAGCTGGACGACTTAAGGCTTGAAGTCGCTAGAAACGAGACATGCCACAGTATGAACTCCAAATGGGCTCGGCAAATGGTTGAGGAGAACCGGAAGCAGATGAATGAGGTTAAGGAGAAGCTTTCCCAAATCTCTCGTTTGAATCTGAAAGAAGATACTCACTACGAGGACTTTGCAGGCTTCTTTAGGGACCGGGTAAAGCGGCTGGAGGAGAAGAAGAGTGAGAATGAGAAGCTAATGGAGAAGTCCTCGAAGGAGATGAGTAGGGCTCAAGAGGAGCTTCTTTCGCTGAACAGGCAGATTTTAGAGTTGAATTCGCAACTTGAAGTTGAACTGTCTAAGCTGATTGATGCCCGAGTTGAACTTGAGGTCCTCTCTTTCAAGAAGACGCTTTTGACGGAAGAACTTAATGACCTTGAGGTCCAGCGAAGAATAGGTGAGGAGGAAATCGCTCCTCTAATCGCTGAAGCTAAGAAGTTCGGGCCTGGAATGGCGACGGTAAGGAAGATCTTTGACATTATGCTGAACATCAGCGCTATAGAGGAGCAACTGAAGCCCCTAGCGCTCGTCAGTGAAGACGTTGAGAAGATGTACTCTTCATACACAAACATCCTCCATGACTTGAAGGAGAAGGCCGAGACCGTTACAAAGAATAGGAAGGAGATACTGCTCGAATTGAACAAACGCCTCGAAACTTGGAGAGAGATCGTCAATAAGTTTCTGGACGAATTGAACACTAGATATAACTCAATTCTAGGGGAAGTCGGTGCGAAAGGAATAGTCAGGTTGGCGGAGGCCAAGGAAATAGAGAAAGCGGGGATCGAGTTACTTGTCGGCTTTAGAGGGAGTAAGCCCACTCCGCTGGACTCTCTGACTCAAAGCGGTGGGGAGAGAAGTGTAGCGCTCATGGCTTTTCTCCTCGCTCTTCAACAATACATGACTTCGCCATTTAGAGCGATAGATGAGTTTGACGTTCATATGGATCCGAAGAACCGCGAGGTAATTTCAAGTCTAATCGTTTCGAGTTCTAAGAAGATGGAGGGCGAACAATATGTCGCAATTACTCCTGGGCAGGTCACTCCCGATGAGAACGTACATGTCATTATCGTTCAAAACATAGACGGGTCCTCTGTTGTAAGTGAGCTGAAGTAGCCTATGGAGAACAAGCATAAACCTGAAAGGGTTCACCTCTCAGCTGGACGGAGAGAGCTGTTAGACATAGTGAAGACATGCCGAGCGGTCGAGAATAGAGAGTTTAACCCTTTTCTTCTCGATGTTCGTCGTGCTATCGAGATCTTGAGGCAGTACTTCCCCTATTGGAAAGATCTCGACGACTACTGTTTAGATGCACAAACGCTGAACGAACTCTCAAAGGTGATTAAACTACAGAATACTCAGTTGAGATTTCAATCCAGTTCTCTGTATGCTGATCCAGAGTTTCTGGAACGTAAATTCGAGCGGCTGTCGGTGAAGAGGCTGGCTGAGATCTTCGTAAAATGTTGGCATCCAACTGTGGAACTTGAACAACTTACATTGACGGCGGTTGAGGAAGCTCTGGAATACTGGAGAAATCTGCTTCCAGTAGAGGAACGATTTAGACGTCTGCAACTCGGGCGCTCCTCTCAGCCTCAAGCATTAGAGATGGCTGAGGCTTTGCGGTTGGGAGTCACTTCGACAGAGGGCTTCATGAAGATGTTGGATAAGGTGTGGAGTGAGATGAAGAAAGAATATTCGAAGAGTGGAGAAGTGGATTACTGGGAATTCACACTTAGAGACAGTTACAGTGAGACTTTACGTAGAGCATATCTCATCAGCTTTCTGCTAACCTATGGGTATGCTCGAATGCTGTTGAAGAAGAATGGTAGAATGTTGCTTGAACCTTATGAAACTCAAAGGGTTGAAGATCGCCAATTGGTGAGTTTTCCAATTTCTATTGGGATGGAAAGGTGGAAAGAATGGAAACAGAAAGCGTAGGCAAACGTTTCTACGCTGACAAGTTAAAGCAAGCTGCTCATCTGCTTCTATTCAAAAGAGGTAAGATGCCGGGAGCGAAGGATTGGGAGCTGAAGATGAAGCTTGGAAGAAACTATGAAGAGGTTATGAATCAACTGAACGTAGTTCTCGGCGATTTAGACCTTGAAGTCAGAAAGATCATTGAGGAGTCTGTTAGCGGTCCGATGGGTTTTCCGTCAACAGGCCGTGGCGAAACTGAAGCCCGTTTCCTCGTGGGATTGAAGGGGAGCCTGACTCTCAGGGAAGCGAGAATGTGCGGTTGGAGAATAGACAATCTGTCCGCATTATCGGTGGCAATTTCCTACTTGATATCGAAACAAGGCAAAGCTCCTAGAAAGGATGTTGAGAAGCTTCTAGCGTACAAATTCGGAAGATGGAGAGCGATGACTCTAGTTGACGTGTTCATTAGAAGCGGATACTTGAATGAAGATGAGACAGGCCTACTTTCTTTGGGCTGGAGGACAAGAGCTGAGGTTGATTTGAAGAGCCTTATGACGCTTGTGCTGGAAGCTAGACCTTCTTAACGGTATCCAAGAACTTCCTCGCATACTCTTTGGACGTGACGAACTTCAGGTACGTCCTATCCTTGATATGTTTGAAAGATTCGCTTAGCTCGATCTGCTGAGCAAAATGGTCGTGAACCTTACTTCTGCTTAACGCTGCAAGAACTCTACCTTGGAAGAAGCTTTCTAGATTCAAACCCTTGCAGACAGGGCAGTTGCAGCCTAAGCGTTTGCCGCGTATTGCTGATAACTCTTTACGTTTAAAGACTCCCCAGCCAACTCTATCGAAGAGGTTTATCTTGTCCTTGGTTAATGGTTCAGGTGGAGGCGGTACAACCCATCTGGAGAAGCTGTCAACCGCGAAGTATGGAAGCATCATGCCTTCTGAGCAAGTTAACATTCTCCTAGCGAATTTTATCTTGGGAGGAACTTGAAAGGCGTGGATCCAAAGCTTCGGGGTGCTCTTCTTCAAATCCTCAAGGGATCGAAGACTGTGATAATAGAACCCGCCTCGCATATCTACGCCTAGGCAGGATATTCCACGTTTCATAAGAGGTTGGAGGTATCTTTCGAAGTCTTGCCTATTCTCGGTTGCCGATATTACAGGCATGAGAGGCTTTTCTATTCCCCTCTCTTCTCTCCATCTACGAGCAAAATTGAAGAGAGAAGAGAAGTCTTCTGCAGATATACCCTTGGATTGTTGAACAGTGACTAAGTCAAAATCCGAGAAATACTGTAGATCTAGAATTGTTCTCAAATCCTCGGTCCTATCTATCCCAGCTTCACCTCGAAAACAAAGAAACATTATACGAACGAATTCTTCCGCGCCAGCCGTTTCTCTAGAGAGTCTCCTAGCAAATTCCTTAAGCGACTGGTCCTCAGTCAACAGCTTCTTCAGCGTATTTGGAAACATCAATTTTGCGGAGACGATAACTTCGCTCGGTAGAAGACCTTTGAGATCGATGAGTCTCGAAGCATTCAACTCGCTTGTGGTAGCAAACTTGTTCGGTAGAGTTGATTTCACTTTCCCGATTTCAAGTCTACCGCAACTAGCTGAAGTCTTCTCATCAAAACTTTGATCCTTAATCGTCAGCTCAACCATTGAAGGTTCCTTTCCTTGCAAGATTCGTCCTATAGGAAACCGGCTGGACCTATCACGGGTAATATCAGATGCGCCCACAAATAGTGTTTGCTCTTAGTTCAAGCGACTACGGCTGGCAAGACCGCTCAATCACGTTCGCTTTTATCAGAATGTAAAATTAAGGCTCAAGCGGCTCAGTTTGGCACGTGGCCTGTCTCCTTTGTCGCGACCAGACCGGGCGCACTACGCTGAAGCTCTTTTCCGAATTCAGCGGATCTGAGTTCAGACACGAACTGTTTGACAGAATTCCTTTCAAGGCGTTTTTTCGGAATGAGGAAATCATACTTCTCATCCGCTACTTTAATGAAGTCCAGCCCGTAGATTTCAGCTGCGGTCCTGATCCCGAAACCGACATCCGCTTTACCGTTTAGAACAGCTAAAGCCACGGCTGAATGTGATTTGGCTTCGATTCGATATCCTCTTATTCTATTTGTCAGCTGTGGAAGACTCAGTCCCCTCGCTTCGGCGATCTTGCGAAGGTTGAGGTCGATCAATAATCTTGTTCCAGATCCTAGATTGCGATTTATAAAAGATATGTCGTCTCGTAGAAGGTCTTGAAACGCCGTGACCCGTTTTGGGTTTCCTTTAGCTACAATGAAACCTTGCTCTCGATTGTAGCCTCTGATCAAAGTAGCTGAGTCAGACATGCTATATTTATCGAGGTATGGAAGGTTGTACTCTCCTCTCGATTCGTCTAACAAGTGAACCCCGGCTACGTCCGCCTCTCCTCTCTTAACCGCTTGTAATCCTCCCATCGATCCGATATTGATTATCTTGAAAGAGAGTCCTGGAATGCGTCTTTTGAGACGGCTTAATAGAATATCGAGACCTATGCAATGGCTTCCTATGAAGACCAGGTCAGCGGATCTGAAGCTAGGGCTGAAGAGTTCCACGCGAACGGTCTCCCCTTCTTCAATAAACTCTTGATTTTGAGGGATATCTATAAAGCCGTCTGCAAGGGCGAGTGAAGTTATAGCTCCTGAACCTGAAACTACTGGGTAAACAAGGTTTCTTCCCAATTCATCCTTAACGATGTGAACTGGAAGAAACTCACGCCTGCCTTTGGCTGAGAAGATCTTTGACGCTACCCTTCCTTCAAGCCAAGTCGCACTTTCGATTGCTCGACCCGCCATCCTTGAAATGATTGGTTTCACTATCACATTGAACATCATAAGCGCGGATGTTGGATAGCCGGGGAGGCCGAAGAGAGGCTTTCCTTCTACCATGGCGATGATCAAAGGTTTCCCTGGTTTCACGGATAGACCGTGAACGATTATTCCGGGTCCGCTAAAGTCCCCTAGGATTCTGTATAGGATGTCCCCTGCTCCTGCGGAGGTGCTGCCTGACGTCAGGATTACGTCAGAGATTGATAAGGCTTGTTGGATCTTAGCTTTCATTTCTTCAGGGTTATCTGAACAGATGCCAAGTGGAATAGGTTCGCATCCGCTTTCAAGGACTGCGCCTGCCAGGGTCTTGGAGTTGATGTCATAGATCTTGCCGTAGTCCAGCTTCTGTCCAGCTGGAATCAATTCATTTCCGGTCGAGATGATAGCTATCTTGGGCTTTCTGTATACGCTGAGTCTGCTCTTTCCTAGGGCTGCCAGCAAGCCGATGTCTCTTGAAGTAATCTCTTCTCCAGTGCGCAGAACTACCTCTCCAGCCATTATGTCGGTTCCGGCGCCCATTACATTCTCTCCAGGCGCAACCGACTTGAAGACTGAGACTACATCGTCTTTCTGGTCGGTTTGTTCAACCATCACGATTGCGTCTGCACCCTTCGGAACAGGTGCGCCTGTTGCAATTTCGAGAGCCTCTCCTCTTCTGATGTCGATCTCTGGTTTCTCGCCGGCCTCTACTTTTCCGACAATTTTTAATTTTACCGGCTTGTCTTCTTGCGCCGAGAACGTGTCTTCAGCTATAACTGCAAACCCATCCATGGTTGCTCTATCGAAGCCCGGTACATCAACCATTGAAACTACATCTTCACTTAACACTCGTCCAAGCGATTTTTCGACGTTAATCTCTTCTCTTCCAACGTGCTTCACGACATAGTTCTCTTCGAGTTTCTTTGAAGCGTCCTCTACGCTTAGCAGCTTTCTGAAGACTTTTCTCTCAGTCATCTCTCTTAGCCCTCCTCTACTGGGCGTAGAAGTGAAACTTCAACCTCTTCGCCAGCTTCATACCCTTCAACATCTTCCGGGATGACGAGCATACCGTTCGCCTTCGTCATACTTGTAAGGATGCCTGAACCCGTAAGCCTAATCGGCTCAACCAACAACTGGTCCCTCGATCTTCTAACTAAGACTCGGTTAAACGTTCGGAATCCTTGGACCGACGCGATTCTTCTAGTCAATCTACCCCTAATCTTCGGGGTCAACTCTTCCTGAGCTTGCATCAATCTTGAGATCAAAGGCTTAGCGAAAACTTCAAACGCGATCATAGCTGCGACCGGATTTCCAGGCAGCAATATCACCGGCTTCCGGTTTACGACTCCAAGACCTGTCGGCATTCCAGGCCGCATCGATATACCGTGGACGAGCATCCCTGGTTTTCCGATTGAGTTAACGACCTCTGGAACTAGATCTTTAACTCCTACAGAGGTGCCTCCCGTTAGAACCACGACATCAGTCTCAGCTAGGCT